>ERZ773142.47-NODE-47-length-175507-cov-6.21446_pt1 | contig 175507 bp, 202 predicted proteins | sample MGYA00580853_ERZ773142 | MGnify/ENA primary metagenome ERZ773142 (study PRJEB29015, sample SAMEA2737862) | human gut metagenome | biome: human gut; feature: human-associated habitat; material: faeces | place: China | collected 2012 ...
ACCTTTAGCTCAGTTGGTTAGAGCAACCGGCTCATAACCGGTCGGTCCTGGGTTCGAGTCCCAGAGTTTCCATTTCTCCTGACGAAGGAGTGACTTTTATAGGCTGTAGAGTTCCAATAAGAAACAAGCCGTTTCTAGTTAGGGCGTGAAACTGGTGTTTTTTTGAGATGTTTTATAAGTAAAAATATCCAGCTTTAGAGAAAATGTAGTGAATTGAGCTGATCAAAGAACACATAATCCTGTTAGGACTGCAGCACGACAGGTCATGCATGAAAAGTGATAAGTAGCTCAGTTGGGAGAAAGAGCGCACTACAAAAGTGAGGTCGGTGGTTCGAGTCCACTCTTATCACATTTGTAATGATGACGCGCGGATCGTTACAAAAGAAAATAGTAACTACTGAAATGTATATTTAAGGAGGCAGTAAACATGACAAAATATGATTTATGTACGGGTGATATCGTTCTTTCTACAAAGGGAAGCTACGGTATTGTGCTAATCGGAACTAATGGAGATGATCAAATCAAATGGTACAGTAATAATAAAGGACAGGTTATTAACAGATTTAGATCTTTTTCTATGATTAACGAAGATCTTACATTTAAATATGATTTAGGTAATCGTATTATTAAGGTATGGAGAACGAAAGACAAACATTATCTTGGTGATAAAGCAATTACAGAATATAATGCAGCAGAATGTCATGGATTTGAATGCATCTATGAAGAGTTAATTAAGGAAGTAACTATGGCTGAAGTTGAAGAAAAGTTTGGCTGCAAAGTAAAAATTGTAAAGTAATAAAATTTAATTATACAGGCACGTATAAATGAGGAATAGGAAATAATATTTGAAGCACTATCTTAAAAGATCAGTGCATAGATGTCAGTGTGACAATAAACTGCAAAGTTATTCCACTTCGGAAAGCGAGGTGAAATAATGGAGCAGAAGAAATTTATGGATATTCAACGTCTGAAAGAAGGATATGCAGATGGATTTGTACCGGGTGACTTAATTGTTATCCAGGAAAAATTCGACGGATCCAATGCAGCAGCTAGATATGATGCAGAGACTGGCAAAATGGTAGCTTTTTCCAGAAGACATACGTTGGATCAGAACAATACATTAAATGGTTTTTATAATTATGTGCAGGAGTTAAATCCTGAAGATTATAAAGATGTTCCGGACTATGTAATATTTGGAGAATGGTCTGGAGCAAGAAATGCGATTATTTATTATCCAGAAAATACTAAGAAATGGTACGTATTTGATATTTATGATGTAAGGGAAGAAAAATATCTTCCTCAGTCAGAAGTAAAGGCATTTGCAGAAACGCATGGACTTACATATATCAATACATTTTATGTTGGACCGTTTGTCAGTTGGGAACATGTACAAAGTTTTATGGATCATCCGGGATATGGAGAAATTCAAGAAGGTATTGTTATAAAGAACCAAACAAGATTAAACGATCCGAATAGCAGATTACCATTTGTAGTGAAAATCGTTGGAGATAAATTTCATGAAGTCGCAAAAATGAATCATGTTAAAAAGATTCAAGATCCACAAAAGTTGCAAGAACGAACAGAAGCACAGGAACTTGTAAAATCTGTCGTGACGCGGCGTAGAGTTGAAAAAGAGTTATATAAAATGCGTGATGAAGGAATCATCCCAACAGAGTGGTGTGAACAGGATATGAAAACTGTTGCAAGGAATCTTCCAAACAGAATTTATACAGATTGTGTAAAAGAAGAACCGGAAGTAGTTCGAGCAGCAGGACAATATTTTGGAAAATTCTGTTCCGTTATTTCGATGAATTACGCACGAGAGATTATTCTCGGTCCGACTGGAGCAAAGTAAGGCGAAAGGAGGACACGAATGGTGGCAACAGCATTTAGTAGATTATGTACTTCTTGTAAAAAAAGATTTGCATACAAACAAACAGACGCCATCTTTGATGAGAATGGATATGGATATTCAACCAAGCTTGTGAAATGCAAACATTGTGGGCGATTAAATGTGATTCGATATTTTGAAGATGACTCGATGAAATTAAACAATGATAGAAAATATTATGATTATGACATGGTATAGAATAGGAGAATAATAAATAATGGCAAAACAGAAAGAAAAAAAACCGTTAGATAAAAAAGGTTGGGTTCAGACATTTGAATTGATTGGAAAGGCATGTATTAAAGATTACACATTCAAAATTGATGAACATTCTAAGAAAAGCGACTGGATTTACAATTCTATTAACCTGAATGTTGACTGCGGTGATAAATACGGAAAAGTTGGCTGCGAATTAATGGGTGGTTATGGAGCTGGTAGAAACAATGTGATTTATGTTCATGGCAAAGATGAGAATGGTGGAGATGATTTTGATAACAGATACCAGATTGATTTTGATGATCGATTTGACGAGGATATTCTAAAAGATATTGGAGAGCTTTGCTTTATCAAAATTGGTATTGAGAAGGATACAAAAGGTGAAGTTGTTATCAATAAATTCTTACATGCATATGATGCAATTAAATATCTGTCTGAAGCATTGCAGGATGGTATGGAGATTAAGGTAAGAGGGCAGTTAAAATATACTGTATATGACAAACATGTACAAGTAAGAAAAGAAATTAACAGTATTTATCTTCCAAGAGAGAAGGAATTGAATACTTATGAAGCAGCATTTACTCAGTCGATGCTTCTTGACAAGTATTCAATCGGAAAAGCAGATAAAGATAAATGTGCGTTCCCGATAACGGCATACATTCTGGAGAAATTCAAAGAATATAATGGTAATGACTTGACTGAAGGTGGCGCCGTAAAAGGCGGAAAGTTTGTACCTTTGAGAAAGACATTTGAATATGTTTATGATCCGGAAGATGAAAAATCTATTGAGCGCGCAGGAAAACTTTTCAAAGTTAAGAAAAACGTGACATTGATTACTTGTCAAGGAGTATTTGTTGAAGGCGGTGCAGTGATCCAGACAACTGAAGACGATTTACCAGACGATATTAAAGAACTGGTAGAAATGGGAGCTTACAGTTTGGAAGAAGCATTAGCACTTTGTACAGAAAATGCTAGTAAAGAACGCAGGATGTTACTTACTAGACCAGTTATTAAGTTAGTTGGAGAAGACGGATCTAAGATTCCACAGATTCAGAAATTTGATTCTATGTATTCAGAAGATGATCTTGTATTAGATTATCTGATTGAAGCAGATGATGACGAAGAAGTGGATGAAGTAGAAGAAGATTCAGAAACTGATACAACGGATCAGGATGAAGAAATTGATTATGATTCAATGTTAGATTCGCTGCTTGATGATTAACTATAATAATTAAATTATACAAAGTACAGAAAGGAAACAAATACTATGGGATACGGAAAAAAGAATACAATTAAAATTGATCCTTTATCATATAATATTGGACTTATTGGGGAAAGTGGTATCGGAAAAACAACAATTGTTAAAGAGATGTGCGAGAAACTTGTAGGTGAAGATGGATATCGTTTTCTTGAGTGTGGTAAAGAAGATGGCGCTGACGGTATTAATGGAATCAACTATTTGAATTGTCCGGAATGGTCAATGGATTATGATGAAGAAACAAACAGTATTGGATTTGAAGATTTTGTGGATGATGTCGTTGAGAATAAATCCACAGAATATCCTGATTTGAAAACAGTTGTTATTGATACATATGATCAGCTTGTAGAAATTGCAAAGCCAGAAGTTATTCGTATGCATAATGCGGAGAATCCTGAGAAACCGGTGAAATCTATTAAAGCAGCTTTTGGTGGTTATATGGCCGGAGAGGATAAGGCAACAGAAATTGTTCTGAATAAGTTATGGGAACTGAAATCGGTTGGTGTTCATTTCATTATTATTGGACACGTTAAGCAGCGTACACAAGACGATGTAACAACAGGACAGACATATACTTCTCTAACAACTAATATGTCAATGAGAGATTTTAATGCAATCAAAACAAAATTACATTTTCTTGGTGTTGCTTCTATTGATAGAGAAATCGTACAGGAAAAGACTGGCAAGACTAAAAAGGAAGGTAAAAAAGATGTAGATATTATGAAAGGTGTAATTACAAGCGAAAGCCGTAAAATTACATTCCGTGATGATTCTTATTCTATCGATTCTAAATCAAGATTTGCTGACATTGTTCCGGAAATTGAATTTAGTTCAGATGCATTAATCAAGGCTCTTACAGATGCTATCAAAGCCGAAGCATCTAAAGGGAGTAAATCTGTTGATGAATTAAAGAAAGAACAGGATTCAGCTGCAGAAAAAAGAGCTGAAAAGATTGCGGAAGCTGAGGCAGAAGCTAAAATACAGAAAGAACTTAGTGAAATCACAGAAAAGATTAAGGCGTTCTGTATTGCTAATAAAGGTAAAACAGCAAAATTAAAACCACTTGTAGCTGCAGCTAAAGAAATGGGTTATGACAATCCGATGAAAGTAACAAATATTGATGACGCAAAAAAGATTCTTGAACTTACTGTTGCGTAAATAAATATTGATCCCAGGGCTTTTGCCTTGGGATTTCTAAGGAGAATAACATTGAGTAAGGAAAATAAAAAGGACACAACTGGTTGGAAAAATGAAGACTTCTTACAAATGTGTAATTGGGTTGAAAGAGAATTGATGGGGTATTCTGGGACGCAGCGTTTGCATAAGAACGCATGTCTAAGATTGCAGGGGCTAAGAAAAGGACAAAGTATGGCAAATAATTCTCATGAAATGTATGGAGAATATCCTATTGATGTTATTTTTAATACTTTTAAAGCGAACAAATATGTCATTTTAAAAGCAATAAAAGGGAAAACATTTAACAGCGAAGATCAGAAAATGGCTTACATTTGTGCTATTGTAAGCAGTCGAATTAATGATATGTACACCAGAATGAAAAATGCAAAGAAAAGCGAAGAGAAATCTGAAAAGATTGATATAGGAGCGCAAAATAGTGAAGCCGCTAAATATCAACGTCAGACGGAAGAGGTCGTAAATTCTACATTCGAGGGGATTTGGTAATTGACATCTATCACTACTAAGACGAAAGATCGCAGTAGTGCGAAAACAATATCCCCTTTTGAAAAGGAATGTATTGAGACTATTAAAAAGGTAAATGAATATAAGTTAATTGCAGAAGCAAATGCAGTGTCTTCTATTTACAAGAACCCGGATTTAGTCAGAGACACTTCTTTGAAACTGGAAGATATAACAAATAATGCTTGGAGAGTATATTTTTCAATTGCGAACGATATCATCAATGTAGAACAAAAAAATACATTAGATGAAATTACAATCAATATGTATCTATCGAAACATTCAAAATTAAGTAAGAAATACGATGAATATGGTGGATATGGGAAGATTGAAAGTTCATTTACATACATCGAAGAGGCTAATTTCGATTCTTATGTGAATGAGGTAAAAAAGTGGAATGCTGTAATGAAATTAGCCCGAATGGGCTTTCCTGTAAAAGAAAAGTTAAGTAAATATGTCGATGCTAAAGCTGAAGATATATATAACGAACTTGAGGCACTTTTGAATCACACATTTATTAATGTGGAATCTGAAGTTAAAACTTATAATGCCTGCGACGGATTATTTGATTTGATTGATAAATTAAATGCTGGAAGTCAGGTAGGAATGCCACTTAAACATTGTGATATTTTGAACAGAGAAATTGGCGGCATTAATTTTAATGGAAACATTTATGGTCTAGGTGCCAATTCAGGTGTTGGAAAATCAACAACAGCAATCAACTACTTAATGCCTTCAGTATTAGAACATAATGAAAAAATGGTCATTATGATTAATGAAGAAGATCAGGACAAAGTAAAGAAAGAGTTACTTGTCTGGGTTGCAAATAATTTATATAGTGCTGGACTACATAAATATATTTTACGTGATGGCCATTTTAGTAAAGATGTTTTAGATAAGCTTCGTAAGGCAGCAAAATATCTTGAAGAGTTAAAAGAACGCATAAATATTACAATCGTTCCCTTTGAAAAATATACTGTCAAAGCAGCAATCAAAGTAATAAAAAAATACTCTAGCATGGGAGTAAGGCTGTTTGTTCTGGATACATTAAAAGAATCATCTGATTCAAGAGACACAGAAACATGGAAATCTATGGAACGAGATATGGTTGATCTTTATGATGTTGTGAAACCAGCTGCTAAAAATGTAGCATTATTTGTTACATATCAGTTAGGGAAAGCTTCAGTAAAGATGAGGTATCTTACAAATAATGAAATTGGACAAGCAAAGAATATATTGGATGTATTTAGTGTGAATTTAATGATGCGTAAACCATTTGAAGATGAGTTTCCTGGTGGTTCACATGAGATTAAAGCTTATAAGTTGGCGGGGAAAAATAATTCCTCAAAGATTCCATATCATTTGGATCCGGATAAACATTATATGATCACATTTATTACTAAAAATAGATTTGGGGCTACAGACCAATTTCAGATAATCTCAGAGTATGATCTGAGTACAAATATGCACAAAGATGTTGCTATTTGTAATATAGCACAAGATTTTTAAGCGGAGAGTAAAAATGACTGCATTAGAGATTAAGGAATACATTCAAAAAAATGGAAAAATACCTTATGTTTTAGAAAGCATTGGGTGTAGCAATATAGTATATCATGATAACAAGGATTATTATAGCTGCTCTAATGCGGTGGGTGGCGACTGTAACAATCCAGCCGCCATCAATATAAGAAATAATAAATATCTGAATTATCGAAATTATACCAGAGGAGTTGAATATGACGATGGTAAGGATTTAATTTCTTTAGTTCAGTATAATAAAAATATTGATTTTGCAAATGCAATGAAATATCTTCATAAACTTTTAGGATTGAAAAATTTATACAAAGTAAAAGAGGAGAAGAAAAAGCCGGATGATTCCTGGTTTGTGTTCTCAAGATTTGTGGTTAAGCGTAGGAAATGTGTCGTAAATGATTTTGATCCTATGAGTGAAGATATTTTAAATGATTTTGTTCCATATATTCATATTGATTTATTTCGTGAAGGGATTATAAAACGAACAATTAAAAAATTTGGACTTGGATATTCGTATAGATGGAGGAGAACAATATTTCCAATTAGATATTGGCTAGATGGAACTCTGATGGGATATAATGCCAGAAGTTCCATCGAAAATTGTTCTGAATTTGGAATATCAAAGTACTTTATAACACCTGGGATGCGAAAAGAAATTAATATATATGGATTGTGGGAAAATTATAAAGATATTCAGAAAGCAGGATATATTGTTATATTCGAAGCCGAGAAATCTGTTCTTAAAAGAGATAGCAGAATGGATCCAACCGGCGGTGCAATTGAAGGCCATGTACTTTCAGATGAGCAGGTGCGAATTATACTTGGCATCGGAGTAGAAGAAGTTATTATCGCGATGGATAATGATGTTCCAATAGAAGAGGTCTGGAATATGTGTGAGAAGTTTTACGGATTACGCAAAGTTAGCTACATTCGTGATAAATGGAAACTGCTTGGCCCAAAGGACTCACCTGCAGATGCGCCAAATAAAATATACAATTTTCTGTTTAAATGGAGAATTCCTTATGATGAAAGTAAACACAGAAAATATTTAAAGAGTTTGAAAAAATAGTTGAGATTAAGCTATGAAGAACTGCAGAAGATGTGCGAGGCACTTGGAGTCGATAGACTCAATTCATGGAGCCGTGTAAACTGCGTACACAATGGTCTCTATGAGTATTTTTTGAAGTATGTATTACATAAAAAAGAGGATCGTGATGATTCTATTTATAAAGTAACTGGCGGTATTAGTCATGATATTATAGAGCGATTTTATACTGAAGAATTATCTTATGAAAAAATGGCTGAAGAGTTTGACGAAGGATGGATGATGGCATTTGATATTGCTGATCTAAAATTTGTTCGTGGAGATGGTGCCAGAAACAATAGTATTGCAACTAAGTATTATTATGATTTGAAAAATTTCTTTGAGACACACGAGAAGATTACTGATCATATTGATATTGAAAAGTTTGTAACCGTAAAGGTTGGTGATGAATATTACCAGGGGTATATTGACGCTCTGGTGACAGATGAAAATGGTAATTATACTATATTAGATTGGAAGACAAGCAGCATATATAAAGGAGATAAAGCGAAAAATGAATGTGGGCAGTTGGTAATGTACTCTCTGGCTTTACATCAGATGGGAATTCCGTTTGAAAAGATTAAAATTGCATGGAACTTCCTTAAATATCAGTGTGTAACTGTTCAATCTAAAAAAGGCGTAAAGAAAGTAAGAGAAATCGAACGCTTTGAGCTTGGGGAGAAGCTACAGGCAAATGCAAAGATGTGGTTAAAAGAATTCGGATATGAAGAAAACATGTTGGAGTATCTGGATAAATTAGCTCAAACAAATGATATTACCTGTCTTCCACCGGAAGTACAGGAGAAATATGAATTGCATGATTGTTATGTATATGTTGACTTAACTCCGGAGCTGATTCAGTATTGGGAAAATTTTATTATCAATACTATGAAAATGATTCGTGATAAAGAAGCTACATATGCGGAACTAAAGGCAGCAGGAAAATATGATGAAGCAGATAAACTTTGGTGGGAAGATGAAGAGAGTCTAAAAAAGCAAAGTTATTATCTTACGAATTTGTGTGGTTATTCCACTAAACTTTATAAACCGTTAAAAGCTTATCTTGATGCTCAAGATGCAAAGAAAAATGGAGATATTTTGGGTACGAAAAATAAGCAGGATGAAGAATACGACATTGACAATTTAGATTGGCTTAACGATTTATAAGGAGATAAAATGGGACAGTATACTATTTACCATTGCCACTCAAACCGTTCTCTTCTTGATAGTTGTACTGATTATAAAGAATATGCAGACCGTGTAGCGGAGCTAGGGTATAAAGCCTTAGCTCTGACGGAGCATGGGAATGCCTATAATTGGGTTGAAAAAAAGATGTATATCAATTCAAAAGGGTTAAAATACATACATGGAGTTGAATGTTATTTAACAGCTTCACTAGAAGAGAAGGTAAGGGACAATTATCATACAATTCTTTTGGCTAAGAACTATGAAGGTGTAAAAGAAATCAATCTTTTGATTGATAAATCTACACAACCGGATCATAGATATTATAAACCACGTATTACATTTGAAGAGTTCTTTAATATTTCAGATAATGTAATCAAGATTTCTGCTTGTTTGGCATCACCTTTGAATAAATACCCAAAGGATATCCAGAAACAAATGGCAGAAAAGTCTGCAGCATTAAAGCAGGAACTGGCAAATAAAGTAGCTGAACTTGAAAAACAGAAGAATGATCAAAAAGCCATGATAAAATGGTTTAAACAGTTTGATGACTTTGAAGAAGAGGAGTTACCATGGGTAATAAACAGATGTATTCCAGGGGATTCATATTTGCATTATATCGAAGCTCAAATTGATAAGCTGAAGCAATATTATGATAATCTGCTTGAAGAAGTTCAGCTTATGAATGTGACAGCAAGAGAGACTTTTTATAAATTATTGGAAACATATGATTACTATGAAATTCAGCCGCATGATTTTCCAGAGCAGAAACGATATAACGAATTTTTATATGCTGCATCAAAACAGACAGGGAAACCTTTAATCGCCGGAACAGATACACATAGCATTGATTATTATAAAGCTGAATGCAGAAGCATTTTACAGAAAGCAAAACGTATCGAATATGCTGACGAAGATAAATTTGATCTGACATTAAAGACTTACGAAGAGTTGGTTGAAATGTTTCGTGTTCAGAATTGCGATATTCCATTTGATGTGATTCTGCAAGCAATAGAGAATACAAATGTGATGGCCGATTCTGTTACTGATTTCGAACTTGATACTTCTGTAAAATATCCAAAATTATACGATAATGAAGAGGAAGTATTAAAGAAAAGAATTTTTGATAAATTGCATGAGAAAATTGATGCAGGAATTATCAAAAAGGAAAAAATTCCAGAATACGTGAAACGTATCAAAGAGGAAATGCGTGTATTTAAAAAGATTAATATGATTGGATTTATGCTCTTTATGTCCGAACTGGTATGTTGGTGTTGGGAAAATGGTATACCAGTTGGGCCATGTAGAGGATCTGTAGGTGGTTCTACTGTTGCATACATAACAGATATCATTGATGTTGATCCAGTTATATGGAATACAATTTTCTCACGATTTGCAAATGAAGATCGTGAAGAGGTTGGAGATATCGATCTTGATATTTCACCAGATCAGCGAGAATTAGTTTACAATCACATCATTGAGTCATTTGGATATGATAAGACAGCGTATATTCTTGCTATCGGAACCGTATCTGATAAAGGCACTATTGATGAGATCGGGCGAGCTTTAGATATCCCGCTTGATGAGGTTGCACATATCAAGGAGATGTATAGTGCTTATAAAGATACAATTGAATCAACCGGAAAAAGAATTAAAGAAATCGAGGATATGATTCATTTCGATGAAATTAAACAGGCAGATAAAGAATCAGAATATTATGGCCTACGTCGTGATTATGAGAATAAGATAACTGAGCGTGACAAGGCTATAAAGCAAATGAATGATTTGAAAGATAATCAGTACAGGAAATTGTTCTATTATTTTGATGGAATTAATGGCACTCCGGTTTCTCAGTCAATTCATCCGGCAGGCATTGTAGTTTCTCCGGTAACACTTCCAGACAACTATGGAACGTTTTGGAATGATGGAAAACGTATTATGTGTATTAATATGGAAGAAATTCATGATGGAGCCGGTCTTGTTAAATACGATTTACTTGGCCTAAAGAATCTGGAAATTATTCGAAAGTGCTATGAATATGCCGGACTTCCATATCCAAAATCACATCAGATTAACTGGAATGATAAGAAGGTATGGAATGATATTGTTCTTTGTCCTGCTGGCGTATTTCAGTTCGAATCGCCATATGCATACGAAATGCTTAAGAATTATGGCCCACAATGTATCAACGATTTATCAATGATAAATGCATCACTAAGACCATCTGGGGCTTCATATCGAGATAGGCTACTGGCAGGTGAAACAAATAAAAATCCATCACCACTTATTGATGAATTGCTGAAAGACAATAGAGGATTTCTTATTTTTCAGGAGGATGTAATTGCATTTCTTCAAAAGATATGTGGTTTAAGTGGATCTGAGGCAGATAATGTAAGACGTGCGATTGGTCGTAAGCAAATGGGTCGATTACAAAAAGCACTTCCGAGTATTCTGAAGGGATATTGTAAAATGTCTCCGCAGCCTCAAGATGTCGCAGAGGAAGAAGCTAAGACGTTCCTTAAAATCATTGAGGATTCATCAAACTATATGTTTGGATACAATCATTCAACAGGATACTCCATGATAGGTTATATGTGTGCATTCTGCCGGTATTATTATCCAGAAGAATTTATCGCTGCATATTTAAACTGTGCAAACAATACAGACGATATTCTGATGGGGACTGAATTGGCGAAGATAAAGAACATTGAAATTAAGAATATCAAGTTCCGAAAATCCGGCGCCGAATATACCGTAGATAAAGCGAATCATGCATTATATAAGGGTATTGCATCAATTAAATTCTGTAATGCTCAAATAGCAGATGATCTTCTTGAGCTAGCAACGAATCGATATAACAATTTTACAGAAGTTCTGGCGGATGTAAATACAAAAACATCTGTGAATTCAAGACAGTTAACGATTCTTATTGGATTAAATTATTTCGAGGAGTTTGGAAAAAATCAGTATTTGATGCAAGTAACGGATCTTTATAATAAATTTGCTACATGCAAAATTATCAGTAAAAAGAAATTGGAAGATCTTGGACTGACTGAGTATCTGATGAAGAAATATGCCGGGAAAGAGACTGCTTCTCAATATAGGGATTTGGATAATACAGGGCTTATAGCTGAGTTATCTAGTCGTTTAGAAAATAAAGCAATGTCTGTCATTGATCAGGTAAAATTCGAAAAGGAATATCTTCAGTATGTTGTATATGTAAATCCAAAAGTAAATCAATGTTTTTACGTCGTGACAGATTATAAAACATTCAAGGAAGTCAGAAAACCATATTGTGTATTACATAATATTAAAACCGGAGAGGATGTAAAAGCAAGAGTAACCAGTATAAAAGTATATCAGGATAATCCATTTGGTGAATTTTCTATTTTGAAAGTTCCACACTTTACAAAGAAAAAGAAGAAAAAATGTGTGAATGGAACATGGCAGGAAACAGATGAACTTGAAAATATACTTGATGAATATGAAGTAATTAAATAGGTGTAAATATGAGTAAAAAAGAAGTGAAATTTAATTGTAAAATCGTAAAGCGTATGTATAATTCAGAGAATTACAAGATTTATGCTACATACGTAGATAAAAAAGAGTTTCCTAATATTAAGCATAATAAATATGATAACGTCACTATTTATGGAGACGTACATAATTTGGTAGTTTCACAGTCGTATGAAGTTACGGCTGTGGAGCAGCTTGATAATAAGTATGGATATGGATACGATATTGTAAATATACGGATGGATAAACCCAAGAATGAGGAAGAAGTCTATATGTTCTTAAGAGAAATTTTAACTGAGAACCAGGCAGGAGTACTTTGGCAGCATTATCCGGATATTATTGATATTATTTTAAGAGGAGAAGCAGATACCGTTGATTTGGATAAATTAAAAGGTATTGGCGAAAAAACGTTTGAAACTATTAAGACAAAAATAATTGAGAATTATTGTATCTATGACTTAGTAGTTGAATTTGGTGGAATTCTTACAATGTCTATGCTGAAAAAACTATACGATGAATTTAAATCAATTCCCAAAATGAAACAGGAATTGAGAAAACGACCATATAAATCATTAACCAAAATATCTGGGGTAGGTTTTATTAAGGCAGATAGTATTCTTTTAGAATTGCAGCGATTGGGTAAAATTGATTTTCCTTTTGAATTAAAATCATCCGCTCAAAGATGTGCTGCTTGTATGGAGTATTATTTGGAGGAGAATCAAAAAGAAGGAAATACAAAAATGGATCTCCGTGATCTTAGAAAACAAATTGTAAAACTTGTTCCGGCTTGTTCTTCACATTATGTTGAGTGTTTAAAAGATTCAGATATTTATTATAATAAAGAAACTTTTGAAGTAGCATTAAAAATCACACATGATACTGAATGTCAAATAGCAGCTTCATTATTCGTAGCAAACTTAAAACCTAAAATATGGGATTTTGATTGGAAAAGTTACCAGACAGCAGGAGAATATTATTTAACTGATGAACAAACCAGTGCATTGGAATGCATATGTAATAATAATATCATGATATTAAATGGCTTTGCAGGATCTGGTAAAAGTGCTACTTCTGCAATGATCATCAAAATGCTAGAGGATAATAGTATCTCATATACCTTGATGGCTCCAACAGGACGCGCTGCAAAAGTATTGAGTGATTATACTGGCAGGCCAGCGGCTACAATTCATCGTGGATTAGGATATATGCCAAAGAATAGATGGGGATATAATAGCGAATACCAATTACCATTTGATGTTGTTCTTGTAGATGAATTTTCAATGACAGATATATTCCTGTTCTTACATTTATGTGAAGCAATTGATTTTAGTAGAACAAAACTTATTGTTGTAGGAGATTCCGCACAGCTTCCATCCGTTGGGCCAGGAAATTTGCTTTATGATATGATTAATTCATTTGTTATACCTACAATAACTTTAAATCAGATTTTTAGATACGCTGAAGGCGGATTGATGAAAGTCGCTACGGATGTTAGAAATATGAAACCATATTTATACGATTTGAATAATGGTATAGCAAAATTTGGGAACGATTATACATTCATTAATGCAAATAATGAACAATCAATAAAATGTGCAATTAGTTTGTACCAAAAACTTCTTACCCAATATTCTTCCGAAGACATTCTTGTTTTATCTGCTTTTAATAAAGGAGATTGTGGCACTATTGTAATTAATAATTCGATTCAAAAAATTGCAAATCCAAATTATGGGTCAGAAAAATGTATCAAATCTGGAGACACGACATATTATGTTAGAGATATAGTTATTCAGATAAAAAACAATTATGAAGCAGAAGTAGATATGGGTGATATGAAGATAGAAAATGCTAATCCTAGAGAATATTCTGTTGATACAACATTTATTCCTAATGGTATGTTAGGAAAGATCGTTGATATTTATGACGAAACTATCCCATATACAAACGAACATAAAACTGGTGCGATTATTGATTTTGACGGTGTTAGAGTAAAATATGAAAAATCAGAAATGTCAATGTTATTATTGGGATATGCAATTTCTATTCATAAAAGCCAGGGAGGAAGTGCTAAAGTGACAATTACACTTACGCCATCTTGTCATGCATACATGATGAATTCTAATTTATTATATGTGGCATTGACACGTACAAAAGAAAAAAGTTTTCATATTGGCGATAAAGATACTGTAAACAGAGCAACTAAAAAGAAGGAGAACTTTAAGAGGAACACTTTCTTATTAGATGTATTAAAGAAAATAAAAATTAAATTAAACAAAAAGGAGAACAAATGAAGTCAGAATTATTTCAGAATGAATTAAAAACGATTCAATCAGACGATATCCGTGATTTTGCAAAAGTTGTCTTGGATGATGCTCCTGACTATTTTTTCAAGGTTGCGGCGAGTTCTACAGGTAAATATCACCCGGCATATGCGCTGGGTGATGGAGGTCTTATGCGGCACACGAAAGCAGTATTAAGAATCTATAATTATATTGTAGGGTTAGAGCAGTATCCATTTGGAGAAAGAGTAATAGATTTAGGTCGAGTCGCATGTTTAGCACATGATATTCAAAAATCCGGGACAGAAGAATATTATAATGAAAAGTTAAAAGATGGGAAAAAAGTATTCACTGTATTTAACCATCCTTTATTGGCAGCAGAATATATTCGTAATTATAAAGGAATGTATTTAGAAGATGATGATCTGGAAGATATTGCCAGACTTATCGAAACGCATATGGGGCAGTGGAATACTGATAAGCGTGAAAATATTATCTTGCCTAAACCCAAAAGCGAAGTAGAGAAGATTGTGCATCTAGCAGATTACCTGGCTTCCAGAAAAGATATTGATATTTCTTTTGAAGATGACGTTAATGCATATGATTTACCGGATATTGAGACATACAAATGTCCATACAAAAAGCATAAGGATGAATTACTGACAGATGTTGCAAAGACAGACCCTGAGTATCTGGAGTGGCTACATGAAAATGTTAATATGAGAGAACCTATGAAAACATTCGTAAATGAACTTTTAAAAAATAAAACAAATTAAATTAACTTTTAGTATTGACATCAGAAGCTTACGGTGCTATTATAATGACACAGGGAAAACAAATTAAATTAACTCAAGGAGATATGTAGACATGAAAGTAACCCTTACAGAAATGCACTCAATTAGAGATGCAATCAGAACAATGTACATGAGCAAAAGAACATGGAATAGAGAGATAGAGCAGCAGCTCAAAGAAATGGTAGATCATTGCACAGATCGTTATGGAAGGCCATTAGATCTGCCAGAGGATGATGAATTAAAAATTAAATTCGATAAAGAAGTAGCAAAACTTCTTAAATGGGGACAAAAGCATATCACAATGCTGCGATTTGAAGATATTTCAGTTGTTGTAGAAGGTCTTCATAGAGGAGCAACCGACGATCTTGACTCCCACGCAAAGAGAATGGATAACAGAATTATTCGTAGCAGTACAAGGCTTGCAGATTATCATGAAGGAGAAGTTTCTGAATGGTACGAAGATAAAATTATCACATGGGATGAAGTATTAAAATATCTTGGAACGAAAATTCCTGGTGAGATTAGTTATTATGGTGATACTTATGTAAGGTCAAATAATGGTTTCATTAAAAAAGGATTAGAAAATAATAAAGATGTAAAACGTGGTTTATATCCACTGGCAATTCCCATGAATTTTACTTTCAAAATAAATATTACTGAATTAGCGCATATTTATGTTGAGAGAGGATCAAAAGATGGTGGCGCTCATGGAACAGCTGCCCCAGAGCTTCAGATCATGATTGAAGATTTAATTAATCAGATTGAGTCTTGGTATCCGGGAATTAATAGAGAATTACTTTTAAAGATTGCGAGCAATAATGTATGAATGTATATTTTGCAAACGGAACTAATATTGTAGTTGGATGCGATAATGAAAAAGATAGTTATTATTTTTGCCAGAAAGAGGGTAATGAGTGCTGCAAGAAAGATACTTGCAAAAGATTTCTTGATTCAGATGGCAATGTAAGCACAAGACTTTTTAAGATTATGTGTAATGATGAAAATCATCACATCTTATATATACCGGAAAGGAATGAAACAAATAATGCATAAAAAGTTAGTATTTTTATTTATTGGAAGAACCGCTTCTGGTAAATCATCACTTGCAAGATATATATGCGAGACATTAGGACTTCGACAGGTAAAAAGCATTACAACAAGACTGCCGCGCAAAAATGAAATAACAGGATATGAAGATCATTACTTTGTATCTGAGAGTGAATTCGATGAAATTAAATTTAAAGAAGGCTTTGTAGCGTATACTGAAATTAATGGAATTAAATATGGAACTACATACGATGAGGTTTTGAACTCAGATATTTATGTAATTGATCCGAACGGAGCAAAGTATTTGAAAGAACATTGCAAAGATAAATTTAAATTTATCGAGATTTATTTTTCTTCACCATTTGAATTAGCAAAAGACAGATTCCTTAAAAGAGATGGATCAGAAGAAGAATTTTACTCCAGATATAACAGTGAAGATGAACAATTCACTAAATATGAAGAAGCTGAAGGGTATGACCACTTGTTTGTGAATGATATGAGCTTTTCGAAAGCTGCAGAAGCATTATGTGACTTACTTAAGAGTGAAATGGAAAAGGAGAAATCGTTATGACAGTACAAGAATGGCTAGGACATGATAATCAATTAGGTATAGATATTTGGGAAAGAAAATATAGATATAATAATGAGTCATTTGACGAATGGATCACCCGTGTTTCTGGCAAAAACATAGCAATAGCAGAATTAATAAAAGAAAAAAAGTTCTTATTTGGAGGTCGCATTCTTGCTAATAGAGGTCTTGAGAATAAAGGACGTAAAATTAGTCTCAGTAATTGCTATGTAATTGAACCACCGGAAGATAACATTGAAAGTATCTTTGATTGTGCTAAGAAACTGGCACGTACATATAGCTATGGTGGTGGATGTGGAGTTGATATTAGTAAGTTAGCTCCAAAAGGCGCGCGAGTAAATAATGCTGCTAAAGAAACAACCGGTTCTGTATCATTTATGGATCTTTATTCTATGGTTACTGGATTAATTGGACAAAACGGTCGAAGAGGGGCTTTAATGCTCAGTATTTCATGTGAGCATCCAGATTTAGAAGAATTTATTGGTATAAAATCAGATCTCGATAGAGTTACAAAAGCGAATATTTCTATTAGAATTACAGATAAGTTTATGGCTGCTGTAAAGAATAGAACTCCATTTACTCTGTCATTCACAAGATTGGAAACAAAAGAAACGATTACTAAAGAAATAGATGCGTATGCAATGTTTCATAAAATGTGTGAAATGAACTGGGATTATGCTGAACCTGGAATGCTTTTCTGGGACAGAATCAATAATTGGAACTTGCTTAGTTGTGATGATGAGTTCGAATATGCAGGAACAAATCCTTGCGCAGAAGAACCTTTGCCAGCGGGAGGTTCGTGCCTTCTTGGTAGTATCAACCTAGCTGAATTTGCATGTGATACAGGATTTGATTTTGAGAGCTTCAAGCATTGTGTCAAATCGTCTGTTATTGCATTAAATGAAGTATTAGATGAAGGACTTCCACTCCATCCATTAAAAGAACAAAGAGAATCTGTATATGATTGGAGACAGATTGGACTTGGAATCTTTGGTCTTGCCGATTTGCTTATTAAACTGGGAATTAAATATGGTAGTCCAGAAGCCATTGATTTATGTGACATGATTGGACATACTATGGCAGATATGGCGATTAAAACATCTGCTGTGTTAGCAAAAGAATATGGTGTATATCCTAAATATAAACCAGAAGCGGTAGAACAATCAGCGTTTTATAGTAAAAATGCATTAGGAGAAACAAAAGAATTAGTAGAATCATTTGGACTTAGAAACTCTCAGTTACTTACAATTGCACCAACTGGATCTATTTCAACTATGATTGGTGTATCTGGTGGCATTGAACCTATTTTTGCAAACTACTATACAAGAAAAACAGAGTCTCTTAAAGGTCATGATGAATATTATAAAGTCTACACTCCAATTGTAAAAGAATATATGGATAAACATGAATTAAAAGATGATTCTGAATTACCAGATTACTTTGTAACTGCGCAGACACTGGATTATAAGAACAGAATCTATATGCAAAGTATTTGGCAGTCACACATTGATGCATCTATTAGTTCTACTGTTAATGTTCCAAATGATTTTACAGTTGAACAGGTTGAAGATTTATATATGACAGCGTGGGATGCAGGATTAAAAGGTGTAACTATCTTTAGAGACGGATGTAAACGTGCAGGTATTTTAACGACAACTATTAAAGAGAAAGATACAAAGCCAGCTGATGTCAAACCTCATACTTTAGAAAGAGGAATGATTATTAAAGCAGATGATAATTGCATTGGCAAGAAAAGGACACTTACAACTGGATGTGGAACATTACATTGTGAAGCATTTTTTGATCCAGAAACCGGACAGCTTCTTGAAACATATTTCAGTAAAGGATCTTCCGGTGGTTGCCAGAATTTTATGATTGGCTTATCCAGAGCTATTTCACTTGCTGCTAGAGGCGGAATTGATATTTATTCTATTGTCGATCAGCTTGCATCATCTGGAACTTGCCCGTCATATGCAGTGCGAAGAGCAACAAAACATGACACATCAAAAGGAAGCAGTTGTCCAGTTGCAATCGGAAATGCATTAATAGATATGTACAATGAAATGCAAAATGATCTATTTGATGATGGAGATGGTGATGAATTTATAGAAAGTACTAATAAACAGATAAATAAAGCTAAGTGTCCTCAATGTGGAGGAGAGTTAATTTTTGAAGGTGGATGTAACACATGTAAATCATGTGGATGGAGTAAATGTGATTGATAAGCTATTAAAGCTTTGATATAAAAATTTAATTAAACAAAATACGGAGAAAAAGGAGAACTAAAAACATGGCAGAAATTACAATGAAATCAACAAAGGCAGAAATTATGGAAGCGTATAAGGCAGCAGTGGAGAAACTTGATACAAGAGACCGAATGATTGATGATCCTGCAAAAGAAGCAGCGAAAGCTAAAAAGGTAGAAGTTATCGAATCTGCAGATAAAACAGCTAAAGAAGATATTTTTAATCCAGAGATTATTAAGAAATACAATGATCTTACAGAAGCTATTGAAATTAAACAGCTTGAGTTAGATGAATTATATGGTATTGAGACAAAAGCAAATGCTATGGCAGCTATGATCAATGCTTATAAAGAGAAAAATGAAGAGTTAAAAGAGGCTCAGGCAGCGAAAGAAGCAGAGATTGAAGCTGAATTGGGTGAGAAAAAAGATACACTGAAAGCTGAAATTGAGGCACTGAAGCAGCAGAAACAGGAAATTATTGATTCTATCAATGCAGAAGCTAAAGCAAGAGAAAATGAAATTAAATTAACTCGTAGCCGTGAGGAAGATGAATATACTTATAATCTGAAACGCAGTCGTAAAGCCGAAAATGATAAATGGGAAGATGAGAAAGCTGCTAGAGAAAAGATTTTGGAACTTAGAGAAACAGCGGCTCTTGAGAAAGAAACAGAACTGAATGCAAAAGCTGATCATGTAAAGGAATTAGAAGCAAAAGTAGAAGAGATTCCGACATTGATTGCGGCAGCAACAGAGGAAGGTATTAAAAAAGGTAAAGCCGATGCTGATAAATCAAATGCGTTTGAGGTCAGAGCACTTAAGAAAGATGCTGAATATCAGAAACAGCTTCTGGAAGATAAAAATGAAAGACTTGCAGAGGATCTGGCTAATGCGAGAGCAGAAAAAGTTGAATTACAGCAGAAACTTGACGATGCATATGCTCAGATGAGAGAACTTGCTGCTAAGACTGTAGAATCTACCGGTGGAGTTAAAATTCTGAACGGTCAGACTCAGCAGAATAATAAATGATAATTTAATTATACGGTATGCGTAAGAAAACGCATACCGTAGTAAGGAGAATTATATGAATCCGGTATTTATATTTTTAGTATTAGTTGGAGCTGTAGTTTTATGGTTTCTATTATCTGCACTGTTTTATCCATTTGGGAGATTCTTACATAGAATCTGGAAAGATGCAGCAGATGAAATAAATAGAGAAGAAAATAAAGAAAAAGATAAGGAGAATGAGTAATGAGAAAAGGATTTTTAGGTGGGGTTGGATTAGCAGTAATAATTGTAGCAGGATTAATTTGTGTAGCAAAGTGTACGGTAAGAGTTCCTGCTGGTTATGTAGCTGTAGAATACAAGATGAACGGCGGAATTTCAAATGATACTCTTCCACAGGGATGGCATTTGATTTCACCTACAGTAAAAACATCACTGTATTCAATTGGTATTGAACAGTCTTATCTGACTTCAGAAGATAAAGGTGATTCACCAAAAGATGAGAGTTTTAAAACACCTACTGCTGATGGAAAACAGCTTCTTGTTGATTTGGAATTCTCTTATAAGTTCGATCAGGATCAAGTTGCTGATGTATTTACAAGATTTAAAGGTCAGTCCGGTGAAAGTGTAAAAAATACTTTCATTAAACCAAAGATGAAAGCGTGGACACAGGAAGTAACTGCTAAGTATCCGGTAACAGATGTATTTGGTGATAAACGCCAGGAACTGAATGAAGCACTTGACAAATACTTGAAAAAGAAATTTGAGCCATATGGAATTATCATTGATACTGTAAACTTTACTTCGATTTCAACCGATGATGAAACTCAGGCAGCTATTCAGAAGAAAGTAAATGCACAGCAGGAACTGGAACTTGCAAATATTGAAGCTAAGACTGCAAAGGTACAGGCAGATAAAGATAAAGAAGTTGCTCTTATTGCAGCAGAACAGGATAAAGAAAAGGCCGCTATTGAGGCTGAACAGGCGAAGATCACTGCTGAAGGTAAAGCGGAAGCAACAAGAATTAAAGCGGATGCTGAAGCAGAAGCAAATAAGAAAATTGCTGAGTCTCTTACTCCAGAGCTTATTGAGAAACAGAAAATTGATAAATGGAATGGTGATGTGCCGAAGGTGCAAGGTGGAAATGCAGCAACAATTGTTGACGCAGGAGACTTAACATCAGGAACGGCAACTGTAAAAGGAGAATAATATGACAGGAATGTTACTTATTATTATGTCATTATTGGCATTAGCTTTAAGCTGGATCGTAACATGTGGAATTATAAAATTAATCACATTATGTTTCGGGGTCGCTTTCAGCTGGTTGATTGCTACAGGAATTTGGCTTGTAATCTTATTACTTAGATCAGTATTTGGGAAATAAACTATGATTAGATGGAAAATAGAAAAATTTATTGTTGGCGATTATGTAAAATTAACCAATCTCCCTCAAGGTTACGAACGCCTTGAGGGAACTGTGGGAATCATCACGGACATTAATAGCGAATTATATACAGTACATAATTCTGATTCTATGATTTTTGAAGTAGAAAAACAATATTTGACGCATTTATATAAATTAGAAGAGGAGAATGGACAAATGGCAAAATTAACAGGATATTATGCAGTAGCAGTAATTGAAGAAGGAACCGGTTGTTGTAAGAAAGACTACTATTATGCAATTTTTGATGACGGTAATACATATAAGGCCGGAGACCAGGTTTTAGTAAGTGGTTGTAATAAAGATGTTATGACAATTAAAGAAATCTTGACGGTGCCGGAAGCAGAAGCAGGATTCACTAAAAATATTACTGCAGAAATTATTTGCAGAGTTGATACATCTGCATATGACCAGCGTGTTGAAAACAGAAAGAAAGCCGAGAAGCTTAAAAAGGATATGGATGCAGTGATTAAACAGATGGATGTAACAAAGAAATATGAAATGTATGCGGCTGAGAATCCGGAGTTAGCGGCCTTACTTGATCAGTATAAGGAGTTAACGAAATAATGATTAAAACGATATTAAAAAATATTGTGTGTTTCATTATCAGTGGGATATGCATGAGTATTGTTCTGAATAATGTTGTTCCGGGTGGTTATTGGCCTTCTGCAATATCATTATTTATTTTAAGTGTTAACTACTTCATTTGGGGATCACGGACATGATTTGGGTAACCGGAGATACGCATGGGGATTGGATTCATAGAGTTAATATGGATTCTTTCCCCGAACAGCGTGAGATGTCGAAGGACGATTATGTGATAATTCTTGGAGATTTTGGGATATGGAGAGATTCACCGCAGCAAAGGTGGTATCTGAATTGGCTTGAAGAGAAACATTTCACAACGCTCTTTATTGACGGAAATCATGAGAATTACGATATATTAAATTCTTATCCAGTAGAAGAATGGCATGGTGGCAAGGTACATTTTATTAAACCATCAGTAATTCATCTTATGAGGGGACAGGTATTTGATATAGACGGTTTAAAATTCTTTACTTTTGGTGGAGCCGCTAGTCATGATATTTCAGATGGAGTATTAGAAATTGACGATCCAAGAGTAAGGAAATGGAGAGATGATCCGGATAAAATGTACCGAATCAATCACATTTCATGGTGGGAGCGAGAAATGCCAAATCAAGAAGAGATGGATGAGGGTATAAAGAATCTGGCAGAACATGATAATAAAGTAGATTTTATCCTGACACATTGTACAGCTTCTTCTACAGCAGCATTATTATCACATGGATTATATAAGCCAGATAAGTTAACTAATTATTTTGAAGAAATAAGGTGCAATGTTGATTATAAGCGTTGGTTGTGTGGACATTACCACGACAATAAAGCAATAACGACAAAAGATATAGTTCTATATGAACAGATTGTGAGGATTGCATAATGGTAGATATGTCAGAACTTACAGAAAGTGTTAAGGGATACATTGAAGGATTGCAAGATGTATTACAAAGAAAATATCAAATTTCAGAAGATAAGGCTTTAAATATGATTACTTCTTCTTATATTATGGATTCTCTTATAGATTACCCAGAGGAGACGTTACATGATGACATTGAAACACATGCAGATAATATATATGAAGACCAAGTATCAAAAACAGAACGGTTATTGTTAGAGGCCGGATACGAGGGAACGATATTCTTTACAAATCCATCTTATGAAGATGCGTTTCTTGGTATTTCTTCTGATGATAGAGCAATATATGATTACGAAAAAATGGTTGAATCTTTAGTTAACCATGAGGATATGACAGAAGATGAGGCTAGAGAATTTATAGATTACAATGCGACGTTCTATATTGAAGGTGGACCAATTATTTTGTATAGACTGGAGGAATAGTAATGCCGGAACGTAACAGAGGGTATTTGAGAAAGCAAAGACTACGAAATATTGAACGTAGAAAAAAATTAATAAGTCAACGAGAACTTATGTATCATGGATATAAAACTTTGAACGATCCTGATTTTAAAGAGGGGATGTTACATAAAGGACACAGTGGACGACTTGGCATGGGTGGAACTGCAGTAAAAACTAATACTCGTAAAGGACATGCTTCATATCGACATAAAGGTGCTTATGGTCCGGCAGATAATTATTCAAGACATGATAAGCAGCAAGTTGAAGATGGAGCACAGCAAATTAAAGAATGGGAGAATGAAGATGAAAAAAGAGAAGAAGAAAGTTCTGATTGTAATTGATGTGCAGAATGATTTTGTGACAGGAGTTCTTGGAACACCGGAAGCACAAGCTATTGTACCAAATGTGAAAAAGAAATTTGATGAATATAAGAATAATAAGAACTATGTAATCCTTACAAAGGATACTCATCATTCAGATTACGCAGATACTTCAGAGGGCAGAAAACTTCCTGAACATTGTATGTATGGTACTAAAGGTTGGGAAATTGTTGATGAACTTGATTATAAAAATCTCGATAGTTTTATGGTGTGTTGTAAATCTACTTTTGGATTTGATGACTGGAATTGGGAAGAAATATTTAATACTACAGATGGTTCTTTATTAGATATTGAAATTATTGGCATATGCACAGATATCTGTGTTATTACGAACGCTCTTTTGATTAAAACTTATTATCCAGAGGCAAAAATCACAGTTGATGCATCATGCTGCGCAGGATCAACACCGGAAAAGCATAAAGCGGCTCTTGATGTAATGGAAAGCTGCCAGATTAATGTAATCAATAGAAATTAAATTAAACAATGGAGGGAATTAAAATGATGAATAATTTTATGAATGGAATGTTTGGAAAAATTGGTAGTGGAATGTGTAAGTTATCTATGAGTGGTAATATCGCAGTAAAAACCTCTAATGGATATAAGAGTTACAATGTTAAATCCGGCAAGCTCACAAACTGTGGCAATTTCGTGTTTCCTGGAGTAGATGAAAACTTTTTCTTCGTCATTCCTACAAATAAGGTAACTAAAGGAGATATTATCCTTGTAAATGGCAAACCTAAGTGCGTCATCGAAGCAGATAAAACAAAGATCACTGTAATTAATTATGAGGACTCTACAGTTGAAACAATCCTGCCGGAACGCCATGTATTTATGGGCAATACTTATTTCTATGGAAAAATTGTATCTATGTTCGGAAGTAATCTTGGAAAAGATAAGAATAGTGCAAATAAAATCTTTAAATATATGATGATGTCCCAGATGATGAATGGAGCTGCCGGTACCGGAACTGGAACAGACAGTAATCCAATGAGTGCTATGATGCCATTTATGATGATGAATGGTGGTATTGGTGATGTATTTGACGGTATGTTTGATTTTAGCATGGATGATATAGATACAGAAAATAGTGAAGATGATTTAGAGGAGGAAGAATAATTATGGGAAGCGGAAGTTGGACAACGGCAAGTTTTGTAAATTATGCAACAACAAGAGGATATGACACTGATTCACGAGGAGTAGTTACAACAAACTATTCTAATCAGGAAATGTTTAAATCAAAAGAACTTGATTCATCACTCAATCCTAAAAATGTTGTAAGAGAATGTTGTGATAGTAAAGAACATCCAAATACAGTTCCAGTTATTTTAGCTTTAGATGTTACCGGATCTATGGGGCAGGCAGCTGTTGAAATATCTAAAAAACTTAATAATATTATGACGAAATTATATGAACAAGTTGAAGATATTGAATTTATGGTAATGGGTATTGGCGATTTGTCATATGATAGGTTTCCAATACAGGCATCTCAGTTTGAATCCGATATTCGAATTGCAGAACAGCTTGAGAAAGTTTATTTTGAGTTTGGTGGTGGTGGTAATTCTTATGAATCTTACACTGCTGCATGGTATTTTGGTGCCAGACATACAAAGCTTGATTGTTGGAATAGAGGTAAAAAAGGAATAATTATCACAATTGGTGATGAGAGACTTAATCCTTATCTTCCAAGGACAGCATATTATTGTGGCTTATCAAATGCTACAGGAGATTCACTTCAGGCTGATGTAGAAACAAAAGACTTGTATACAGAAACTGCTGAGAAATTTGATATCTATCATATTAATGTAAATCATCGTGGTGGGTATGACCAAGAGCAAATTAAAAAATCATTTTTAGAATATCTTGATGATAAGCATTTTTGTACAATTAATAAACTTGATGATATTACAGATACAATTGTAGAAATTATTACTTCTGCAAATGAAAGCAACAACATCCCAGAAGTAACACCATTAGTTCAGGCAGAGACAGATGAATCAGGAGCTATTGTTTGGTAAGGAGAATAACTTATGAAAGATATAAAAATTGTCATCGGGGCAAACTTTGGTGACGAGGGTAAGGGCAAATTAACAGATTATTATACTAAAAATGCAGATAACTGTATCGTTGTGTGCTCAAATGGCGGCGCTCAAAGAGGACACACAGTATTAAAATCAGACGGAACCCGGCATGTCTTTCATCATTTCGGCTCTGGAACATTAAACGGAGCAGATACTTATTTACCGGAGGATTTTATTTTAAATCCTCTGGTATTTAAGGAAGAATGGGAAGAGTTAAAGAAATTAGGATGGGAACCTCATGTGTATTTTCATGAAAAATGTATGATTACAAATCCTTTTGATATGATGGCAAATCAAATTATTGAACGAAGTCGTGGTAACAATAAACACGGAAGCTGTGGAATGGGGATTTATAATACAATTCAACGCTATAAAAAACATATTAATTCATATTCATTGTCATGGTCATATTATATGGATATGTTTAGACATATGGGAATTACATTATCTGAACAGGAAGAAGAATTATTTCATCCCGTAAAAAATCCTGGGCTTCGAGATCATTACTATAAAGATCTTGATTTTATGATGTCACATGTACATTTTGTAAGTAATGATCAATTACTTAATGGATACGATACCATAGTATTTGAAAATGGGCAGGGGCTTCTTTTAGATCAAAATAATACTGAATATTATCCGCATCTTACTCCATCTAATACTGGCATTAAGAATCCAGCCAGAATTATAAAGTCTGTAAATTGGACTGATGAGATTAATATAGAAGCTTGTTATGTGACACGTACATATATGACACGGCATGGAGCCGGTGCATTTCCAACTGAATGTAATAAGGAAGAAATTAATCCTGACATAAAAGATTTAACTAATGTTCCAAATCCGCATCAGGATACTTTAAGATATGGGAAGTTAAATGTGGAAGAATTACATGAAAGATGTCAAGCAGACATAAAAACCTCTGGAATCCCATGTCGGAAGATATTGGCTATGACTCATATGAATGAATATTGCGAGTCTAATATATCTCTTTATGAAATACATAAAATATTCAAAGATAACTGGAAATTAAAATTGTTTGAACGTGAGGAGAACTAAATGATTAAATTAAACGACGTAGAAATCAAACTTGATAAATATCCGGATGGAACATTCTTATTTAAGGATATTCCTCCTATTGGACCCAAAAACCTTATTGAATGGTTTTTTGAGTCAATGGAAGAAATGTCAGCAATTATTTATCTTACTCAATATTGTAAAGATCAGGGTACTAAAATTTATTTAGATATGCCATATGTTCCTGATGCACGTATGGATAGAGTAAAAAAGAGAAAAGAAATCTTTACACTGAAATATTTTGCTCAAATTATTAACTTATTGAATTTTGAGCAGGTAGAAGTTTTAGATCCGCATTCTGATGTATCTGCCGCATTATTTAATAAAGTACATGTAGAATCCCCGAATCGAATGATTGAGGATACTGTTAAGAAGATTGCGAGTAATAACCTTATGATGTTTTATCCGGATGCGGGATCCATGAAGCGATATTCTTCAGCAGTACATCTTCCATATGCTTTCGGTATTAAGAACAGAGATTGGGAAACTGGAGAGATTAAAGGTTTAGATTTATCTGGCGAAATTGATCAATTACCAGGTAAAGACATTCTGATTGTAGATGATATTTGTAGCAGAGGTGGTACTTTTTATTATAGTGCTAAAAAGCTGAAAGAAGCCGGTGTAGGTAAGATTTATCTTTATATTACTCATTGTGAGAATACTATTTATGAAGGAGAACTTCTAAAAAACAATGGATTGATTGAGAAGATTTATACGACAGATACGATTCTGACAAATCTGGAAAGTCCTAAGATTGAACTTGTTGAGAAGTTTAGATGAATCAGTACTGTATGACACGCAGCATTCTTGCAGAAAAGAGGTAAGAGAAATGAGTAAAGTTGTGTTAGCTATAGAAGAACCTAATTCATGTGACGAATGCCCATTTTCAGAATTAGAAACGTATGGATATTATTGCCAATCATTAAATAAATACATTAATTCTTTAAAAAGGAAAGAACATTCAACGATTCCTAAATTATGTCCATTAAGAGAATTACCAGATTACTGTACAGAAACATACAAATGGGAAGATAGACTTCTAAGCTTACAAGACGTGATTGAATCAATGGCTTATGAAATTGCTACATATAGATACCATAATAGATATTCTCATACAGAAGATGTAGATGATATTTTAAGAGAATATGAAGTTGATAAAATTATAAAGGGGATAAGGAGACATTATGAAACCGATTATTAGTCCTTGGTGGATTTATTTAATTGATTTATTTAATAATTTAAAGGAGGCATTTGGTGTTGCATTATTTTTACTTGGATGTACAGCGGTGGCATTATTAATTATTTGGCTTTTTAGTTCTCTGGATTATAATGAAAGACTTATTGTTGCATGTAAAAAGTATTTAAAGAAATCAGTTATCTGGCTTTGCGTTAGTAATTTACTTTTTACAGTAATTCCATCGAAAAACACAATGTACACAATGATTGTATTAGATAATGTAACGACAGATAATATCCAAGCAATTGGCAAAACTGGAAAAGATGTAGTGGATTACATTACTGACCAGATTGACAAAGTTGTAAATGATAAAGAGGAGAATAAAAAATAATGAATACAATGGCAATTTTACTCTCAGACACATATAAACAGATCCATAATAAAATTTATCCGAAAGGACTGTCACAATTAGTATCTTACTGGACTCCACGAAGATCAATGCTTAAGAATCAGAATAAAATGGTTTTCTTCGGTCTACAGGCATTTATTGAAGAATATCTGATTGATTATTTTAATAAAAACTTTTTTGAATTAACAGCAGCAGAAGTTGAGCATACATATAAATACAGTATGGATATACAGTTAGGAAACAGTTATGACCTAGAGCCTATTATGAAACTTCATAAATTAGATTATCTTCCAATTCAGATACGTGCTATCCCGGAGGGAACATTAGTACCAATGGGCATCCCATGTATCGAAATTACAAATACACATCCAGATTTTGCTTGGGTAGTACAGTGGATCGAATGTATCCTGCAGGTTGAACTTTGGAAACCATGTGCCCATGCAACAATTGGTCATATGTATAGAGAACTTGCAAACGACTACTATAAAATGACCTGTGATGACCTTTTAAGACCTGAAATGGCCTGCTCAGACTTTGGTATGAGAGGAATGTCTTGTATGGAAGAGGCCGTAAGATGTTCATCTGCTTGGTTATTATCATTTGATAAGACAAGCACAATTCCTGCTATTGATTATATAGATACATATTATGATGCTTGTTGTTGGATTGAAAGAATCGGAATCGGCGCTGTATCTACAGAACATTCAGTTATGGCTTCAAATTATGCAGTAGACGGTGACGAAATCACATTTGTAAAAAGACTACTTACGGAACTATATCCTAATGCATCTTTTAGCATGGTGTCTGACACTTATGATTACTGGAATATGATTGATAATATTCTTCCGGCTTGTAAAAAAGAAATCATGCAGCATAATGGTAAACTTCTGGTTCGCCCAGATTCCGGAGATATGGTAGAAATTGCTGTAGAGACAATTGAAAAGCTTTGGAATACATTTGGCGGAACAGTAAATAGCAAAGAATATAAAGTACTTGACCCGCACATTGGAATTATTTATGGGGATGGATGTACTCTTAACAATGTAGAGCAGGTATGGGAAGAACTGAAGAAAAAAGGATTTGCTGCAAACAATATCGTATTCGGAGTCGGAGCATTCTGCTTCTCAGCAATTGTAGAGCCTGATGGACATATGGTTGTTGTGACTAGGGATATGTTTGGTATCGCTATGAAAGCTACATATGGAATTGTTGATGGTAAACCGATCATGATTTACAAAGATCCAAAAACTGATACGAGTCATCTGAAAAAATCTCATAAAGGATGCTGCTGTATATATTACGATGACAATGGAGAATTACAGTGCATGGATGGATTTGATGATGTATTTGATGATCATGTGTTGAGAACTGTATTTAAAGATGGCGAAATTTATAATAAAGAAACATTTGAAGACATTAGAGAAAGATTAAACGGAGGAAATTAAAATGAGTGAGATTATGGATTATTTATTAGAAGATGATGTGATTGTTGTAATGGATGTAGATGGAGTACTTGCTCCATATGAGTTTTCTGAGTTAAGTCATAGTATGACTGACGATGAATGGGACAGACTTGTAGCCTCCGGTGAGAATCCGTATAAAGATATACGTCCTATTAAATTAATGCAAGAGTTTATCAAGAAAAAAGGTGTAGATAAAGTATACACTTGCTCAAAGAGTCCTTTAAGCGAGATTCCCGGCAAAAGAGCTTTTATCAAAGATAATTATGATCTGCCAGATGATAATATTTATTTTACTTTAGAAAAGACAGAAAAACTTACTGTGCTTCAGACGTTACAGCAAAAGCTCGGACTTAAACCATCTCAGATTGCAATTGTAGAAGATACAGTGAAAACTTTGGATTATATTCGTGCACATAGCGATTTTGTAACTGTACACGTTTCATCATTTATGGAGTAAGAAAATGAATTTAGAAAATATTAGCAAATATTTAAGTCTTATATTAAGACACAAGCCAGATGTGATCGGAATTAATCTTGATGAACACGGCTGGGCTAATGTAGACGAATTAATCAAAGGAATTGCAAGAAATAATGTAGGATTTAATATGCAAACATTAGAAAAAATTGTTGATACAGATGATAAGCAGCGTTATTCATTTAATTCTGATAAAAGTTTGATTCGCGCCAATCAAGGTCATTCCATTCCGGTGGATGTAGAATTAGAAGAAAAAGAACCGCCTAATAAATTATATCATGGCACTGGCGAGAAGTATGTAGAATCTATTGATCAACAAGGATTAATTCCTAAGAGTAGGCTATATGTGCATTTATCTAAAGATACGGATACCGCAATTAAAGTTGGCAAAAGACATGGAAATTGCGTTATTTATGTAGTAAAAGCTGCTGAAATGTATAGAAGTGGATATAAATTTTATTTGTCGCAGAATGGAGTTTGGCTAACAGATAAAGTACCAGTGAAATATTTAGAGCAATTACCAAAGGAGGTTTGAAAATGCACGATGTAACACAAACGTTAGATGCTATTAAAAGAGAATTTGACTCTCAGAATGCTCATATTATTTATCTGCAGAATCAAAATAAGAAACTTAAGGAAGAACATTATAAAGATACAGAGCTTCAGAAGATGAAAGAAGAACTTGAAAGAGTAAGAGCTGATATGTACAGAGGTTTCCCCATCTCTGCAGAAGAGGAGAAGCGAATTAAAGAGTGGCAGGATAAGCATGATGCTGAGGTGCATGGACTTAAAACACTTAAAGAAAGAGTTCGTGCTGGTGGATGTATCGGCGGAAGATACAGCTACGAATTCGTTAGTACGAGTATTGGTGTTATTGGTATAGTGAAATGTAATTGTGGAGCAAAGTTTACTTTTCAAGATTTGTAGGAGTGAAATAATGATTAAAATTATTGAAGGCAATATTGTTAATGCAAAGACAGATTTTATAATTCATCAAGTTAACTGCCAGGGCGTCATGGGATCTGGAGTAGCTAAAGCTTTGAGAGATTATGATGAAGGTATTTATACACATTATAGAAAATTTTGTGAGTTTTGTAAGTTCGAGCCGGAGGAATTACTCGGAACATGTGATGCATATTTATTGAAAGATAGAGGTCAAATTGTATTATCTTTATTCGCTCAAGACAAATATGGATATGATGGCAAACAGTATACAGATCTCGAAGCTTTTAGAGATGGTTTAAGATATATCTCACAACATTTTGGAACCTGGCGTGAAAAAATGTGGTTAACAGAAAAAGATATTCATCAAATTTCAGTAGCGCTTCCATATAAAATTGGTTGTGGAAGAGGAGGAGCTGATTGGGAAGTGGTTTATAAAATCATTGAAGAGGAACTTAAAGATGATGATGTGGAATTATGGAGGCTGGATGAATGAGCGAGGCGATGAATATTATTATAGCCGGTTCACGAGATTTTGATGATTATCGTTTGCTTAAGAAAACTGTGTCAGATTATATCGAAGAGAATCAAGTTAATAACACTCAGCAAATTAGAGTTATCAGTGGTGGTGCAAAAGGTGCAGATAGGCTTGGTGAATGTTATGCGTTTGATAATGGTTACTCCGTTATAAGATTTCAAGCGTTATGGGGAGTTTATGGAAAGTCTGCTGGCCCTAGACGTAATAATGAAATGGCAAAATTTGCATCAGAATCAGGCTCTGGTACGTTGATCGCATTTTGGGATGGTGAATCGCGAGGTACAAAAAATATGATTGATACTGCCAGAAGATATGGATTACATGTAATTGTAGTTGAATATGAAAAAGATTCGGAGGAATTAAATGAACAGAAAAGATAATACATTAGAAGGAATAGGTGCGTTTACAGTAATCATCCTTGCGATTTTCACTCTTGTTATTAGTCCGGCATTATCATTCATGTTTGCTTACATAGGTGGATGTATACTGAAATTTTTTGTAGGAGACGCATTGGTTAATGGACTAAATATCATATTTAATACAACTAGATTTACGAAGCCAATGATCCCTGTTGTTTGCGCGACAATTGCAACAATTGGTAAATATTTTAAAACAACAGTTGATATGTCGAAACATAAAGTACAGTAGGAGTTTTATATGAGAGAATATCATATTTATATGCAGCGCACAAAGCGTGTAGAATGGCATTGCGATTATAACATATATAAATGGCTCCCATGGGAATATATAGGATATGTAGAAGGGACTAAAGAGCTATATACATACTTTAAGTCAAAGTTTCCATATAGTATAAACAGTATTGATTTTTACAATTCATTTAATTATTTTGATGATGAGTATTTTAGAAGAGATAACGATTGTTGGAATTCTATGCTCAATTATTGTCGTGAACATCATCGGTATTTAATTATAGATGATCATGGTAATGTACGAGACTTTCGTCAGCTTACTAAGAAATATAAAAAGAAAACAATTATACATTATGGCACTCGTGGCGGTGGTTGGAGTAGTCATTGTGCAAATTTAACATCTGATCAGCGTAAAAGTATTACACCAGAAGAGATTGTAGAGGTAAGAAATGAATATGGTATTACTCTCAAGCCTATAAAACCAAAAAGAAAAATAGATTTCTGGGATTATGAGAAAGAATCCAAAGTGTCTGGTTGGAAGATGCAGAGTAAGAGAAGAAAACAGTGGAAAGCAATGGAGGGTATTTAAGATGATTAATAGTTTTACTGGAGATTATTACTTTTTAAGTAACTTTTATATGGCGCCGGTAAGTTATAACGGATGGGATTATACAAATAATGAAGCAGCTTTTCAAGCACAGAAAACAAAGAATCGTAGACTAAGATTCCAGTTGTTTTCTGAAGCTAACCCATCAGAAGCAAAAGCAGCAGGCAGAAAGATTGATTTGAGATCAGACTGGGAAGAAGTCAAAAGTCAAATAATGTATGAAATCGTACAGGCTAAATTTAATCAAAATCCAGATCTTAAAGAAAAGTTACTTGCTACAGGGGATGAACATTTGGAAGAAGGAAATACATGGGGAGATACAACTTGGGGAACTGTTAATGGTATTGGAGAGAACAGGCTTGGTAGAATTCTTATGAAAGTAAGAAAAGAACTACAGGAGGAATCAAAGTGAAAAAAGTAACTACTATATTAATTCTTCTACTTATCAGTGCATTTATACTGACTGGATGTGCTAAATGTATTGATAAGAAAGAAGAAAGTGTAAAAGTCAAAATTGTTAATGAATACTATAAGCCGAAAGAAACTCGTTTCACAGGTATGGTTAATCATGTTCCACAATTTCGAACAGATTATGCCGAGTATGAAATTACGGTAAACTATAACGGAGTGGAATATTCACTTAGTGATGAAAGTACATATCGTAAATATCATGGAAGAATAGGACAAACAGTGTCTGCAGTATTAGTTACAAAGACATATGATAACGGTGATGTTAGGCAGTATATTAATCGTTTGGGAGGATTATAAGATGAAATATTACAATGGATATTTTAAAGAACTTAAGAATGAAATTGTACAGTGGATCAGAGACTGGTTTGATCAGAATGGCCCAGGCTGCAATGCAATTGTAGGGGTCTCTGGTGGAAAAGATTCTTCTGTTGTAGCAGCGCTTTGTGTAGAAGCTCTTGGAAAAGATCGTGTAATTGGTGTATTAATGCCACAGGGTCAGCAGAAAGATATTTATGCTGCGTACAAACTTTGTGAATTTCTTAATATTAAGTCTTACGAGATTAATGTTGGAGATACGGTTCGAAGTGTACTGTCGAGACTCGAAAGTTCAGGAATCGAGATCAGCGAACAGACAAAAATAAATCTTCCGGCACGTATTAGAATGTCTACATTATATGCTGTCTCTCAGTCTTGTAATGGAAGAGTAGCAAATACATGTAATCTTTCAGAATCATATGTCGGTTATGAAACCAGGTATGGTGATTCAGCAGGTGATTTTAGTCCGTTAGGAAAATTAACTGTATATGAAGTTAAAAAACTTGGATATGAATTATGGCTTCCTACAGAACTTATTGAAAAGATACCAATTGATGGATTATGTGGAAAGACAGATGAGGACAATTTAGGATTCCCATATGAAGTTCTGGACAGATATCTTCGTACAGGAGAGATTGACGATCTGGATGTAAAAGCTAAGATTGATTTAATGCACAAACGATGTCTCTTCAAATCAGAGAAGATTCCGGTATTTAATCCTGGATTAAAATTGGAGGCAGCATAATGGAAAATGTACTTATATCATTTTTGTGAATCGAAATTCTTTCCACAATGATTTTAGTAGTTAATTGTGCAATGGATGAATTATTACCAATAAAAGAATATAAAACGTGGTTCCAAAATAGAAATTGGTTCGGTAAGATATATATATTTATTACAATTATATTTACTATTCCTGCAGCAATTATTATATATATCGCTTTTTTCATTGTGTTCTTAGTAACATTTATTTATACACTTGGAATTAAAGAGGAGAAGAAATAACATGAAACCATATGATGTTGGGCTTGTTTGTGGGCGTTTTCAAACGTTCCACAAAGGCCATGAAAAACTTATTGATACAGGGTTATTGCTTTGTGATCGCATGCTTATTCTTGTTGGTAGTGCTCAAGAATGCGGGACAGAACGCAATCCTTTGAATGTCAATACTAGAATCAAGATGATACGTGAAGTCTATGGTGATGATCCGAATATTATGATTTATGCATTATCAGACCTTACCGATGAAAATGATATTACTCCAGATTGGGGTAGATATCTTCTTCAAAATGCAGATCGGTATATTTATAAAAATCCAGATGTAATGATTTATGGTAATGATGATAGCCGGAGTGGATGGTTCGACAAGAAAGATTTAAAGAATACAACCGAATTAATCATTAATCGTGAAGAATTACCCATCTCTGGAACCATGTTGAGAGCACTTATGATACAGGATAAACGGCGAGAATGGATGACTTTTGTGAATCCTAAGTTACATAAAATGTATGATGAAATTCGTAGTGAACTTATGGAAAGCATAAAGGAGAATTAGGATATGGAATTTGTAAAAGCAATAGCATGGATTTCAACTGCAGTAGCAGTAATAATAGGCATGAAAATTACAGAATCGCCATGGTGCTTGTGGGCGTTTTTGTTACCATTATCAATGAGTTAAGACAATATGAGGAATGAGATTTTAAATGGCAAAATATCTAATGAAATATAAAGGTACTTACAGACTAAAAGCTGCAATAGATCAAAATACCAATGATTATCCCAGAGATGATTCTGGAGGAATAGATCCAAGTTTTGATGATATTTATATTAAGTGTTATGGTGGTGCTCAGATATATCATTATGGTTTTTCTACTCTTGTAGCTTATATCCCATCTATAGGAAGAGGACACAATATTTTAAAAGCTATAGCTAATGATATTGGGTTACCGGAATATGAAACTTATGAAGAATTATATAAGGCACTTGAGGATGAAGGAACTGTACGAAGTATCATGGAAAATGACAAAGAAATAGAGTTTAAGTTCCATGCTCGTAAGTTAGAATACATAGCACTTTTTCTTAAACCTGCGATTGCAGGAGCTGATATTAGTCCTTTCTCGACTAAGAACTTACCAAAATGTGATTACCCTATTCCTGAGGAAGATTTAGCAGAATACAACGCTATTTTGGATTCTATGGACAGTAAGGATTACTTGTTAGTCTCTAGGGTAACCGATGCTTTTTTGACCAATAAACTTCAAAAAAGTAAGCAGTATAGGACAATTGATTTGAAAAAAGATATGAAGAAAAAATGTTTAAAAACTAAAGAATATATCCATTCATTAGGCGAATGGAATGAATATATTGAATATTTAAAAAAGGAGATTTGTAAATGAAAAGAATAGCAAAGTTTGAAAAAGTAAGCTTAGAAGAATTCATGAAAGATTGGTGCGATACATTCGAATTAGACGCCTCTGATGCTGACACGAGACGTGAAATAGAAGGTATTTATGGGAGTATTGAGCTTCCTAAAAGAGCAACAGTAGGAAGTGCCGGTTATGACTTCTTTGCACCGCTTACACTTAATATGAAACCAGGTGAAACAGTAAAAGTGCCAACTGGAATTAGATGTAAGATTGATGAAGGATGGGTACTGAAATGCTATCCAAGAAGCGGCCTTGGATTCAAATACCGGCTGCAGCTTGATAATACAGTAGGTATCATCGACAGTGATTACTATGATTCTGATAATGAAGGTCATATCTTTATTAAAGTTACTAATGATAGTAAAAGACCATGGAAAAATCTTAATGTACTTCGCGGAGAAGGATTCGCTCAGGGTATTTTTGTTGAATATGGTATTACTATTGATGATAAAGCAGCAGGCATAAGAAATGGTGGATTTGGAAGTACAACAGAGAACAAGTAGAGGTGTAAACGCTTATGAAGAATAGAGAGAAATTCGCTAAAGAAATTTTGGATATTGCTTGTAGTGGTAGGAATATAGCAGTAACAAAAGATAATAAAGTTGTTTATTGTAGTGATATACCATGCGAATCATGTATGTTTAATAGTTGTGGTAAACATATTGGACGTGCACAGGTATGTCTCGATCAATTACATGAATGGGCTGAATCAGAATATGTAGAGAAAAAACCTACAATTACATCAAGAGAAAAAAACTTCCTTGATGCCCTTCTCCTTCTATCTAATTGTTATATTGCAAGAGATAAAGATAATTCACTTTATGTTTATTATGGCAAGCCAATACGTGGTAACAAATTGTGGATATCTGATTATGCATGTCATGATCTGCCAAAAGATATGTATGGTAGTATGTTTGACTTTATCAAATGGGAAGAAGAACCTTGGAGTGTTGAAGACTTGAAGAAATTAGAGGTAAAGGACGGATAACATATGCTTACAACAGATAGAGAAAAAGCTATATGCGAAAAATATAGCGCATATGATAAAAATAATCGTGTCCATTGTGATGAGTGTCCACTTATTAAAGGAGATCCTACTCAACATGACTTCCGGTGCAAAGCGAATAGTCATTATAATAGACACACTCGTGAATGGGAATATGATGATTAAAAGTAAAAAAAGAGGTACTCCGTATATGGTTAGTGCCTCTTTAAAGAAAAATGTGTATGGTTATATGTATGAATGCTATACATCAAATACAACCATGTATAGTATATCATTTTATTTGATAAAAAGAAAGGATAACTATGAAAATTCGACTAAATAATTCAGCAGATGCTACGGCTGTTGTATCTATTGCAAATAAGTTTAAAGATTGCGATATTGATGGAAAATTTGGAAGATATATTATAGATCTTAAATCTATTTTAGGAGTGTTATCATTTGAACTTCCAAAAACAATTGAAGTAGTAATTCAGAGTGACAATACTGAATTAATAGAAGATCTGGAGTATCAACTTGGATTTTGGAAAGTAGAAGATAATGATCGCATTATCTGAGAAATATGCTCTAACTATAGATGAGGCTGCTCAATACTTCAATATAGGAAAGAATAAGCTACGTGAGCTTGTTAAAGAACCGGGATGTACTTTTGTCATGTACTCCGGTAACAGGTGTCTGATAAAAAGACAGAAGTTTGAAAAATATTTAGATAGCATTGTCTATTTATAATTGAAAGAAGTCCGTATGTATGATATGATTAATGTAGAAAATTGCCTCATTGTACATACGGACTTTTTGAAAGGATGATGTATAATGGGAAAAGATTTAAAAGGTAAAGAACTCGGAAAGGGCATTTCACAGAGAAAGGACGGTAGATATCAAGCCCGATTTACAGATAGGTTCGGGAAGCGTAGATGCGTATACGGGATAACTTTAAAAGAAGTTAAAAATGCATTAATGAGTGAAGTTGTAGATAATTACAGTAAAAATAATGTAGTAAACGCCAATATGACTTTGGATCAGTGGTATGAAAAGTGGATGAGGGTATATAAAGAACCTGTTCTGAAGCCAAGTACAATTAGAATATATATACGTACATACCATTGCTATATAAAACCTGTGCTAGGCAGATTGCCATTGTCATCAATCACTAAATTGATGGTAACAGATTTACTTAACGGGCTGGGTAAAAGGTTACATAAAAGTACAGTCAATAATATACGTACAGTTTTGTGCGATTTATTCTCTTATGCTATGGATAATGATTTATGTACTAAAAACCCGGCAAAAGGCATAAAAATAATCGGAACTGACAAAAGAAAAATCGTTACCTTATCCCGTGAGGATCAAAGAGATTTCTTCTTTATGGCGAAAGGATGCTTCTATTATAATCTATATGTTGTCGCAGTTAATACAGGACTTCGCTCAGGAGAACTGAGAGCGCTTACTTTAGATGATATTGATTTTGAAAATAATACTATAAATGTTACTAAAACTTTAACTTATTTTAGAAAATCTTCAAAAGATGATTTTTTAGGATACAAAATCAGCATACCAAAAACTAAATCCAGTATAAGAACCGTACCGATGAATTCCATATGCAGAAAAGCAATTGAAGATCAAGTACAGCAGCTCAATACATTGCCACCGATTGATTATGACTCTGACGTTCTTGGTAAGCTCCTTTTCGTGACAAGAAATAATAGACCCTTGATGGATGAAGTACTTGGTAGTTCGATACGTACAGTAAGAAATAATGTTAATAAAATTAGAGCATCTCAAAATCAGCCTCTGATGCCAAAATTTAGTGCGCATACATTCAGACACACATTTGCCACACGCTGTTTTGAGGCAGGAATCCCACCAAAGACAGTACAATCATATCTTGGGCATACAAATATTCAGATGACTATGGATATCTATACAGAAGTTTTAAGTGATAAAAAAATGAGTGACATTAAGTTGTTAGAAAGTACGATGAACGATATAAATACGTGCAGAGCATTCCAAAAAATCAGCTAATTATAGAATGGTGTAAAAATGGTGTAAAATCAGTATTAGCACATTAAAACCATTGATTTTACAGGGATTTATAAACGACTTATAGAAAAATATAAGCATTTCCATGAGGAACATGAAACTAAATAAATATGGCCATTTTTAACCATTATATATTGAATTTAAAGGATTAACATTCACGTATCATGTTATATCTTCACGTAACTTAACACAAAAATGGTGTACAAATGGTGTCAAAACTGAACAGTACAATGAGACAATTTTCCTAAAATAACTACCAGAGAAGGTAGGTAAATAATGTTAACACTCCGATGATATCTTGTACCTTTAATAATTTTATGATATGATTATTTAAAATTATGTCAGGAGGTACTTCAAATGAGAGGTAAAAGACGAGTAGTGGAATTGACAACTGAAGAAGTTAAATCGAAGATTACATCAACAGAAGAACAAATCACTAAGCTTACTGACGAACTTAAGACTCTTAGATTGCAGAAGAAAAATCTTATGAAAGACTTAGCAGTAGCAGAGAAGAAAGAAGCAGCCGCAAAAGAAGAACAGTCTATGAAAAATCTTGCCAAATTACTTCGAGAAAAAGGACTTTCTGTAGAAGACGTTCGGAATATGCTTGATAAAGAATCAAAGTAAAAAAATGGGTAGCCAAGCATAATGCCTGACTACCCATAAATTATAGTACACTGTCTTTTGTATATCTGACTTCCAGAGATTCAATATCCGGAAGTAATTTCTCATGATAAATATCATTTCCACCGGCCTTTTCATAAAGCTTTCCCATCTCTAGGAATGTCTTTAATCCATCCGGTGTGATGTATCCTTGTGCCATAAAGTCTCTATGCATTCTCCAGAGAGAACTTCTAAATGATGCTACAGTACACTCATCTTGATTAGTTATAAAATTCTGCATCAAAGTCGTAAGATCAGTAAGCTGTGTGCTTAGAGTATTTTGATTTGTTCTCAGATCATCTCTGATATTAATGGACTGATCATGATAATTATGCTGAGACTGCTCAAAATCAGCAATTTTCTGTTCCATATCAGACAACTTCTTCTCTAAAGCTTTCTTCTGTAGAGATGCTTTTGTTTCGAGACCAAGAACATCAAGAAGTTTCTCCCATCCAGCTTTTAAAGCTATAACAAGCATTGCACAAAGAAGTAAAGATATGATCACATTGATCTCACCAAACTCATGGATTTTCTGTATCTGTTCAATACCCATGACGTACCTCCTTATGCCTTAATGATATATTTGGCTGATACATAGCCAACATATTCTTTTTTAGTGATTGATACTTTGTACCATCTGTCACCTTTAGTATCTTTTGTAACTCCGAGGACATTAATAAGATTGTCTTTATTTAACATCGGATACTCTGGAAGTAACGGATGTTCAGTACCGGGTTTTTTGCGAACATTCAATTTACTTGCAGTTACTTTTCCTACAAATGGATATTTTTTTGTAGTTGTTACAGCAGGAGTATTAGGATTTTTAATGTTAGATTTTTCTACATAACCAACATATTTTGCAGCGATACGAACCTGATATCTTGTACCAGATTCACCGATGATATCCACAAGATTACCTGCATTAAGTTTAGGATATGTACTTAGCTTAGAAGCTCCTGTAGCGTCTGAGAATACATCTGTTCCATTAGCTGTACAAGAACCTACCCATGCAGTATAAGATGGCTGTACAGGTGCAGTAGATGTTAAAATAGATGTGACAATAGAATAGTCTGGACGACAGAATTTAGTGCCTGGAAGATTAGAATTGTAATAAGATTTAGCAAAAACTCCTCCACCATTTGGAACAACAGTAGAGCCAGCTGAAGTATTCCCTTCAATAGTATAAAACTTATCACCTTCAACTTTTGTGACAATTCCTGTATGTGCAAAAGTACCGTTACGATAGAAGATCACAATGTCTCCTCGCTGTGGATTTGCATACTTTGTGAAGAGATTTCCAAGAGTAGGACAGTATACATAAGGCCAATGTTTAAGGAGTTTTTTAGCTACATCAAGACCGAATGTTTTCATCATGCACCAACTCACAAACGCTGCACACCAAGCCTGTGCCTGATACTGAGGATATACGTCTCTCCAGTATTTAGTGTAGTTATTGTAACCTGCATTTGCAGTTTTATCATCAAGCTGAGAATTAGATTTCTTCTCTAAATATCCAACCTCATTTTCAGCGCAAGCAATAAGAGCATCAATAGCCTTTTCTTTGTTCATAGCATCACTTCCTTGTATAGTTGTTGGTTTGGGAGAGTTTGTAGAAGTAGTAGAAGATTTAGAATAGTCTTTATAGAATACACTTCGATCGGTTTTTGTTGGAATACCAGGAATAGTTGCCTTACTAGAGTATTGCCATCCAATAACACCAGTAGAAGCAGGAACTCTTAATCTTTCCTGTAATTCACCGGTATCATTATTAGGGTATCTCGCTACCCAGCAATCATACATTTTAGCACCCTCTGGTAGTTGATACTGATACCAAGAATAACCACAGTAAATACCAAATTTATATCCAGCTTTGACAATAATAGCTCTAAATGCTTCAATCATTTTCATCATTAAACTGTCAGATAAATTCTCCTGACATTTATCTTCTATATCAAGAAATACTGGATAATCCAGTTTCCTTTTATTCATTGTTTTAATAACTACATTTGCTTCATCTTTAATCTGAGCAATAGTAGTAGCATAGCTGTACTTATAAACTCCAACAGGAATTTGATTCTCAATACAGCCTTTATAATTAGGCTCAAATGTGCTATCAACAATATTTCCTTGTTCTGTGATTCGTAGGATAGCAAAGCCCATGCCATAATTAGCAACAGTTTTCCAGTCGATGTTTCCATTCCATCTGGAAACATCAATTCCTTTAATTTCTGCCATAATATCAAGCCTCCTTTTAGTCAATAAAAAAAGAGAGGCTTTTAATCCTCTCTTTCAAGTTCTTTCAACATATTAAGTTCTGATTCAGAAATAATCTCAAGCGCCCACTCATCTGGTACATAGTTTTTCATTCGTTTATCCATATTATTTTTTCTATAATATTTATTCCAGAAATACAGGTTTCCAAGAGCACGAGCTTTGTGCATAACACATATATAAGTAGCTTTTGAGTCAGGAGTACCATTTATTTGATAATCATATCCGGAACAATTAGAGCAACCTGCAGCAATAGGACAGTAGAAACATTCATCAGTAGACTGAGTTCTTCTGTCTATTTTGGCCATGCAATTAATTCTACATTTATAACATTCTGTGCATCCTATACCATTATCTACATCACCAATAGAGTACGGTTCTTGCTCTCCATTAAGAGAAGATTCCATATATCTGATACATGGAAATATGCGACCTTGAGGATCGCAAGCAATCATTGAATTACCAACGCCTCCACACCAACTTTGTAAATCATCAGGATCTTTAGGCTGAAAGAAGTCTTCATTATAAAGGGAACAGAAGAAATCACGTTCAAAATCAAAATTCTGTTCCAAGAAATAATCAGATATGCGTTTCATTTGATCGTAAAGAACAGTTGCATGTACAGGTGTCCAACCCTTTTCATATACACAATTGGCATTGATTTCATCATATCCAAGATCAACCATATGCTTAATAGCATCATATAAGAAGCTGATATTACCTGGAGCAATTGTGATCTTGCTTCCCATATGATTTCCACGTTTCATCCAATCAGACGCAGCATCGACAGCTATGTCATAACTTGGACTGCCATCTGGGAATACTCGACAGGAATCATGTAATTCTTTATTCCCATCAATAGTAACTGAGAAAGATAATCTATTGGCCCATTTACGAAGAAATGCTTGTACTTTTTCGTCCCTGTATAAAACACCATTTGAACAAATAGAGAACATAGTTTTCATGGCCCAAGGATGATCCAACTCTATGAGTTTATCCATAATATAAGTACAGATTTGATCTATAAGCTCTATCTCAAGAAAAGGTTCTCCTCCAATGAAATCTACAACCAATCCAGGAGATTTCTCTGGATTGATATAAGATTTAAAACCTTTTTCACCTGATACAACTAAATCAAAGAATTTCTTAGCTGTTTCAAACGACATTCGATTTTTTCCTTTGTGTCCTTGGTAACAATATAGACATGCAAGGTTGCAATCATCAGTTACTTGAAAAGTGATACTCTGTGTTAATATTCTTTGTCCGTCATCGGTTTTTACCTTCTTAGATGGATAAAGTCTAGCTATCTGATCCGAATATTGTTCTGTCCTTTTCATGCTATTCCCTCTAATTCTGGAATCTCACAATTACATTTAATAGTAATAGTCATTTCATCAGAATTATTTGGAATAATCCAACTATACTGATGACCTTCGAGGTATTCTGGGATGTATTCCTTTTCCATCTCATTTGCAAGAGCAGCATACTTTCTCTGTAATTCTGCACCACGTTTATTGTAAGACATAAGAGTATCTCCATTGATAAGTTCTAAATCGCTTGGATGTGATTCAATAACTCTCTGTACAATGTCTTTTACGAAGTTTAATTCAAAATTAACTCTTTCAAGCTCTGTAGCTTTTTCTTTATCAATCTTTACGATTATTTTTCTCATATCCTTATATTCCTTTCATTCTTAATTATTTATCAGAAGCTGTTTCCGTTTTTTCTTTAGTTTCTTCTTTAGTTTTTTCTGTTGTTGTTCCAGTGGTCTCAGTAGGAGCTATGGTTTTATCTGTAGCTAATGAGATATTAATAACACTTCTTTCATTGGAGATTTCTTCTGAAATACTTTCAATTTTCATTCCAGTATAATCTTTCTGGGTATTCCCATAAATAATTTTAAAACCTGTTCTATTTTCATCAGTAATCATATCCTTGATAGTGTTTAAAGATTTATCAGAATTGAAGATAGAAATAGTAGCTACAATATTTTTGTTCATATCATTTCCCAATCCATCTTTATATCCTTCATATGAATATGTATCGTTAGCACGAGTAATAACTAATTCTTGTCCGTCTTTAAAAATAAGTTTCATAACAATTCCTCCTCGTAATTTAAATATGGACCAAAGTGTTATACTTTGATCCATGAACCGTTTTGTTTTACAAATATTTTCCCTGATTTACGGGTGATTCGACAGAAACCATTTCCGGTATGGCCTGTTTCATTTGTTCCATTAGGTGATTTAAATGATTGATTTCCTGCTATAGTTTGCGCATTGGTAAGGTAGTAAGAAGAATTTACATAATTACCACTTGGATAATTAGCAGCAGTAGCTGAAGTGTAAACATATCCTGAACCTCCGCCATTATAGCCTTGGTAGTTAGTGCTGTCACTATAATCAGAACATGCACCACCGCCATACCATCCACCTCCACCACCGCCGGAACCATAATTATAATTAGTTCCAGAAGTTGTTGCAGAACCACCTTGACCAAACGAACCATTTGTACCTGCAGCAGTTTGTGTAGCTCCATATCCAGAAGCAGAAGAACCACCAGTAGTTCCACCGCCATATTTTGTTGTAAGCGAATTTTCTGATGATGAACCTCCACCGCCACCAGCGACAATAACTCTAGCATAAAGATCATTTTTTCCTATACGAACATCGGTTGCACCGCCGCCACCTTGTCCATAACTACTATAATTATAAGTTCTTGAACAACCTTTTCCTCCTCCGTTAAATCCACCAGGTGTTTCACCTGTTGAAGTTGTAGCTTCTGGTTGTCCACCAACATAAATATATAAATCCGTAGAATTTTTAGTTAGAGTTATGGTTCCGACAGAATACCCTCCAGCGCCACCATAATAACTACTATATGAACCGCCTTGAGCACCCCAACACTCTATAATATATTGTCCTCTTGGAAGTGATATAGCTTGAGCTGTTCCTGTATAAGCAAAATCCATTACAGCATTAGCGCCAGCATCATAAATTTTATTGTTCATCCTTACAAATACTGGAGCTGCTTTTTTTATTTCATTGTTCATTTTACAATGTAGAGTTTTCTTTTTAACATAACAGGTGATCCTACAATAGCCATTATCAGAATGACCTGTTTCTGTAGAGCCAGAAGGAGATTTAAAAGATTCATTGCCAGATAAATTAGAAGCATCAGAAAGATAGTAAGATGAATTTAGAAGACAACCTTGAGGATAGTTAGAAGCAGAAGAGGAAGTATAAACATAGCCTGATCCACCTCCGCCACCGCCATCATCATCTCCAGAACCATCAGGATAAGTACCTTGTCCACCGTACCATCCTCCGCCGCCAGCTCCACCATAACCTGAAGCGTAATAACATCCAAAACCACCGAAACCAAAACCAGCAGCACAATTAGAAGAAGAGTTTGTGGTGCCTTGTGAATTAATAGCACTTAAAGATGAATATGAAGCAGTTTGAGATCCACCATATCCATATGAACCACATCCAAAATTTCCCCTAGTACCAGATACACCACCTGCATACCCACCACTATAACTAGGACTACCATCAGAACCACCGCCACCTGCAACGATAACACGGGCGTATAAAGAAGCACTTCCAATACGAATATCAGTAGCGCCACCACCACCTTTATAATTGTATCTATATCCACCACCATTGAAACCTCCGGGATAGATTGAATTTGATGCTGATGTAACAGAATTTCCAGATCCACCGACATATATGTATATAGTAGTTTTTTGAGTCAATGTTAAAGTCCCTGTAGAATAGCCACCTTTTCCACCATAACTAGAATTAGAACGATAACCTCCCTGTGCTCCCCAGCATTCAAGAACATATTTTCCAGGCTCAAGGGTTACAGATTGAGCTTTACCTGTATAAGCAAAATTCAATACACTCTTCTCTGAGTTTCCACCATACACAGAAGATACAGAACAAACAGCAGTACAATTGTTATCACATGAAGCTTCACAAGAAAAGCCGCATGAATTATCACAAGAACCACCACATCCACCTGTACAGGTTCCTTTGCACCCGCCAGTGCAGTCATTGGCGCAAGTGGTAGTGCAAGTAGTATTACAAGTGCCAGAACAACCACCAGAACAGGTAGAATCACAACCATAACAACCAGTATAACAACCGGAATCACAATTTCCTGAGCAATTACTTGAGCAAGATCCACCACAACTGGTGCAGTCGTTGGCACAAGAAGCAGTGCAAGTATGTTCGCAATCATAAGCACAAGTAGCAGTACATGCAGCATTGCAATCATTAGAGCACCTTTGAGCACAGGCGCTTGTACAGTCTCCATCACAGTTGTTCCCACAGCCAGTGCATCCGGTTACACAAGCATTTGTACAAGCTCCAGTACAGTCATTAGCACATTTGGCAGTACAGTCAGAACAAGTACTTCCTGAACCTCCCTTACAAGTTCCATCACAATATCCAGAACATCCACCAGTACAGTTAGTAGAGCAAGAACCACCACAAGAACCACCACATCCACCAGATGATGAATGAGTGCAGTCAGTAGAACAAGAAGTTCCACATCCATTACTACAAGCCATAAGCCTCACCTTCCTTTCAGTCTTTTATTCATAAGTAATCCAAATATCTCCATTCTTTCCGTCACTAGCTGCAGGTTCCGTTGTTGAAAGATGAATACCTATTTCAGCTAACGACCAACTTACGTTTCCAGATCCATTTACAGATTTACTTGTATTTCCTACAGTAACGGTTCTTGTTGTTCCCCAATTAGCAGTAGTAATATTAGCTGTACCATCAAAATTCGTACCATTAATAGTTCGTGCGGTTTTTAGTTTTTTAGCAGAGCCGCCACTACCTGTTCCATGAAATATAATTGGCATTTTAAGCCCTCCTTTATAAATTTATGTAATTCCAACCTGAGTTGGTTTTTATATATAGCCCGTATTGTGTTGGAGTTAAATTTGTGATTCGACAGAAACCATTACCTGTGTGTCCAGTTTCATTTTTTCCTGTTGGTGATTTAAATGATTTATTTCCTGAAATGGTTTGAGCATTTGTGAGATAATGAGTAGAATTGAGTAGGCATCCGTTAGGATAGTTTTTAGCTGTTGCAGATGTATAGACATATCCAGAGCCACCTCCACCCCAACGTCCATCAGAATCAGAATCACTGTCATAGGCTCCACCGCCTCCATACCAGCCGCCGCCTCCTCCGCCACAAGAGTAACCTGAAGCATTTCCGCCTTGACCAAAAGTAGCCTGAGTGCCTGTACTCCAAGTTATACCACCTGCAGTTTGTGAGGCACTACCGCCGCATCTATTTTGACCAGTAGTATAAGAACCAGTGGTATCATTGTAATATCCATCTCCACCATATTCTCCACCGCCACAACCACAAGGATTAGCATTGGCACTTGTTACACCAGCTCCGCCGCCACCTCCGGCTACGATAACTCTTGAATATAGAGAATTTTGACCTATACGAACATCTGTAGCTCCTCCACCACCTCTACCAGAAGAAATACCAGTTCCTCCACCATTGAATCCTGCAGCAGTAGAAGAGGAAGATCCAGCCCCACCAACAGATATATAAACAGTAGTTGCTTCAGTAAGAGTAATAGTACCCTTGGAATAACCACCGTATCCGCCTATGTAACTACTGTAAGTTCCTCCTTGGCCACCCCAGCATTCTATTGTATACGTACCTGGTTTTAGAGTTTTAGATTGTACTGAACCTGTATAATTAAAATCCATTATGTTGTTCTTAGCATGAGTAAGATATATTACATCTGATAATTTAGTGATTTTTACATGTCCATTACCAGAATGACCAGTTTCTGTAGAACCAGAAGGAGCAGGGAACGATTGATCTCCGGCAATAGTTTGAGCATTAGAAAGATAATAAGAAGAGTTAAGTAAACAACCATTTGGATAATTTGAAGCAGTGACAGAAGTGTAAACATAACCTGATCCACCACTAGAACCGCCCGTATATCCGGCTCCACCACCGCCATACCAGCCGCCTCCACCGCCAGAACCGCCTTCTGAAGAACCGGAACCATTGCCACCTATACCAAAAGTGCCAGCTGTGGGCATTATATTGTAAGCTGAAGTATAAGCTATTCCTCCTGCTGTTTGAGTACTATTGTAAGATGAATTATAGTTTGATAAGCCTAATATTCCACCGCCAGCGGCACCTTTAATTGTCCATCCTGTTCCAGAACCGCCGCCTGCAACAATTACTCTTGCATATAATGAATCAGTTCCGATCCTTATATCCGATCCACCGCCACCAGAACCTCCGGAACCACAAGTATAATTTGACCCACCGCCGTTAAATCCACCATTAACAGTAGAATAGCTACCGGTATTTGATTTAGTTTGTCCTTTTCCACCAGAATATATATATACTTTTTGTGTTTTACTTAATGTAATGGTGCCAACACTATATCCACCAAGACCACCAACTGCATTTATATTAGAATTACCATTAGATGATCCATTCCCACCTTGAGCGCCCCAGCATTCAAGTTTATATGTACCAGGAGCCAATGTAACAGTTTGAACCGAACCAGTATAATCAAAATTCATAACAGAACCATTATAATTAGCAGATCCAACGCCGTACATTTTGTTATTATTTAATTTGAAATAAAAAGCAGTAGCCTTTTTCATTGAATTGTTTATTCTGGTATATAGCGCCGTATTCTTGCATTCAATAACAGTAATTCGACAATAGCCGTTCCCAGAGTGCCCTGTCTCAGATGAACCTGTGGGAGATGTAAAAGAAGTGTTACCTGCTATGGTTTTAGCAGCAGATAAGTAATAAGAAGAGTTTAATAAACAACCTGACGGGTAATTAGAGGCTGTAGCAGAAGTATAAACGTAACCAGATCCTCCAGGAGAGCCAGATGTGTCACTTCCACTGCTACCGGTAGCTGGAGTTGTTTGACCACCGGCTGGATAAGCACCATACCATCCACCGCCACCACCTCCACCATCATAGGAAGTATGACCGCCGATTCCAAAATATCCACTTGGAGCAGTTTGACTACCAGGTGTTCCAGAACCTGAAGTTCCGCCAGTTTCACCGCCACCATATCCGCCAGTTTCGTTGTCTTCACCGCCACCTCCGCCACCTCCAGCTACGATAACACGAGCATACAATGAATCGGTACCAATACGGATATCGGATGATCCACCGCCACCACCAGCACCTTCGCTTGTGCTGGAAGCCCAAGATGAACCACCATTAGGAAATCCACCATCTGCTTTACCGTTGCCACTTATGCTACCAACTCCACCAGTATAAATATATATAAGTGTTTTTTGGTTTAGTGTAATAGTTCCAGCGGAGTATCCACCTTTTCCGCCCATACCAACCTCTATTCCTGAATTAGAAGAACTGTATCCTCCTTGAGCACCCCAACACTCCAACTTATATGTACCTTTAGGAAGTGTTACAGTTTGGACAGTACCAGTATAATCAAAGTTTAAAATATCACCAGTTTTAATATTACTCATCGCCATACACCACCCACATATCACCAGGTTTACCATCAGTTATTTTAGGTTCTTCAGTAGAGAATGTCACATTCCTTAACTGAGATTTCATAATATCTGACTGATAAGCAGTTACAGCTCCATTAACGACCGGTTTATTCTGTAATCCATTGTAATCAGTTGTGCCCGGATCACCTTTATCTCCATAAACACCTATAACGGTTGCATCTGTATACAGATGATTATTATTTGATAAAACAAATTCATGATAACACCACAAATATTTGTTTGTAGATGTCATAACCTGAGCAGAAGTCGCCCACCCAGTAGTTTCCTTAGTAACACTTTGAGATTGAGAACTAGCAAGATAATGAGGGATAACACTTGATATGCCGACTCCCTGATCACCTTTAGGTAATGTAAAATTCAATATAGCATCTGTATCGGTGCCAGAATTAGTTACTGCAGCTGAAGAACCAGTTTCGGCAGTACCAATTTTAATAGTTGCATTCTTACCAACTCCGGCAAGACATTGTTCACCTTTATAAATTGCCATGTTATCGCCTCCTTTTATAAATCATTTCTTATAACAATAGTAATGGGAATATCTACAGTTGGTTTCTCGGTTGCTTTTATAGTAATTTGATTTGTAGTCTGCCCTCCGTCAGCTAACATTGCATTTTGGTAAGCTTCAATAGCAGCAGATGAAGCATTAGAAGCATAATCTATTTCTACAATATTTGAAGAAGTTACTCCAGATACGGATAATACATAACTATATGGGGCAGAAGATCCAGTCCATTTACTTGCTGTGAGAGTAGTATTAACAAGTGTACTTTTCTTTGCATATGTTTTTTCTGATTTAGTACTTGAAAACGTACTGTTGGCTGTTACAGATGAGTCGTTAATAACATTTGCAGAATCATATTCATCAATAACATTGTAATAGGTATTTGCGTTTAAAGTTCCAGCTTTCTTTTTTGCAAGATAATCAGCCTTTGTAATTTCAACAGGAACATTAAGTCCCATCTGAGATAAAGTAATGTCGGCAGTGCCATCGAATGAAGCACTACCAATCTTTCTTGCAGTAGCTAATTTTACAGCTGCGTTCGCATTTCCACCGGCTGAAGATGATCCAGCATAATTATGTGTGTGTCCAGTAGCAGATTTTCCATTTAGGGCAGTTGTAATAGCATTTTGAGTCATGGTACCATCTGTAGCCGACCCAGTTTCGGTATAAAGCTTAGTTATTCCTAAGTAACTTGATGTACCTACAGAATATGTCGTATTTGTAGGGATTACCCATGCACCATCTGCACGAAGAAATTTTAATTGTTCTCCTATATTAGGTGCAGGAACAAGACCAGCACTTCCAGCAGCAGAAGAAGTAGCACCCTTCATGTTTTCATAAGTATGATCGGTAAATAATGCATCTGCAGGCACTGACTTACCAAGTGTATATGAACAAGCTACTGGCTTACCACCTGAGAAATATACTGGCTGAGTTGATGATCCAGCATTAGAAGTAAGAGCAGCGGCAGATGATGCGCTACCTGCAGAAGTAGCATATTTTACACTTTTTGTGGCGTCGGCAGTATTGTCAACGTTGCCTAATCCGACTTCACTTTTAGTATGCGTATGTACTTTTGTAGCTTTTTCAGCTAATTTACTATTCATCTCAGTCTCGGTATAATAACGTTCATCATGATTATGAGATGCTGGTGGATAGCTGCTAGGCTTTCCAGTAACTCCAGACCATGGTACAGAAGTAGCAGTTCCGGCAGTATATACTGAATAACCAGCCTCAGAAGATAATTTGCTCTCATCAACAACATAATACATTTTTTCAGTCTTAGTTACTTTTACGGTATCACCAAGCTGAATATTAGCAGTAGTAAGTTTAAAACGTGCAGTATCATCTTCAACAATAACCAGACGTTCTAATGCTCCATGGGGAAGCCTTGCAATATCAATTGTTCCAAAGAGTTTACTTGCGTTGAGAGAAGTAATAGTTGAATCATTATGATTATGCGCAGAAGGAGTATAGGTAGAAGGTTTTCCTGTAATGTTACCCCATGCGACACTACTTGCAGTCGCAGCATTTCCTGTAACATTTACCGTCAGATTATTAGTAACAGGATTATATTTAAACTTATCGCTGTATGCTCGCTTTGTCTCTGTGGTAGAGTCAGAAAACCAAACATGTCTAGCTGCATCAGCAGTACCTTCTCCAGCGGATACATTTGTAGCTGTTCCTGCAGTAGTTGCACTATCAGCAGTAGTTGCATGTTTTACACTCTTATTTGCATCGGCAGTATTATCTACATTGCCAAGCCCTACCTGAGCTTTTGTATGAGTATGCCCGGCAGGAGAGTAAGCACTTGAATTTGTATATGCAGCAGATCCTAATCCATGAATAGGAACAGTAGTTTTATTACCATCTACAGTGAGTGTGATTTTTCCGTTTTCAGTAGCTTCTGAAATAGCAACAGACTTTACGGCTTTTGCTAGAGTAATATAAGTTTTGCTTGAGCTATCCCAACGATAAATAGTATTCGTAGCAGTATTTATATAAATAGTATTTATATCTCCAACAGACGGAAATAACTTATTGGAAGCATATGGAAGTATTTCTTTATGATTAGCTATACTTGTCTTCAAATAACCAACCAGTTCTGTTAATCCAGTGAGATTAAGAAATTGTTCTTTCATTTTGCATTAGTCACATCCTTCCATTTTTATTTTTAAAATAGAAGGAGAGCATTGCAGCTCTCCTCCCAATAAAATCAATTGTATTTTTACGCAGTAAATAAACCTTTGATAGACGCACTTGGAATTGCTTCATATCCATCTCCAACAAGCCCCTTAAGAGCGGTGATATCAGATGTGTTCTTAGCAATCTTCGGTTTTTCAGTAGCAAGATCTTTTTCTACAGCAGTAATTTTGCCTTCTGCTGTATCCATTCTGCCTTTAACAGCAGTAATATCTTCTGCATTCTTTTTATCAGCAGCTTCTAATGTAGGTAATTTCTTTTCAAGAGCATCAATTCTACCTACAGCAGCTTCAAGATCAGCAGCTTTTGCATACTGAGAAAGATCAGAGTCTGCGAGAGCTTTAGATACATACTCAGCAATATAGCTTACAATATCTTTGGATGTAGCAGATTCTGGAAGAGTACCGATAAGAGTCTTCAACTTTGTGATATCCTCTTTATTTGTTTTGATCTGAGAATTCATTGTAGCAGCATCAGATGTATGTGTAGAAATCCAATCAGAAATCTCTTTCAGTGTATCATATGCTTCTGGAGCATCTGCAACGATTTTAGCGACTGCATCTGCAACAGCTTTCTTTACTGATCCGTCACCAGTGCCATTCAGTGTTCCAATAGCTGCTGTATTAGCTGCAACGCTTGCTTTTAATGCAGAATCATCATACTGACCAGTAGTAACAGCTTCTTTGATATAAGCAACTACATTTTTAGCTTTTGCATCAGCAGGAATGGTACCAACATAAGACATTACTTCTGTTTTTGCTGTGTTAGCAGCGCCAGCAGCATCGAAATCTGCAACAGTCTTTCCAGAATCTACCAGATTACCATTTTCATCTAATCCTGCAAGATGACCTTTTACTGCACCTTTTACTTTGTCAGCTTTCCCTGTTGGCTGAGGAATAGTAATAGTAAATGCTGCTTCATCAATAGTTACTGGAGCAGTTTTTGTGTAGAAATAAAGTGTGTATCCGTCTTCTGACTGAGATACTGTTTTAATTGAGTTTTTGACAGCCTCACTGATTTTAGAGTCGATCTGTACGTTATGCAGATTTAAAAACTCCTGAAGATTAGAAAGTGTAGCGAACTGTAATTTTGCCATAATTAGTTTCCTCCTTGAAATATATTTGTTAAATCTTCGGAATCAATACTTCCGAGTTTTCGATCTAAAGCAGCGTCAATATGTTCATCTAAAACATCCAGAACAGTTTCTTCAATAATATTTGAAACATATTCTTTTACAGAATCAGCACTTGCAAAATTCTGTTCATTAATCCAGCTTTCAGTGATATAACGATCAGTCGTATATTCACCATCTTGCTGAATGAAATACAATGTAATAGATTTTCCTTGCATTTTTGTGATTGTTGTGCTGGAAGTATCAGCATCATGAGATACAAGATACAGAACATCGTCTGCAGAAGATTGAACAGTAGTATTGTTTCCGCCAATGATACATTGGCCTTTTACTTTATAAATACCATCATCGAGTGATGATATCTTCACAGGAACAGTAAGTGTACCTATAAGATTTACAATAGGTACGTCAAATAATTTGTTATAAGATAAGCTGTTGATATAGTCTACAACAGTGGACTTATCTTCAAGATTACCGATTATATTATCTAAAAGAGTAGAAAGCTCAGAAGATTTGACATAATTATCCAATCCGATTGTTTTCTTGACCTCTTCAATAATATGATCTTTATCTTCATCAGTCATAGATATGTCATAAGAGAAAAGCAGTTTATCTCCAGAGAAAAACATAAGATTTGATCCGATGCATTTTACATCTGTAATCTGTTTATCTCCTTTGACATATTCTAATGTGTTGTCGATGGTCACCCACGCTATACTCTTACTGTCTTGGATGTAACAAAGTCCTGGGTATTTTAGCACCCCTCTTTGTAAAGCCTTTTCTGCAATTTGCTTAGTTGATGCAGAATACCAGGTTGGAATTAACGCCATGCTGTGATCACCTCTTCAATTTGTCATATTCATATTTTGAAATTTCTTTTATTGCATAGATGTCATTATCAGGCGGAAAATTATAGAGACCTTCAATGTGCCATCCATATTTTCCGTCTGAACTTAAAATAGCCTGTGCTTCTGTGATATCACATAGAAGCAACAGACTATGTTTCTCCTGATATTTGATATACAGGATATGATTAAGGACATCTACGACTTCATCATTTTTGATTACTTTATAATACATGTGATATCCTCCTTATAAGATGGGAATGGTTACCCCTCACTTGAAATTGAGAACATAAGTAAGATTCCAGAATTCTGTCCTGGATAAGAGAACCCATATGTTCCACCGGCTTCATTGACTGTATACAGCCAGTTTGCAACTGTAGCATTTGGAGATCTGGTCCAGTAAGATTTATACTCCGTAGGAGTAGAAGAATTTGCTTTCTTTCTGGTATCATCATCTGTGAAATAAGCAATAGGAGCATTTGTTTCAGAAATATATGGTTCAGAAGTAGCAGTAGGATCAATTTCGTACAGAGATGGAACATAGAATCTGCAATTAGATACGGATGTATCATTTGATTTATTACCAATAGAAGAGTATACTTTTACAGGTTTGATCAGAGCTTTCCATAAAGGAGAGATTGCCTTAACCATACGAGTATTCAACCATGTATTTAATGTAGAATCAGCCCATCCACCTGCATTTGTGCTCTTATTATTATAAGGTTTTTCTGTACCAAGGAGATTAGAAGCAACAAATGTAATGTTAGCTCTCTTTGAAGCAACGTCAGACAGATAATATCCTTTAAACTTAGCCACTTCCATAGGGATTACTTCGTGGATCCATGCAGCAATATCCATACATTGTTCTTCACCAAGATCTGCGTACCAGACTTTAGCCCAATGTATAGTGCCTTTTGCAAAGTTTTCATATGCTCCATCGTCAGCTTTAGAACATCCAAATACGAGAGTGGAACTATGCTCTGGAATCCTGATCGCGTTCAGAGTAGTAGAAGATACTTCTTTCCCAGTCATGTTTGAATTGTACACATAAAGCTTCTGACTTCCAGCTTCATGACGAAATACAATAATCTCTCGGTTTGTTCCAGCAGATGGAGTTATACTATCAGTATTCCATGAGAAACGAGGTTCCTGAGAATACCAAAGTCTGAATCCATTTGAACCATCACCCTGAAAACACTGAGCAAGAGTGGAGTTTACACTATTTCCTGAATCAAATTCAAAGTCAATAGCAATCGTAAAGTCTCTGTCTTTTTCCATGATCTTTAATCCGGTGTCAATATAGTTTGTTCCATCAAATTTAGTCGCAGTTGAAATAACTTCATGCTCTTCAATGTCGCCATAGCTATAATCAACACCAAGTTTGAAATCTAATGTATCTTTTAATGATAATGATTTTGCTTCAAGTCCCATTTTCATAAGAGTATAAAGCTCAACCTGTGTCATATTGGCCAGATCCTTACCATCAAAATATCCATCTACATATTCGCAGGTTTCATATACTGCATTGATCGTTTTATTTCCATCGACAAATCCTGACTTATCCCATCCTTTAAACAGATTGTACTTATAAGCAGATTCCTCAGCAGTATATACAGGAGTATCACCTGTATATTTTACATAAGAACCATACTGGGCAGTAGATTCTTGAAGAGATAATCCTTTAGAAACATATTTTACAGTATATTCACGAATTTTACTGTCATATACAGCAGTAATAGTTCTGTCAGCAAAGATTCCTGTCATTGAACCTTCCCATCCTTTGAAGGTATAATCAAGCTTAATTGTGCTTTTCTTTGTAGGAATAGGAATCGGATTAACTTCTCTTGTAGTAGGATCAACAGCGTTTCCACCTTTATCTACGTACTGGATATCAAGGATAGTATTACTTTCATCATCATTTATAAATGTAATTTTAAACTGAGTAATGATTGAATCGTAAGTAAGAACAAGGTCTGTCCAGATTCCAGGTTCATCTTCAGAACCAACAAATTCTTTATATTCCTGCTGTCTAACTACAGGAATATGAACAGATCCAGTAAGAATTGACTGCTCAGTAGTAGCGCCATTATCATCAATACCGGCAAGTTTTGATAATTTCAGAAGAAGCGTAGTATCATCAAGATTCCATGAGATACCAGTAATTGTTACGGTACGAAGAGTATTAATAGCAGCATTTAAGATAGCAAGAGCATCTACGATAGAATTCTGACATACAAATGTCTGTAAATTATCGTATCCTGCAACCTTAAGATCAGTTAAGTCTTTGAGGTTCTTGAGTGTAAGAGTGTTGATAGAAGATGGGAGAGAAGCATGAGCAATCTTACCATGATTAGCAAATAATACAGATGTTACAATAGTTCCATCAGCATAAAGATTAATAAGATTTTCACATGCAGACAGGTTAACAGATCCTGTAAGATTTGGACAATTACGAATATCCAAAGTCTCAAGAAGAGTATTATTACCCATATTAAGAGATGTCATAAAAGTATTCTGATATCCAGCTGTATTATTACCAATGATAAGAGTTTTCAGCTTGGAAGCCTTTGAGAAATCATTATCATGAATATAACAAGCAGAAAGGTCATTTAATGCCTCGATTCTTGATGCAGCATAGATAAGAATAGCTGTATCATCCATGTTTGTTAGATTAGTAGTAATTTCATATTCTTGTCCGGCTTTTGCACGTACCTGAGTGGTTTCTGGAGAGTTACCATAAAGTACAGAAATATACATGTCAGAATAAGGAATAATTCTCAGTGTGTAATCTGGTTTGACTACAACTTTCTTAGGTGTATTACATCTGAACATAATCTGATCAGACTTTACATCTGTATGTAAGAATTTCGTTCCCATATAAATATGCTGGTCACGTTCCCATTGTCTGAGATGATATTTTCCACGTCCATTCATCATCTCATTAAGGAATCTTACTGTTCCAGCACGATATGTTCTCAGATATAATCTTTCATAGTGGATTCTCCAAAGTTCTTCTGGGAACTGGTTCTGCCAAGCCTCATACTCATTAATTAAATGAGAATCAGACCAACAGTTAGAATCTACAGACTGATACATGTTTCTTAATTCTTGTGTAAATACATCACGTATTCTGCACCACAATACAGATTCAGCAGCATTGAAAACATAACCAGATGAAGGATTTCCTTCTTCTTTATAGTCAGTATCTTCCTTACCATATGGGAATGACAGCTCACCTGAATTATTAATACCAAGCTGAGTGTCCATATCATATGCCCATAGATCAAATCTATAACCATTATGCAGAGCAGCCGCATCATCATCTATAGTATAATATTTAGCTTTATCACCCATAGTTGTAGCTTCTTCCTGAGTGATATAATGTTTTGCCCAATGTGGGAAAACATTCTTGGCTCTATTGTCAATCATACTATATCTGAGTGTAACTAAATAGAAATAGAGCATTGCATCCTGAATATACCAATCTTTCAAGCCATCTTTAAATTCTTTATCACTAGACGTAATTACAAACTCATAGAAGTCTCTCCAAATCTGTTTGTTATCTGTACGTATTTTCTTTTTTGCTTCATCAGAAGTAAGAGCAGAACCATCCTTAGAATCGCCGCAACAATCATATCTGAATTCAAATGATCCATCCCAGTTATTATACAGAGCATCATATGCTGTATTACCAGTTTTCCATTCAGCTTTACTGATAGGATATTTCATAGTTCCATCTTGGTTTGTTATACCGGTCTGGAATGCAGAGTTTGGAAGAGTATTGTCACTGATTTCAATACAGAATTCTTTCATATCCTCTGGATCATAAGCTCTTGTAATATCAGTCTTCTTTGAATCTCCCATATTACCGAGAGAGTAGAAGTGCCAGTCTGTATCCTGAAATTCTCTATGAGTAGTAATATCAGGATCAGATTCTTTAATAAAGATTACACAGTTGACAAATTCCATAGAGTTTTTAACTTTAGGATCTCTACGTACCGCAGGACTTTCATATGGTAAAAAGTCGTTGAATCTCTTCTGTCCTAATGCATTAGTTGCCATATTTGAAGATGCCACATTTACTTTAAAGTTCCACCAATTGTTTGGAATAGAGTTTCTTGTAAGACTAATTTTACCTGTACCGTCATCATATCTTGTACCATCGCCAAGAACCAACTCTGTCTTATAGTTAGGATCAAGAGGAATCTTACTATTGATCTGATGTACACCATCCGCACAACAAATAACATCAATATTTCTGGCAGCAAAACCATATTCATTACTTGTAGTTCCCTGTCCGGCGTGGAAACAGTTAATAAATTTCCAGTTATCTAATTTAGGATCCCCATTCTTATAAATACATTCCATAGAAGTATTTTTAACAAAATCCTTCTTATCATTTGTAAAGTGAGGGGCTTCAATTTTTATAATTCTTAAATTCGGGCAAGCATTAGCTACAGAATCTGGAGTAAGAGCATTATTGTCATTGTAGATCTGGTTTCTATTATATCTTGCAATCATTTCATCTGAATCTCTAGCATCTGCAATAAAGTTAGCAAGAATGTCAGAATCTGTGAGAGAAGCAGAATAAGCTTTCATTCTATAAATCAACACATCACAATCCGGAGAACCAATAGAAATTGGGGTAGGAGAATACTGGTGTAGTCTATGAGAATTATCATAAATAAGAGGTCTTCCTCCAACTCCGTCTTCATAAGTCATAATGATAGAAGTTGCAGATGTGTCTTTTGTATCAATTGTATTGATATTATATTCAAATTCAATAATATCCTCTTCGCTATATGGAAAATATAAGCTGTCAGTAGAAGTGTTCACGTATGCTTCGTGAACATCCATTTTAATACCTACGTCAGAGCCTTCAGTACCATCAATACATGATAAGAAAGTAGCAGAAGCATTACGAACATTCTGAGTCTTAAATACAAATTTGAATTCAGAACCAGTCTGTTTCGGGTCTTTTCCGAAGAGATTATAATTAATCTGAGCAGTTGTTCCAGCTTTTACACAGAAATACTGGTTTCCAGAAGCATCAATCTGGTATCCACCATTATCCCAGTCAAAGTTATCTGATACTGAAAGAGTAATAGCAGAGTTATTTTTATCGGTCCAGAGTCTGTCGGTATCTCCATTGGATTTTCCAACAGGGTTAAAATCAAATGCTAAGTTGGCTGTGATTGGTTCAACATCAATATCAAGTTTAGTGATATTAACTGATAAAATCTTAGTCACTTTACGACATGAGATGGTCAGGTTATGTTTTCTTTCAGTGGATGACTTATAACTCCAGATTTGAGCAGAACGATTTACAGAAAGAGTGCTCTGTACTTTACCATCAATTGATAGTTTTACAGAGGCTGGATTGTGATCAGGATCATATACAACATATTTAATACTTGTTGCCTGATACTGTTGTGCTGTAAATTCCTGTTGAGCACATCCAATAATAGGAGTTCTATTTGTAGGATCAACACAAATAATATCCTTACAAATAGTATTTGAGGTTATTTCTTTATTGTTAATTGTCGCAGTCATATATACTTTGAGTAAATGGCTGCCATGTTCCTGTTTAGGAATATTATAAGACATAATTCTGCCGGAGGACTGAGTTTCAACAGTGCCTAAGTCTTCACCATCAAGAATAAAATGAATAGTCTTATTAACGTTTCCATAAGGCGTATATCTAAATACTACATCTGTATTTGTATATAACAAAGTATCATCAAATGTACTTTCAAGTTTGAATTCTACAATAGTAACAGTCCATGTCTTAGTGGCAAGTGTCCCAAAACTGTCGGTAATAGTTAATCTAATAGTATTCGCACCAACATTAAGATATTCAGTGATATCAAAACTATTGTTTCCTTGCGCAGCCGTATTCGTAGCTACAATAGTATTACCAACTTTCCACACAGCAGTACCGGCTCCAGTTGTATCACCAGTATTATCTACAGATGAAAAACTATATTCAATAATTGCTTTTGAACCAAGTAAGAAAATAGCATCTGCATTTGTGATTCTTTCAATAGTAATAGTAGTAGTATCTGAGGAAGATCCTCCACCACCTTCAATTTTAAAGCTTTTCTGGATTTCTCCATCCTTTAAAAATGTAAAAATACTATTTTCGTATGTAACATCGTACTCTGCAGCCGCAGGATTTTTTTTGATTTCTTCAATGGCGGCTTTAACATCTGTAATATCTGTATTAATTCCTTCAAACTGAGTATCATAAGAAGTCATATTTTGTTTCAAGATATCTACAGCATTTTTGGCCTCATCAGATTTTGTAGTAGCACTTTCTACTTTCTTCTCAATGTTTGAAATAGTAGTTTTTATCTCTGAGACAGCAGTAGTATTGGCATTTACATTCTTTTCGATTTCAGTTTTAGCTGATTCGAGTGGAGCAATTCGATTGGAGATTGCCGTGTCTTTTTCATCCATTTCCGTTTCTAGTTCTTGTTTTAATGCAGCTCTCCATTCAGCAGATGGTTCAATAGAACTAAGTTCTACAGTTTGGATAACAGTCTCTCCATTTTTAAATACGAGAGAACCTTTACCACTTATGACAGAATACTCAACAACAAGATTTGAAAGACTGTTAATAGTGATTTCACCAATCTGTTCTTCTTTATCTTTAAATACAAGATGTCCAGAAGTATTATCATATTCAATTTTCAGATTTTTCAGACTATCAATACCTGAGATGGCAGTGTTCAGTTCCTCAACAGTCTGGTCAATCTCTGTTTTTGTATAGTAATCTTTTAGAGAAGCAGCTACAGTCTGATTTAAATTTGCTGTTACAGAAGCGGTTACATCTGCTTTGATATCATCTACATTGATAGAAGCAGCGGAAGCTTTTGCTTCATCTGCGTATTGTTTTGCTTCGGCTACATGACCAAGAATCATATTTACAAAACTTGTATACCAATCTTCAGAAGGTTCAATGATTCCGTCATAATTTAATCCTTGAAGAACAGTAAACTTACCATTCGGTCTGGTTCTCCAAATATAATTGTTTCCTTTTTCATTTACGCCAGTAGCCATAATTTCAAAAATTATATCTCCGGCATTTGCTGTAACAGCAGCATCAATCAGCCAACCAAATCGAATATAAGTATTGTTGGAAGCTACATTGATAACTGTTGCTACTTTACCTTTTTTCTCAGCTACAGATTCATATCTTATCTGGATGAGCATATCCATAAGATCCATACCATCCCAATATCTTGGAATCCTAAATGGCATATACTGGCTGTTTTCTTCCTGCATAATATTAATCTGTGTAGCATCAACGGCAATATTTTTTAAGTTATCCACTGTTGAATATGCATTGTCTTGATATTTGGTATATACTTCATAACGACCATCAGTACATAATGTATATTCCTCAGTGTCTACGGCTAACTCAGCACTCAAAGTCATTGCCGAATTAGCCGCAGCAGCAATTTTAGAATCTTTAAATGACATATCATGACTCCTTTACTTTAATAATTTATCCAGATCGACAACCTGATCAAGATGAACAACTCCATCCTGTGTGCCATCAGGATCTTTACCTGTCATATCTTCGGCTACCATAGCAGAAAGATCTTTTACAACGATACCATTTCCGGTATCTTCACCATTTCTGTCTGTTAAAGTGATTTTTCTGTCTTCTGTATTAAGACGAATATCTTTTACCATACCTTCATAAGTCGCTTTATTCTGAGCATTGAGATCTTTAATCATTCCTTCCATAGCAAGGAGCCTCTGATCAATTTCAGTAAACAATTCAGAAGGTTCATATTTATCAAATTGTACAAGTGGAGTAATATGAATAACACCTGATGTGGTTTTTCGAATATAAGAAGTGTATGTTCCATCTTCATTAGCAACAAGTTTTAAGAACGTGAAAGATACTTCGATATCCCCGGCTTCAGCAGTAAGTGCTGCATCGACAGGGATTAAATACTGGATATAATTCTGTTCATATTCAAGATTATTTATAATAAGTTGTGTCATTTTAATTTTGTCTGACACTGGGAGCTTATACTTCATATAAACAGTTGTATCTGACATATCAATCTGTTCCCGGTACATTTTACTTGTTACAATCTGAATCTTATCTACATAATTGCTTCTTTCCACAATTGATTCTTTGACTGTTGTTACAACAGTATTTTCATCTGTAATTTTTAGTGTATACATAACTGCCTCCTTCCTTATTTAGTCTGAGTTTTTTCTAAAGCTTCAATTCTAGTCTGTAGTGACTTAATAGTTTCCTGCAGTGTTGTGACTGATGAATTCGCATTATCAGCACTTTTCTTGATCTCAGCAGTATTCTGAGTCAAAGTAGTAATATTGTTCTGTATTGTTTCGATATTATTGGTCATGCTAAGTAATGATGTATTGATCTGTTCAATTGAAGTGTTAGAAGAAGAATCTGCAGACTGCAGATCAGAGATAGATTTCTGTACGGCAGTCATAGATTCTTTCAATTTATCCACATCAGCTCCTAGCTGAGTAAGTTTTCTTCCAACAACAAGGGCATCAGCGAATGCACCCTGTTTAGATAATGTCATATCTGATTCAGGGAGATTAGCCAGATAATTATAATCATACTTAACAACACCAACAGAGGTTTGAATTCCCTGAATATATGTTGCCATTATTACTCACCTTTTTCTACAAATTCATATAGTACTGTCATATCAAGCATAGACAGTTTGTCTTCATTAGATTTAAGCATTTTCTTGAGAGATTCTTCTGGGATCATCTCAACATCAAGTTCACATGTTTTATCATAAATTTTCTGCAGACCTTCTTGAATTTCAGGGATGATTTTATCTTTTATGTCATCATTAAGAGCACGATTTCCTGTTTCATTACCGTTTTCGTCAACAATAGGATGTGAGTTTTCCTCTGTAAAATAAGAATCAACTAACTCCTGCTCGACCTCTGAGATTTTATCTACCTGCGCCTTAAGAGTCTTCAGGTTCATTGTGTTCGCCCAGAATACATCAACATCTCCTGCGATTAAATCCGCACGACTCTTCATAGAATTTAATGTTTTATACATTGCCATAATGTCTGCATTTACAATAACTTTTTTCATAATCCTTGTACTCCTTTTATATTAATATGTAACTTTATTTTCTCTGACGAGTTCTTCAATAGCATCATTTAGATATGCTTCAAAGTCAGAATATAATGTTTCGATAGCCGCTTTAGAATCTTCTGTAATCAAAGCCTTAGCTTTATCAATAGCCATCTGTTTAGCAGTTTTCTGAGCTTCTGCGTCAAACTTACCTTCCTTCTTCAAAGCATCTACATAAGTCTGATTAACTGTGAGCACTGCTTTACTAATAGCATCAGTAGCAGCGTCTATATATTTTACGAGCTGATCATTCTCCAAGTTCTTTTCCTGTTCTTTAATCTTTACTTTTAGGAAGAGGATTCCATAAGTAATAAGAAGTGGAAGAATACCAGTAATGATCAGATATAATACGTCCTGAATACCCTGTTTGATGTCCATAGTCATACCTCCATTCATCCTACAGCCTCATCTTCAGATACATGATCGAAGACTGGCTTTTCTTGTGCTTCTAAATTGCACATTGCAGTATCATAAGTAATACCTCCGACCTGGTTTTCTTTACTAGCTTTGGCATAATATCCTAAAATTGTAGGAATCAACGCTGCCGGAATACCTATGAGCGCATACATATAACTCGTATCTCCAGTGAGACTTATCATATGTTCACTAAACCAAAGAATCTGTAAGCAAATAGCAAAGACTACAAACACAATAAGCTTACTTGTATTTGGCTTTTTCAAATTAAATCTTTTAACCTTTGCTGCCTTCAGATTTCGTTTCATTTCAATCTGCCGATTTTGGGCTTTAATTTTCTTTAATTCAAGTTCATATTCTCGACTGGTCAAATATTTCACCTTCTTTGCATAATAAAAGACCACAATTGCTCATGGCCTCTTATTTATTCAGGAATAATTCCATACACATATGTTTCAAACTCTGTAAAATCTTTCAGGACTGCTTCTTTATTTGTTTTAAATATTTCGCTATCCTGAATGGATTTATTGATATTTACATTTCCATCTTTACTAACAGATGCATTAAGATAAGCAACCTGCTTTGAGTTTTCACCTTCACCGATCATAACCTGACCGGATACATTTCTTGTTTCACTAATTTTTAACATAACTTTTCCTCCATTTTTTGTAGTCGTTGAGTAATGAGAGAGAGCTGTCCCTGAAGCATAAGAATTTCATTCTTAAGGGATTGATTTTCAGATTCGAGAGAATCAATACGGTGATGGGCTTTTTGAGTCATGTGGGTGTTGAGAGAGATAAATTCAAGATAATTCATTGAATATTCATCAGTACGTCCAACAAAATTAGGCTTATCTAAAATAGATTTTGTAACTATACTATAATTTTCTGATTCAAAATTATTTTCCTTTAGATGTCTTTCTGTTTCCCTTGCTCCAAATCCAAAATGTATTTTAGATATTTCATCATCGTTTGGACGTTGTTTGAATTTATATTGAATTGGATTTAATGACATATAAAATTTATCAATAGATGGAAAATTAGTAATGCTTTTGATATTTTCTTTTATATACTCATCAGAACCAGTATTTATACCGTTAGATGCATAAACATATTTCCATCTATGTCCACTACTACCGCATGAATATGAACCATCACCATCTGGATACATTGTTGATGAACCAACTGTAACATCAAATGATCCTGTTAAATGATCATGTGTATGATTTAATGGAGCATAATTCCCACCACCAGAACTTGTTGGTAAAGTAACTGAGCTTAATTGAGAACCGTTATAATTTTTTAAATATAATGTACTTCCTGAAATACTTAATGTATCACCAAATGCTCCTTTAACCCAACTTGTAGTAGCATATCCAGAAAGAGATTGATGTTGAGTTAAATATCCTTTACCAGCCACCCAATCTTGCGTTGCAAGGTTATAATTCGTGAATCCAGAACTACGTGTAACTCCATCAATTTTAAGACTAATTGAACCACCGCCTGTAGAAATCTTATTTCCATATTCATCATAGTAATTCTTAGCATATACAGCATTCCAAGGAGCAGATGTGCTTCCTAAATCACAAGTTCCACCAGCACTTACCATATAATTATCAATATTGGTATATGATGTAACATTATAAGGAGTGAATGCAGGAACACTACCATTACTAATGGCAACACACATATTTTTATCACTATTAATAAGAACCGTATGGCAATGACCAAATCCTTTATACCCTAACGTAGTACTCCAATTAATGTCAGAATTTGAATGGGAATGTGATCGTGCAGCGATCCCTAAATTAGATAATGTATTATTTCCGCTTGCCAATTCAACATTATTAATTTTAGGTTTATTTGTAAGTCCATTATAATTAGTTGTGCCGCCTTCACCTAAATTAGCCAGTGAAGTATAAGTTTTTTTATCACCAGTAAGATAAATAGCATCTACATAAATACATGCATATGGATTAGCTGTTGCTCCAATGCTTATCTGAGAAGTAGTATCTTTAGTTTTACTTACTGTAATATTACCATATGCATCGGTTTCAGTTGATAACAAATATGGTAATAAACTAATAGATAACATTCCTGTAGTCGTACTTTCCATACCTACTGCAAAATTACCATTCTTATAAGGAAGAATAGTGTGATGATGATTATAACCATTAAAGTCAAATGTGTCTGTTGGTTTCCACATAATTGATTTATATGGCACTCCTTTATACTGTCCGAATGAATCAGTAATATTAAGTTTATTAACATTTAACCATCCATTTGTATTAATATCATCTGCAATTAATGTTAGAACTCTTGCGCCTTGTTCTTTTATCAGAAGCATTCCATGCATTTTTGAAGAGTCTAAAGATGAATCTATCAACCCAAATCCAATTTGAGTTGTATTAGTTCCCCAGTCAAATGCAGTAATTACTTGTACTGAATCAGTTGGTTCACCAGTTCCAACATCGTTATAATAAATAGAATATGATTGCTTTGCAGTAATAGATGTAGCAATAACACTACCTGTAAAACTTCCAGTTGCACCAGAAAGTTCTCCTTTAAAACTACCTGTTGCAGCTTTTAAATCCCCAGAGAATGTGCCAGTAGCAGCTTTTAATTCTCCAGAAAAGCTACCTGTTGCTGCAACTAATTCACCAGAAAAACTTCCGGTAGCAGCTGATAGTTTACCACCAAAAGTTGCATTCCCTTGATTATCTATATTTAACTGATTGCCAAGTTTTAAACCATCTGGATTCAAACTTATGGATCCATCTCTGTTACTTAATGAATTCGCAGATATATTCCAACCGCCAATAGTTCCTCCATCAGCGTATATAGTTCCTGAAAATGTACCAGAGTTAGCATAAAGCTTACCATTTGGATCAACTCTGAAATTCCCACCACCAAGAGCAATTCCGTCTGTACCAATATATACATTTTTATCTTTTGATATTGATGTTGGTTGTTCAGGAAAGGTATCCATACCAGAATATAGTTTTCCCGCTTCAATAGTAAAACCACCAATACCACCAATATAACCTTTATTAGCGGTGATACTACCTTCAAATTCACCATTGCCTTTAAAATAAGCATTTCCTTTATCATCAATAGCAAAGTTCTTTGCTGTCATAGCACCAGTTTCCATATTAATCTGGAGTCCAGTTTGTGCATAAATTCCGTCAACCGCAGAGGGTCCCTGATAATTCTTAGATTGCAACAACTGAGCAGCAATTAACATAGCATTTACTGTATTAGTTTCAATAATACCACCGTCGATTTTAGTTTTACCTGGTCCAGTGTGTGTATTCATTGCAGTGATAATACCATTAATGTCAATGGTACTGGCATCAATGCTAATATGGTCAGAAATCATCTGAATAAATTTATCAGTAACTGTGAACTCAGACTCTTTGTCACCAGTTACCATAAAACTGATTTTATCTGCATTCTGAGTAATAGAAGAGGTGTTTGCTTTAATTTTTTCTTGAGCTTCAGAAAGATCTGTTTGCATACTGCTTACAGTAGATGTAATCCCAGAAACATTTTGTTTGATATCAGAAAAATCTGTTCGGATAGATTCTTGATCTTTAAGATATTGAGTATTACTAACTTTAGTTTCGATTTGTCCGGTCAGAGTATCTGTAACATTCTTAATCTGTTTTGTGTAGTCATCGGTAATAGTCGTCTTTTCTATTCCCCACCATTGATTTCCTTTGCCATCATAAATATTAGTGATGTCAATACCACCTTGTTCATTTGGTTCTATGATTTGAAATCCAAGTTTGTCTTTGGTAATGGTGGCGTTATTAATCATGTCTCCAAGAATTGTATTATCTGGAATACCTGTCTGGGTAATACCATTTTCATCAAATAAAGCGGCTCTGTCTCCATTTTTAACAATAAAGTTGAAATCCCCTTTACCATCCATACCAATCTGCACACGAACATTTCCTTTGGAATCATAAAACTGTTGGGTGCTTTCTTGAAATGCAATAGTAGGTTTATTGTCTTTAGAGATAAGTACAATTTGATTTGCAAGAGCATTTTGGGCCATTAAATCTCCAACTGCAATTTTCTTTGCGATGAGATTAGTAATAACAGCCTGATCAATTTCTGCATTTTCTACAGTAAGATGAATTGTATGTAATTCTCCAACTCCTGCATGACCTGCCAGGAGATTTTTTACATTAATCATATCAGCATTAATCTGATTAGATTCTATAATCTTGGCTGACAGCTTTTCAATATTTGCCTGTTCTGCATTAAGCACACGAGTAGCAATAGTGTCTGCTGATATGAGATTTGCATCAAGATATTTTATGAAAGCTGTATCAGCAGTAAGTTTATCAAAAACACCCTCTTTTGCTTTCACGAGTTCTGCAATAATTGTATCAGCGGTAATGGTTCCTCCAGACCCGGTTCCTCCAGATCCGGTTCCTCCAGTGACAGTTCCTCCTAACATTGAATTGAATAAGGGATTTGAAAAGATTTGTTTAATAGCTTCTGATGTGATGACATAATCAGAAGTAGAAGATTTATTGACTGAATTAACACGACCACCGGTTCTGTCAGAGGTCTGATTTAATGCATTTGTTAAAAATTCGTTATCATTTGTTAATTTTGATTTATATTGGACCATGTTGGAAAAAGTAACTTCCATAGTTTCATCCATATCACAAGGATTATATCTGATTTCTACAACACGAAGTTTTACATATCGTGTATCAGATAGTCCTAATCGAACAAAATCATTTACTGCAAGCTGATCGTGATATTCTCTGAATTCTGGAAGAGCATAAATATTTCCAATTTCATCTGTATAAGTATATTGTGGATGAGATTCTACATACAATTCTTCTACAGCATCTTTATATAATGTGATCGCTTTATCGACTGCATCAACTGTGCTATCAAGAGTCGTAATAATAATATTTTCATTTGAATAAGTTGCTTGATTATATAGGCTCTTAATAATATACGTTTCCTTATCTGTAAACGCTAGATATTTTTCCTGTACCTTACCAAAATTTTCCATTAAAACATCTTTGGCAATCTGGTTTCGTTTTTCTTGAATTTCAGGTTTCTTAGACGCATCATATTCAGCTTGACGTTCCTTTAATGCAGTTTCAGCCTGATCTTTTAAATTCAAATAATCCAGATATTTCTGATGCATTTGAGTGAAATATGCCTCTTCGTATCCAGAAAGAGGATTATATCCATCTGCATATCCATTCTTTTTTAATTCTTTGATACATGAATCATATGTGGCAATTTTAATTTTTAATTCTGCAATGCCGTATAATTTCCAATCTGTTTCATACGCTTTCATGATTGTTTCAGACTGAGTAAAGTATCCAAATTGAGATGGGGCATCTCCCATTTCAAGCTGCATACCACAGACAGTAAAGTCAGAACTTCCTGTAAATGCCACATCAATAAGATGTGATGTTAGATTGAAAGAAGTATAAACTCTTGTCCAAGAAGATGTGATGTTATAAGAAATATTCTTTCTGTCCTCTCCGGTATTATTATAACCAAGATAAAAGGTACCGGATCCTTTTACAAAACAACTAAGAGTATATCTCTGAGATGGTTCGATACTAATATTGTGTTGATAGATACCACCATCTGTACCGGTTACTTTAACTCCACGAGTAATTCCGTATGCAGGTGCGTCATTAATTTGTACTGTTTGGAACGAAGAAGTTCCGGAACCTACCATATACCAATCTTGACCTAATACAACTGGATTTACACATGAGATGATGTTTCCCTTACCGAAACCCTCTATAGTTTCATCTTGAGCTTGTAACGCAGCCACAATGGATGGAAGAGTATAGTTCATGATTGATTCGTACATAGGCCAATCGGATGAATTTTTCAAATCTTCAAGATCAAAATTTCCTTCTTCATCAACATGAATAGACTCAAAACCTTTGATTATAGCCATGTTTGAATCATATGCATCTTTTAGATCTTCAACTTTTTGTCCGAACCAATTTGTCTGAGCAGTATCAATAGGGACTCTATTCATCAATTCAGCAAGGATGTCAAGATTTTTATTATACTCCCTAGATAGATTACAGTATTCATCTCTTCTTGATTCTATGTATTTTTGCCAAGCTGTATATTTTTCTTGTAGGACGATGTTCATATATGGTTCACGACAAAAATGAGAACAATCTGTAATGACAGAGTTTCCAAAATTTGCGAGATCGATATTGTAATCGTCAAGTCCATCAACATAAAATTGTGTTACCAAACTGTCGTCTCTTGATATTGTTACGCTATCTTGAATATTACGAAAACCAAGTACTACATTTGTATCTTTACCTAAACTATCCGGCTTATATACATTAATTAATAAATTTTCGGTATCAAATTCAAAAACACATTTATATGCAGGAGCAGCAGTTTGGGTGAAAAATGCATATACATTTTGATCATCCACATCGAAATTACAAATTTCATTCGGAAGTAATACATTATCATCATCCGGAGTGATATTATCTACATATCCAATCTTCCATCCAGGTACATCTGCATGCTTCAGCACAATATGTAGAAAACTTAGATCTTCATTCTCTGGATTATGAAATTTAATTTGATAAAACTTATTAATATCATGATTTTTTTGGTACATCATTTCATAAGAATCTTCTTCGCCCATGTTAATTTTAAAATTTTTTAGTTTATATTGAGTAAGAGAGATTTCATATGATTCGGCGGTAATATCCTTTGTACATTGTGTTCCGTCATTTGTCTCTGTTGGAGGATCCATAATTTTATACCAGATTCCGTCACAATACAATTCCATCATTTCATCAAGTTCTTCATATCCCTGAGATTCTACGCCATCTACATATTTATCAACTGTGAAAGTTAATTCTGCAGTATTATTAGTTCTTAGCGTAACAGAAACAGTAGAAGTATCAATTCCGCCTAATGCACAAAAGAATCGTTTTCCAGGTTTAGCCAAATAAATGATTGCAGATTCTGTATTTCCATAAATATCATAATTATGAATCATTCTCATGCAAAGGCACCAACCTTTCGTGGTTCTCTATATGAGATTTCAAATGTCGCGTCGCCTGTAAATTCAAATATATTTTCTCCGTAAGCAAGACGAGGCCAATAAATGTCATCTATATCCTCAATCCCTAAATCTTCAAATGAAACAATTGACTTTGTGATGTCATAGATTTTTAAATTTCTACAATCTATATAGAAATCATCACTTTTTAATGCATTGATTTTCATTGTTCTATTATTATCGGTTTTATTCTTTATAGTAATTATCCCATGAGATTTTGGAGAAACTTTAATTGTGGGGTATACATAATCTTCCCAACAATCAGAATTGTTCTGAATAGAATATTCTCTAGTAAGAGTAGAAGAGGAAGTTGTTTTACATAAAATAAGAGGAGTATATCCCCATTGACTATCACAAGTTACTGTGTATGTTAGTTCATATGGAAGAGATGCATGTTCTGTAGATACCTCTGTAATTGTAGCAAAAAATTCGATTTCTTCTGAAAAATAATCGTCTCCAATAAATTTAAGAAGCCTTGGATATTGAGGGGATGTTAACCATGCATTAATGATTCTAATATTATTTGAAGTTAAATAATCAGAATCATTTGGAATAATAATGCCATTTTTTATGTCTGCAGTATAATTCATAGGAAATTTTATAATTCCGTTATCCAAATATGGAGTATATGTCGGATCGTATTTTAAAATTCCATTTTTTAATTCCGGGACAACATTTTTATTTCTACATGGATTGCGCATTACACCCATTTTGAATGAATAATTATCACTATATAATGTTCCGAACTGATTTTCTTTTGGTCGATATTTGTTCTTTTCTCCTAATTGCAAAGAACGATTTACAAGAGTATCATTTTCTTCTATTCTAGTCACAATCAATCCATATTCATCAGAAGTATGACCATTAAATTCAAATTGTAGCATTTTTTCACCTCTTTCATATATTTTAATATTAAAAGAGCTGTCTTAAAGACAGCCCTTTTAAATTAGCGAACTTTTTTCCAGTCACGTTTATTACGTTCAGTAATAATATCACCAATTTGATAAGCAAGTTTCTTAATATCTTGCTCATTATTGATTTTATCAACATTGATTGTAATATTACACTCACTATTCACACTTGTATCATTTGAAGACGATGGTAGAATAGTGGTAATTGGTTTCGCCATTCTAGCATTAAATTCATTCAGAGTAGCAACTGTAGGTTTCAGTTGATCTGTGAATTCTTTTGTCAGAACAGTTTCACCCGGATTTGCACCAATCAGCATAGAATCTCCACGCGGTATTAAAGCGTCCCCGCCGATCATATCAAGTATGCTGGCAGGGATACCTTTCCGTACAACACCACCTTTAGAGAATCCGTAGGATTTATATGCCTTCAGGATTTTATTTTTCAGAGTAGATCCCCAAGAATCATATTTCTTAACACCCGGAGTATTGATCTGAAGGATATCTGCAAGCTGTTGCATTTCTTTTGGTCCGACTTTCTTACCTTTAGCATTAAAATATCCTATCAAAGGACTTACTCCGGCAGGAACGTCTGTTGCACCATCTGGACGATTACTCAGAGAATTTGTCCAGTCTTTCAGATATGCTTTCTTAAATCCCTCAACTGCGGTATATGATTGATCGCTATGGTTTGCGCCGTTTTTATAAGCATATTCCATAGCATCTCTCAGATTATTGCCTGAAGTATCTTTAATGCCAGCTTTATCTGCGTAATCCTTGATCTTCTCATAATGAGAATCCGGCATTACATGAACGGTACAAGTAGCTTTAGCAAGACCACCACCGCCAATAGCAGTAATGATACATTTTCTTGTTTTAGACTCATCACGCGCCATTAAACCGTTCTTATCAAGACCTGAAGACACACCACGAACTGTACCATCAGAAGAAACTTTTGCAATAGATTCATCAGAACTTTTCCACTCAATATCAGAGTGTTCCGGTTTGCTTGGTGACCATGTTGCTTTAAGCTGTTTCTTGATATGACTGTATGTCAGATAAATATCTGTATCACTCAGTTTCAGAGTGTAATCAGTATTAGGTTTAATATTTGTACTTCCAGCAGTCTGAGAAGATCCTGCATTATTCATTGCATTATTAAAGGCATTGTTACCGGCAACTGAACCGCCATAAGGCTTACTGGTGTCAATTTTTGTAACGCCTTCCCATGCTTTTGTTGCATTTACAGCAGCAGTATTAAAGTCAGCTGCCTTTGTGATCATTTGACTATAAGTTTGAGAAACTTTCATGCCATACTGATCCATTACGTCGCCCAGATGTTTATAGGTGCTGTCGTAATTTGCTTTTACATTAGAAAGCATGCTGCCAATAATAGCTTCTTGGAAAGCTGCATTTTTCTTAACAGCATCAAGAGTATTGTCTAACGCCTTATTTGCCTCATCTGAAAAATTCTCATAGCCGGTATTTTTCATATCGACTTCATGCTGATGCATTGTATCGGCCATATCGTCTTCTGCATCTGCAAGTTCCGCACGTAATTTCTCAAGACGAGCTTTTGAGGCTGCATTTGATGTTCCTTCAAGTGCAGCAATCTGTGCTTTTAATGCATTGATATCTTTAGTTTTCTTCTTTAGAGTTTTGTCATAATCGTAATATTTCTCTTTAGCAGAAAGAGCATCTTTACGTTTTTCAATATTCTCCTGTAACAGATCATTCTCTTTAGTAACTTGAGTGGTATACATATCAAGAAGGTTCTGTTTAAGATCAGCAAGAGTAGCAGACTCTTGTTGCAAACTCTTAAGCATTTCATCGGTTTTAGTCTTATAATATTCTGGACCAATTGCACCATTTTTATACATTTCATCCAGCTTATTTAATCCCTCACGATAATTTGCTATTTTATCCTTAGTAGCGTCAATCTGTTCTTGAACCAATAAAATATTGGTCAAACCGTTTGTAGAGAAGGCTCCATCATCATTATAGAAACTCTCTGTATCACCAAGTAACTTCTGAGCAGTCTGAAGCTCAGATACAAGATTTGAAAGTTTATTCTGCGCTTCATCAAGAGGTTTAAATCGAAAATCAATTTCTTCCTGAGCTAATTGTTGCATCGCTTCTTTGGATTTAATAATAGAAGCAGTGAGGTTATCATATTCCTCGATTTTCTTCTGCATCTCTTCATTACTCCAAGCTCCACCGTTGGCTTGATTTGCTGCAATTTCTTCTGCAAGAAGCTGACGTTTTTCTTCATCAGCGCGAATAATTTTATCATAAGTTTTCAAGCGTTCTTCATAATCATTGGCTGAAAGCTGATAATTAATATCATCAGCATTCTTTTTATAACTAAGAGAAGCGTCCTGCTTATCACCAGCTCTTTCCCAACGATCAATTTGCCATTGCTTTAAGTTCTCTCTGGTTTCTTCAAGAGCAGCTTTAGTTTCTTGGATGTGTGTGTCAGCCTCAACAATAGACGTGTTCAAATCAGTTAGATTTTTCTTCATTTCCTGATAAGCTTTATCTTTTTTGTTATGACCATTCACATTAAGATAATCTGTCATGCTTTGCTGAACTTTATCTCTTTCTTTTAACATCCAGTCTTTCTGATATTGAGCATAATTTACTTGTTTTTTAAGATCTTTCCAATATACCGAACCGACTTTTTGAGATTTTCCGCTCTTTATACGATTTTCAGCTTTAGCTGCATAATATTCCTCTTTAGCTTTACGCTTACTGATGATCAGATCATAGGAATCGTAAACATTATCAACTTTAGATTTAGCTAAATCAAGTTTCTGAGTTTTCTTATCTCTATATTTTTGAACGGCGTCAAGATACTTGTCGTACCACTGTTTATATGCTTCTACGGCAGCTTTCTGATTTGCATCCAATGTTTCTATATTAATAGTGCCATCTTGAACTTTTTTCTTCAGAGCAGGAGTAAGATATTTGCTTACTTCGCCATTGTTTGCAACTTCTTCGGACTTCCTTTTATAAACAGAGATGCTTTCTTTAGCAGCCTTGATTTCTTTATCTGTATTTTCAAGAGCTTTATTATAATACTTTTGAGCTTTTGTATAATGGCTGTAATCGCTTTCGGCAAGATCTGTATACCTAGAAGTTATACGGTCAAGACGATCCATAGCAACTTCAACCCAATCCATAGCATTATCATTCAGCTTCTTGATTACATTTTGAAGAGCTTCGCTTACTTTATCAGCCGCATCACTTGTATCATCACTATTGTTTGATACCGCATCTGTATTATCTTCGATTGCATGTTGAAGACCAGAATTACCGGAGTTACCAGAATTTCCAGATCCGGCAGGTTTAACAGTTGCAGCTCCGCCTTGGAAGTGGAATCCCGGAGTATTACCGGCAGCATAGGCTTTCATAACGCCTGGAGAAGTAACAGTACCACTTGCATAAGCTCTGGCATGTCCTTGAATAGCTCCGTGTTTAAGAAGAGCATCAGTTTGAGTAGTAGAGAATATAATGTCGCCCTTTTTCAGGTTCTCTATATGAGCACCGCCAGGAATTAAACTCCAAACACCATCACGAACAATTGATTCAGCGTGACCGTTGATACCCACTTCATTTACAAGAGCTTGCTGATCTTGTTTAATAGCAACATTCGTACCACTTGCATGAGCCGGTGTAATATTTAAAACATTGTAAGCACTTCCAGTAGATTCAGCTTTGAACGTACCACTTGAGAGTTTAACTTCTTTACTCAAACCACCACTTGGTCCACCTGAATTTATCCAATTAACAGTTCCGGTAGCAGTGAATGAAGTTTGAACGGCAGAAATATCATTTCCCCAATGAACAGTACCATGAGAATAATGTTCGGTAGCAGCATAAACATCTACTAAACCTGTCTCATTAGACCATTTTACTTTTCCTTCGCTTTTTTTCTCTTCAGCAAGGTAGGCGTCTACTTCGCTATGTTCTGGTTTGAAAGTTACAGTTCCTTGGCCTTGTTGTTCTTTTGTCAATGCTTGGAATTGAGTTTCGTCAATTTTAACCGATATAGCAGGTGTATCACCTGATAAAGATTCAAGACTTGAACGTAGTTCATCGATTTTAGCTTTACCATCTTCGGTATTGACATCTACGTCCAATTCAGCTTTTTGAGCCAACTCTTCATCATTAAGAGATAATAACTTATCAATATCACCGGTTTTATCTACTGCAATCTGAACATGCATTTGCATTTCACGTTGATCAATCATAGATTGAATTGCTTTATATTCAGATGAATCTACGTCAAAATTTACTTTAATATGCTCTAATTCACCAATTTGTGATTGTAGTTTATCTACAGATAATCCTTCTGTACTACTATCCACATCAAATGAGAGTTTAATATTCCCATCTGCTTGCATCTGACGCAATGAAGCCATTCCATCCTGAGTGGCTTGATCCAATTCGTCAAGCCCGGTCATATCAACATTAGGATCAATATTAACAACACCTAAAGCTTCAAGAGCCGGTAGAAGAGCAGTCGCCTGTTCTTTTGTTAGCCCAAATTGATCTGAAAGTCCCTGGAGAGCATCTTCAACATTACGAATACCCTGATCTTCAGATTCATAAGCTCCATTGCCTAATTCAATCTGGTTTGCTTCATTCCATTGATCTTTATCCAATGAATTAACAGCGTCAATGACATTCTGTAATGTTTCACTTTTCTGTTCCTGAGCATCTTTAATCTTATTAACCAATTCAACATCAGAATCTGTATAATCTCCAGTGTTACCACTTTCAATTCCTTCATTGACATCCTGGAAGTGTTTGATTTGTGATCCTTTAGCTTTCGCTTCATAGCCCGCAATCAACTGATTGTATGCATCTTCGTCGACTTCGAAATTAGTTAATTTCAAACCAACTTTATCGGCCTGCTCCTGAATGGCCTCTATATATTTCTTACCTGCATCAGAATCCGGATTAATGTCCTGATCCTTCATTGCCTAATTCAACTCATCAATGGCGCCTTTGGCATCCTTGATATCCTGAATCTTACGATCAACAGTACCATCTTTGAAGTCAGATATAGCCTGAGTAATACCAGTTTTTTGCGCAATTAAATTGTCAATAACTGCTTGTTGATCGTCCAGAGCGGACTGATTTGCACCACTGGCTTTCAGTTTTCCCATTTTAATCTGAGCATCAATGAGTTTATCGTCAATCTCTTCAGATTTCAGGGCACCTTCTTCAAGAGAAGATACAAAATTATTTGTATCGCCATAATCTTTCAATCTACCAAACATAGATTCGAATGATTCAAGACTCATACCCATCGCATCTGCAGCTTCTTGAGTATCAGTGAAAGAGTACATCCATTGCTGATTTCCATCCTCAAGAGTTTTGTAAGTAGCTAATCCCTTAGCCTCAAGATCGCTTAAAAATCTCTTTGGACCGGAAGCATCATCAGTGTAATAATTCTTAAGTTTGTTGTAGTTCTCAATGAAATTATCAGCATCTTCAAAACCATTCTGAGAGAAATATTTTGCAGCTGCTTTAAACTGAGGAGTACCAACTAAGCCTTTATCATACAGATCTTTTGCATTATCCAGATAACTCTTAGCTGTAGTATATTCATTGCCTTCAGTAGAAAGATTGTCAGCATTAACCATAGCTTGGAAATCAGAGAACTGTTTTGCCGCCTCCTGATACTGAGCAAAATACTGTGCCTGCAGATTTTTAAGATTTTCTAATCCTTGCTGAGTATAATCTTTGTTACCTGCTGATAATTGATCCTGATAATCCTGAATCCGTTGTGCAAAATCAGAATTCATGAATTCATTCTGCTGTTCCAGATAATCCTTCATTCTTTCTGTGTTGATTTTCAAACCTTTTGCAGTGCGATCGAATACATTATCAACATGAGCATCTTTTAGATCACTAAATTGTGTTCTAAGACTATCCATAGTATCAGATGTAAGACCTGTTTCTGTCTGCATTTCGCTAATAGCTGATGTAAGAGCAGTAACAGTGTTCTGCATATCAGTTACTGGAAGATTAAATGCTGTTTTTGTCCAATCAGCCTGAGAAGCCTTCATGTTTTCAATAGACATCTGAGAAGCTTGAATCTGATCTTGCCACTGCTTAATTTGTTCGTTATCTTCATCAGAAAGAGGAGATAAACCTTTGCTATTTTTCAAGGCATCGATACTATTCTGATATTCCTGAATCTGATTATTAAGATTCTCAATCTGTTTGTCACCATTTTCAATTAAATTGGTGTAATCTGAAGCAGTAGCTTTCATATTATAAGCAGATTTATTATTCAGTCTTGTCTGCTGATCGGAAGCATCAGTCTGAAGACGAGTTAGTTCTTTTGAGAGATTATCCAGATTTTTAGCTGAAGTATCCAACTGAATCTGTACTTTAGTATCTTCAATTTTGGATTTCCAAGTGTCGAGATCAGCATTTGCCATTGATGGATCAAGTGACAATTTCATAATTGCTTGCATTGCCACTTTGTCGTCTCCATATTCTGCAAATAATTGGTTTATTAATGAAGCTGATTTAATAGGGCCAATAGAGTCCCCTTTTAAATTACTGATAATAGTGTCTTTTGTATGTTTACTATTACTAACATCGAAATCGCTCAGATCCATAGTATCCATAATACTCTGGATATATTTATTTGCAGCAGCAAGTTCTTTCGGATCAGTTACATCTTTTACAGAATCTCTGATTTTACCAATAGCGGTACTTGCTTTATCAAACGCTAGGTTCTGTAATCCCTGTTGCAGATTATCAGTTTCTGTGGCAAGCTCCGGGAACTGTTGAATAAGGTCAGTAATATCTGAATTCTGGAATGTACCGGATTTGATAGAATCCATTGAAGACTTGATATTTGACATATCTGTCTGAAAATTGTCTGTTATTGTGTCAAGATCTGTTGCTGTATCTTCTGTGGCATTTTTGAAGAGAGAAGAGAAGAGCGTGGATATTGGATTAGTCTTTTCTGCGGCTAACTGTGCTTGATCAAAATTTAATTTAACAGTGTCTAAATTCCAATCGTATTTTTTGGCATTAAGATTCTGAGATGTATAATAATCCCAAAAATTTTCAAGCTCTTTATCTGATTTATCTTTAAAGAAATTATATAAACCATCTTTATATGAAAATTCATCTTTAAGGTTTTCTTTGATGCCATTAATATTTTTTTTATCAGGATTAGCTACAGACATAATGTTGTCAGCTAATGTTTCCGCGCTAATTCCAGCTTTATCAAGTGCTTCTTGTAAACCATCTATTTCGGATATTTTATTTAAAATATCCTCTTTCTTCCCAGAAGCTCCTATAGAAGTAAGCCGATTTTCCACATCTTGAAATTTATCTAATGCAAAAATATTATTAAGTTTATCAGTTGTGGTATCTGAAGCTCCTGTGACTTTATTATAATAATCAATTATAGAAGCTGCTCTGTCTGCAGTTTTTTTTGTTGTTGTGTCTACAAGATTTCCTTGATCATCCCAAAAACTCTCGGAATTTTTTGAAATATCTGACATGTTATCGGATAAATCGCTTTCTAATTGAGAAATATCTTCATTAAGCCATTTTAACTTACGTTCTTCCTTTTGATATGCCGAAAAATAAGAATCACTTTGTTTGGAACGATTATTTATAATTTCATCACGTTGTGATTTAAGTGAATCTAATTGTTTAATCATATCAGATGCCTGGTCTAGGTCATCTTGATAAATCAATTTTTGTGAATCAGTAACTTTATTCTTTTGTTTTCCGGCATAATTTTTGTGATAACTACTTTTATCTAATGTTTTTTGTGCATCTAAAGCTTTTTGTTTTTGAGACGCGCTAACAACATTTTTTCCAGTAGACACCTGGCTATCTAATAGTTGATTTTCTCTTTCTAATTTATTTTTTTCGGCTCTTTCTTCAGAAGAGAGATATTGTTTTGCATTAAGTTCCTGGATACGTTCTTTGTTTGTATCATATTGAGTTTGCAAAGAAGTGAGTTCTGATTTTGCATTATCATACTTATCAGAAGAGTTTTTATAATTTTTATCAACAGTATTATTTGTTAGAATATTATCCCATGCTAACTTCCCGGCAACAAATGCTCCTCCAATAATTGCTGCAATAGGTAATATAGATTTCATTACAGAAAGAAAGCCTACAGCAGCTGCCTTAGTTGTAGCGAATGCTCCGGATATTCCAGATACAGCAGCGGAAGCTTCTGGTGCAGCAACTTCTACAGATGATAAAGCATTTGACATTGCTAACCCTGCGGCGTTTGCGGCAGATTCAGTTCCTCCATATGCAGATTGTAACATAGCTGTTAAATTAGCATCGCTTAGTCCTGTTCCAACACTGGCTTTAGCTAAAGCTGCAGCAGCTATATCTATATTTCCAAAAGATAATAAAGAATCATTTACATTTTTTAATGTTCCCTTATTATTTAATAAATCACTTAATGCACCAGTTAAAGCAGAAGTTTTTCCGATTTTACTTAATGACATGACTTATTTATTATGATACAATAAGATAAAATATTAAATAAAGGGGTAACAACATTTATGGCTCTTATTAAATGTCCGGAATGTAATAAGGAAGTATCAGATAAAGCTGAAATATGCGTACATTGTGGTTATCCAATTTCAAAGTGGATAAAAGAAAAAAAATCAGATTCGTCACAATCTAACGAAGATATTAAAGATAATAATCCAAATAATATTTACTTATATAGAGAAAAAGAATATAACCTTACTGAACTGGTTGATTATATAAAAGAAAACACGCATCCAGATGTGGAAATAAATTCTCAGACTTGGGTAGAAGCTAGACATATTCTTAGGACATACATATCTATTGGAAAAGAAGAAGATCTTTTAATAAGCTACATACATAAATATAGAATGTTAGGAACAACAAAAGATAGAAAGAAATACTATGAACATAAAAAGGCTCATATATCTCATACTCAATTTAATTATGTTTCGGCGTATTCCAATAAAAATAATATGTATAACCCTTCCCAAAACGTCGTTCGTTGTCCACGCTGTGGTTCCACATCAGTCACAACAGAAGAACAAGGTTATGGACTCTTCGGTTGGATTGGCGCGTCTCAAAAGAAGAATCTCTGCCAGAAGTGCGGTCATAAATGGTGGCCAGGAAGATGAGGTAGAGTATGAATATGCATAATATTGTAAATGGATTTTATGAAAATGTAGAAGAACGTAGACTTCATATGAAACAAGAATTATCTGCTGATATTCAGAATGAAAATACTGCTCCTGTAATCGCTCAAAAACTATATGAGGCATTATGTTCTTATCAAGAATCGTTACCAGACGAAGATGATATGGTTCTTGCGGTAGCTCATTTTGGAGAAACAGTTAATATAATTGTCAACAAAGTCGGCTACATTGGGTACAACCTAATCGTGTTTTACGGAGAGGACAGTTACGGCAAACCGCAGAAACTGATACAACATATAAATCAGTTGGATTTTCTCTTAAGCGCGCAGCCAAAGGAGATTCCAGAAGCCCCAAGACGGCAAATTGGTTTTCAAACTGAATCTGAGACGGAATAATAATGTTATTATTTTTTGTTAAGCTAATCATATAAACACCTACTTTCAGAATGGAGTACATATGTATACTGAAAATTATAGCCCAGAAGAAATCAATAGAATAAAAAAGATTATAGAAATCGGTGAATCTCAAAAACAAATTAAGCAATCATTTTGGGATGAAATTAATACTCCAGATGTTCTAAAATTAAAAGAAGAATCAAATACTCTCTGGGAAGATTATCGAATTGTCGATAAAAAACTTCTAAGGAAAATTCTGGTACATAATAATGGTTTATCAATATCTGATCCTGATTATATAAACCTTAGTATAAGAATGATTGGACACATAAATTCAAATCTTCCAGACGATTTTCAAGAATTAATTTCTGTCTTACAAAGCAAATATGCAAAGTATAAACCAGTCAAAGATATTTACACGAAAGCATTACATAAAAATATTGCAAATTTATCATTAACAGTCACTCCTGAAAATAGTATATCAATGAACTCATATGGAAGTACACGATGGGTATTCACAGAATTTTATTGTTCCTGTAAACCATTTTTAATTCTTGACATATGTGGATGTGAAGTTATTGTCATTCAGGATATTTTTCCTGGTAAATATTGTCAAACAGAATATTCTATTACAATGTCAGACCTGAAGAATAGGTCGGATTATGAAATACAAATCAAAAAACAGAATTTTCTTGACAATTTTAGAAAAGAATTAGATCCGTATGGAAAAAATTTATATTCTGCTCCGTTTCGTAAAAAACCTGTTCCGAAACCTTTTGAAAACATCTACACACTTTATGCCCAAACTGATTCAGAAGAATATGGTAGGACAAAACGATATCTAATCATTGGATGCATGACATATGAAAAATGATGAACCTACGTTCTGTCTTTACAACAATAAAGTCAAGTGATATATTTCTAATCGTAGGATAGCCGGGAGTGTGCCTCGGCTTTGCACACACCTACAATTAGGAATATCAAAATTGGATGTTCTGTCCAAATCAAAAATCCCCTATATTTACTTTAGCCATATGGCAGAAGGGAGGTGGACTATGAAGAGTGAAGAGCACCAATTTAAGCTTGCAAAAATAGCAATTAAAAAAATCATTAGGGTTTTAGCATTACTTGCAGCTTTATGGATGGTGTTACAGCACAATCCAATCAAACTCGTGACATCAATAAACCTAGAAGAACAAAGTATTGATTTTAATTGCGAGTTTGCAAGCGAGACACCGGAGAAGTAGAAATACAACTCTGGTAGTGTGGGGTGAAACCCACACAATTAAAGTTTTAAAGGTTAAATTTCAATAATTTAAAATTCAAAGCTTATCTTACAGACACTGCGCTTGATCACCGCGGTGTCTTTCTTTTATCAAATATAATTTCTCTCTTTCGCATAAAGCGATTCGGCAGAAGAGAAGTGCCGCTCATGGAACATTCATTAAAAGTATATATAATATACTCCGAGGAAGGGTGCTCTCTCTACTCCTCCTGATTATTAATATGTTTCCCTCGTCATTACTTGCGTAATTGTTACTAACGTTTCACATATGACTAAATCGTAAATCAGGTTGGTACGTGCGTTGTCACGAGCTTTCGCCCACTTCACTATGCGATCAGCATAGAATAGTGAATTCGACGTATTAATCCTCTATTTATTTTAAGTCGCTATTCTCCACACATTGATATGAATCTCTATGTAGATAGGCTCATTGTTAAAAATCGGAAAATAACGTGTAACCCTTAGATTTTTGGGTCAACCTACGACTGTTGCAAGACCTCCACCATTCAGGAATTTTAATCCTGCCATTGTTGCATTTTTTACTGTCATTGCTGCAAATACAGCAGTAAGTAATGCTGGTATTGGTCCAAGTGTTTTTTCAAGTGACGTAAATCCTTCTGTTAAACTATGTACGAATTCAAGAACACCATTTACACTACCTGAATTATAGAAATTAACCCAGAAATCCTGCATCTGTGTTTTGATTGCTTGTAGTTTACCAGCTGTTGATTCCATGTATTTTTCCTGGTTAGCTTCAGCATTACCATTTGCGGTTGTTGCTTCCTCTGCCAATGACATGGAGTCTGTGAATGCATCAAGCATAGACTTGAATTTTGAAGTTTCTGTTTCATTTAACGAATTCGCAACATTCGTTTTGTGTTAATATATTATGCTGCTATATAATCAACAAATTTATCGTTTTTAAAATCAATTACAAATTGCTCCCATTGATCTTTGGTTGCAATATCACCATATATACTATGGAATAAATTATGAATATCTTGCCTTACACATACGCCAAGATATTTATTTTGTTTTTCATTAAATTTAGTCACGATTATTTCTAATTCTTTGGATGTATATTCGTCTAAATTTTTATTTTCCAAATTCAATTCATATAATATATCTGATATAATTTGGTTAACAGGATATATATGATGCACATCAAATTTTTCACTTCCTGTTAAGACACATTTATTATTGCATGCATTAATGCTATTTTTTCTCCATGTATAAGAACGCCTTCTTAAATAATCATTTAAACGATTATTGATTTCTCCAAATGGATCAGACCTAAACAATCCTAGTCTTTCTCTCTGATATTTTACATTTCTTTGAGATCGTTTTAATTTGTCAGCTAATTCTATATCGGACATAAATTTCCAATTATTTTTTATAAAATCTTTTTCATCATCGGTCCACATGCAATTTAAAGAATAGTACGATTTCAAATTTAACTGAGATGCTTTCATTTGAATACAATCTTTTGTTTTATGACGCGGTAATAATTTCATGATTTCTATCATTGGGATCAGTGAATAATTTTTCTTTAGAATATTTATTTCTTCTTCAGTCCATGAATCATCATTTCTATATCCTAATTTAAATGCTTTTTGCTTTACCTGAGAAGAAGATTTTCGATTGTCAATTAAATCAGATATTTCCTCAAAAGTTTTACTATACATGTTCTCTTTAACAATTAATTCATCTTCTTTTCTCCAAAAATAAAAATCAGCTGAAAATCCACGCTTCTTTGCCATATCATAAACATTTTGTTTATTCATAAACGGATATTTCTTAAATATTGAGTCCCAATCACCAATTTGATAATACTTTTTAATATACTCAATATCTTCATCTGAATACTTTCTATATCGTGTTTTATCAGGATTATAAATTCCGGCATCTACTAAACATCTTTTAATAGCATCTCTGCCGAATCCTGTATTTTTCAATATTTGATTACAACTCATTCCTGAAAGATAAGAATCTTTGACAATTTTTTCTTGTTCTTCTGTTAAAATAATTTTTCTTCCCATAAATTCCTCTATATAAATAAATTTTATATTTATAATTTTTGATGTTATATTTGTTATACGCATATTAACACAACTTGCGCTTTTACGCAAGCATAGACTATTTCTTCACCTACCGACCTTTACGGTTTAGGGTGTCCTTTTCGATTTAAGGGGTTTTCACCCACGCCATTTGCGATTGCGCCCTACGATTATTGCTATAGATATTCAGGATTTCCACCTTTATTCTCTTGTCTATAGCTCGACGAGAATCTAGTCGTTGAACGTTCACCCTCGACTCAAGTACCGTATGATCTACGGAATACGTTAGGGTGCTTCGCTGCATGAACAACCAATCCTTGCGTTTTCAAACCTTCATAATCTAGTTTCCTGATTATTGTGGTGCAAGGCTCTAAGGTATTACCTGCAGTTAAAATCATTCCAGTATGAATTTCTTCATACAGAGGCTAGCTTTTAGCCTCGTAGCTGCTACATCGAATGCGATCTTGGCTTGCTGTGCATCAGTTAAATCGTCCCACTTATCTTTAAGCTCAGACATAACAGTAATGATACCACGGTCAGATCCATCCGGATTATAAACATCTACACCTATAGCATGCAGAGATGCAGAAGCATTAGATAAAGTTGCATTGTCAACTTCGTCGGCATATTGTGGCATTTTACCGACTTTTGTAGTTCTTGTGATAATTGTCTTCAAAGCATTACCAATTGAAGATCCATCTTCACGAGTTCTTTCTGATACTTTAGCGGTAATAGCTGCAAGCTGTTCATATGACATACCTGCATCATAAGCAACTTGACCGGAAGCCTGTACAGCATCAGAAATAATTTTGATACCTTTAGCGTAATCAATTCCCACACTTCCGGAAACTTTATCCAGAACATCGACAATATGCATAGAGGCATCAGCAGCAGTAGTAGATCCATCTTCTAACATATGGAACTGCTGTAAAATACCCTGTACCTGATCGGCAGCAGTAGAGGCATCAACACTACTTAAGTTACTTAAGATAGCAGTTGGTTTAGCTGTCTGCTGAATTTCAGAAGCAGTAGTATTCATGTTTGCATAGATTTTATAAATGTCCATAGTATTATCCAAGGACATTGATAAATCTTTTGCCATATCAATTGCAGAAGTACCAAGATTCTGTAAGTGATCCGGCGATAAATTCATTGTATAACTAACATTTGTTAAGTCTTTTTGGAAATTTAAGAAATCATTGAAGCCTTGTTTGGCCTGCTGAATTGCTTTCATGGTTACCTGGAAATAAGAAACATAACTTGCAATATCTGCAATAGCACCTTTAAAGTTTCCTGATACCATACCTTTAATAGAAGTTCCGAATGAAGACATCCCGGTTGATGCTTTGGAGGCAGTGCTAGAAATAATGCGCATTGCATTTCCTGCTTTTTCAAGATTACCAGTTAAAGTAACAACATTACCAGATATATCAGCAAATTGCATCTTTACTTGTCCGGTAGTTTCATTGATAGATGAAGAAATCTTAGATGTTAATCCGATAGAATTAGCGTATTCTGTAAGCATTGTTTCAACATCTTTTGTATCTTGTACCAGTCCTTTTGTTCCTTCTAAATAAGTTCCTTTGCTATTTGTTTTATCGTAATTTTTAGCAACTTTTTGAAAATCTTGCATTTTAGATGCTAATTCAGAAATTTCATCTTGAGCTTGGCTAGTATCAATTTCTTTATTATGAAACCTGGTTACAATATCATTATATGATTCAACAAAACCATTTAATTTGTCCGTATATGCCGAAACCTTACCAGAAGAATTTTCTGCCTTAGTTAAACTATCAAAAGCGGTTCCAAATTCATTTGCAAATTGTATGAATGAACTTCCCTTAAGAGAATCAAAAGTTTGATAAAAATCCTGCATTCTATTTTTGAAATTGCCAAGATTATCGGCTCCATTCTCAAATGCAAATGCGCTTTCTAATTTCTCTTTTAATGAAGCAATACCATCCGGAAGATTCATAGTATTCTGCATATGCTTGAGAGAATTTTCAAAATCATTTATTTGGCTAGATAATGACTCTTTTAAATTTCCTAAAATATTATTTCTGTCAAAATCGGAGGCATTTTTTATATCTGAAATTAAACTATCTGAATCTATATTTTTACCAGAATTTTTGATCTGTGCTTTTAATGCTTCATATGTAGCCTGAACACCATTACGCTGATTCATTTTTTCAGTATATTCTTGTTCAGAATAATTTTTATTGCCAGCCATTTTATATAAATCATTGCTAAGTTTTCTCTGACGGGAATATGCCTGAGTCATTAGAGTAGTAATTTTATTCTCATAATCAGACATACTCTGCTCAGAATCGGTAAATGCTTTCTCATAATTACCAAAAAGCAACTGATCCAGAACACTATCAGCATCATCCTTATTATTCTGGTATGTATTTTTCTTGAATTCGTCAACATCTTTTTTGAGATTTTTTATATTTTTAAATCTATCAGTAAATCCTGAGATAAAATCATCACTTGAAATTTGACCTTTTGCACCCTTTGCTTCAAAGCTATATAAATCCTGCATAGCAGATTTTAGTTCTTTTACTTTTTCAATAGCTTGGGTATACTGTTTTGTAAATGCTTCTTTATTATTAGTTTGAATAACCTTTTCATCAAATCCAGACACATCTGCCTGAGCCTGTTTCATCTCGCGAACAACTTTGTCATAATCTTCAACATTCTTTCCAGCATTTTTTAATGCCTCAGAATTCTTTGACACAAAGTCATTTTGAGTTAACTTCTCAAATGCAGCATTTGCTTTTTTGGCTGCCTCAGCTGTTTCAGTAATTCGATTTCCAATTTCTGTGTATGTATCGCTACCTTCAGAATATTGACTTTGTTTTTTTTTATATCCAAGCAATTCTGCATTAAGGGATTTTACTTCTTTTGCCTTATCAATAGCATTATCGTATTGTTTGGCAACATCGGAATTTTTTATTGCAGCAGCTTGTTCATCAGCCTGTTTTTTAGATGCAGCAAGCTGTTTCTGAGTCGTTTTCATTCCATTTTGAATTTGTTCTAACCCAGATTCTGTATAACAATTCTCAAGATTTTTCTGCAATGTAGAAAATGATGCAGCTGCTTCTTTTCCTACGTCTCCAAGCATTTGTGCGTCAGCAATATATCTCTTCAGGTCAGCAGAAGTATTTTGATACTTACTTTCAAATTTGCTATTCAAACCAGCTAATGGACCAGTCCATTCACCATTTTTAATACTATCAACGAAATCGTCAGAAACACTTTTTTGCCCGATAACAACATTTTGTTTACCATTCAGTTTCTGTCCCAAATTATGAACATAATTTAGAGCATTTTCACGAATTTTATTCGTATCGAACTGTTTACCAATGTCATTAATCTGTTTTTTAACATTTTCAAGACCAGTAGGAGTGGTAATACCAGATAAAGCCTGCTGAATGGAACGAAGTTTGGCGGCGGCAATTAAACCTGCCTGACCAAGAGATTCTACATCTGAAATCTGCTTTGACAAATCGGTATTAATAGTTTCTTTCTGAAAATCAAAATTATCACGATTTGTTTTTCGAGTAGATGCCAAAGCTCTGGCAGATTCAGCAGATCCTTTTCGAAGTGCTTGAGTAAAGTTCTGATACATATAATCGTTATCAGGAAGAGATGCATTTAATCTTGCAATTCTATGTAATTCAGATAAGTCTTGTTGATCAGATTTGATATCATCTTGCAACTTCTTAAGAAGATTAGGATTCTGTTTATCAGTGGATTTATATTTCTCCGTATCAAGCTTCGCATAATTAGAGTTAATCTTTTTACTTAATTTAACAGCTTCTCCCTCAAGTTTCTCATAACTATCATAATATGCAATAGCATTTTCATATCCCTCAGCTAAGAGATTACCATTAGCATCGAACTGTTTTTTATATGTCTGAGTAAGGGTGTATATAGTTCTGTTGGTATCTTCATACACCTTAATATATTTCTGAGCGTCGCCAAATTCCCTTTGAGAAAGCTGTTTTAAACCATCTAATTCTGGAGGAGTAACAGGGGTTTCTGTTAAATTAGAATTATTATTTTTTAATCCAGATACAGTCTTGATTGCGACTTTTTCTTCAGACTTAGCAATCTTATCATTACTATTTACAACAGCATCCGATTCTTTTTTCTTAGCTTTTATAATATCGTCAGCTGATTGATTAATAGCATCTGCAGCATTCGCAGACTCATTTACAGCATCATTATTTTTGATAGGAGCTAATTTTGGAGCAGAAACAACTTTATATTTAGGAGGAGTTGGCGGAGTAGATGGAGAAGCTGCGATCGCAGCAGCTTTCTTTTCAGATTTAGCGATTTTATCATTCGCAGCAACAACAGTGTCTGCTTCCTTTTCCTTAGCTTTTGCGACATCTTTACTTTGCTGAATCTGTTTTTCTTCTTTGTTTTCAGGAGTTGGTTGAGATTTTGGTTTAGAAATATTTCCTTTAGAAGATTCTTGAATAGATGGAATTCCTTTTAAAGTAAACCCTGAATGTCCATCTGAGCGAACCATATCCTCAAGTTGAGTTGCTTGGTTTTCAACATCTTTGATGATTTGTACAATTTCATCAGTATCTCCATTTGATTTGTTACGATTATTATATCGCATATTATTTACAGTAATAATTTTACGAGCCATTCCATCGAGTAAATCAAACATTTCAGGATACGCATCTCTTGTATAACCTAAATCATGCAAAGAATCCTTAATTCCGAAAATTTGTCTACTTGTATTATATGAATGATCATATAGTGATTTAGCTTTTAATATACTGAAAGGATCTTTACCAGTGATATTTTTAAAACTTGACGCAGGAAGTTGTGCTGCCAGCATCTTTATATAAGTCGTTCTGTAATTTTCACGAGCATTAGCATATTGAAAAGGAGATTTTCCATTTTTGTATGCTTCTTTTTTATCAATATATTCATCATATGCCCGCATTAATTCGCCTTCAAGAGACCCTAATTGATCAAGTAATTCTTGATCTTCTTTTTCTTTTGATTTTGCAGATTTAGGTGTCGTTATCTTTGAAACTTTTTTTTCTTTCGGCTTTGCAGGTTTAGATTTAGACTCAATAGCAGAAGCAGGAGTAGATGCGGAAGTATCTTTCTCTTCAACATCTGTCTGAGCAGGAATAGACTCTTTCTTTTTAACAGTTCTTTTTCTTGTTGTCTTCTTAGGAACTGATTTTTCTTCTTTGTTTTCTGCAGCTTTCTGTTCCGTTAATTGTTTCTGAACAGCCTGCTCAATTGCTTTTTGTTTTCCCCTTGCATCAATATCTTTATCATATTCTGATATATCAGATAGAAGAGCTTTATAAAATTCTTCATTATTTATACCAGATCCGCCTTTAGCAAGATATGTTGACATAAGGCCAATGAATTTATTTTTTCTTCGTGTCTTTAATGAATCGTTAAGAGTTTCTGCTCTTTTCTTAATATCAGATATACTTCCTAATGCAATCTCACCAAATTGATCATCTGCTAAAATATCTTTTTCAAGTTCTGCAAGACTCTTATTTATATACCTATTTACTAATTCAGAATAATCTTTTTTAGAAAGCCCTTCATTTTGTGATTTTTTAAATATGGCATCAATATGGTTACTTGTAACACCAAGTTCTATCTTATGTGTTTGATTTGCAACGATTTTATTAATATTATCAGAAAATCCTGCTTTATTTAATGATTGATTTAACAAATATTGAGCATAGTTATTTGGATCATAATCTGGATCATTTTTTTTGATACCCATTCCTAATAATCTACGCATTGTTTTAGAAGAGACATCCTGTTCAACAGGAATATTCCGTTTGTTTGTTTCTAATTGTTTATTTAACTGTTCAAATAAATCTGAGGCAATAACAATATTCTTACTTGTTTTTATTAATCCATTAAGTGCTTTATTATAATCTTCTAAAGATAATGAAGCATCAGGAGCAACAAGACTTTCAGATGGAGGAATAAATTTTCCTCTTTCAGACATTTCTTTTTTACTATCTAATAAATAACTACGAAGTCTGTATGCACTTTCAATTTGAGCACGTTCATTTTGAGATATATCGGACAATCCTTTTTTTTTAAGCTCTGTCATCATTGCCCTATGTTTGCTAGAAGATAGCTCAGGAATATTTGGTAAAAATTTATCCAAACTTGCAAGCGATGCCATTGATTTGGAAGTAATTCCCTGAAGCTTGCTATTCATTTTTGTAGCTGCTTTATTAATAACATTATTTAAATCTTTCGCTACAATATCATTAACAGCTTTTTTATCTATTAAGAACTCCACTTTTGCTTTTGCTGTCGGAAGGTTCTGAAGTTCTTTTATTTCAGAGGCATCAAGTTTTAATTTAACTGGGGTCTCGATTGGTTTTGCCGCTTCCTTTTTTGCAGCTTCAACTTCTGACATATCGACTTTACCTTTAACTGTCAGTGTAACTTCCTTTCCGTTAAGTTTATCAAGTCCTTTTTTTAAATCCGCAACATCTTTTATTAAATCTTTTGTGCCTTTCTGTATTCCGTTAGCCATAAGTGTTACATCGGTATCTGTTTTTAATATAATATGATCGCCCATTAATTATCACCTCGTCCCATAAAGCAATCTAAAAAGTTCGTATTTACTTAAATATTTCTTAACAATTTGCACAACATGTTTTTCTTTTTCGTGAGGACTACTATAAGATTTTGCCCAATTTTGCATTGCACGTACTGGAGAGAAAGTTTTTACAGCAGGTCTAGTTTCGTGACTCCATTTATTAAGTGGACCGCGATATTTTGAACCGCCATGATATCCTTGTCTCATTGTTAAATTATATAATCCTGCATTATTTAAATGATGACCTCCTAAATGATCCTCGTTTAAATATATATCTATAGTATGTTCATCTAACATAGTAATATCGGCAGCTGATTTTAAACTATATAATCTATTATAATATAATGGTGAATATGAATTATACCAATTATTAATAATTTGACTATATGCACGTTTAGCGTCTTCGTATATTTTTTTTGTTTTTAAAGCAGAAAGCTCTTTTGCAATTTCTTTTTCTGAAGATTTTAAGCCATTTAAAAGTTCGTCTACAATAGCATTATAATGTTCTAATGTCATAGTAATTGTAGCCATACACATTCACCCCTATATAATTTAATTTATTTTAAGTTAAGTTTAATTCCATTTTCAGTTATATATTTCATTAATTCAGAAATACCTTCATTGGCAAATACACCAACAGTGGTAGCAAATGCTTCTGTATATTTTGCGATATATGCATCAATAGTTTTATTTTCATCATGAAAATTATCCATAAGTAAACCATTGATAGTCATAAGTTCATCCAATTCATGCTCACCAACAATGGCACAAATTTGATCTAATAAACCATTTTCAAATAATAAATCATAATCTTGAAATGCATTTGTAGTACTATCATCAGTTTTTACTATATTCAATTTTGTATATAAAATAAGGATAGTAGTAGTCATATTGATTTTAGATAAAAACATATCAATATACTGAACCCCGTTTTTTCCAGTGGTAATAGACTTATCAAGTATTGTCTGAAGAACAAGTTTCTTTTCTAAAACAGGGCAATATGTTCTCCAAATAATATTTCTAACAAATTCATCTCGCTGTTCATCTGTTTTCAAAAGATTATATCGTCTGATAAACTCTGGAACATCAATTTTTCTTTCAATTGTATCTGAATTAACTTTATTTATTTCGCTCATAATGAATCTCCTTTTTATTCCTTATTTTCTGTATGTTCATGTATGATAAATTCAAATTCTGTTCTTGGATTTTCCTTGTCGTATCCAGTTTTTAAAGTGAGAGAGTGCAGATGCTTTTCATCATCATCTACAATAGTCCCAGCTTCAGTTAACCCATCTAAAATAAACTTAGGAATTTGATTATCTACGTCATGTCGTCTTTTTGTATTAAAAAAGACAGTTACAATGAGATCAAAATCATCTAACTGCCTATTATCCATTTTATTTATTTTTACCCAGAATTTTACGAATTCCTTCCACTTTTGTTTTAACGCATTCATTTGTATACGTGGTAAGATCATCCAAGTATTAATCGAAGGATGCCAAGGTTTTTCAATAGGAATCTTCTTTGCCCGTGGATGCTCTAAGAAATAATACTTTGTATACAAATCTAATGTCTTTTGATCAATTGTCAATATAATTGATTTATCCATATATTTAAACCTCTTTTACTAATTCATAACTGATAACAACCGGAATAATAATCAATCCTGCATTAGTATCATGAGTGTCATGTTCGTAGTATTTTATTACAGTCTCTGCAATAGCATAAGATGAGCATTTAGTAGCGTTGTCAATATCTGTTACAAAACTGTATTCAATTTTTTGCAATTTCTTTTTGAGATATGTTGGTTTGCCAGAAACAGTAGTAGCAATAACATATCTTAGAACTTGTTTATCTAAAATTTTTTCTTTCATGTAGAGTTCTCCTTTACTCAAGTGTTCTGTTCAGCCATTGCTGATATAAGTCTTTAGTTTCTTCGATAAGAAAGATATAGACAATGATGTCTTTTCCGTCGTCTGTTACACTTGGATACATATCAATAGGAAATACTCTATGTTTTATATATAAATCCTTCTGTTTGGGGTTTACAATTCTACAGACTTCTTTTTCTGTATAGTCTCGTGGTTTTAAATTTGATTGTATTCTCATAATCCTTTTACTCCTTAAAAGTGAAAAAAGGGGTAGTCTCGAATAGTGAGACATACCCCTAAAAAAATCACTATTCAAATACTATTTACGTTTTCTTGTACGTACTGGTTTACGAGTTTCAATTTCCTCGCTATTTTCTTCGTCAACTACAGAATCCGTCTCAACAATATCTTTTTCTGAGATCTTCTGTAATTTAATATCAGCAGTTTCTTTCTGAATTTTTGCAATCATTTTCTGATTTACTTCATGAAATTTACTGACATCAGACATATCACAATCTTTCATTCTTTCAGCAGCTTCTCTAGCTGTAATGTTTTCAGCATTATATTCTGTCAATGTATTAAAGATTGTTCTGCAATTATCGCTGCAATAAATCTCCATCCATCTTGGAAGATGGTCGAATTCTTCACAGCGACTACAATATGTATATGTTTTTCCGCATAAAATGCATTTCTTGTTATTTTTCTTAACCATGTTTTCCTCCTTGAATATGGATAGTAAAACAGCCGGTATGCTATGACACATACCGACCGTAATTAGAATAATATTATATTATCTAATGATTATTCTTCGTCTTCATCAGCCCAATAAATGTGATAAAGAGCTTTATCAGCAGAGCAGTAATCTACCTGAAGAGATCCAGAGTAAGCAAGCTGTCCGTCAGTTGTCAGAGAGATTTCAATCTCAGGAGATACCTGGAATGATGGAAGTACAATATACACTCCTTTAAGAACGTCAGAATGACATGGATCAACAGCAAGAGCCTTTAAAGTAAGCTTTACTGTCTGTGGGAACTTATCTGCCTTATTAGTAATAGCAACACCAGATTCAACTTCTCTTTCATACATAACGATGTAAGTATCTACGCCTGCAGCTGTAGGTGGTGTAAATTCTCCCCCTTCTGTAAGAGCGTATTTATCTGTTGCAGCAGCAGTATCCTTCTCAAATGCTTCACCCATAGAACCATTTGCGCTGAATGCATTAACTTTTACAGTACCATCAACAACTCCTGTTAATGTTGCTTTTGCACCAGCTTTTACAGTAATAATTTTTGGCATTTTAATTTTATTAGTAGAAGAAGCAGTTCTTTTACCTTCGCCAGACGCAGCGCCAATAACGTTCAGGTTAATCATTGCATTATTTGCAGTAAACTCACCTGTTTTAGCCTTCCAGAAACGTTTGATCAGGTTACCCTGATTATCTGTTGCATCTGTTGACTCAGCACTGATATTAATAGTTGCATCCTGAAGCTGAGTTAATGCATATAATGGATTTCCGCTAAGATCTTCAGCATATCCATACTGAACACGATCAATTACGATATCATCTAATGTAAATCCCATTATGATTTCCTCCTTTAAATTTTTTGTATATAGAAATTAATTTTTGAGAGAAATTTCTCTCATGAAATTAAGTTCATTCTTATCAATCTTTGAAGCGTCAACAAAGCCGCTATAAATACCCTTAAGTAGAGCAGTAGAAGATTCATAAACTTGTAATCTTTGAACACTGTCCATAAATTCAACAATGCCAACTTCACGTAATTCATTTTTTTTATATTTGAAACCGGGATGATTAAGACAAGTAGATATGAGTGGTAGAAGAGTGGATTTGTAAACATCATTTTTGTGTTGTTCGAAGCTCATGCGATCTTCTTCAATCATCCATTCTTTTGTAGATTTTCCCCTGGCTTTTTCCACTTTTGGGTAAGTGTTGAACATAGCTCTTAAATATGAAGCCATCTGTAGATATGCGGCTTCATCTATCTGAACATTTTGTTCTTCATTAAGCAAATAAAAAAACGGTTCCCCGTCTTCTGTTTGTGTTTGTTGCAATTGAAATAATTGGAAATTCAAGTCACCGAATAGTAACTTTGTAGATTTTGAGTCTATACTTGGAACAAGCATACAAAACAAAGAAAAATCAGACATTTTATTCCAATCAATACCAAGATCCCATAATTGCATGCGATACATAGTAGGATTGGCAATAAAAATATTTATAGTAGAATAAATCTTTTTCTCACCACTTTTTATGATGTCTCCTATTGTAGGTTGATTAATTATAATGTCATTATATGTGTCATTTTCGATAACAAATGGTTCACCAAAATATAATTTCAGTGCATCAATTTCAGATTCTTTGGAAATTGTCATATTTGTTATTCATCCCTGCATATAAATTATTAGGACATTCAATTTCAAATTTCAACGTTCTACAATAATACCTAGAGTCAATAATATCTCCATAATCATCTATACATTTAAGTTGATTTCCCAAAGAATTCGTCCAACATAAAAGATCTTTTACGATATAACTCAATAAGTCTGTTCGTACAATCCCATATTCTGTATCAAGATCATCTTCATGAACTAAACACATAACTATAAGTGTTTGTATTTTCATAGCCTTATTGTAATATGATGTATCAGTATCATTTATATCAAACATAATAAAATTTAATACTTCTTTATTAATACCATTCAGTTTTAATATAGGAAGAATTTGCTTTTTATCAACTCGTTTATTATATTCAATGATTAAATTTCGCTCATTTAGTTCTTGAGCTGTGGGATTATTTTTATCTGTATATTTATTCAACGGGCGTTTATCTTTTTTTCCTAAAATTTCATTAAGATCAGGATCCTCATTGAATAATTTTAACAATTTATCTTTTTTATAAATGATGTCGTTATTTTTCTTATTTTCAAGATCTCGTGTAATATGTGATATATCTCTATTCATCTAATTGCACCTCCACTTCAATAGAAGAATGGTTATCCCCATTATTATCTGTGGCTGATAAATTAAATCTTTTGCCTATCAAACTATGAGCTTTTCCAGGCTTAAGTGATATAGTGACATTATCCATTACAGTTAATTTCATTAATCCTTCATAATATGATTTTTCTTCTTCTGTATATTCGGAATTTTTGTCAACAAGACTAATATTCCATTCAGAAGTAAGATCGGCATAAGGAAGTTTATATTCAAAATATGAATTTTTTCCAATATAAAGAAACTGTTTTGAACGGTCCAATAATGGCTCGATTTCACCATCGTCATTTAGATACATCCATTCAATTTGTGAACTTGTAATCATTGTTTGAGGTTTCTGAATAATCTCTGTTTTTTGATCACCAGAACCTTTATAATAATTGCAAATTCTAAGTTGAACATTATCAACTTTTTTATTCAATTCATCTTGTTTTATGGAAAGTTTAATTACTCCAGAAGGATTAAGATCTATTATTTTTGTAACCTGATAGACTTTTGGGTCAAGAATGTTATTCGTAAGCATAAAACGTTGTTCGTGCATAATAGTACGATCGTCACTAAGTCCTAAATCATATAAATTATTACCATACGCATAATAAATATCTGGAAGCCATGCAGCTGTCAGATTATCAAGCGAAGATGTATATTGATCATCCCAACGACCGCTTGTGTAGCTATTAGCTGATCTATTTGAACCCCAACATTTATATAATTTGTTATCGTAAATCCATTGAAATTTCCAATTACATTTTAATATATTATATCTAACAAAAGCATTCGCATCATCTCTACCGACAATAAACCACAGTTGTGTAATTCTTTCGTCTGGAAGTGAGAGCGGATTATCAAGTTCGTGCCCAGATATGTTAATATCGAAGTCAGTATCATCAGGAACAAACACATAACTTCCTATTGGATAATGTACTTTAGGCCGAAATTGTAAATAATAATCCACTGCATCTTTAAGAATGGAAAGCTTGGCATGACGTTGATATTTAGCATCTTCCCATTTCCATCCATCTTTTGTTAAAATATAAACTCTTTTATATTGTGCATCGGCAGTAAAAGAATTGTTCATAATTGCATCAGACTGATTTTTCTTTACCTGAGCTAGATTACTGCCATATGATGACAAATAATTTTTGTACATTTCTGCAGTAACCATAGAATCAACTCCTAGAATTAATTTTGTCTACTAACGAATGCGCATCTAGTATCAATTTTCGGTAAGAACGATAATTAAAATCATCACTTCTTGTCTCATTGAGAGCCGCCTGTAATAAACTCATAATTGCTACAATTTCTACAGGATAGAAGAGAAGAGTATTCAAACCATCGATTTTCTTCATTAAATTGATAAAATATTTTTCAAAGTCAACATTTTTAAATTCATCTTTTGTTTTTGGATCCTTATATAAAAGAAGCCAAAACATTTCTTTGTGTAATTTTTCCTTATATTCTTCAATTTGTAAATCATCAAAATGTCCGTAAATTGTATCCATTATGTATTACTTCCATCCAGATAACTATTCCATATATAACCTCTATCTTTAATCAAGTTCTTCTGTTCCTTGATTAATGATTTTTTTAAATCTTTTAAACCATTTAAATGATTAGTCTGAGAATAAAATTTTTCCTCAGAAGATCCAAATACCTGCTGAATATTATTCAGGCTGTTAATTTTGGGTGTAATCCATTCAATTACCATACCTATACCTAAGATATCAGTTATAAATTCTGCATCAAAATCATCATCAACAGAATATTTCATTATATATGTCAATTCCTGAACTGTATCTCCAAGTTTCAATTCAGAAAAAAGTCTTCGAATATAAGGTTTATTTATTGATGCATGTAAATATTCCGGCATAAATACTGCATTTACATCATCATCACGATATTCTAAAATATCATAAGCTTCAGCTTTTAATCGGAATTTAGAGTATATTTCTTCATAATTTAGAGAAGGCATAATATACCTCCTTTGTTTTAACTAAATAGTCCTGTCATAATACTCATTTCTGTATCAAAGATTTCATCAAGAGTCTTGATTTTCTTCACACTATCAAGTCTTCCGTCGCTTACCATTTTAGAGGCTAGATGTTTAATAGCATCCTGAGCACCTTTTGGAAGTGAGAGAATAGTTGCTTTCATATCTCCTGGAGAAAGTTCTGTAATTACATCTTCAAGTTCCCCTACGGAATATAACGCTTCATAAAGTTTCTTAAGCTGAGGAAACTGTGAAACAAGTTCTTCATCTTCAATTACGAAAAGTGGGTTCATAACATAACCATTATTTGATCTGATTGCTGCCTGCAAATCCTGATATTCAACCTCAACGATATCACCGGCATCAACCCAAGAATATAAAATATTTGACTTAAGCCCTGGCATATAAAGTCCTCCATTTGTAATAGATTTACATGGAATTCCATCAGACGGAGCATAAGATTTCTTTTCTTTCTTTACTTCTTTAACATCTGCTGTTTTTACTGGTTCAGCTTTCACAGATTCTGTAGTAGACTCTGTTTCAACAGTTGTGTCAGCGGTAGTTTTTGCTTTTGTTTTCACTGCAGTAGTTGCCATGAAAATGTCCTCCTTTTATTCAAATAGTCGCGCATCTATATGACACGCGACTATAATATTATTTTACAACAAAATTTTAAGCGAGAGTCCAAACGCCAAAATAACGTCCGATCTGAGTTCCAACACCCATTGCTCTCTGTACTTCGTATTTCATTGTATCGTCCATACGGTCACCTTTATCTGTGATTTCATAAATTTCTGTCTCTCCGACATCAACAAATTTGATGAATTTATCTTCGACCTGTGGCATAATGAACAGAGTCTTAGGATCCATTAATTTCTTAGTTGTATCATTCAGAGCGAATCTCTGCGGAATCTCAACTAATGTATATGGACCATAATATCCAAGACGTCCCATTGTAGCAACATCTCTCTTCTGGTCATCTGTAATCCAGTCAACATCCATAAGTTTCTGGAACTGAGCAAGACCAGTTCTTGTACCCATGATGACGACCTGAGCACCATCATTTGCAAGAGATACATCTTCAAGCAGCTCATCAAGCTTATCTTTTGTAGCATTTGAAAGAGCACCTGTACCCTGGAACTGAGCTGGAAGTTTCTTTCCTGCGTTCATCATTTCTGCATAGATATCATTCTGAATCTGTCTTACAAATGCAGCAGCACACTGATCTGTAAATTTAGACCAATCAAGTCTTCCTGCCAGATAGAGATCAATATCAGCACCAACAGCAATACCGTATACACTTGTTGTTACAGTGTAGCTTTCCCCAGAACCAAGTCTCTGTAAAGTAAAATCATGATGGTCGCCAGCGATTTTTGTTGTAGATAAAACAACTTTATCGTCTGTCCAGAATTCCTGTGAATCACCACGGGAAAGGTTTCTTGTTTCAACATAGTTATTGAAGAATTCAGACTCTTTAAAGCCTGTCTCAACTTTAATATCAATTTCTTCTTCCATAACTTCGAACAGTTCAATACCATGTTTATTCATAGCACGTTTTCTGTCACGTTTTGTAGAATTTTCATTTAATCCCATAATTGCATAAACAAATTTACGAACTGCACTTTCTGCGTCGCGTTTTGTAATTTTATTTCCTTCGTCATCAAACATTTCGTTTGGATTATGATTAAGATCATATGTAAGCTTTTTGAAGCCTTCATAATTTTCTTCTGGTGTAACACCGTCTTTGCACAGATTAGAAAATACTTCCTGAACATGCGCACTTAAATCAGCAAAATTCATTTTACGTCTCATTATTTTCTTCCTCCTTTCCCTAAATTAACCAATTTTTAATTTTTTGTTTTCACAAGTAACTGTCGCTTTTTCAGCTGGCTCTCCGTCAAATCCCTCAGCGGAAACCTCAAATACGTCACCTTTATGAAGATCATATCCTCTTACAACGTCACCTTTCGCGTTATAAAAGTTAGATTCTTTCTTCCATTTGTTTGTCCAATCCTCTGCAATAAATGCCTGCATGTAAACAAACAGAGCATCTCCTGGATCAACAACCTCTACATACCAATTACCATTAGCAGCCTGTTTCTGAATTTTACCTTCAAATTTAGTAACAGCAGCTTCTGTGTAACGGTCAAGATCTTCAAAATCGCCTCTTGCTACAAGATTTCCATTATCTGTATCAGAGGTCAGTGTAATGTTATAAATGTGTTCTCCACCATTCTGAGCAACAAGCTTAGAAGGGAAGGCCACAGCATGTTTTTCAATAGAATATTTTATAGCCATTGACTTTTTCTCCTTTCATAAATTTTGGCAAAAAAAATAAGACCGTATTTACGGTCTGATTTATAAAACAAATATGTTATTTTGCACTATGCAAATAAAGATCCATATCTATTTTTCTTTTTAGTCTGTGATGGATTTCCAAAAGTCTTTTTACTTACTGTTTTTTTTCCGGCGTTATCATCATGCACATCACCATCTTCAACAGCAAAATTTAACTTGCCAGACTTAGCATATGACAGCAATATAGTATCAAGTTTAGACTTCAATTCATCAACTGAAAATTCTGTATGATTTTCTTTTAAACCCTTGAATTCTTCTGATTCATAAATTCCTTTATAATCATCTGACTTAAAAAGTGCATTTTTAGCTTCGTCAGCCTCTTTCTTTTCATAAGAAGCAAGTTTATCTGAAATTGCAGCATAATTTGATCTCATATTCTGAAGTTCAGAATATTCAGAATCAGTCAGTAATTCACGATGAAGATTATATCTTTCACCATCAAATGAAACATTGTCGCCATCTTTTTTATATGCCTGTCCAAAGATTTTATCTCCATCCCAATTCTCATATGTAAAATGAGAATCATATACAGAATTAATAAAATACCAATCATTATCTGCTTCTTCATATGCATTTAATAAGTTATAAAGTGCACAACGAATATCGCTGTGAGAAAGTTCAAATGATTTTACGAATTTTTCTGGTTCTGTAGGAGCAGGATCACCTGCCGGATCAGTATTAAACGCCTTAGCAAAGGCAGCCTCCAGTTCTTCATCTGAAAGACCTTCATATGTAAAAGTAATATCATCTACAGTTTTTTCGTATTTCTTTAAAAGTTCTTCAAATTTGTTCACCTGATTGTCCTCCTTTCCATCAGCATTTTTTTTATTGAAATTAGAGAGAGTAGCATTGATCTTCTCTAACATTTCAAGCATTTTAGTATTTACATCAAAATTAGAATATACAGAATTTTTTGATTCAAAATCAGCAAGCTGAACATTGCTTCCAGCCATACCTGGACCAACATTTTCATTTAGTAAAGTCAATCCACTAACATAATAATCATCCAGATTTAACACTTTGTCCTTAGCATTAAATGATAATTCTCTAATACTCAATTCAACACTACAATCAACCTGTTGTCTACGCTGCATAATGTCAATTGCATCCTGACAATATCCTTCCCAGAGATATCCCTGAATTACAGCTCTGTTAACTCCGGCTTCTTTATCATATTCAATTGTATAATCTTTTTTGATTACACCAACTGGACGTTCCTGATAAGTGATTTTTTCTTCTCCATTTTCATCAGTTTCCACTGTAAAATCATGTGATCCAAAATCTTTATTACCATCAGAATTTTCAACGATATTTGCCAGAATAGGGCGATATGGTATAGATTGTGTATTTTCCTGAAATGTATCTTCGTTGATATTAGATTTGTTTAAGTTGACATGATCATGATATGCAGTAGCGTTAAAAGGACATAATCCTTCTGTATGCTTATTATCATCAGATTTTCCAAATGTAGCGACTGCTGGCATTTGGACGCTAATTTCTGCATTAGATTCTTTGCTGCTGAATTTAGAAAAATTATTCTTCATACAAAATTCAATCAAATCGTCAATAGTTAAGAATTTCTTCAAGATTTTCCTCCTTTCTTTGAGTAATTCTCCTCAAATAGAAGAGGAGTAATCAAATAAATAATTTATCTGAATAGACAACATCGCTTAAATTGTTAAACAGCATTTTGTTGTCATTTAAAAAAGTCCACTGTTTACCATTCTGGCTCACAAGATGAAACCCAGTCTGAATAAGCAATGAAGCTGATTCATCGTTTGTTGTAATTATAAATTTCTTATTATCCATAATTATTATCCTCTTATTTAGCCTTATGCTGCTATTATTCTAGTTTTATCAGGTTGATTAATATCATCTGCGTAATACCATTTAAAACCTCCCGAATAATTTCTTTTATATCGACAACATGGAATAATCGTTGTTTCACATGCTCCCGTTTCTTTTGAAGCTTCTTTTATAGAAGAGTATGTTTTTATAAATACATTGTTTTTTGAATATTGATTAATCTTTTTACAGTTTTTTTTCGGAATAATTGAATATTTATCAAAAGGTTCGCTGTGATATCGCCATACATAGCCATACGCTTTATTTCTTTTTCCAGTACAACAACTTACAATATGTCCAGACTGTCCTTTGCCTGATTTTGTTATTTTATTTAATGATTTAGCGGCATCTGAAGCCGAATCAAATGTTTTAATTAAATTTCCGTTAATATCATATTGATCTACTTTTATTTTGTTATAATTATTTTCATGTATAGGATATTTATCAAATGGTTCTCCATGATATCTCCAAATATATCCATAAGCAGACATTGAATCTCCTTTACATGCAGCTCCTATATTAGTAGAGGATATTGCTGTTGGTGATATTGTGTTTTTAGCGTCTTCTAATGAATCATAAGTAAAAATTAAATTTCCTTGATAATCATATTGATCAACCTTAGACATTGTTGTTGGAGATGTATAATTCCCACCTTTTGTTATATTGTATCCATTAGGGCGTAGAGAATTATAATATGCTATATAATAAATCTCTTTAGTATTTAATAAATTTTGCAATTCTTCTTGTGAATCACATATGACTTTTTCTACTTCAGAAATAGAAAAAGATTCTTCTCCGTATTTATTTATTGCATGTATAATTATCATAGAGCTACTTTTCATTGTTCTAGCAGCGGATAAATGATCATTAAATCTTTTTTCTATACTTGAGGTTGTCTGACCTATATATAATTTATCATTAATTGTATTTAAAATTTTGTAAATATATCCAATATATTTTCCATCTTTATGCATAATAATCACTCCATTAAAATAGGAGAGCATGAAGCTCTCCATAATATTTCAACAGATAATTATTATCGGTTAGCGGTATTAACATTTTAAATACCGGTATGAATTTATCCATTTGCTTTGTCAACTTTATCTCTTGAAGCTTCCCCATCATCGGTGATTTCGGTTGAACTTTTTTGAGGGGCACCGCCATTATTCGAACTATTACTTTGTGTATAGGATGTCTGAAGAGGAACAAACAAATTGGATAAACCAAGCACTTGTTCTTCTAAATAATTTAAAGCCATAGTTTCTTTCTCAGAGAATTGATTTAATGTATTATAGGCTAATTTTGTAGGTAAACCATTAGTCGCTCCCTCCAAAAGTTCTTTTTTGAATTCATCTTTTGTATAAGCAGAAACTTCAAAGAATTTTACCTTGGCTGGGTTAGAGACCCAATATGTAAGGAAGCGGTTAACCCATCCCTGAGTCTGTGGTAGAAGCATAGAAATAGCTAATTCTGTATCGGCACGAATTGCTGCTCCAAAGGCTGTTGTACCTGAGATGGTAGCACTATTAAGAATTTGAGCGCCACCAGAAGAATTGAAAAGAGTCTCTGTAGCTTTTGCTATTTTGTTCGTATCTGTTGCTTTATCATTATTAAACGAAATCTGATCTAATTTTCCTGGCACAATAGCAGCAGAAGTATAGTCAGGAAGGCATTCATTAATCATCCTATTAAAATACTCAATAACAATATCCGGATTAACTTTCCAATCGTCTGGATCCTCACTACCAGTTATCGTTTCAAGTTCTAACCAGATCATTTTATAAATATCCTGAGCGTCAGCAATAGCCTGTAGATCGTCTAAATCAATAAGATTGATAATTCCAGATAACAAACCAGAGAATGGTGGGACTACAGTTTCCCAATCTTCAGCTCTGGCTTTTAAGCAAATAGCATATTCATCTGGCATAGGCTGCCACTTTCCATTTGTAGTATCACTTTCATAGGCACGATACATTGACTGGAAGGGTTCACCCCATAATTCCAACATAGTCTGTCTGGATCTGAAATAACTCATATCCATTACAAACGCGAAATCACCGGTATTGTATATACCAGAAATTTTACAATAATCTGGATCAAGCGGAAGAATAAACATTCCTATTTCATCATAATAAGCGCATCCATAAAAAACATCTTCTCGAAAACAAATAGTATAAGCTTTTAAAAACTCATACTGAAGATTTAACTTATCCAACACATTTAATGTGTCCTGATAAGAACTAAGCATGGCATTCGTATCTACGCCTGCAACCATATCATATTCCGGAATAACAGATCTTGCATCTAAACAAAACATATTTGCATTATATGCAATTAATCTATAATAAGCGTGACATCGATAATAAAGATATCTTGATAAATTTCTTAAATTCTTTTCATTACTTCCAATATTTTGCAGGTAAGTACGAAGACTGTCCTTACTATAAGCTGTCACCGCTTTAGTGCTTGTCTTAGTGATATCACGAAGAGATTTTGCTCCTTCCATAGCAGCAGCATAATTTTCAATATTTTTTTTATTTTTTTGATACCAATCACGCATTTCAGCCGTATTATTCAGCTGAGAAGGTGCTGGATCAATTTTTTTTGCAGTAGAAACTTTTTTTGCAGAAATATTTCCTTGTTGTCTAGCCAAGTAACAGCACCTCCTTTGAAATATCATATAATTATATTAAGTTTCGAACATAGAATGTACAACGCCTTTTCTAATCGTAAGTTTTTGAACTAACGATTTGTCAACTTTAGGTTTACGTTTTGCAGTAATATTTTTCCGGCGTTCAGTTTGAAGAGCATAAGAACACATACATGTAACGTAAGCTCTATCGTCATGAAGACGGTTAGCTTTTTCAGGACACAATTCAAATGAATCTTTTCCTGATTGTCGTGGAATACGGATCATATTTACAAGTTCCTCTTTTAATGCATCGATACTTGAGAGAGAAGCTTCTTCTTGCCAATTTAATTTTTCAATATGGCTCTTAACATTTTGAAGTTTATCTAATTCTTTTTGAACATTGTAATCAATTTCTTCATCTGTCATTTTCTGTTTTTTATATTTGGCAATTAGATCTTTTTTAGTTTTTTCATATTTATCCTTATCAATATCAAATATTGTAAGATATCCTTTGTTATCGTATGTAGCCGTAAACTCAATTTTATCCTGATTCATCATCTCAATCATGGCTTCATACATTTCTGATTTGTATTTAGTTGGTTCCATTAAATGAAGCTTATTGACTGCATTTGGGAATTTTTTAACATATTCTTCTGAATATTCTTTGTCAATCAGTCCTCTATGAGTTTTACCGGATTTATCTTTCCAATCAGGCATTAAATAGTCAGCAATATTAACACCACCACCACCAGAACCGGCATCAATATAAACTCCGAGAATATTGCTGTAGTTTTCATCTCCACCCTGGTTATAATCGAGAATAACTTGTTTCAAATATTCAATCTGAGCTGGTGTTTGCATAGGTTTCTTTTTCTTTTTATTGCTTATATCAATAAGATTTATACAATTTAAAAGTCTCATTTTATATTCAAGATCCCCATCTTGATTTTTTTCAGAGTAAATTTCACAAACCAAAATTACCGAATTATCTCGACTTCGAGCCGGGTCATATGCAATAACAATTTTTCTTTTACCAGTATCGTTATATAACACTGGTTTACGAATCACTTCATTACGCGCAATAACACCTCTACGTATAATTGCATTAGCACCCGCGTCAGATGTAAATTCACAATAATACTCTCTACGCGCTTTTTCTGGATTAGAACGCATTTCTGCTGCCACAGTTCCTGGTGTCAATAGTGGTTCCATTATTTCACCACGAATAGTTGGTTTAAATGCAACTTCGCAATCAATATGAGCTACAAAATAATCAGGATCTCCCATAAGTTGTCGTTTACTAAAATCTCTATATAACTTATAGAATTTTGTATCTGTAGAAGAAGCAGAAGAAATATAAAATAATTGGTTTGGAATATTTGATGGAATACATCTTAGACGGTTACGATCGATTGATTTGCCATCACGATCCTTACCAGACTTAAAGCTTTTATTTACAATTGCAAAAGCTGCATATACCGACATCATTTCTTCATCAAGGAATCCACATTCATCAAATACAACACTACCACGCATACCTCTTTTTTTATCTACATTACTGTTAAGTGTTTGAGTAAATGAGCCATTATAAAGAGAATATGAGAATCCATTAGAAGAGTGACTGAAGCCATCTCCAGCAGCATTTTTAATTTCAATTTCTGCCTTAAAAATATAACCTGTAGAACCAAGCATAGTATCTATATTATCATTCGCAAGCCTTTCAAGCGTCGTGAACGTTTGTTCAGCCTGCGATCCAGAACCGGAAGCAATATATGTCCAATAGTTATTAAATAGCATATCTTTTGCCATGATCATAATATCTATCAATGTAGATTTACCGAATCCACGGGTACACACTAATAAAACATTCGGACAGTTCCAGGCTCTCTGAATTACCCATGCCTGCGCATCAAGTAATTCTATATTAAAAAAATCATTTATAAATCTTACAGGATTGCATTGATAATATTTCTGAAGATTTGCAATTTTCATAAAGCCTTCAAGTTTGCGTGAAGATAATGGGTAAACTCCAGGCTTTACAAAAATCTTATTTCCCTGTTCACAATAATTAAGCTTCGGAAGCTCTTGAATCAGATCCGGATTCATCATCGTCGGGCACCTCCGTTTCTTCTTCATCTGAAGAGAAGCAGGAGAATAGTTCATTTAAATCGACTAAATTATCCGGCTTTATTAAATCATGTTCTTCCATATAATCTTTAAGATCAATATTTTCACGTAATAAAATACGAGAAATTTCTTTGTAATTGTCCAAATCATCACGAAGCTTTGTTATCATTTCTCTTTGTTCTGCTAGCATATCAGAATATTCTGATTCATCCAGTCGGAGCTGCTTCAATATAGAAGCATTACTCATATCCATAACCTGACGCATACCACGACAAGTTCCGATATCGAATCCGTTTACTTCACCTTCACGCAAATTCATTTCTTTGATTTTACGTATTTTACCAGTCCAAGTATTTTCACCTTTTTTAGCATTTTTATTATTCTTTAAAGAAATACAACTTTCAGCAGCAAGATCCTTAATAATGGCAGTAAGATCTTTTTTACTCGCCTGTAGTGTTTTTATTGTAGCGGAATTTGTTCTAAGTTTTTGAACGTCAGACATATAAGTAGCAATAGCATTATCAATTTTCGATTGCTGTAAAAATGCTCTTACAATAGAAATAGCAGAAGCAGTACGCATCATATCGTCATTTGCGTCTTCACTAGAATCAAGCAACCCAATTAATTGAGAGTATAGAAATGGTTGATCAGACAATGCTTCTTGTTCAAATGGATCATATCCAATCAACCTGATTACATCAGCTTTATTCTTTTCAAAACCTTCATAATTATCCTGGGACTCCTTGCCTTTTATAACATCTGCAGGAGTCTTTTCATCTTCATATATAATTTTCTGTTTAAAAAAATCAGAGTCCTTGAATTGTTTTCCAGAATATTGCTGCATTGCAATGGTTCTTATATATGTACTCCATGCATTTTGTTTTGCTCCTGGAATACCAGCATTTCTTTCAGCCGCTTGAACACTACTATTATAGACATTTTCTAAAAACGGTTTATTCAAATACTGCAGAGCAAGAATAATTGACTCTTTTGTCGGTTTATGTTCTTCTCCATTTTCATCTGTTCTTAATGCAATCTTTCTGGCGCATTCAGAACAAATAGCTGCATATCCAGACTTTACTAAAGGATCCGTATTTTTATAAAAATTTTCTCTATTTTTCTTTTTAGGTTTTCCGCACATATAACACCATGCGGTATCTTCTTTATATACTCGAATTTCTTCTTCGAGTGCCTCTATTTTTTTCTTCATCTGAGTCGGAGTCATTTTTACCGGCTCAATTTTCTTAGTTGTTGCCATAAACAACTCCTCCTTGTACTCATAATAAAAAAATGGGCGTAGTAGGATTCGAACCTACAAAAACCTGATCCTAAGTCAGGCGCGTCTGCCAAATTGCGCCATACGTCCAGAAAATAGGAGAGCAAGAACGCTCTCCTGAAATGTATAATATAAGCAGCAACGCCACTCATACTATTCTTTAAGTTCAGTAGCAATACCAGATTTAATTAAAAATCTCGTTTCTGCATCAAGCACTTTTTCAATAACTTCTTTATCAAATCCAGTATTCTCATGTATAAAATTTAATATTTCGTCGAACTCGACAAACTGTTCTTCATTATTTGTTTCCATAAATATTTTCCTTTACAATTTATAATGATGTTCATCTACAAGACCATTTCCCTGTTCAAATACAAACATAGAGGCTCCTGCATTTGACACCTTATTAATTGAATAGCTATACGGATTTACGCCAATAATTGAACGTACAGAAATATATTCTGAATTGATCCCAACATCTCCAGTAGCTAAACTATGCCAATGGCCTGAAATAATATAATCCAAAGGCACTTGATACGTTTTTGAAAAATCTTTCAAAGAATCACCTAGATTTTTTGTCTCAAAATGTCCTCCAAGAATTGTATATGTTGCAAGTTGTGCATATACAAGACCGGTTGGATTTTCTATAATTTCAACATTACGATTATCCTTCAAACGTTCTTTCAGAAAAACCAATATGGATTTACTCATATCTTCATCTGGAAAAGCATTTTTAGGCTGTCCTACTAATCTCAGCTGATTGTGATTTGAACGTTTTACCATTTGAAATTTAATTCGAACATGATTACTTAATTCATTAAGCCATGTAGATAAAAAATCAGCATATAATATGGCAGAGTCAATTATTCCATATCTCAACTGCATAAGCTGAGAATTTGCACGAAGAATTCCATCTAAGGCATCGCCTAGTTCAAAAATATTTAAAACTTGAATATGATCTTTTTGAATTTGCTCAATAACTTTATTGTATAAATCCCACATACGATTCTTGAATATTTCCGGACTATATGCATTTAAAATATTTCCATATAAATCTTTAATCTCAAACTCAACTCCAAAATGAGCATCCGAAATTGTAAGAAGATATTCTTTATTCATATGTACTGGAGGAATGTACCCTGGTACATTTAATGGCTGTAATTGATTAACAGCATTTACAATATGTTCGGCAATTAGTTCATCCCTAGAATACTCACGAATCCATTTATTAAATTCTTGCTTTTCAGTCTGTAATTTAATACGTTCTTTTTTTAAAGCTATCTCATCAGAAAATCGTCCTAATTGAATAGAAGAGGATGGGAATAAATCCCATCCTGCATCTATATATTCTAAAAGCAATTTAGACCCTTTACGAATTGTATCGCGGTGCTCTGGCTCTTTACCATGACTAGAACGAAAATCTGCAACATCTTGCCACTCAATAGATGTATCTATTTGTTTTTTCTTAATAAGATCAAGCTGTTCTTTTAGAAATTCGTTATTATCCATATAAAATACCTTAATCTAATTCATCAAGATTGATGATTTCCTCAGTCTTAGTAGTAGTAGACATGTCAAAAGGTTTATCACCATATGCCTTTTCAAAGATATCTAAAATATCAATGATTTCACCATCCATATCTACAAGTTGTTCGTCTACCATATGAAGACCTTTGAGTTTACCATCATATTTAACAGTTTTTTTTAATTCCATGTTATTTTCTCCTTATTCTCCTTGACATATTGAACGTATAATAGTAAAATGATATTTGTGAAAGTTTAAAATAATATTCAGTATTAAAGAATATCTGATAAATCACAATCAATACCAATAATCTTATCTACAATTCCTTTTTCTTTTGCTTCATCTGGGAACATATAATATTCACGATCCTTGATTTCCTCAAGATATTCTGCAGTCATATTTGTATGTTCTACCATAAAATCATTCAGATGTTGCTCTAATTTATCATAAAATTTCTGAATATCTTTACCTTTATTAGATGAACTTACATATCCAGTCTGTCCATCATGATAAAGAACTACTGTATTTGGGAAGCAGTAACGTTTATGTCCTGCGGCCAGAATATAACATGCCATAGAAGCACATTTGGCAAATCCCACTGTAATAATTGGAGTAACAGACGTCTTAATAGAGCTTAAAACCTGGTACCCGGAAATAACATCACCACCATCTGAATTGAGATAGAGATAAATTGGTTTCCTACATGATGCCGGAAGTGCCTTATCCTCTTTATTCCATTTCATGATCATTAAACATATATTTTCAATAACATTGTCATCAATAGTTTCGTTGACAATAATTTTTCTTTCTTTTAAATGCTCCTTGATAGTACTCTGATAGAGACTATCGTCTTCTAAAATGTCTAAAAATTCCATATTCCTTGTTCTCCTATAAATAAATAACCATATCTTTTGATGAAGCAATCACTTTAAATGATTTGTTTTCTTTAGATATGGCTTCTTTTAAGTCTTCCTTTATACTGTTTTTCGCGACAACAGATCCGTGAACTAAAACTAATTTTTCTGTATTTATCTTCGATCCAAATTCAATTAGTTCATTTCTATTGGCATGACTTGAAAATGTACCTAAAGAAATACAGTCAGCTTTATTTTCAACCTTATCGCCACTTATTTTTATAAATTTATTTTCCTTATAATTTTTAATTCGATATGATAAATAAGAATTGTCTGCTCCCGTATATCCACTAAAAATCACCATGCTTTTTTCATCATTCAAATATTCATGTAAATAAGAAAGGATCCTGCCGTTTGTACAGAATCCAGAACTACTTAATATAATTTTTGGTGAATGATTTTTTACACATGCTAAGGAATCTTCTTTTTCTTTTATAAACTTCACATTCTCCCAATTGCATACACTATTCCATAATTTCAAATCGTCTTCAGATAGAAGAGTAGTATATAGATCACAAATATCACATGATAATATTGAATCAACTACAATGTCATATTTGAAATTTATATCATCATGAAAAATGTTATATAAATTGGTAAGAATTTCTTGTGTACGGCTGAAACTAAAACATGGCATGATTACTGTTCCTCCACGTTCTGTAACCGTATCAACTGCTGCTTTTAAATGTTCTAAATCAAATTTTCTTGTCTTTTTATTAATTCTGCCTGGTTCTCCATATGTACATTCCATAATGGATACTTTATTAAAAACATTTGGAATTTCAGTATTTGGAACGTAATGATTTTTTGTATTCAGGGACCCAATATCAGAAGTGTACAATATAGAATTTGATACACCATTTTGATCTTTAAGAATTAATTGAAGCTGTCTAGCTCCGAGACAATGGCTATTTTCAAACCATTTAAAAGAAACTATTTCATCAAGAACATATAATTCATGTACATTATCATATTCATATATATAATTTAAAGTCGTAGCTACATCCTCTTCTGTGTAAATAGGAGAGTAGTTACGTTTATATTTAAATGATAAAGCATTTGCTTCACTCAACAATATAAAAGCACAATTATATAATAATGGCTTCATTAATTGAGCAGTTGCATGTGAAGCGATAATTTTTCCATTAAAACCTTCTTTTATTAACCTTGGAAGTAAACCAATATGATCAACATGTGTATGTCCTACAAAAACATAGTCGATCTCTGAAGGTTTAAATGGAAATTTCTGAGAATTGATATTATATGAATCCAGATAATTATTGTTTTGAAATAATCCGCATTCAAGTAATATTTTTTTTCCATTATATTTTATATAAGTGCAGCTACCTGTAACATCGTCAGCATTTTGACCTATAAAGTAAATGCCATCTTCTTTTTTCTTCCTGCCTATGTCAAACACCAACTTTCAAATTATTTTACTGCTTAAAATCGAAAATCTTTATCTCTCGGTTTTACAGTAAGAAAATCGGTCTGATTGATTGATTCTCTGTATCTGTTTAACATCTCGACACTACGAACATGCTCTACAAGAAAATAGCTTTTTGATTTACTTTTATGGTGTTTATTACGTACACGTACATCAAAAGCTCTTCCATGATTACGTAAGTATTCTGCTTCTTTTTGACTGATATTAACCAATTAAGTTTCCTCACTTTTATTTATTTGTAGACTCAAAAGGCTCATTATCTGTTGCAATCAGAGACAAAACCTTCTAATAAACCTAATCCATGTGTATACACATCTCATAGTAAAACTTATCTACCTGTTTTATGGAGTTTTGATTTAATTTGTCAACCTAGTGGGAGAGGAAGGACTCGAACCTTCGATGTTTCTTTGTGGGGGATTTACAGTCCCTTGCCTTCGCCGCTAGGCTACTCTCCCTTGTGTTAAGATGGGCAGCTACCCTTATCGAATATATAACCATAAGTGGAGGTCATATATTCTGTTGGAACCTTAACTTTCCATATAATTTTCGGTAAAATTATTAAAAAACTTAGCCGCGTCTCGTCCTGACTAAATCCCGCCAGATTTTTTCGCTACAAGGTATCTGGAACTTACCTAACACGCCCCCAAAGACTCGAACTCTGACTAACCGGGTTGGAGCCGGTTGTACTGCCAATTATACGAAAGGCGCAAATAAAGGTGACTAATGGGATTTGAACCCATATAAGGCGGATCCACAATCCGCTGCATTGCCAAGTCTGCCATAGTCACAGCGCTGCACACAGGATTCGAACCTGCAAGCCCTTTCGGACCAACGGTTTTCAAGACCGCTCCCTCACCAACCCGGACATGCAGCAAAGCAAAAGGCAGGAGATTAATCCTGCCTTTCAACCAGAATCAATCCGGTTATCTTTATATTCATAATATGCTCCCAGTCATAAAGCTCATCCGTCCTTATGGTAGGATTTTCACCTACGAATTCCCACCTGTGGTGGGCGGTAATTTACATACTTTGTAGCGCAAAGCAGAGTAATCGAAACTCAATCCAATATAGGATCACATGACTTAGCAGGTCAGTTCCACACCTAGTGAATTTACTTTGCAAATGGACGGCTCCACGGAGAGTTGAACTCCGGATTCCTGCGTGACAGGCAGGTGTTATAAACCGCTTAACTATAGAGCCGAAAAATAGGAGGGGAGAGAAGGACTATATAATCCTTCTCATAAACAAATGTACAACCAAACAATTCAAAAGAAAGTACAATACTTTCAAATACTACTTCTGGGACTCGAACCCAGACTCCATTATTGGAAGCAGATCTTAAGTCTGCTGCGCCTGCCAATTACGCCAAAGTAGCATATTATTAAGCACTATACGAGAATCGAACTCGTATCGTCTGGTTGGAAGCCAGAAATCATAGCCTTTAGACCAATAGTGCAAAATGTCCGGTACGGGATTTGAACCCATGTTACCGCCTTGAAAGGGCAATGTCCTATACCGCTAGACTAACCGGACATATTCATCTGGGAAGCAGAGGTGCTGCCCCTCTTTTTATTTTATTACCTACTAAAACACAATTATCCGCGGCTCGTGTTCGTTCAGACCTATTCAAAAAATGCCGCATTTCTATCATAAGTAGCCTCGTATTGGCACTTCCCATATATTTAAGCTGGAAAAGCAGGAGTTGAACCTACATTTGATTCGCGAGATCATGTTTTGCCAGTTAAACTATTTTCCAATATTTTTTATTTATGCTGAGATTACACATAAATATAGAAGCTCTTTCGAAACATTATGGTTTCTTTTCTTATCCACTATACGCCGCTTCGCGCACATATAGTAAGCTTCAACAACCGCCTTGTTTAAGAGTGGCACTTCTCTTTAGCCGTATAACTACTCTGTTGTCATCATTCCATTGACGCTGCCGCGCCACAAAGTTCCGCTAAGAACACTGTGCAGAATCGGACAAACATATCAGAGTCTTGCGAGACTCATCAATGACCATATTGCATAAAATATACTATGGTATTAGGCTGCTTTCGTTATGCAGAGGTGTAGACTTTCGCTGTAGAATATAATATCAAATATCACACTTTTAATTTCTATTAAATCCTTTGAAAATTCAATAAGTATAAGTAATTATTTATTATCTGAAAAGTCTTCTCTACTGAAGATGTGCTACACCAGACGCTCCGATCCCTTTTGAGGATAAGAATACATCACACCTTCATATCGTTCGGTTATTATCCCTACTAAATGTCCATACAAGCTAATTTGGTATATACCAATTCACTTATACAAATGGCTATCACCTTTGCTTAATAAATGCTCAGATTGAATAACCTCCTGATTCACCATCATATCTTCACAGTTTGCATGAACTATCCAGTTTGCGGCCGGAAAGTGTTCCTCAGCAGTCGCCCTTGGACCACCTTATCGTTTCCTGTTTCATGATACTATTTCCGCATAGGATTTAATCTTTTCACTTACCTATACGAAACGAGACCTTTTGAGTCTCTGGCATGTCAGTTTTGCTTAGATTGACTGCAATATAATTGCTTATACCGCAGCGACAGTGTGTAAATCTGCCTTTATACGCCTCACAGCGCACTATCGGAGCCAAGCCTCCATAATGTAATTAATTAAACAGAAAGGGTTGGCATATACATTTGTATATGACAAATAGCGGGAGATGGATTCGAACCATCGTCTCTAGGGTATGAACCTAGCAAGGATCCACTCCTCTATCCCGCAGTTGGAATGACACGATTTGAACGTGCGATGTCCTGGTCCCAAACCAGGCGGATTGCCAAACTATCCTACATTCCAATATAGAGCCTGTATTTCTACAGGCTCAAAGTGTTATTTACGCATTAACAGCGTCTTTAATTGCCTTACCAAATTTGCATTTTACTGCGTTCTTTGCATCGACCTCAACAGATTCACCTGTTCTTGGGTTACGTGCAATACGTGCATCCTTATGTACAACAGAAAGAGTAACACCATCCATCAGTTTTACCTCATCGCCTTCAACCAGCGCACCATATGTTACGTCCTGCACAGCTTCCATAATTACTTTAATATCTTTCTGTGTATTATTTGTTGCTTCTGCAACAGCCTTAATTAATTCAACTTTATTCATTGTTAGTTCTCCTTTTTCTCATAAAAATAATAGTTATATAAAGCAAAAGCAGTGTACTGACCAGCACACTGCCTTGAATTATCAATATTTAATTTTCAATTATTCGCTGAAAATGTTTGATGCAATTTCAGCTCCAAGATCGTCTAAAGTACAGAAGGAATTGATATATGATACCATTTCATTACCGTCTTTATCTTCGCGCTTGATTTCAATCCCTTTACATTCAGGATTTTTACAAGCCATAACATTACCATGTATATATGTCATTGGGGTGCCACATGCTTTACACTTATGCTTACTAAGAAATCTTTCCTGCTGTTCTTTTAATTTCTTCCTGTCAGAAGTCTTCTTTGTCACAGGCTTCATTCCCCATGCAGTTCTCATTTCTTCAAGTGATGTAAAGTGTTCTGTTGTCCCTTTGGACATTCTATAATTGCTCATGATCTTTCTCCTTGTAGTCAAATATATTTGATTTTTTTAGCCGTGTATTTAACGCCCACGGCAGGCTACTACACAAAAAAATTCGAATCCCATATTTAAACACGCATTGGAGACAGCGCGGAGAGTTTCACTTTTCTTCAAACAGCTGTCTGCATACATGTACACATATCCTGCGCAAAATATGTGCCTGAAGATGCAACGAAGCGAAAAGTTATTCCCCTCATATACCACACGAATTTGTATTTACGATTTTTGTTACTTTTAAAGGGTTTTAGGCTGATTTTTTTTCAGATATTCTGCAATTTTTGGCGAAATTTTGCAAGAAAGCCTCACTATCCATTCTGTATAATAAATTAAGAAGATTTCTTGTATAGCGCGAATAATCCTTTTTTCTTCCCCTATTACTTGTATTAAGGGCGATTTCTATTAATCTGCTCATTGTTTTTGGATTTTTAATTTTAATTTTTCTTAATTCCGCTAAAATCTGATCGAATCTCTCGGTATATGCAAGAATTTCATCATCAGACATATTATCTTTACTTAAAAGCTCAAGTTCTTTTGCATATCCTAAAATTTTTTCCATTTGCCTAGCGTTTGCTTTGCCTTTTACTTTTATTACAAGATCTTCAGTAGGAATAGTATTAGTAGAATGTATCGGCTTGATATCATCCATAACAATCTGTAAACTATTCATCGGACATATATAATAGGAAGAAATTCTTCCAGATAACTTTTCTTTCTGCTGATCAACCAATTCTCTTTCCACCTCTTTACCGTTCTTTGTATATTGAATCTTACGCGTATATCTCATGAATTCTGGAAAATCTCGACGCACCTGTTTCTTATTACCAAGTTCGTCCTCAACTTCCTCTAACTGCTGCATGCAAGGAAGTTTTTTAATACGCTTTATTTCTTCTATAGCATCCACTTCATACTCACGTTTACATCCGTCAATAATAACCTGAGCCAGTACCGAAAGAATAACAAAGTTGTCATATAATTCACGACTTGGATTAGTCCAATAATAAGTCATTGCAAGCTGTGCAAGATTACTAGATTCTCCAATACCAATACGTGATTTGGCGAATTTATTATCCATACGAGCGTATTCTTTCATTGTATTTTTATATGTAAGACCACTTTCTTTGAGTTTATTAACAATAGTAGGATACTGTTCATACGCAGCTTTAGCACTTTTAACCATTACTTCATTATTTGTTACAAAAAAGAAATCTGAATCAAAGTCGCAGCCATTGGCACGATCCTGAATATCTGTATGAATACAATTTACTGCCATAATGTTATTACTAAATACAAAATATCGCTGCATTTCATCGCTATATGTGTTATGTAAGTAACAGATATTATTTGGACTGTTATGTGGATTTCTAATACCACAAAGATATTCTCCATCTTGAAAACGTTTCGTATAACATTGAAGAGTTCCTGGCTCTACATTAATCGTAGGATCTGTTTCCGGATCTTCTCCAACCGATTTAAGCAGGAGAGCATAAGGATTGCCAAATATTGTAAGATTATCTCCATCGATAGTGATTTTTCCAGTTCGTAACCGATTTACATATGCTCGTATGATTTGTCTTTTTTCATATCGGAACCATGTACTATTTCCAAAATCCTCATTCCAATCATATAAATCTGCCAGCATCTCATAATGATTTATTATCGTAGCATTCTTCCTAAGATACTGTACATAAAGATTGTTATCATCTTTCATCCCCTCTACATAATCCACACTGGTTTTTGCCAATTTACGCACATCATCAGTAGAGCAAGGAGATGGAATATCTATATTATAGGAAGGAAGAGTATTAACCATCTGATAACTCATCTGCTGCACACCGCCTAATTTACTTGGATGATCGGTTTTTACTATCCCCCAGTAAGATCCATCGGCATTTACGCGATTACACCAATACCTATAAGCTTCAGCAGGAGTATTACCCATTAAATTCATGAATTTCTTCCATTTAATAGCATTATCAGTTGTGATCATGCGAATATCCTTGAGCTTATGCCAAACTCCGAACATATCCTGTACTGCATAAGTTTCATAGTCATGTCCAGTTTTTTCACACCAATCCTTAAAAAATAATTGAATATGAGTACGAATTCCACATGCCTTAAAGAAATGCTGCCTTAAAAGTGCCATGCCATTAACCCATTCCGGCAAAATATCAGATTCAATTAACATTTCTCCGTCCCAGAGAGTATTTTTTACCTCGGTTTCTTCATCATGAACGACACATTTCTTTTTTATAACATTTACTCGTTTATATCTCTTAGTATATTTCGGAGTAACACCGTCTTTTAAAAATTTTCCTTCAGCAATAGCTCTTTGCTTTGCAATTTCTGTAGCAGTTTCATCCAGAACTTTTTCCTGAACTACATAATCCTCAGCTTTTACGATCTTGGCTATTGTCTTGTAGAAACTATCCGTATCTTTAATAATAAGAATGGCTTCTACAGGACAATAGAACTTTCCAACTATTGTACTGGTTGTAAGAGGAGCATATGCCGACATCTCTACAATCTTAGCATTTTCCATCGGCATTTTCTTTCCAAGACCCATCGTCAGCCAGTTATATGCTTTTTTATAAAGCTTTGAGTTAATAAACATCACCTGTCCGACTTTTGCCTTAGAAGAGTTGCGGTATAGCATTTTATAATTAATAACAGTCTTTTTTTCACCTTCTTTCTTTGTATATGAAGAAATGTATTCAACATTTACACCGTTTTCATAGAATATTTCCCGGATTTCATCTTTGGAACATTTCATATAATTGTCTTTATTATCAATCACATTTCGAAATATTGCTCTAATACGTTCCTTGGATTCCTCAGATAAAGATTTATCATGTTCAAATGGTCCAAACTGCTTTAGCAAATGATCCATTTCTTCTTCATAACTACGACTTCCAAAATCAAAATCAAGACAAATAATATCTCGTGTACTGGTATCATTCCAAACATTAAGTCCATTCTGTATGATATAATCACTGAATAGACTATTACTGAACATTGCTTCAGTATAATCGTACCGGTTCCTGACTCCCTGGTTATATCCAAAGAGTGTCCCGGCTTTTATATTTTTTATTTTTAATCCAAATTCAGACAAATAGTATACCTCCTTTAAATAGCAGTAAGGTTAAGATTCCGCATATTATCAAATCTATATATGAGTTCTCCAGACGGGCTATATGCACCTGCACTTGTAAGCCCGTCAATTCTTGAATCTACATGAGTAACAGTAGGATATGCTTTCTTACGTTTGTTCTTTTTATGAATTTTATTATATTGTCTTCTCAGTTCATCATATTCTTGCTGCAACTTCGTTTTCATCATATAATTTTTACAATTTAATATAGCTTTCTTTATATTTGAGATCTGACGTTTCAGCAAGGTTTCATCTTCATTCATTGTTTTTTTATACTGCTTATTGTATCGTTCCGTATAATAATTCCTTAGAGCAGGAGAGAATAACTTCATGAGATCTGCCCACTTTATCAGTTCAATTTCTTCAATACTCGCAGATTTAGCATAATCTATAATATCCTTGACAAATTCTAAAGTAAGAATGAATGTTTCATATTTTAAAGTACTTTTAAACATACGAAATTCAATAGTATCTTTATGCTGTAAATTCAATGCAGCACGTTTACCGTGATCTTTATACTTTCCATATAACTCAACGAGTGAATTTTCTTCTTTTTTACTACCGACAAACTCACTATATTCATTGTCTCGCCTTGCAATCACGCAAATTTCATCATTGAATTTCTCAAGAATATACAGGATCTTAGATATAACCAACTCTTGCGATATCCTTGATTTTCCTAAATAATTACGATTCGCATGAATATGTAAGCCTGCAGTTTTGCAATCATGTCCTTTATATCCTTCTTTATCAAGATATTCGAACATTTCACGGTAATTCATTTTGTTCTTATGAAATTCTAAACTACATGGCATAGTGTCAAATTCAATCTGTACAGTACTATCATGTGTACTGTAAATAAGATTTTCTTCATCACTATCAGATCCATTCATAATCTGAATACATTTTTTTACTGTGGAATTTTTATCATTATCAGAAGAGATATTATTATTTCCACCTACTTCAATCTCTGCTCCGAGCAGGAGAGTAGTATCTTCTGATTCTCCAGGCATAAAATGTTTTATGTATTTTGGGACATAATTAAATTGATGAATGTAAGTTTTGGATCGGCTTGAGACAAAACTACGAAAGTATCCTCTCTCAAATTCACAACTATTAGAAGATGCCCTTACATTATCTATGAGTCTATTAAAATTGTTAATATTAAGTTCCTCTTCAAAAGTAGATGTTACTTCAGACCTACGACCTCTTTGCGTAGTAGAGGGTTCAAGGTGACACAAACGAATAGTAGCAATCCTGGCTCCATCACAGTCATATACAAATGCTTTATCACACGTAGTGTCGTATAAAATCCTGTCACGACAATAAGTACCATTTCTACTTTGTTCCGCCACACTATTAAGTAATTCAAAATCATTCCGGCCATATTCACGTCTATTAATATTTTCGAGTTTTGTTATTATTTGACGTCTACATGAGTCTGTATCACATTCATGATAGATATTGCTATGTAATTTTAATACATCATTAATAATTTCAGCGTAATCATGAGGAAGATAATATGTATTATATTCATTGTCAACAATATAACAGGCATCACCTCTATATCCTAAATGAGTATACTTAATAATTTTCTCATTTACTGAATATGGATAATGTAAATTTAAATCGAATGTTTGCCATCTATTTTTAAATCTTATGATTGGTAAATAACTCATATTTTTAATAGGTAAGAGCACCAGCAGGCACTCTTACCATTCCCTCCTTATCTTAAAGTACACGTTTCCAATATTCTTCGTCTTCATATTCTTCATCAGTCATACGTAATAAATGCATTTCCTGCATAAGCTGTGTAAAATCAGATTCGAAAAGTTTTACTGCCAGGTCATATAATTCATCAAGCATATTAAGTACTTTTTCAATAAAATCAAGAATAGAATAGCATTTTCTATGTCCTGGTTCTGCATTGTAATTTTTCATGCGGATTTTAACATTTTTATGATAAATCTCGTCAAATCTTGCGTATAAGTAAGACCATCGACTCTGGGCCAGCTCTGGTGATCTTCGTCTCATTACTCTGTTCAGCATCATACGTTTTGTTGGAGCCGGTACATTTCTGGAGATAGCATTAATAATGTCCTGTTTATCATCTACGGCCTGTGTCAGGAGTCCACAACGACCATTCAGAATAGCAATTTCTTTCTCCTTCTCATTAATAATGTTCTGAGCTGCAATAAGACCACGAGCCACGATCTCGGCTGGTGTCATATTTTCCTGATTACGGATGTAAGCGCCATTCTTGCGGATAGATGGGAGTACTTCTGAGGTAACCCAATGCTTGAACTCTTTTGCTGATGGGAGCTTACTGCTGAGGATGAGAGAGTAGAGACCGGATTCGTTGATAATAGTTTTACTTGAAAAATCATGACCAACCCATAATCCAGAGCTTTTCCCATTTTGGGAAAAGCCTTTAAAATCAAGAACTTTTTTATCATCTTCATCTACATGAGCAGCGACAGCTTTGTTTATATTACAGTACCCTAACGCAGTAGCTACATCTTTACCAACGAACCAAGGTTCCCCGTCAATTTCAACAGTTCTCAGCTCACCGAATTCTGGATGAACTAGATTCTTGAAAACTGTCACCTCTGGGGCAGCAGTGGTAGTAGTAGAAGAAGATGTAGAAGAGTTGTTTTTGTTCTGCATATAATCAAACATTGAAATCTGCTTATTATCATCCACCGGAGTATTCATTCCGGGGATAGGATCCATTCCAAGTGCTGTTCTCATTGTTGGGTCTGTAAGAACTTCTTCTGGTACGTCTTCAAATTTGGATTCTGGTTTTGTGTTTGTTGTATAAGTGTTCATTTTGTTTTTCTCCTTTATTGTTTAATTAAATTTGTTATCGTCATTTTGATCATATTTCATTTCTTCATCATCATATTCATCAGTATCAGATGCAGCACATAAAGCCCAACATCCAATACCGGTTAATACAAATAAAAGAATACATATAAGTATTACCATGATTTATCCCCCTATTGTGGTATATTACATATTGAAATTTCTTTTTCTCCTATAATATTGAAGAAATCAGGTTCATTATGGGTTTCTTCGAGCCAAGTTTTAATTACCCCCGTCAAACGTTCGGAAAGATCAGCCAGTTGTTCAGTAGTATAAGCTGTTCTACTATCTAGCCAGTCATCTACAAGATCACCAACGTTTGCCTCTGCTTCTTCCCAGACAACCTCAAGAACTCTTTCTGCATCAACAGAGATTTCATATGGTCTAAGTTCCTGAATTGTAATTGATTTGATTTTTACATTTTCTTCTGCAAAATAGTCTTGAGCATCTGCAATGCATTCTTCTATGGAGTCAAATGCCGTAGCAGAAGTATAGTCACTGTTGTGTTCTAGCTGCCAAGCATATTTTGTATCTTTATGTTCTTTGCTCTGCATAATTTAATTATTTCCGTCCTTTCGAGAAGTAGTGTTGTTTGGATCATCCGGATACAGATATCTTTCTATATAATCGCGACCTTCACCTATGAATCGTGGAATATCGAGGTCATAAGACCATGTATCTGTTGTAATTTGTTTACCATTTAATAAGAAAGAACTATGAGCAGATCTGATGATACAGGTACCGCGCTGTTTATAGGTTTCAAGTTTATTCCAGTCAATATCTTTCTGCTGGATAAGCATTTCTATGATCTCTTGATTGCATTTGCCATCTAGCTCAGTCTGAGAGAAATGTGCTTGACCAACCATTTGGATAGAATTACGAATTGCGTCCTGCTGCCTCCAGTTAAAATAGTTTGTGACTTCTTCTCGTGGGAGATTGAATACGCATGCAGCAAATTCTGCTCCTTTGAGTGATGCACGAATATAGCGATGGTTTGGAGAATGATATTTTCTGCCGATTGGTTTTACTAATTCTTTAAATATTTGATTGAAATAATTAGTGGCCATAGATGCTGCAATAGAAGCAAGTTTCTGGACCCGGTTATCAAACCATGGTGAAGTTTCGAGTTTCTCATAATCAATAAGAAGAAGATTAATTTCATCTGATTGAGTATAAGCCAGAACACAGCCCTGGATATTTCTACAGAGGTATTCTGCAGTATAGCGCATAGCAGCCATAAGTACCTGATCAAATGGTTTTTTGAACCCCCTGGTAAAGGTATGGAATGCACGACCATCGATTTGGATAATCACTGGGGTGCGAGGGATTAGATGAGCATCCGTAATTGATTTGTAGGATCTCATTCTGAGATCGTATTCTGTTTGATGTGACATTTTGGTTTGTCCTCCTGTTATTTATTACTAAGGTTTACGAGTTATTGATGTATTATTTAATGTTATTGAATGATCAAAACAAGTTGTGGATATTTGAATTTTGTAAATTTTTTGCACACCGAGTTAATTTAGCTTGTTTTGATAATGAGATAATAGCATAGGAAGATGGATTTGTCAAGAAAAGAAATTAAATTAACTGAAATATTTGAGATTATGCGATTGAAAATATGGACGGTAGATGGGGGTTGGAGGGTAGTGTGAGGTGAGATTTGAGGAGTGTGGAACAATATGGGCGGTGATTATAGGAGTTTGGCGATGTGGGGAGCGTTACATTTTAATAGGAAGAGAGAGCGTATTTTTCAAGCCAGTGTGGAAGTTAACCGGCTTAGGTCTTTCTGGGTAATTTTAGCCCATTTTGGCGTTAAAAGTACCCCCTTTTTGAGTAATTCCAATTACTATAAATAGTATGCAAAAATATTGCATAAAATCATGAAAAAAGTGTATTTTATGCACTTTTATGCACTGAATCTGCATAAAATTTCATAAACTTTTTTTATAAAACTTCACTATTAAATTATACATATGCTATAGTATTAATTGAGCAAGGGGAAAGAGCGTTGACCGGCGTGTTGAAAGTCCCTTGTGAGTACCTTGCAACTGAATATATTGGAATATCGAGAACGCGCATTTGCGGTTCGGACGTGGAAAAGCCACGATTTACCTATAGAACGCGATTTTCAAGTATTCCATAGCATTCAGGCGAAGTTTGTCATTTTTGACAAATGTCCCCCACAAGGGGAAACTGCACCTTGAAAATTGATATTGATTGTATGAAGCGGATTTGTGACATATCTCCTGTAGAATGTCACCGCGACGTATCTCCTGTAGAATGTCCCCGCAAAGTATATGATATGATTATATTGAGAAAAAAAAGTCTAGTTCCGATTAGACGAGCAATTTTTTCCTTGTGACTTTTCTGCCGTTGTGTACCGGATATAATTCCGATATAGAACGGTGGAATAGTCCACCAAAAATAAAATTTTTGGTAGCCGGATACCATATTCCGGCAGATAGGAGAAAATTATGCTGAACACTGAAAAAATGACACTCACAACTGTATCTGTAAAGGATTATAGCACCGTTGAAATTAGCGTTATTGTACCAAACAACGTTATTGACGTGAATTACTTCGAATATGCGTGTCAGTATCACGCGTATAATAATGCTTTAGAAATTCTTGAATCAGAAGAAATTAAAGTACAGTATGAAGATATTGCAAGCCTTGATTCTGACCCGCAGACAGCACTAGCATTGCATGATGCTAATATGTCACGTATCCATGATGCGCAAAACATATTGTCTGATATCGTCAAAAAGTTCATGGATAACATTGGTGAAGATTTAGAAAATATGTTTGTCCATGATACGTTTGCAAAGACGTATACAGCACTTGTAACTGATTTTGACACTGTTTACCGTGTAAATTCAAGTGGAAAACGTACGCGCGCTGAAAAAACACCGACACGCTTATATAAGCGCTCTGGTAACATTCGCTCTGATATCGACAAACTTGAGAAGTTAATCGATAGAATGTTAGAAGAGAACGTTCCAAAAGCCGAAAAATCAGCAATATTTACGCCATTAGTAAATGAAATGATGGACGCTTTTGGTGTGAGTGAATTAAACGGTGGGATTTATAAAAACCCAACGTTCAAAAACATTCCAAACAAATATTGGTCTTGTTTAGTTAAAAGCTTAAGAAAATCAGGGGGAAAAATTGCAAATGGTTCAATTCTTTCAAGAAATAAAATTGAACTGATTTATAAATCTTTACTTGCGTTGGGTCTTGCTAAAATGGGAGTTGTTGAGATTCCAGATTATAGCACACCCGTTGAACGTAGCCTTGACGCACTGAAAGAAAAGTATATCAAGAAAGAGGATGCAAAGAAATAAAGCTCTAAAAAGAGCCTTGAAAACAAGGCTCTTTTTTTTATTGCAAAAAAAATATTCCGAAGTTCTGGATATAAAATAAAATAAGAAAGAGGGCATAAAAATGAAAACAACCGAATATAAAACATTACAGAAGCATCCTAAATGCTTATACAAACCTTTAAAAATTGCGTCAACCTTTACAAGTATTGACGCGTGTCAAATTCCATCCGGTGCGGTTTACGGACGTATCACGCCGAATATGTACATATACATATCTGATTTTGACCAATTCAAATTCAAACAGTCAAGTCCTAAATATGTCATGTACATTATGGATATGCGCTCTGATAAAAAATTCAGACGCGTGTCCCTGACCCCGAAAAACTTTGCATACAAATCAATTCTGGCATTTATCAAGACTCACAATTTAACCGGTGTATGTGGTAAATATTACCATGAAAGCCGTAAATACCAGAATAAAAACGGTGAAGTCGCAGGCGCTCCGCGTGAACGTCTTATTCCAGAACCATCAATGCGCTGTTATCGTCAGTCAATGGTTGATGGTAAAGGTTATAATATTGATTGGGAGCGTAACGTGCTTGATAAAAATGCTGATGGTACAGAATATAAAGGCATGGAGTCCAGACGCGGTACTCAGTTCAACGAATTTGAGGGAGTTGATTACAGACTTTCAAGAAGTGTCGTTGATGACTATGCCGACACAAAATACAGAGACGGAATGAAAATCAATCAAACTAAAATCCGTCCTGATAAGTCTGACAACAAAAATAATAAAAAGATTATAGTTCGCGTACATCGTGGCGATACTGTAATCAATAAAGAAATCTAATATTCTGATATAAAGCACCTTTAAATAGGTGCTTTTTTTATGCCTTTTTTATTATTCTTTTTCATTCTCAAAATATCCATTAAAGGAGGTGGTGAAGTTGAGTATCAAATAATTGATACCAGAAAAGAGGAATACCAATATGTACAGAGTCACAATCAAAAATCATTACACAGTTCTTCAGAAATCCGGTAAATGCACCAGCATAGTATTACGTCATTTCAATGACCGTAATATAGCTGAAAAATTTAGCGCTATGCACAATAATGCATTTACAACCACAGAGGTATCTGAAGTTCCGGATTCTGAAGCTGTAGACAACGTTATTTATCCGGAGGAATAAACATGTTATCAGACATCATCAAACATCATACATTCCCAAAATACCAGATTTGTCTCATTACACAGTCGGGCAGATCTGGCACCATCCTGCGTCACTTGTACACATCACCACGTACAGGCGTGACGTATTTCAGTCGCAATCATGCGAATAACTACACGCATGAGCAGGCGACAGCAGTATTACAAAATCTGCCGTATCCAGACGCGTTCATCCAGTCTGAATACGACTGCCATTACCGTGAGACAGACGAACGCGGTAACATCAAGGATTATATGTGCGCATAAACCCGTACATAAGTAATAAGTAACTAATTAACCATTAAACTTGCTATCCCTTATTCCTGTGAGGAGCAGGCTTTTTCCTATCGGAAATTGCAAGGTCGAACCTTGATAAGGGATTTTTCTATGCTCTTCTATAATGCCCATGAAGAGTATAGATTTTACCAACGGAAACAAATAAGGTTATGCCTAAACCAAAAGGCAAGAAGGAGAATTATCATGACAAGAATTAACGCATCCATTAACACAGCAAAAGAAATTATCAACGCACTCATGGAATCTGATATGGTCTTTTATGACCGCATGGAAGGTAATGAACTCTCCGGACGATTTAATGTCCAGATGACATTTGCAGAAGCGATCTGCTACCGCCCTCAATATACAGTGAGAAAGCTGCGCAACCTTGTTCTTAACAGACATGGTTCCCTTTCAATTCGTACCAGAATTGCATTGGCAGCAGTATTATCTCAGTGTGAATTCGACACACACGAAAATGCACTTATTCCGGTACTGTTTACAAGTAACAAAGAACTTATCCCAATCTACAAACAGTTCGAGAAGAACTGGGGTAAGTTTAATTTTGAAGTATCATTCATACAGGATGATGACTACGAAGATTTAGCTCCTCGTTATGAAATTAACTTCATGACCGGTGAGTGGGCAGACATCTGGGTAGGCGGAATCACCAGATACAACAAGGAGGCAAAATAACATGAAGAAAAAGTTTTTTACAGAAGAAAAGATCGATACAATTTGCGATGTCATGTTTGACATTGCAATAGGACTGGGACCAGTGCTCATAGTAATATTACCAATCTTTGTAGATGCGTTTAAATAATAAAAAATAAGGTTATGCTTTATCCTTAAAAGCACCGGAGGAAATCACATGAAATCAAATACAATCAAAAAATTCGATACATTCGTATCTCATAACTTTTTCGGGTACAGTGCACACACACTGTATCAAGAACTCTGCCATTCATATCCAGCAGAAGTAGCATCACAGTGGGTGTATGTCAATATCTGGCATACATTCATTAACCAGGATACACCTGAAGATATTGATATTGCACGTAGAGTAACTTGCATTATCATTGGTGATCCGAACTTCGAAATTCGTGCACTTGATGCTCGTGATTACATTGATTACTGCATGGCTACTCATGAATATGAGCGCCTTGCGACTCTTGCAAATGATGCGCTTGATTTATATCTTAAGGGCGTTATTAGTCTGCATGAATTCAAGCTCATCATTGCAGCTAATAAAAACTAATTAAATTATCTACCAGTCTATATGATTTTCCTTGACTGGCGGATTTGAAAAACGGAAACAAATTTAGAATCAATTTTTCTGGACGGGATACCCCCATGTACAGGGAAATTGATTCTAATATACAGGGAAATAAAAATAAATCAGCTGTCCTATCGGCATACGGGGAGAATGGAGAATAGCCATGACAACAACAACTAATAATTTCAACTTCGTAACATTCTCAAATAACGTAACAGTAGTGAATACCACTCCACATCCTGTAACAATACAGGATGTAAACGGAAATCTTATTTCGGTGCCGACTAGCGTGTTGATTAACGCTAAGGCAATTGAAAAACAGGTATCACCTCTGTTTGTAAAAACAGAGTTTGTAGGCACTGATGAAGGAAGGGAAATCATTTCTTCCATCAAAGAGTCTTTCAACCAGAACGCTGTGGCTGGGGAGACTTTAGTAATCATTGGTAGCATTATTGCTGCTCAGGCATATCCGGGAGAAGTATTTGGACTCACTCCAGTCCCAGGTTACGAAAGAGTGGCACCAGATGACAAGAGAATGCGTTGTGACAAGTTCACAACTTTCGCGTAAGGGAGGGAAATAGCCATGACTAAAACAACAAAAACTATCGTTACTGCAATCGTAGTAACAACAACATTATTCTCAAGCTGTACTCCGGTATCAGCAAGAGAAATCACTTCCGTTAATCGTACAGAAACCGGAACTCTTTATGGTTTCAGTGACGGAACCGGATATTATACAGAGGATATTGAGGGAATCAGCACCCTTGATAATCTTTACCCTCTTACCGGAATTGTTACAGAAATCGAATACGATGTAGAACCGGAAGTGGATCTTGTAACAATCACCTGCTCCAACGGAAATATGTTCTCATGGTATGCAGATGCCGGAGATTATGAAATCAATGACCTTGCGTCCTGTATCATGGATTCCAAGGGAACTAAATATGTAACTGATGACGAAGTGTTGCTGGCCCATTATGCAGGTGGATTAAAACACTTCGAACAGTATGCAAATTAAATTGAACACATAAAGGAGAAAATAAATGACAAGAACAGAATATAATCAGCGTGTGATTACACGCAAAAAACGATCAATCCTTATTAAAGGCAGCTTAGGAATAGCTGCTTTTTTAATGTTCGCAAGTATTGTCGGACATATTGATTCTGACGTATATGCCGGAATCCATTCCGTCAAAGGAACTGTTTCCGCATCAGGAAACTACATCCTTGATGAGAATGGAAAAGCATATGATGTATCCGGATTCCAGAGCGGATCCGAAGTAACAGTAAAACTTGATAAACAGGGAAATATCCTGTCTGTTGTAAGCAAATAGAAACGAGGTGATTGCATGATATATTCAATGGAAACTTATCTTGACGATGATAAACTTCCGGTTATTGAGAAAACAAAAATATGCGAAGAAAAAGTAACACTCAATAATCCGGAACTAATATTTAATTTCTTAAATAAATATCTTCGGCTAGGAAACCGGACTGAGGAATATGTGTACCTAATATGTTTTGACACAAAATCACACCCATTAGGCTTATTTGAAATTAGCCATGGGACTGTGAATTCGGCAGTATTATCCCCAAGGGAAATATATATGAAAGCTCTATTATGTGGTGCTACCAATATAGTTATGGTCCATAACCATCCTAGTGGTGATGTTTCCCCGTCTCAAGTAGACATAAACGCTATGGAAAGAATTAAATCCGTAGGAGAATTGTTATCACTTCCCTTAATGGATTTTATTATATGCGGAGATATCAGCTACTTTTCCGCTAAAAAGCAATCAATTCTTTAGAAATGAGGTGAATCATATGGAACGCAACTATAAACTCCGGATCTATTACAAGTCCGGCTTCCAGAAGGGAAACTTAAAAAGAGAAGAGTTCTTTTCAACCAAAGAATCCATGCAGCAGAGATACAGAGAACTCTTCAAACCAAAAGAATATGCTTTGAATCCCACGGCCTGGGAAAGAATAAATGGAGAATGGCTGAGAATGTTTATTACATCGGCCGCATAAGAAGGGAGAAAAATATGAGTTCTAAATATTGCACACAGATTACAACAGGACAATTTATGAAGGCAGCCATGGTCGGTAAACCTGCAAAAGCAGAAGAAATTGCCGACTGGAAAAAGGAATTAAATGAAATCATGATAGATTTCTGTATTCCCAAAAAGGTCAGAAATGATATTATTTCCAAAACAGAAAAAGAGAACCCAAACGATAGCACGTCAATGCTTTACAATAAAGCATGGCGTAAGTTTATGTCAACAATGTAACATTAAAATATAATATAAAAATTAAATTAAACAAAAGAAAGAGGTAGATTAAAATGATGAACTACAAAGCAATCGAAAAATTACTTACAGGAGAAACAGAGAAAGAAAGCAAAGTAATCAGACCGGAAGTATTCAAAGATCAGACAGCATACAACACGGTGATGAATAACTGCCAGAGAATCGGAGGCAAAAGATTCTGCTGTATTCCATTGGAGCTTCTGGAAATTGATGAAGATTACCAAAGAGTATATTGTATTAACATGGAGAAAGTATACTCTCTGGTACGCAAATGGGACTTCAATAAATGCGAACCAATTCTGGTATCTCCACATCCAGAAACAGCAACATTCGCAGTAATTGATGGATCTCATAGAATGCTGGCAGCAGGCATTCGGGAAGAGAAATATGTTATTGCGGTACTTACAGAAGGATTACCTGTGGATCCTATGGAAAGGAAAATGAAAGAAGCCGCATTATTTTCCGAACAGGGAGATGATGTTGATAAATTATCGCTTGCTCAGAAACACAGAGCAAATGTCACTATGGGTGTCAAAAAATATTGCGTTCTTGACAATTGCCTTAAAGGAAGAAAATTACTTTTAAGTGTGCATGAACTGAAGAATCTTCCAAAAGAGAAACGAGATGCATTAAAAGCAGCTGATTACAAAGTCCTCACAGGATATGCAGCAGCAAGAGATGCAGCAGCTCTTACTAATGGTGAAGAGACTCTCAATAATATCTTCGATATTATCGAAAAAGCTGGATGGCATACAGAGCCAAATGGATATGCAGCAAATGTTATTCGCCCAGTAAAAAGTGTTTTGAACATGCATGATAATGATCCACGAGTTGTTAATGCAATTATTGGAATATTTGAGCCAATCAAACCGAACACATTTTTCGCTGATGCACTTTCGAAATATCATGGCAGAAGACCAGCGGAATACCTCACAATGCATCTGGAAAAAGAAGTTGCTAAGAAATTAGGGATTCAACCTTTATATACCGGCGGTGATTTAAGAAAAGTTACTTCTGTAATCAATAGTCAGCGCTATTACGGAGCGACCGGTACCGAAAACAAATAAAACAAATTAAATTATACAGAATATAGCACTTGCATTTTAGTACCGTAAGTGCTATACTCTGCTCAAAGACAAACGAACGTTCGATATCATAATTCAGCTTCGGCATATGCGGCGTGAAATTTAGAGCCGCTCTCCTTCTAAATCGTAGCTGAATTATGCTATTGAGCATAAGAATAGGAGAGAAAGCAAATGAATAAAGCAGAAGCAAAAGCAGTAGTAACAATTCCAATGAAGGGAAGATACTTTCTTCATAAAAACGGAAGTATTATTCCGGTCACAGACCTGATCAATGCGATCTATCTCATGACAGGTGATGAGAAAATTAATGAATGGGATCCGGATCTTGAATTCTATATCCGTACATTCTTTGGAAACATTGTAAGGGAAATGTCTCCTACAGAAATTACTGTACAGAATTTCTTGAAACATCACGAAAAAGTGAAAGCAATCAGATTGTATTATCACATGCACAACACAGAGTCGCAGAAATGTACATTGGTAGAAGCCAGAGATTATGTGGAACAGTTGAAAACAAAAATGAAAGAAAGAGGTGAACTGTAATGACAAAGATTAAAGAAGCAGTAGATAATCATAAAAATTACGAAAAATTCCATATGGAAACAATCGTTGCACACAATGGAGTTCTGGTTGATATCGTAGTATCTGCATCATACGAAGAAACAAAATTCGATAAAATCATGGCAGACTGTAAGCGCCAGGAAGAAGAACGTAAGCGTGAACGACGTAGAGAAAAAATTAAATTAATCAATCTATTTACAGGAAAAAGAGAAAGAAGGGAAATCGCATGATAACAAGTAATAAAATGCCGGAGCTGGCAGCTACAGATATTGTAAAGTTAAGAAATGGGAAAATCGGAATTGTGTTAGGAAATAAGAATTCTAATAACCATCTTGCCATTTATACTAACAATACTATGTGTGTGTCTTGTGAAGACTATTTAAGTAATTATGAGTCAAACAGACATAATAATGATCACAACCTTGACATTATCAAAGTATGGAAATCAAATTATAAAAGGCAATATGCTTTAATTAATGAATTCTATACAACAAACAATACTCCAACATACATAGATCCTGATTGGGAAGAACCAACTACAATGACTGTAAAAGAAATTGAAAAAATTATCGGTCATCCGTTCACGGTCATTGAGGAAGAGGTGGGCGAAGATGAATGAAACACTGTCATTCGCAGGATGGAGACCAGGCAATCCGGATCAAATCATCCCGTGGAAAGAGAAATTCGATGAAGAATATAGCGGCGGAGGCCAGTTAACATTACTGTCAAAAGAAATCTATCAGGCAGAAGCAGATGAAGATATGCCGGCTTTCGAATATCGCTATATTATTAAAGCAATGGATCTGCAGGCGTTTGGATCAGATCAGAAAACAATTTGTATCCGCTTATATATGTGTCCATTACCACAGTATTGGAAGCCAGAAGTATTAAAGGATCTTTCGGAAGATAACAGCGCAGATTGGTTCTTCGAAGACGCGGTAAATTCAGATGTCCTTCCATATATAGGAGAAGAGTATTTGAATTATACAGATAATGATGTTTTGCCGGATGAGAACGGTAATAAATGGTACGATTACTTTTATCACATCACTGATTGGGCCAAAGCAAATGAATTATTCAACATTATTGCAACAGTTCTGTATCCGATGGACAGTACACGCGGTCACGGTCTTGACCAGGCATGGAACCAACTGGGAAACACCGGTTGGGATTTGCTTGAACACATTCTGAATGGAAAAGATTATATTAAGGCAGCATTATCAAGATTAAATAACTGCAATAATTAACTTTACAATACGAGAGAAGAATGATATATTAATCATAACAAGTTAAATTAACTATATATAAGGAGAAAAATACAATGAAGACAAAGGCAGTCCGCAGCCAGAGAATCGCATGGCTGTTGAGGAAAGAGGGATTTAAAATTCTTGGCATCACGCCAAATAGAAGACGTCCAAATCTGGATGTTTATATATTTGAAGCAACACCGGAGTTATGCACAGCTCTTGATACACATATCCAAAATAAAGACAACAGAAGGGATAACTAACGAAAGTAAATCGGAGGGAAAATCATGAGTGAAAAAGAATTTGACCGCGGTAAGTGTTTTACATTCTTTGCTTCTTATAGGAAACAGGGCGAAAGAATAAAAGAAATTCTTGGGCCGGAGAAAGCTCTGGAATATTATGAGGCGGTCATAGATTATGGACTGTATGCCAAACCAATAGACAAAGAACTTCTATTATATGTAGGAGACACCTTACTTGAGACAATCGACTCGTCCCAAGAAAAGCGGTCACGAGCATTCGGTGAGAACATGACCGTCACTTTATCCATCTTGGAATTGAAGCGTGATCATCCAGAATATTCTCAGAATCAGATTGCGCAAGAGCTGAAGACGAGCAAAGGCAAAGTCAATAAAGTGCTTACAAAATACAGAGATGGCGGGTATGCAGATTTTGTTGACTTTAACTTGCTCATAAATGAAATTGAATATGATCCTACGGGGCAGGTGATATGGCCATCTGGTTCCGGTACTGGTACTAATTATAATACTAATAATAATTATAATAATAATAATAATAGTACCGACCGGTACCGTGACCACCAGCGTGACCGCTTGGATGGTCTGGTAGCCGGATCGCTCGGAAGAGTCGCTGACGCTCCAGATGTCGTCGCTTCCGCTCCTAACTCCGCTGACGCTGCGCGCTTACGCTTGCCGGATGATCTGCCGGAAGATATTCGCAATATAAAGTTTGAAGCGAAAATAGATGACAAATCTATGTTAGAGGTTATGGATCGTGATTATCGTGAGTGTTTAGATGATGGTTGGGAGACTCACGAGGATATTAGAGATAAGCTTATCGAGAAGTTTACTACAGGATTCTATTGCGGTGACAAGGATAAGGTAACTACCTATGCAGAGTTCTTGATGGAACATTATAAAATTTAATTAAACAAACAGGAGGAAGATATGAAAGTATTTTTATTATGTAGTCTTAATGATGAAGATTACAGACGTCCATGCTTTGAATTCTTTAAGAGTCTTTCTGAAGCTCACCAATCTGTCATAGATTATATTGCGAATGATATTAAAGATGATAAATATGGTGCGGATAGAGAAATTAAATATGTTATGGATATAAGTTTTCCCAAAAATCGCAGAATGCGTATAGATTATTCTTATGGAAATGAACATTTCTTAGTATTTGAAGTCTTTGAAATTCAAGTATCTGATGGAGATTTTCTATGCATTTTTCATCATGCTTATGATGGCGTTGGTTTTTGCATTGAGAAAATTGGAACATTTGAAGAATGTAGAAACCAAATGTTAGATTCAGCAGCTCAGACGGCAAATGATTTTGATATAGATATAACAAATGATGATGTGTTTGAAGTAAATGAAGGTGATTCATGTGTAGATACCGGTGAAGAATGGCACATGTGTAATGTTGTTCAATTTAATTTAAATGATATTCAGGACGAGCAAGATAAACAGAAATATGATGAAAACGTATATCGTGACATGGAAGAAATATGTAGTCCTATATATCCCAACCCTGTTCATACAAAAACAGAAAAAATAACAGACGATTTCATCAAAGAAGTCGATAAAATGGAATCACATGAAGTATTTAAAGAGTTATGTGAATACCATGGAGTAACACCTGGGCTGGTAGAATATTTATATGAATCAGTGTACGGACGACCAAAAGAGAAAACGAAAGGATGTTATATAGAATAAGAAAGGAGAATAATATGAGTGCAACAGCTGATTTTGCTCGTGATTATAATATTGATGTATTTGATGTAAATGAATATGATTCATGCATAGACACTGAAGATGAATGAAAAATGTATAATGTTGTTCAATTTAATAAAAGCGAAGCTTAAATGGAGATAATATCACATAAAAATAAGGAGAGATAAGTATGGGATTTTTAAATGTTAAAACAAGCTATTCAGTATACAAGAATTGTATGCTGCGTTTAGGAAAATATATGATGGATGAAAGTCTGGCTGTTGAGATTTACAACAGACAGGATGGAGAGATTGCAAGACTGACGACTTGCTTGTGTGATCCTACATTACCTGAAGATGTGGCATATGTGGACACAAATAATTGCCCTTGGGCGGTGGCTTTCCTTGAGGAAAATGGTTTGGCAGAGAAGACAGGGAGAACAAAAAGAAGTGGATATTGTGTTTATCCGGCAATGAGATTTAACAGAGAAAAAATAGCACAGTTTGAGGAAGAAGAAAATTAAATGGAGGTAGTAATATGAGTGCAACAGTACCTATTTCTGTATGGAATAATGTAAAAGAATATTTCAAAGAACATCTGGATGACAGATATGATCTTCAGGATGTAATCCGTTATAAAGATCCAATGGACTCATACCTGTATATGGTAATTGCAAAACATAAGAATTATTCAGCAATTAAGGCATCTATAGGTGGTGGACCATGGGTTGTATGGACTACTTGGAATGAATCTACACAATCACTGAATGGTGGACATTATGATATCAAAACATATGAAGACGCTTTGTCAATCTGTGAAGCGAGAAGAAAATAAAGAAAAGTGAGGGATAAGAAATGTCAGCATTAAATAATTATAAGGAAGTAAAACAGAAACTTGATGAAGTGAGGATGATTACGGGAGACTTGGAATTTAATACTGCCGTCACATTCTTAATGCAGATCGGATGGAGTAATAAGAGAGATGTTATCTCCTTATGCAATAAATATAATACCGAGCCGGAAGAGAATGTAAATAAAAAAGTTGCAAATGCAGCTTTAATGATTAGCAATATCGCAGAACCAATTGAAGTCCTTACATATGTAAAGCTTGAGTGCCCACTTTGGACTGAGGGAATTGAATCGAAACGTCTCAAGAAAATCGCAGAAGATGTAATCAACGCCGGATATAAATACTGCAAGGATCCGCGAGTTGACACTTTTGAAGACTGGAAAGAGCTTCTGGAACAACAGTATGGAATTACGCATGAAGAGTTACAAAAAATTCTGTATCTGAACGAGAGAGGAGAAGTGTAAAATGGTAGATTACAAAGAGAAAATCAAGAAACTTTTATCATTAAGTAAAAGTCCGAATGAACATGAAGCACAGTCAGCTCTTGCAAAGGCACAGCAGCTTATGGCAGAACATAAAATCTCTATGGCAGAAGTCGAAGATAAAGAAAAAAGAAAGGCAAATGAACATTCAGCTGGAATTACTTATTCGACTAGAAGAGATCCCTGGGTACTGAGATTGTCTAAAGTTATTAGTAAGAATTACTGCTGTGAAAGTTTTTCTCGTAGAGAAAAAGGTAAACAAACGTATAAATTATATTTTTGTGGGTTAAATGAAGACGTTGAAATTTGTATGATTGCATTCAAATATGCAACTGATTGTATTCAATCAGAAATTAAAAAGAGAAAACAAAAAGGTAAGCTATTTAATTATACAAACGAACTGGTTACATCCATGTGCAATGGATATGCTTATGGTTTCATTAAAGGACTTGATGAAGCGTTTGAAGAACAAAAAAGAGCAGCTGCACAGTCAGAGGCAAATTGGGGCTTAGTGTTATCTACTCCTCCAGAAGTAAAGCAAAGAATGTCTGAGCTTGGATTAAAGACAACTACGTTCCGATCTAAGCAAGCTGCAAAAGTATCAAAATCAGATTATGAAGCCGGTAAGAAGGACGGAAGAGATTTTGATATTACTAAAAGAGTGGCCGGTGAGTAAAGTAAATAAATAAAACAGAATAAAAATTTAATTAAACAAAAGGAGATGTATATTATGATGGACAATACAATCGAAAGAAGAACAAATAACCTTACACATGTAGAAACGATGTTTGATGCAAGAAGAACTCCATGGGACGGACTTGGCAAGAGAATTGCCGGAGCAGTCACATCAAGAGATGCAATCAGATTAGCAGGTCTGGATTGGAATGTAGTTCCAACAGATATTATTTCTGAAGCTACAGGATTAAAGATTCCTGGTTATAAGGCAAATGTAAGAGATATTGATAATAAAACGCTAGGTATTGTTACCGAGCGTTATAAGATTGTACAAAATGAAGAAGCATTTGCTTTTACAGATGAGCTTCTTGGCGAAGGAGTGACATATGAAACTGCAGGTGCTCTTCAGAGCGGAAAGAAAGTGTGGATGCTTGCAAGACTGGAAGGCAGAATGATTACTGATGAAAAGATTGATCCGTTCTTAGTGTTTACGAACAGTCATGATGGAAAAGGATCAGTCAGAGTAGCTATTACACCGGTACGTGTATGGTGCCAAAATACACTCAATCTGGCCCTTAAAGAAGCTGAAAGACAGTGGGTATGCAAACATACCGGACGCATTGATGAGAAACTTGTAGAGGCGAAATACACGCTCATGAACACTGAGCACTATCTTGAAGCTTTAGAAACAGAATTCGGAAAGATGAAGATGAAAAAGCTTGATATTGATAAGGTACATAAGTTTGTTAAGATGTTACTCCCTATCAGTGAGAAAGATGGAGATCGTAAGGTAGCAAACGTTCAGGAAATGAGAAATGAACTTATGATGAGATATCTTAATGCTCCGGATCTGCAGGTACTTGAACCATCTGCTTACAGATTTGTGAATGCTGTATCTGATTTTTCTACACATAGAAAACCTTCAAGAGGAAGTGAATATTATCAGGAAAATATGTTCATGAAAGTAGTAGACGGAGATGAACTTATCGATAAGGCTTACGCAATTTGTGATGCTGAGGTGTAACACCTCGGCATTACGGAAGGGAGTAATGTAATGAAAGCAGTAAATAAAACTAATGGAAATATTTACCGTATTCAGCAAGATACAAATGGTAAATGGTTTGGTTATTGTGATCGGACAAAAGAATACACTCCGGCGTTTGTAAAATTGAAAGGATTGATAGGGTTGTTGGAATTGAAAGGATATGAGGTGGTTGAGTGATGATTAATTTAAGATGAATTTTTAGAAGCAATATAATGCAAATGAAACAAGAGTTTTATGCTGAAAATTGAGGTAATCATGTTAACAGAAAAAGAAATTCAGATAGTTATGAACGCATTAAATGGTACACCGACACTTACAACATCTAAATTTGCGGATAAAATTGAAACTATTTTAAGAAAATATAAGGAGAATAAAGATGAATAAATTTTTACATCACTTAAAGAGTAAAGGATATGAGATAAATGGAAATACAGCAATGTTATTAGGTGTAAAATTTAAAATCTGTAATGGGACGATAAAAACAGCAAGAGGATTAAAAAACTCATATTGGTTAGAATTGGCATGAAATGATGATTTTAAGATCAAGAAAGGGATTTTTTATGTTGAAAAATTGTATGATTCTAACCCAAGAAAGGAGTAAAAAATATGGCAAAGATGACAAAAGAACTCTACGAAAAACTTAGTATAGCAGGAAAAGCACTTTGTGAATATTGCGAAAACGATGAATGCTCATGCTGCCAGGTGACGCGCCTGATGGATGATGCATACATTGAGGCAGTAGAGGAGGGGATTGTAGATGATGCCTAAAAAATACGAAGTTGCTTTTGTAGTGTATGCTGATATTCCGGAAAAGGACTCCAGTATTGGAGATTTGGAATGCAATGGAACACTGAGAAGTTACAACTGCTATTCTTTAAGGGATGCAAGAATGTATTTCACAATTTCTGCTGAAACCCCGGAAGAAGCATACAAAAAAGGGCTTGAAAAAATGCAGTTCGGTGATGCTGATTTTGGAGAAGCGGTGGTGGAAGACTGGTACTTGGAGAACGTTTCTTGCGGCGACAAATACTGGTACAAGGAAGACCTTGCACTCTGATTGCTTTACTTGCAGATTTCAAATTGGACTGCGATACAAGAGATTTTTTGTTAAAAAGGAGGACTAAAACATGAAAAAAATCATTAACGGAAGAAAATACGATACGGAAACAGCAAAAGAAATTGGTTATTGGAGCAATGGATATCCATGTTCTGACTTCAATCATTGCGAGGAAACCTTATATCTTAAGAAAACAGGAGAATATTTCCTGTACGGAGAAGGTGGTGCTTTAACTGAATATGCAAGAAGTGTATGTGGCGGAAGCACTGGTGGATCTCGAATTATTCCTTTGACTGAAGAAGGGGCAAAGAACTGGGCTATGGATCATCTGGAATGTGATGAATATGAAGCGTTGTTTGGAGAGGTAGAAGAATGAAATTTAATGGAAAATGTAAGATTCGATTACTTAGAGATTTTCCAGCAATCAATTTGAGAATGGGTGACAGCCTTACTGTTTATAAATATAAGTATAAAAAGTGTTCCGATGAAATTACATATGTTCATCCAAGAACATATCTTAGATTTACCCCAGAAGATGTGAAGGAACTGTCGGATGACGCAAAAGAATATGAATTCAAAGTGTTTATGGGACCAGACGGAATAGATGGTCCGTGTCTTGGGAAAATGCGTGTGACCGAAAATTCTGCTGACGAAGCTTATAGTGTAATGCTTGATATTATTGGTTGTAGATTAGCAGAGGCATTTCCAGAACTTGATATTCCGTATTCTATTGAATTAGTTGAAGAAAGCGAGGATGCATAATTATGCAAAACGTGTATATTACCAGAAATGGAAAGCAGATTCAGCTCACAGTGAATGAAATTATGGCAGCTTGGGTTGCCTGGGATGCGGAAACAAGAAAACAACAGTTGGGGACTTACAAAGAAGAAGTTAAACAGACATTATTAAAATTAAGTAAGGAAAATGACAAACCTGAATATGAAAAGGCTGCGGATAATGACGACATTGTAGATGAAATTGCTAGAGATATTAGAAGAGCCATTGAAAATGGATGTGATTATGATTGGTGCTTTGATACCAGTAAGTATGGAGGTTTTATGGATAGTTATAATACTGCGATAGTAGTTTGGGGAAAGGCGGATGACATAGATGAGACTGATTATTGAAGGTAAAACAAATAGAGATGACGTAATGGTAAATACAGCGAAAGTAACATTACCATCTGGAGATGTGTATACGATTGATAGGGATTGTACTGAATACACTATTAGTACAGTAACCGGGTATTTATCAATGACTTGGGATATGTGTTATCTACATATGATTAACGATATTTTATTATTTGATAATACCGCTTATCTCTCAAGCGATGATGGATTTCAGGATATTCTTAATGAAGGGACGTTGGAACTTGAACTTGAGGATGATGCTGGTTCAGATTATGTTGTTGAAGTTGCTAAATGGAGCTTTTGTTGAAAGGAGTTAAATTATGGGATCAGTATATTCTATATATTCACAGATGAAATTCAAAGATAAGAACAAAGCAATTAAAATACTGCAAGCAAAAATCAGCAGAGGAAAAGAAGAGCATACTGATTATGGACTGGATACATATAGAAAATCAGAGAACTTAGACATTAACGATATTGATGATCTAATTGCTGTGTTTATTGGTATCGGAAAAATGTTCGATGTTGCTAACGATGATGATGGTTGGACTACTTACTCTAATGGATTTGACGCCACTTATGGATGGGAATCTGTCATGATGGAAATGTTTGAAGAACTTGCACCAGTGTTAGAAGATGGATCAGACCTTTTCATTAATTGTGATGATGGAGTAGATGTGTTAGTTATTAAGGATGGAAAATGTATTCAAGAGAAATGAGGTGATGAGATGAAGGATATTTTGCTAGAGAAAGTGTTTGAAGCAGAAAGATGGGAAGCAGCAATTAATAAAGGGTTTTTCAAGGGAATTGATAAAGGAGAGCTGCGTCAACTTTGTGGTCCAGAGACAAGAATAAGATTGGCAATGGCAATTCTGGAAGATAATTATGAAATCGCTCCGCCACACCAGGCATTAATTCCAAAGGACAATGGAGAGTTTCGAACAGTATATGTAAATGAAAATATCGACAGAATCTTCTTATCTATCGTAAATGATTTGCTATTTGAATTGTGTTCAGATATGATTCATCCAGCTTGCAAAAGTTATCAGAAGGGAATCGGCTGCGGCAAAGTCGTACAGGAGATATCTCGTAAACTTCAACCAGATTTACATCAGCATTTAAATGATATTTTAGGATTCAAAGCAGATTTAAGTAAGTACTTTGATTCTGTTCCGATTGAATTTATCGATGACGCATTTGATTGTGTGGAAAGGAGAACTGGAAAATCAAAGGTAATTACAATTTTACGAAAATATTATCATACAGACCTTTGTTTTGATCCAGATGGAAATTTAATTAAACATTACCAGAGCTTAAAGCAAGGATGTGCGGTAGCTTCATTTTTAGCCGATGTAATGTTGCATCATGTTGATCTTAAGCTTTATGAAAAGTCACACATTAACATGGCTAGTATGTATGTAAGATATTCGGACGATATTTTATACATTGGAACTCAATATGAAAATGCCATGAGTATTCTTGAAGAAGAATTAAATAAGATGTCGATGAAATTGAATCCAAAGAAAGTAGAATACCTTACAGGTGATAAATGGTTTAAGTTCCTGGGATTTATGATAAAGGGAAGTCAAATTACATTATCACCAAATCGTGTAAAGCAATTTCAGAAAGAAATTGGAAAACGAAGCATTGGTAACTTAAATTATCATATCGGCGGTAAAATTGCTTTGAAATCTATTAACCGATATCTATACAAAGGAGATGGAACTTATTCTTGGGCAACGCAGGTGCTTCCGATTATCAATGTGGAGAAAGATATTGATACATTGAATGAATTTGTTATGGATTGTATCCGAGCCTGCCAGACAGGTAAAAGAAATATTGGTGGATTAGGGACTGTAACTAATCGAAAAGATTGCACGATTCTTAGAGGAACCGGAAAAAATGTATCTGCCAATAGAAAGAACACAGAAAAAGAAATTGAAGGATACTATAGCATTCGGTGTATGCAGAAAGCTTTGAATATCTGCAGACCGGTATACGATACAATTGTAAGGGAGATGTGAGTATGTATATTGTACCGAAAATTGAAGTAAGAGAAGCGGAAGACATTGCAGATTTCGCTACGACAATGGATTCAGACATGAACCAGTATTTTGAAGAAAAGAAAACATTGTTGGAAGATATACCAAGAGGTGAGAATCCCGGAACTGCATATTATTCGTTTTATCCAGCGGTAATAAATCCTAAGCTGTTTTATGCGTATATTTTAGCAATTAAGTATTTTCAAGATGGTACATGTCGATGGAAATTATGTTTAACATCTAGGGAAAATGAAGAGTGCCATATGACATTAGGAATTATGAGAGGAACTGAAGAAGAAGCGAAAAAACGACTTGCAATGATTCTTTCTTCTGGAAGCATTAAATGAGGTGATTATATGAGTGAACATTTATTTTTATATAGAATTAAAGATTCTGATGATCGTGATTGCTGTGCATATATTGATGCAGCCGGTCCAAAATTTGAATGCAATCACTATTTCAGTTCAATTGATGTATGTGGCAGCTGCTATTCTGGCAGTGAATTTCCTGTATACGAAGAAATTGAAACGATCCTTACAAAAGATGAATATGAAGAGATTCTTACATTTAACATATTTATCAAAGCACTTGGGTATGGAATCACGAAAGGTGATAGTCGATACAGAGCGGGAATCAAACTTATTGATTCTATTAAACATATCTATGATAAATTAAAGTCTGATGAAGCGTTTGCTTTCTTTGAAGATATTCAAAAAAGCGAAATGGAATATTTAAAAGAAGAATACAATTTATCAGATCGTAATATTGAAGAGATATTTAATGAATACGCAGAAGATTTTAGAGATCGCAGTATTGTAAGCTATATATACGATAATAGTGAAGAAGCTGGACGCGAAGAAGCTTGGCAGTTAGGATATGTCAAAGATGATGACTCAATTTCTTCTAAATATTTTGACTATAAGAAATTTGGAGAAGACTTAGTTGAAGATGATGAATATTTCATGGAATTATGTGATGGAAGAGTTGTAAGGTTGAGTTATTAAAATTTAATTAAACAAAATGAGGTGATTTTATGTTGATTTTAACGACAAAATTAAAAAACGCAATTAACAAAAAGAAACCTGGTATGGAGTTTTCATTGCATCAAATTTCTGTAAATGGGAATAAGCGTGGTACCAGTGGATGGATTAGAAATCCAGAAAATAATTCAGTAGTATATGTCAATACAGAAGGAATTAAATGGAACGGTCAACCTAGAAAATATATGTACAGGTATGCTGACGATATGAAAGATACTCATGGTTATCATAATAGATGGGCTAATTCATTAGAGGAATTAGTAAATGGAATTACAGAATTACTTTTGTTTCCGGTAAGCGAAGTAAAAGATCGTCGAATATAAAAGAGAGGATGTGAGATTATGCCAGAGCCAGAGAAAAAATTAATTGAAGTTACAGTAGAAAAACGACTTAGAGTATGCAAAGAGATTGAGGCCACAGAAGAAGAAATTGAATTCCTCAGACGAGGAGAAAATCCTTTCGAAAGTGAATTTAGTGATGAGGAGATGGAGCATGGCGATATTGAATGGGATTTTGCAGCTGCTGATGAATACGGTAGAACAATTATAGGTTGGGATTAATCAAATAGATAAAAGCGAGGAAAGCGAATATGAATAGCGAATTAATAGTAAAAGATGTGGAATTTCATGGAGATATGTTAAGAGCAGCACAGGATCCGGACGGAAAGGTTTGGGTTGGTGTTCGTTGGATGTGTCAGGGTATTGGTTTTGGAGAAGATAAGATCGATAATGAACGGAAGAAAATACAAAAAGATGTTGTTATATCCCAAGGAGTAAAATTTCACTCCTTGGGATCTGGGAATTCAAATACAAAGGTTCTTTGTCTTGATCTTGACTATGTCCCTTTATGGCTAGCAAAAATTGCTATTACACCAACAATGCAGAGAGAAAATCCTGTATTAGTAAATAAACTAATCGATTATCAGTTAAAGGCAAAAGATGTCCTTGCAGCTGCATTCTTAGGAGACAAGAAAACGACAGAAGAAATTGTTCCAGTATATAAACCACAAGGGAATATGATTCAGCTGCAATTTCCGGATATTCAGATGCCTACAATTCCGGATTATTCAAATCGACTCGATGAAATTAATAACAAGATCGATAAATTATATACTGAAATTGGAAAGTTTGCAACAGCAATGATGAATAAGAATGCTGATCCGGTTAAATTAAACAATGCAATACCTGTTAAAAAAGAGGATAAAAAGAAAGTTGTATCACCAACAGAACAGGAATATTACGATTGGAAGAAAAGAACGAATGAATTTGTTGATAAGCTTTCAGAAAGTTCTAAATTTACTGATCGAAATAGTGTTTTAAAATATTTATATGATTATATAAATAAAACATATGGAATTGTATGGGACCAGGAGAAGAGAGAGAGTACAGAAGAAGACATTCCAATATTTCTAAAGTTTCTACATTTGATGTTATTTATGAAGATGAACAATTGCGTTCAATTTTCGATTGTACTCTGGCAGATATGGCTGAAAAGTATAAAAATACATGCAAAATAGATTTAATTATGCAACCTCTAATAAAAAAGATAAATGATGAAAGCGCAAATTACACTATAAGTTATCGAAAAGTATACGCAATGCTTAGAAAAACAGATCCTAATATTAATTGGGCAAATCTGAAAAAGAGATATGTTTCTAAACATGGAAGTGCTGGGTATAGTAGAAAAAAGGTCGTTGATAGCAATCCAGAGTTACGTGCGAAATTTGAAAAAGCAGTTAACCTTGTATTAATGGAGGAGGATAAAAAACATGAAGGTGGAAGAAAATAACATTCAAACATTTTGCGGAAAAGATCTCTTTAAATGGGAAAGCTGGGATGAGTTAGATGCCGGGACATTACAGTTCTACGGAGTGGAATTCTGCATTGATTATTTGAAAAAATATAATGGAATGTGTGTGGTTTTAAGTATTGAAGGACAGCTTGATATATTTTCAGCAGATGAATCTGGGAATGATGTGCATGAATGGTCCGGATTTGTAACAAAGATTCCAGGATTTTTAGCAGGCGAAAAAGTTTACAGAGTAGTTCATGAATATGACGATGAATTTAGATTTAATGTAACAGAAACAATAGCTATTTGTACAACAGAACAGAAGGCCGATGAAATTGTCGAAGAGAATAAAAAAGATGGGCTTGATGAAAACGAAAGTTATTGGAGTTTGGTTGAAGAATTGGAGGGATAAAGAATGTACTTAATAACATTTTTGCCATGCGGAACAAAATTTCTTGTTAATCAATCATCAGAAGAAGAAGCTTTGAAATCTGCTGTGAAGGCTAATGAAACCGTTGGTGAAATAGAAGATGTTGATTTAACATTAAAATCATTATACATAATTGAACCTGCAGATTTCTCAACATTAATTCAGCTTTTTCAAAAAGAACCATATTGGGGAAACACAGATGATACAATTATTTTCGATGATTAGGGAGGGATAAAGGTATGCCGGATAATATTTGGTTGTATGGGTTTGATGGATTCAACGGTCTGAAGACAGTTGGTTTTGTTATAGCTAATACGGATACAGAAGCCGAACATAAGGTTTGGCGAATGTATAATGATTTCGGTACTGATGAATATGATCTGGATGATCTGGTTGTATGGCAACCAAGAAATGATGAAGATTATAGAGAAGATTATCCTGATGTAATGGAAATAGTTTATTAGGAAAGGGATTAATAATATGAAAATTATAGATAAAAGAACTGAGAAAAAAGAATATACATTTAAAGATTTAGTGTGCGGAAATGTGTTCGAATATTCAGGAGATATTTATTTAAAGTTAGATACTTCTGGTGAGGATAATAATGCATACAATCTTAATACATGCAAATTTGCAACATTATCAGACGATGCTGTGATGCCAATTGAAACAGAACTCGTAATACGAGATACAAAAAACATGACTGGCCAGAATGACAAAACAGAACTTATTGGAGGTATTATTGATATCTTTGAAGATTTTTTAGATAAAAAGGGTGTGACTTTGGAGCCTCCTAAAAAAAGCTATGAAATGGAATTAGATGGTAGCATGAATGCTAATATTTATGGCACTGATTATGATTCTATTTCAGATTCATTAGAGTCACTTCTACGAAGTTGGAAAGTAATTGAATAAGTAATTTAATTAAACGAGAACACACTCGGAATATACAAGATTAATTCAATTCAATGGTGCTGCCATTATTCCTGGTTACGGATCTGAAATCCGGTCTACCGAACCGGCTTTAAGATCCTCCACCAGGAGAATCGCAGCTCAATATGACTCTGTTAAAGAAATGTGCCAGATTAATTGAGTATATTCAGTCCGGAGTATAACGGAATGCAAATAAGATATTTAAGATTTAATTATGCAGGCTAAGATAGATGTCTTCTTCAGGAACCTCTGGGTATCCCCAGCACTTCCTGAAGATTACATCTCCAGTAACCTGCATTATATGAAACAATTATAGAAATATACCGTAAGTATTGAGTTTGCATAATAAATTAATTTAGGAGCATACCAAGTATAAGCAAGATATATTCTATTTAATGAAGCGGTACATGACGATGACCCAATTCTGTCAGATATCTCTGAAGAAATGCGTCATCGCATTCCGCCTAATATTGATCCATTAAAGAAATATGCCACATATGTAGAGCTTATACAAAAAAATCACAAGACAGTGAAATATTAACAAAGCATTTTAATTTTAATCATGGAAGCAAATATTGGAGGAAGCTGCCGGACTTATCATTCCGGCTGCTACCTCCCTTGCTTCCATAATATGAAACAATTATAGAAATGTCTTAAAAATGTTGAGTTAATATAAAAAAATCGTAAGGTAACGAGTATCAATAAGACATTTAATTTAATTTCAGAAACAACTACCTGAGGCAATAAATTGCCTCACGACTTGCTCTGGAGATATGAAATGATTATAGTGATACCTCAGAAATGTTGAATTGATATAAAACCACAAGGCAGTGAATATTAACAAGGTATTTAATATTTAATAAGAAGGTGATGAACTGGAGGAAATCCAGCCCCTAACGGAGCTGGATATCCTCCGGATAACCTTCATATATGAAACCATTAAAGGAATGTCTCAGAAATACAGAGTTAATATAAAATAAAATGAAAGGAAGTAGATAGAATGAGTATTTATGGAGATTTCTTATCCAATTTTAGCAGTGAAAACAAAAGATGGAAAGCAGATTTAAAGAATAAAACATTAATTTGTGAAGATAAAAAATATATAGAATCTTCTATGTATGATATTCGTCACGATTTAATCGTGATTGACGGAATTAACTCTGATACATCAAGAAAGAAATGTAATGAAATATGTTTTGAGATCATTGAAAATCTGTATCACAAATACAAATATTCCATTCCAAGTGAAAGAAGCGAAAAATACAGACAAAGAGAATATTTTCGTGCATTAAAGCCAGACGAAATGACGGATGAACAGTTAGTTACTGGTGAAGACCGAAATTATGCAAGAGCTGCGCTTGAAGCATTCATTCTTTGTGCCTCTTTGGCAGGATATTTGACTTGGGACGAAGAGCAGATGGGCAGTCATTGGTTCTATCAGGGAAAGGATAAAGATTTAATTATACTGAAGAAGTGGATCAAATGTTAGGAGGAACGAAAAATGATTAAAAATCCAAAAATTGGGCAGGAAGTATGGTTTTTCGAACCGTGGGCAGAGGACATCCATAGTGCAAAAATCACGGCGCTTGGCGAAACAGAGGTTTCTGCCAGAAACCCGGAGAAGTATCCATACGCAGATATACATTGGGATGACGGCGGAGACAGCAGCTGTCTGCTGAAAGATTTGTATGCTTCGCGAGAAGAACTTCAAAACAAATTAAAAAAAGAAGAAAGAAAAAAGATTGCCGAAATCAAGGATAGTATCAAAGATGCCGGTGACCTGGTGAGGTTTATGTATGACCACTGCGTGGCCTGTGCGGAAGAGTATACTGACTGGACAGCGAGAAGAGCCGTGAAGGAAATAGCGAAAGAGATGCTTGGGTTGAAATTAGAATAATGAGGTAATTAATTACAGCAAATAGAATTTTGAAATTAAATTAAAAGGAGAATGTAGATTATGAATTGGAATTATGGTAATACCCCAGAATTATATAAGGAAGTAGAAATTCTTTTAAAAAATGGAACTACCAAAAAAGACATGATGATCAAAGGTAAATATGACAATTATGAATGGCGTAATTATACAGATAGCGCTGTACTTGGTTGGAGAGAAATTACAGAAAATAAAACAAATACAAAGGAGAATAAAACTATGAAAAAATCAAGAGAGAACAGAATGGAAGCATTAAAGGCAGCAAACATTGAAACAGGAAAATACTTCAGCGTAACATTACCGGAAGGTTTAAAACCTGGCAGTACAATTAATGTAACAATCAGCGAAGATGGAAGTCCTGTCATTGTAAATCCGGAGAAGAAAAGAATTAATTCAGAAGAGGAGTCTTTCTTATCTCAGATTTATGAAGATGGATATGTAAGAAATACTCGTCTTCATAGAAGATGGGTTATGGCACAAATGTTTAGAATGCTGAATTACAAGAGTTATTATACAGGTAAATCTGGATATGACGCATATTTAAACGATCACTATGGATATCAGTATCAGTTTGAAATGATGTTAGAAGAAATTCGAGTATTAGCTGAACTACAGGATAGGGATCCAGAAGCTTTTGCTGAAAGGTCAAGATTCTTTATTCCGGATGTTGTTTCTGCTACATGTAATGATTATATAAATAAACTTGAGATTTATGTTAATAAACTTCCGATGCATAAATGTAAAGGTGTTCCTTATAAGAAGGTTTTTGGTAGAAATATATTTGTTGAAGATCTTAACAAATATGTATATTATCCACAGAAAAGCAACTTTGCAGATGTAAAACGAGTAGTTATTAACATCAGAAATCACTCAATGACATTTTCATATAAAGATTTATATAGAGTATTAAGAAAGTTCTGTGCCAATATGTATAGACTGCCTAATGAAACTCCTAAATGTAGAGAATGGAAAGATGCATTCAAGGGAGAAGGTTCTTATTATACACTTATGAATTTAATTAAGTTTCATGGATGCAGAGTTCCTGGTGTTAAAGGCAATATGATGTCTTTGAATGATTCTCTTGCAGATGTAGAAAGTGCAGTAGAGCAGTATAGAGGTTTGTACTATAAATTATTCGCTTATATGAAACGCGTTATTGAAGCAAATAATTTTGATTTCAATAAGAGGATGAAAGAGCTGTATCCTAAAAAATCTGTATAAATCGAAAATATGTTCGATTAAATATTGACCTCAGCCTCTCAGTATGGTATAACAATAATATCAAAAAACAGAACGAACGTTCGCATATACTGGGAGGCTAGGATAACATGAAGAAGATAAGCGTAATTATTATACATAGCAATAAAAGGGCAGAGGTGATTGAGTGTTTAAATATTAGTGATGCAATAGAATATATGAAACAGCGATACGTAGATGAAATTCGAAAAGCACCGTTTTATGATTATGAGCATTCATTTATATCCAGAAGTTTTAAGTATGCTCAAGTATCTGCTGGTGTATTCGGAATAAAAATGTGGATCTGCTGTAATAGCAGATATTATAAGCGAAAGGCAGGTAAGTGGAATGGAAAACGTAAAAGATACAAAAGAAGCAAAAACAAGAGTAGTTTTGATTAATCAAATAATTGATAGAGCAGCGGAGCTGGGAATTATGTATAGTTCCCGGCTCAGTCATTCTATGGATATTAATTATGCAGTGCAGGTATTTGATATTGATTTAAAGGCTTGGTTAGATTCTACTAATAATGATTTTATTCATGATTATGTTGGAATCTATAAAAATATTGATCGTGATGCAATTTCTTCAAAACATTTTGCCAGTAAAAATGATTTTGGAACATTTGTTCCACGATTTGCAAGAAACGAAAATAATTTAATCAAAGATTGTTATGAATCATATAAAAATTTATTGAAATTAGAAAAGAAAATTCATGAGTCGGCAATTTTATTTCAGACAGTGGCTCTTATTCTTGCAGAAATGCGGTGTCAATATAAAGACGGAATTAAGGTAAAACGCCAGGGAGATGATGCTGATGATGAAATTTTATGTCCGGAATGTGGTTATTCATTAGCTAGAAATGATGAGAAAGAAGAGTTACGGCCTAAACATTGTCCGGAATGTGGAACAAAGTTGATTTATTGACGGAGAATATGGGAGTAGAAAATTATGACAAATAAACAGTATGAAAATGGAGAGCATTTGAATATACATAATGCTACAAAAGAACAGTTAAAGCTTATGGTGAAGGACAGAGATGAGACGATAAAGAGGTTACAAAAAGAATTGAATGAAAAACAGGCAGCGTTAAATGAAGCGATAGAAATGCTAAAGAATTGTATTTGAAACAAAAGTTTCAGGTTGAAAATGGAGGAAATATAATGAAGCGTGATTTAGTAGATGAATTATATAAAACGGCGTATAAACGATATAGAGAAAAATATCCAAACAAAGATTTTGCATCTATTCCAAATTTTTTAGATTCACTTTGGTTTAGTATTGAAGGTGAACTTAATAGAAATGGATATAATGCTGCAAAGAAATATGTCGAAGAAGCAGAGTTAATTATATTAAAGTAAATGAAACGATGATTTACTGACAGAAAGTGAGGAAAAATATTATGAAGACGAATACATTAATGCCTGTTATTAAAGCAATATTAAATGATGAAGAATTTTTATGTGGTGGAATTTTTACTAAAGAAAAACAATATGCGAAAAAATATGATTTGACAATGGAAGAAATAGGAAATATTCAGACCTGTTTATATTATGCATTACATATCAAAGATGAATGTTATAACGAGAGAATTAATCATCTGTGTGATTGAGAGGTGGAAATTAAATGAAAATATATGTATTAGAAGAATACAACACAGGGCGCGTTGCTTGCATATCAGAAGATATTAACATGATAAGAAAGAAAATGTGTGACAAAACTTATTTTGATCCACAATATAATGATTACCCAATTTTAACAATCTGGGAAAATGGAGATAGCATTGAGAAAATAGAAGGCGGTAATGTATTGAAGAAAATTGCAGAAGAAATTAACAAATTATAATATAAAAGAAGAATTGGAGGAAATTATGAGAAGTATTTCAAGTGCGATAATCAGTTTTGTAATTTTTTATATAGGGCTTTGTTTACCAAAAGATGAAAGAAAACAGCGTATGACTAGAGGATGTCTATTCTGCTTATCATTTATAATGCTGATAATAGCATTCACATTGATGATTTTAGGACTTTGATGAAATGATGATTTCAGATTGAGAAAGGTGAAATATATGGAATTTTATCCAACAAATGAATATAGAGAAGTTACTTTACAAGTAGGTCTTAATTCTGTCCAATTAGGAAATACAGATAAATTATTTTCTGATGGATTAGAAGAAGATGAATATATTTATTTTGATGATAGTAAAGGATTTTGTTACGAAGATGGATGTGTTATTGGTGGAACTTATGATCAGACATTAAAAGTATTATATTCACAATGGGGATTTGATCATAAGTTTTATGTAAAAAGAACAGAGGCGAAAAAAATTAAATTGGAACTCACACAAGAAGAAATAAGTATTTTATCAAATGGATTGATTTGCTTAATTGATAATGCTTACAAAGCAGAAAAATTAACATGTGAAACATCTATAATTAAAGCATTGGATGAATCAGTGAAAATATATCAGAAACTTAATCAGAAAATTTGTAATTCAGTATCAAAAATGGAGTGATAATATGACACATTGTTGGTTATGCGGAGCAAGTGAAATTAAGTCACCTAATTCAAAATATACTTATTATGGCAAGATATTAGGGAAAAGAGTACAGAAAACAATTCGAGTTTGTAATTGCTGCAGTGCTATGAGGGCTGATGAAGATATAAGAGAAGAAGTTGCGGAAATATTCGGATGGGATTATAACGAGGAGGATGATTAGATGTGGAAAACTGGATGTTTTGGAGTATATATAATGGAATTGAAAGACTGAATTTATTAAAATGGAGGTATGATATATGGGACACGTTAATATTTTTAAAACAAAATCAAAAGAAGAATTAGTAAAATTGTATGGTGAATTTCTTAAAGTAGAAGAAACTGGATTTTTTGATCCTGAGACAGATTTGGGTGGAATCAGAGAAATTTACAGCTGTGATTTTGGAGCAAATACGACATGGATGTTGCAAATAGAATTAACTCATGCAATTTCTGATTTGTGGTACGAAGAAAATAAATAAATTTCGACTTTCATTTTGTGAGAAAGATGGTGTTACAAATGGCAAAAGTAAAAGACACAGGGTATAGAATGATTATAGAAAATCATGGTGGAAGATGGATGTTTGTTAATGATGATATTTATAGTTTTATGGAATGTTCAGGTTGTAAAGAGCAGGTTTTAATTAAAGATGTTGAAAAGTATTGTCCTAATTGCGGAGCAAAATTAGAAGGTGTGGGAGATTAATATGGAAAAATTAAAGCAAGGTGTGTGAATTTGGAATAACTGTCAATGATTTGTTGTGAGGAGAAATTTTATGTATGATCGTAACGAAATCAAAGAAATAATTGACGAAATTGTGTTTCTGAAAAAATATACATTATTTGACAAGCAGGAATATGATGAAAAAGCAAAAGTTATAGAAGAATTAAAGTCGGATTTATACAATGCGTTTGGAATAGATGAATAAACAACATATTGATTCATTAGATGACTTTATGTATTGTGAGCAAAAAGAAATATGAAGAAAATTTTTCATTTATTATGATGAATTTTATGAACGGTAAATTATAAATTTTTGATTGGATGTGAAAAGATGATTAGAGTAACAGGAGAAAAACAGAAATCTGAAATTGCTTATGCAATTCAAAAATATAACAAATCTACTATTTATTCTTATGGTGACTTCTGTCCAAGTTATCTGGATACTTATATGACGTATGATACAGAGTGCGATCCTATAAGTTTCTGTAAGTTTGTGATGGAAAATTTAGAAGAAAAAGTAAGAGATAACGAAGGATTACCTATTCCAATGATTGTGATTTATACAAATTTAGATGATTTGGTTAAGATTACCGTCATTGAAAATTATATAAAAGAAATGGAAAATGAAAAATTAGTCGGAAATGTAGTATTTATGACACGATAAAAAAATTGCTTTCATTGTAAAGGATGTAAATAATATGACGTATGAAGAAACACAAAAAATCAAACATTTACGAAAAGTGACTTCTGTTATGGTTGAGGAATCATCAAATGGAATTGAATGTACTAAAAATAGATTTGGAAACAGAACTATGGATGGCTGTAAAAATGTAACTTTTGAAAAGATTGAGTTATCGAAAATTGACAATGATATTCATCATATAAGAAAAGAATATTATGGTAGAAATCTATGGGTAGTGTTATGAGATTGAATTGCTTTTAAGGAGGTAAAAGTATGAACAAGTATTCTTTAAGTATTAAATGGAAATTTAATGAGGAATTTGAATCATGGAACATGATTATTATATCTGACGATAGTAAAGAACATGTTACAGAAGTAATTAAAAATTATCAGAAAACAAACAATGTGGAGTTTGAATCACCAGTAGACCTTATGGATGCTATTTGTGATGAATACGGATGGCAGTGGGAAGATTTTTATTATGATATCGAGATTGTTTCGGATTAAGAAAGAATGAGGTGTATGTTATGGAACAATTGCTTAAATATGTAGAAGAATTGAATACAAACACTCCGGATGGTCAAATTGTTGATGCTGACACTATTTTAAAAGATATAATGGACGAGCAGGATTTTGAAATATCTGGTATGGCTCAAGACATATTCAATATTTATCATAAAAGTAGTGACAAACAAGCGGTAAAAGAAATGTTCTTTGAATTTACTGGTATGGAATTTGATCAGTATTTGATGAAATGTAGCAGAGAAATTACACGGAAATAAGATTTTTGATTTATAGAGGGACTAAAAAGAGGTAGCTAAGAGCTGCCTCTTTTTATTGCAAAAATATAATACGATAACAATATAATAACATAGGAGCTGATGAAATGAAAGCAGTAAGAGAAAAATTTTTAACAGTAGTAGAGGCTGAAAAGGTAACTGGAGTTCATTATACTGTAAATCATTCAGGGAAAATGGAAGGAATGCAGAGTTTATCAACTAGCTGCTTGTGTAATGAATATTGCAAGAATCGATCAAGCAATTCTGAACTGGTGTGTTCACATTGTTATGCACAAAGACAAATGAAAAGGTATAAAAATTTAAATGCATGCCTGGAGCGAAATACAGAGATTTTAACTAGCAGAATATTAAAGGAAGCAGAGATTCCAATGATCAATGCTTCCTTTTTTAGATTCGAGAGTTTTGGTGATTTAATTAATGTTACACAAGTTATTAATTACTTTAATATTTGTAAGAGAAACAAGCATGTACACTTTGCTTTATGGACAAAAAATCCTTGGATTATCGAAGAAGCGTTAGAGACCAGCGAAAAAAAGCCAAGTAACTTACAGATTATATATAGTAGCCCTTGTATTAATGATCAAGCAGATCCTGGATATGATTTTATTGATAAGATCTTTACAGTATATGATAAAGATTATATCAACGCGCGCGATGTAAATATTAATTGTGGAGCAAAGAGTTGCCTTACATGCCATAAATGTTATGTAAAAAGTAAAATAAAATATATCAATGAAAAACTGAAATAAAATTTAATTATACATGATTAATAAAATATTGAAAACGTAAAAGAGGAGTGGTATAATGAAAACAGCAATTGGTTATAAGCTTTTTAGGGTGTCTAAAAAATATCCGGGGAAATTATTTCCTCTGTATGTAAATGCAAATACGAATATTCCAATTGGAGAATGGATTAGTGCAGAACCAGGAGAAAGATTAGAAAATGGAAAAGTAAAAAGTAAACTTGGGCCATTGAGATATCGTCCTGGCTTCCATATTAATGATGTAGCTCCGTATGTCTCACATATAGGGCAAAAGGTAAATGGCAAGATTACTTATATGCGGCCGGATACTGTATGGGCTATGGTTGAATATTGTATTGATCATGATTACTGTGAAGAAGCAGAAGCAAATGGGATTTCTGAATCTGGAAAATTTAATTATATAAAAGCTGACTTAGATTATATTCCAAAACATGGATTTTACCGGTATAAAACGTCTCCTGTAATGACTGGAGAATGGATCATTGCCGGAGAAATGAAAGTAATCAAGATATTAAGCGATCAGGAAGTCAAAGAAATTTGTGATTCATGTGGATCAGATTATTTACCTCGAAAAGAAACAATTAATTTATCAGAATTTGGATTTGCAGCATAAGGAGGAAGTATTAAAATGTCTAAAAAGAAACGAAGCACTATATCAAATTTTATATGCCCAGAATGTGGTCTTGAGTTCCCTATCCCAAGAAAAATTGGACAACAGAGAGAAAAGGGGCATATTAAAGATTTGTATTGTCCGATTTGTAATAAAATACAAAAATTTACAGAATATACATATAAGCAGTCTTATAAAACATTAGAAGGTGAAATAATAGAGGAAAAACCATTAACTGACTTTAAAATAATTATGGAGGATGGTCACTCAAAAGAAGAGACCATATCATATTTAAAAAATGGAGTTCTTGTTTTTGATAAAGAAGAATTTATTGAGAACTTTAATTCTTACATGATTGAATGGTGTTTTGACAGAAGGCGAATTGAGAAATTGAAGAAGATGATAGATACAGGGGTTCCAATTCGTAATTGGGGAATAGTTACTAAAAATGGTAAAACTTATTATATTAGATATACTTGTTTAGAAAGGGGTAAGGTGATTTTAAAATGAGGTTAACAAAAGAAGAAGCCAGAGCATATAAGGGATATGCTCTAACTCCTAAGCAACTCATTGAGAAAGCAAAGAAATTTTATGATGATTTAACACCCGAAGAAAGAGATGAGGAATACATTGTCTATGGAAATAATATAAAATTTGAAAAAGTGGAGGTAGAAAGGCTTACTACTGGAGAATTTTATATGCGTTGTGTTAATGACATTGAAAAAAGATATGAAGAATTTAAAAATAGGGAACGTATTTACAATTCTTCAGCTGTAGCACCATATGATCCAAGATATAAAATGGATGATTTTACAGAATCAGAAAAAATGGTAAGTTTTCTATATTATTTAATGGACAATGGATTTTCTTTAGCAATATTATATCCTGAATATCCAATCGAAGTAATAGAAATGATTTTTTGGAGTATACCGGAAGTAAGAAAGACACCACAAGAAAGAGCAGCATCAAAAATAACAGAAGAATATACTAAGTATATAAAACCAGGAGAAAAAAATGTCGGAGGAGCAGAACTTGTTAAAAGGAGAGCGAAAGCAAACCCACCACAGACTTCTTTGACTCCAGATGAAATTGCGAGTTTTGATCGTATGAGCGAAAAATGGCTAGTAAGATGGTGCAACTTTTCTACGAATTGGTTATGGGTAGCGCCATGTTTATTATTATGTATTGTGGTGAACAAAGGACTTATTTCAGCAATTGGATTACTTTTGTTTATGGGAATTGGAGAGTGGTATTCATGGAAAGTCAAGGAATATTGTAGTGTGATATTGCCATGGTATCAACAAGCTGGAATTATGTTAGAGAGGAGAATGAAGTTATGAATGGAAGGTTGGAGCATGAATTAAAATTAAATAAGAATGTTAAGAAAATTCTTAATGATATGCCACAATGCGTGAGTGATTTTTATATGAGTATTCAGGCTGTTCGCAGCCCGAATACTTGTTTAAATTATGTCAGAAAACTTCATCATTTCTTAGATTATATAGATGTAGAAGATATAAGCGAAATTGACGCAGATGATATCGCAAGGTATCTGGAGCATATTAAATACGTAAAAGATGGTAATGGTGAAATTAAAAAGTCGTCTGTGGCATATACTAAATTGGTATGTTGCACATTAAATAGGTTTTTTGATTTTTTGTATCGGAGAGGAGATATTGAAAGGAATCCGATGGACAATGTAAACCGGCCTATTAGAAAAGACTCGATTAAAAGAGTGTTTTTATCAATGGATGATTTAAATGGAATATTGGGTGCCGTAAAATATTCTTACATGCCAAAAGAATGGCATTCAAGAGATTATGCTATATTATATTTATTTATGGTTACCGGCATGAGAAAAACTGCATTAAGCGAAATTAACTTAAGTGATTTAAATTTTGAGACTCACAATTTGACTATTATCGACAAGCGAGATAAAGAACAGGTATATCAATTAAATGATGATTCCATACGTGTATTAAGAGATTGGATCCTTGATCGAGATAAAATACTATATAATATGGGGATTAAAGAGGATGCTCTTTTTATATCAAAAAATGGAAAACGTATGGATCCACAAACGATCTATTGTATGGTAGTCAAATATGCCGAGAAAGGAATTGGTAAACATGTGTCTCCGCATAAGTTAAGAGCTGCTTTTGCTTCATTATATTATAAGGAGACAAAAGATATCGTTGCTACGAAAAATGCTGTAGGGCATGCGGATATACAGACAACCAGTATTTATACAGTTGAAGAAAATAACTCAAGAAAGGAAGCAACGGAGTTCATGTCGAAAAATTTATCATCAAAAATATAGACAAAATTAACTTTGCGTGATATAATCTGAGGAAAGAGGTGAGAAAAATGAATGTCGATAGAAGTATTTTAGAAGATTATTTATCCAAAAAGTTTTTTAATATCTTAATTAATAAGAGTGAAGAACTAGAAATTTACAATTATGCATATGAGAAATATAATTATCCAAAAGGCATTTTTTCAGATTTTCTATCTAGTAGAAAGAGTATTGAAGAAGCAAATGATTATACACTTTTTGTAATTGCAGATAGTATTTTAAATGCCACTAAGAAAGATTATCGCAAAAAGTTATCTGACTTTTTTACAGACAGAGAAATAAGTAAATATAGTGGGATGCGATACGAAGAACCAAATAAAATTGAATTCCCGTTAGTATTCAATATGATTCAGGTAAGCGATGATCAATGGATAGGATCTTTAAATGTAGATGCATTTTGCGCTCTGCAAGAATCAGGATTAATTAACTATAATCCTGTCACACAACGTGCTATGACTAAAGTAACACGAGATAATAATGAGCTATATCGTATTACATTGAATAAGAGTGCAGTAAAAGAAATTACGGCAGATATGTTGGAACATATTTATGTTCCGGATACAATCACTTTGAATATCCCGAAAGATGATATATACGCAGATTTTCATTATGATGAGCAATCACGTCAGCTTATTATTCATTCTTTAGAGGCATTTGATATAAACGATGGATATCATAGATATGTATCAATGTTCCAGGCCAGAAGTAAAAATCCAAATTTTAACTATCCAATGGAGCTGAGAATTACAAACTTTGACATTGATAAATCTCGCCGTATGATATATCAGTATGACCAGAAAACTAAAATGAGCAAACAGTTAAGCGACACATATAACTCATATGCAGCTCAAAATAAAGTGGTCCAGCGTATTAATGAAAGCAGTATGTGTAATTTGCAAGGGAAAATAAAAATAGGTGGACTTATTGATTCAACAACCCTGGCAGAATGTATTAAGAGATTATATTTCAGTAAAAGGCAAAGTGATTCTCCTGAGCAACGAAAAGAAATCATTAGAGTATCAAAGGAATTTATCGAAGATCTTAATATGCTTACAGAAGAAGATGACAAGTATCTTGAAAAAGAATATTCAAAGAAAGAAATTATAATTCTTACGATCTTGTTTCATTATTATGATGGAAAAAATAAAATATCAATGATAGAGAACTATAAGCGTTTTCTTATTGATGATGCGGAACGTGAGGAAAAAATAATATATGATTTTTCGAGAAACTTTAATAGGATAAGGAAAAGATTAATTCCTTTTTTAGAGGAGAGAATGTAAATGTATAACGAAGATAGAAAACAAAGGTTTTACGAATTTAAGTTAAAAACTGTTGCAAGCGTTACTCCTCTTGTGCCTAGATTTAAGAGAGTTGCGCCGTTTGAACATATGTATCAAAAGGATTTATGTGACTTTAATTTAAATGAGATTACAGAAATGTATAAGTTGTTCAAATTTACAACATTAGAGTCCATTATTGTAGTAAATAATACTCTTACACAATATACGGACTGGTGTGTTAATGAGAATTTAGTGTTAAATGGACAAAATATCTATGCAACTATCACACCTGATATGCTGGCAGCACTATTAAATAAGACATTGTTAAATCATCAGATTGTATCAAGAGACACGATTTTAACATGGATCGAAGCATTAAAGAATCCTAGAGATCGATTCATGATTCTGAGCATTTTTGAATATGGCAAGTCTAAAGATTTTGAAGACACGATTAGAGCAAAACTTGATGATATCGACGTAGAAAATCATACAATGAAATTGTATTCCGGAAGAGTTGTAAATGTAAGTGAAGCATTAATTTTAACTGCACAAAAGAGTAATATGACAATGGAATTAACATATCCATATGGAACTAAATCCAAACTCATGGATGATGGAACCATTATAAAAAGATCTCATATTGTAAAAGATGATCCGCATTGTCTTGGAAGGCAAATGTATAATTCATTAGCAGCAGCATTGAAGTCTATAGATGTATCATATATGACTGCTGAAAAAATTAACATTTCCGGACAAATTCATATGACAAATGAATTAATCCGGAAGTATAATTCAAATAAAAACAAGATTTTATATGATGTTGAAACTCGGTCTATGATTGAACACCAATATGGAATTAAGATTAATAGACCTTCATATTTTCTTAAAAAATATGGTGACTATTTAATATAGTCGCCATGTTTAAATAAAGTAACAAGTTAAATTAACTTTCATTAAAATCAAATTTATTACGAGGAACAAAAAAATGGTTAGAGAATTTGTAAAGAATGCAAGTAAAGTAGCTCAGAAAATCGATATTATGTTTGAAAAAGCAGCATATGACAATAAAACTGTTGCGGTACATTTCTCTGTAGGAGAAAAAGAATCTGCAATAATATCTCATATGCAGTTGAATCCAGTTAATATTACAGTAAATGATAATATTATTACTTTTGAAGAGGGAACAGCAGAGCATTATATTGATATTTCTCAGTTTGATTCAGTCAAATGTGATGACGAGTGCGTTAACGATATCGCGGATGCAACAATTGATATGATGTGTGATCATTGGTCAGTACATTTTGATATTTTGACGATTTAATTATACATAATATAGGAGGGAAAAATGAACAAGATTGAAGAAATGAAAGCATTGGTTGAAAGACTTAATCAGTACCGAGATGCTTATTATAATAATGCAGAGAGTATTGTTACGGATCATCAGTATGATGATCTGTGTGATCAGTTGGAAAAAATGGAAAAAGAAACAGGAATTATTTTAAGTAATTCTCCAGTCCATAGTGTTGGATACGAAGTAAAAAGTAAATTAGAGAAGATTGAACACTCACATTTAATGATGTCTCTTGATAAAACTAAAGATGTGAATGTGCTTCGAAAATTTATTGGTGATAAAGATTCTTTGTTGATGTGTAAGATGGATGGATTGACAATCCTTTTGACGTATGAGGATGGTGAGTTGATCCAGGCTGAAACTCGCGGAAATGGCGTCACAGGAGAAATTATTACTCACAATGCAAAGGTATTCGAAAATATCCCTATGCATATTAATCAGAAAGGCCACGTTGAAATTGAAGGAGAAGCTATTATCACCTATACAGATTTTGAAAAAATTAATAATTTAATTAAACATGAAGAAGATAGATATAAGAACCCGCGAAATCTTGCTTCAGGATCAGTCAGACAGTTAGATAGTAAGGTAGCAGCCAAACGTCATGTTCGTTTTATAGTATGGAAGGTACCTGCCGGTATGAATCAATTGCCTTTAATGTCAGAAAGATTTGAAAAAGCAAGAGAATTGGGGTTTGATATTGTACCTTATATTCAGATATTTAAAGAACAACAATCATTAGAAGAGGCAATTAATCTGCTTAAAGAGAAAGCGTCACAATTATTTTATCCAATTGATGGACTTGTTGCTGCATATAATGATATTGCTTATGGGCTATCACTCGGTACAACAGATAAATATCCGCGTCATTCTCTGGCGTTCAAATTCTATAATGTTGAATACGAGACAGTTTTGAATGCTGTTGAATGGACCATGGGTAAATCTGGACAACTAACGCCTACAGCAGTCTTTGAACCAGTTAAAATTGATGGGACTTCTGTAAGTAGAGCGAGCTTGCATAATGTAAGTATTTTCAAAAGATTTTATCTGCATAAAGGTGATACTGTAGCGGTATATAAGGCAAATCAGATAATTCCGCAGATTTCTCGAAATATGACAAGAGGTTATAATACCGGTGAGAAATTTACAATACCAAAAGTTTGCCCCATATGCGGGGAACCGACATCCATTGTAAAAGAGAACGATTCTGAAGTATTGATGTGTATGAGTGTTCAGTGCAAAGGAAAACTGCTCGGAGAGCTTAATACTTTTGTAGGGAAAAAGGCCCATGATATTAATGGATTATCTGAGGCCACATTGCAGCTATTGATTGATACTGGGCTTGTGTCATCACCAATTGATCTGTATTATTTGAAGGATCATTCTACAGAATTGTCCAGATTACCTAGAATGGGAGCAAAGAAAATTGCGAATATTTTAGATTCTATTGAGTCTAGCAAGAATACTACTATAGAAAAATTTATTGTAGGATTAAATATTCCGTTAATTGGTGGTAGAGCTGCAAAGGATATTGCTAGATATGAAGAAATAAGAACCAGGGAATTAGGAATGCTCTATCCATTTAAAACTTTTATTAAAGATGCTGCTTCTGATTTTAATTTTACCTGTATTGAAGGATTAGGGACGGAGCGAAATATTTCTATCCATAGATATTTTAAGGAAAATTATGATTACGTTATTGCTTTGGCAGAACAGTTCATATTTTCGAAACTTAATAATGATAAAATATCTTCTGAAAGCGATTCATTGTCCGGAAAGAAATTCTGTATCACTGGAAAGTTACATATTTTTGCTAACCGGAATGAACTTGTGGCGGATATAGAATCAAAAGGAGGGAAAGTTGTGTCCGGAGTTACAAAGGCAACTGATTATCTAATTACCAATGATAAAAACAGTGGATCTAGTAAAAATAAGAAAGCTTCTGAGTTGAATATTCCTATTATCAGTGAAGAAGAATACAAAAACAAATTAAATTAACTTTTACTATTGACAAATGTAAATAACAGTGATATAGTTGACCTATCAAAACGAATTAGATTAACTCAGTTAGAAAGGCACAAGAAATGATATGTTACTATTTAAAAGGGACAAATGGAGAGTACATTGCAAGAGATCCAACAGGAAGGATTAAATTAGTATCTGATCTCGCTGATGCACTTTTGGTTCCGGAAGTTGAAAAGAAAAAAATTAAAGCAATTCAAGCAAATAATATCCCAGACGTATTAAAAAAATTTGGGCCATATGAAATATGTGAAACCGATTATAATGGAGTTGAAGCAATTACAACAGATGATATAGTTGGTGAAATTATCGGTAGTATAAATGAATTTTCAAGTAAGATGAATGAAATTACTGATTATTCAAAAGAACTTAATTCTATTATTTCATATACTGATTTACAAATTTCAGACATTTTGCATTATATTGAATTTCATAAGTTTTCTGCGGCAGAAGGATATAAATTATGCAAAAAGTTGCAAGAGATTTGTGATAGACGAAGAGAAGCCAAAAATAAAATACAAATTATAAACACGATAAAACATCAATCGTGTGCAAGTGTTTTATCTGGAAATGCTACTAAAAGAATAGAAAAAATTGTACCAGATAAAAAATATACTCCAAGAGTATTTGATGAATTGTTCAAAAAGAATCAGTCACGAATAAGAAAAGAAAAATCAGTGAAAATAAAAATTTAATTAAACAATAAGGAGATAAAAATATGTTTAAAGATTTTGTAAAGGCAATCCAGAAAAATTTACAGCAGATGTCTAAAGATTCTTCAAGATTATTCACAGTAAATGTGGATACCGAGGAGCTTTATAATTTATATCTGGATTCGTTTCCGGCAGGTACAAATGAAATTTATAGAGAAAGAAGAGAATATGACTGTAGTTGCTGTAGACATTTTATCAGAGACGTTGGTAACGTCGTATCTATTAAAAATGGTGAGTTACATACCATTTGGGGAATTAATCCAGTATCAGATGATAAATATAATGTAGTCGCAGCTGTGCTTGATGCCTATGTAAAACAGAAAGCGGTATTAGGGGTATTCCTCAAAAAAGAGAAACGAATTGGTACTCCTGAAAATAGAGAAATGCTCCCGACAGGAAAAATTAATAAATACGAGCATTTCTTCGTAGATCTGCCAGAAATTTGTATCTTTAAGGAATGTTATGGACATACACTTGAAGGTGATTTAAGTCAATTCAGAGATGTCCGTAATGTATTTAAACGTTCTCTTGATGAAATTAGTAAAGAAGCTGTAGATACTGTACTTGAACTGATTGCTCAAAATTCTTTATATAAAGGTGCCGAATGGAAAAAGCAACTTACTGAATTTAAGAATTATCAGAAAGAATATGGAAAGCTTACGGATAAACAGAAAGAACTTTGGATCTGGGAAAAGTCAATTGCTGCAGGTGCCGTTATCGGTAAGATTCGTAACCATAGCATAGGAACATTGCTGGTGAATATTTCCGAAGGAATGGATCTTGACCTTGCCGTTAGAAAATATGAGCAGATTGTAGCCCCTGTAAATTATAAACGTCCAAAGGCAATTTTTACAAAGAAGATGCTTGAAAATGCAAAGAAGACTATTACAGAACTTGGTTATATGGATTCATTACAGAGAAGATTTGCCACCTTGGATGATATCACAGTGAACAATATACTTTTCTCTAATAAAGACGCAGCAAAGAGAATTACCGGCGCTATGGATTTGTTTGATGAAATGGAACAGGATGTTGCAATTGATCCAAAACGATTCTCTAAGGTAGAGGAAATAAGTGCAGAAGATTTTATTAAGAATGTTTTGCCAGTGGCAAAGGAACTGGAAGTATACCTGGAGAATAAACATATTCAAAATATGGTATCTTTGATTGCTCCAGAAGTTGCTGATGCGAAAACAATGTTCAAATGGAACAATGGAATGTCTTGGGCGTATACCGGTAATATTACAGATTCAGATATCAAAGAAAATGTAAAAGCTGCTGGTGGTTCAGTCACAGGTATTGTAAGATTTTCTATTCAATGGAATGATGGAAACGGTAAGGATAATTCAGATCTTGATGCTCATTGCCTCGAACCACAAGGCGGAGATCATATTTATTTTAGTCATAAAATATCAAGATATACTGGTGGTGAATTAGATATTGATATTACCGATCCAATATATCAATGTAAATCAAATGGTGGAGTAGCAGTTGAAAACATCACATATCCATCAAAAGAAAGAATGAAACCTGGTACATATAAATTCTATGTTAATCAGTATTCATTCAGAAATTCTCAGGGATTTAAGGCTGAGGTAGAGGTAAATGGTGAAATTCATTCTTACGAATACAATACTCCAGTACGTGGTAATGTAGATGTTGCAGAAGTAATCCTTGATCAGTCAGGAAATTTCAAAGTAGTGGACAAACTTCCAGGAAATTGTGCAACAATCAGTAAAGATGTCTGGGGAATTAAAACTTTGCAGTTTACACCGGTATCAGTTGTATGTTACTCACCAAATTACTGGGATGAACAGAAGGGAATTGGTCATCAGCACTTATTCTTTATGCTGAAGGACTGCATCAATCCAGAAGAGCCGAATGGATATTATAATGAATTCTTGAAACCGGAACTTGAGCAGCACCGAAGAGTATTTGAAACGCTTGGAGCAAAAGCACATGTAAAAGATGTTGATGATCAGCTTTCAGGAGTAGGATTTTCACTTACAAAGAGAAATGATCTGATTATTAAAGTAAAAGGCGCTACAGAGCGAGTAGTAAAAGTAAAGTTTTAACATAATTTAATTATACAAATAGAAAGAGAGGAATAAAAACATGGAACTTACAAATATTTTTGAGGCGGCAACAAGATATAAATACAGATTCCCGTTCAAAGGAATGATTTCAGTAGAGGATTTATGGGATCTGAAATTACAGGATTTGGATTCAGTATTTAAACTGCTGAATAAAGAGAAAAAGCAGAGTGATGAAGAAAGTCTGTTACAGGTTAAATCTGAAGCAGACCAGGAGCTGGAAAATAAAATTCAGATTGTGAAATTCATTGTACAGGTAAAACAGGCAGAAGCTGCAGAGAGACTTGCTGCGAAAGATAAGAAAGAGCGTAATCAGAAGATTATGAGAATCATTGAGAGAAAGCAGAACGAAGCTCTGGAAGGCAAGAGTCTTGAAGAACTGACAGCTATGTTAGAGGAGTAATATATGAGAATACTTGGAGATATTGCAGCATTTTTGTTTATGGCAATTGTGATATTAATTTTATTGCTAATTTTGTGTTTTATATGTGCTGCGGTATTAGCTGTAATTGTAGAAGCTATATACGAGGAAACCGGAAAATTAGAAGCTTTGTATAATATTTTACGCCATCTTCTTTAAGGAAAATAAAATTCAGATTGTAAAATATATTGTTAAGTTTAAGCAGGAAGAGATTGAAGAGCGTCTTCAGGCAAAAGACAAAAAAAATACAATCAGAAGCTGCTTGAACTGATCGAACGCAAACAGAATGAGGAGCTTGCCGGAAAGTCTATTGAGGAACTGCAGGCAATGCTTAAGGCATGATGTTGATTACAGAATTGTTAAATATTACATTACTTACTGTGTACTTTGTATTGGTATCAATGGGAATATTAGTCTTTATAGTGTTTCTTACAACCTTTATGTACGCAGTAGTAATGATAATATATAGATTCACTGGAAAGCTGGGAAAGCTTTACAGAATACTAGAAGAAATAGAAAGGAAATTTTAAATGAAGAACGGCTTATCAAATGAACAGGTCGAAGAGAGTCGAAAATTACATGGAAGTAACAAGCTTCCTGAACCGAAACAAAAGAAATGGTATCATTTTGCAAAGGAAGCACTGACAGAACCAATTACATTGATTTTGATTATTATCGCTGTATTTGAACTTGTGCTTGGAATATTAGGTGTAGCGGAGTTATCCGAACCAATTATGATCCTCTTAGTTCTTGCCATTGTTACTGGTTTGGCAATTAAGACTGGGCTTGGTGTTCAGAAATCAGCTGCAGAGCTAAGGGCCAAAACATCCGTGCGATATTGCGATGTAATTAGAAATGGAAAATTGCAGACTATTAATAAGAATGATCTTGTAGTTGGAGATCTTACTATTATTAGAACAGGCCAGGAAATTTTTGCAGATGGATATATTGTCGAAGGGAAAATTTCTGTAAATAATGCAGCAATTAATGGAGAAACAAAAGAATGCGTCAAGACTCCAATAGAAGGATTTGTTTATACTAAATCAACATCTACAGATACATATACAAATCAAAATTGTCTTTTTTCAGGTACTACAGTAGTTTCTGGAGAAGGCAAAATGTTTGTGACGGATGTTGGTGTAAATACAGTCAATGGAGACACACTTGTTAAAATGCAGACGCTTGAAGCTCCAAAAACAGCTCTTGATATTGCAATTGATAATCTGTGCGATTTTATTTCCAAGTGGGGAACAATCGCAGCGGTTCTTGCTTTTATTGTCATGACTGTATCCGGAATTATGAATGTTGGTGGTTTTGGCTCATATTTTTCAGGAGATATTCTTGAAATCGTACAGAAAATTGCACAGAACTTTGCAAATGCATTGACGATCATTGTTGCTGCGGTCCCGGAAGGATTGCCACTTATTATTAAACTTGTCACAAAGCAAAATGTAAGTACTATGGAAAAATTTAATATCCTGGCCAAAAATCCAGGAAAGATTCCAGAGCTTGCATACGTAAATCTTATTTGTACTGATAAAACAGGAACTCTCACCACTGGAGTAATGACTCCGAAGACAATGGTAAACGGATTGTGTGAGAATATTATGAATTCAAAATCTGTGCTTAATGATTTGATTATGAATAATATTTGCCTGAATAATAGTGCAGAATTTGATTCTGATGGAAATATTACTGGAGGTAACTCTATTGATCGTGCTGTACTTGGTATGTATTCTTCAACGGATACTTCCGGTGTTAAGAATAGATTTACAGTCAAGGCAAAACAGCCATTCAGTAGTGAAAACAAATATTCGGCCATTATGGTAGACAATGGTGAGAATGTTGTAACATTTTACAAAGGCGCACCAGAGAAGTTAATTGACGGATGTACTCATTTTGTTCATTCTGATGGTTACATAGACGAGTTCGGAGAAACTAAAAAGGACGCACTAAGATCATATATTAAAGGAATGACAGAAAAAGCAATGCGTTGTATTGTATTAACTATGTCTGATAGCTTTAAAGAAAATGATCTTCCTAACAATATGAGTTTTTTATGTGTGATTGGTGTTGTTGATCCGATCAGACCGGAAGTGCCAGAGGCGGTCAGAGTAGCACATAACGCAGGTATCCAAGTTATTGAGATTACTGGTGATTGTCTTGAAACAGCAAAAGCTGTAGCAACGGAAGCAGGTATTTACAGAACAGGAGACTTGGCTGTTACCAATGATGAATTTGAAGCTATGACGGATGAAAAAGTAAGAGAAATTCTTCCAAAGCTTACAGTAATTTCAAGATGTTCACCAAATACAAAGCTTCGTCTTATAAATATTGCACAGAATACAGGGATGTCTGTTGGAGTCGGAATGTCTGAAGGAAACGCTGGGATGTCTGTCGCTATGACAGGTGATGGTGTAAATGATTCCCCGGCACTTAAAAAGGCAGATGTTGGATTCGCAATGCAGGCCGGATCAGACGTAGCAAAGGAAGCAGGAGACATTATTCTTACAGATAATAACTTCGCAAGTGTCGTAAAAGGTATAGAGCTTGGTAGAACATTTATGCATAATATTATGATGTTTCTTGAGTTCCAGCTGCCAATCAATATATCATTACTCATTATGAGTATGTTATATCCAGTTATTTCTGGAGGAAGCCCGTTCTTAGCAGCAGTACAGATCCTTATTATCAATATCATCATGGACTCTCTGAATTCTCTGAGTTTTGGCGGAGAACCACCGAAAGAAGAGTACATGAAAGAGAAACCATTAAGAAAAGGATCTGGATTATTTATTAATGGTGCAATGGCAAGAATACTTTCTACAACTGCTATGTTTATTCTTATATTCGGAGTTATTATATTTGGATTTGACAATATATTTACAACAGATGTATCAGCGATGACCGCAAGATTTGCCACACTTTGTATCATGGCAGTATTTAATGGATTCTTAATTCGCACAGATAGCATCAATTTATTCAAAGGAATTGGGAAGAATAAACTGTTCATTTATATTGCAATTGGAATCTTTGTAATGACATTTCTGTTATGTAATGTGGTAGGTAGCTTTGTACAGACTACAGTACTTAGCTTATATCAGTGGGGAATTGTATTTGGGCTTCCATTCTGTATTGTTATTGACACTTTGGTTGCACGTTTGATTGAAAAGACAATGATTAATAAGAAATAAGGAGAATAGAAAATGGGATTTTTAGGAAAGTTATTTGGAAAAAAAGAAAATGATACGATAGAGAATACGGTAACGCAGCAGATTACAACAGAAAAAGATTTACAGAACCAGAATGATGAGGAGTCAAATTCTCCTATGATGCCAATTGATATGTCAAAACACCAAGAGAATTTAAATACTGTCCTGATCAATATGTCAAAAGATAACAAAATTGACATGACAAAACATGTAGCGAGAGTAGCATTGGCCATGGATTATTCCGGAAGCATGAGCAATCTTTTCCGTAATGGATCTGTTCAGGAAACAGTTTCTCGGCTGTTACCAATTGCTCTTCGATTTGATGATAATGGTGAACTTGAGAGTTGGTTATTTTCTAACGGAAGTGAAAGACTTGCAGCTGTTACAAAAGACAATTATTCAACATATGTAAGAAAAGTAATGAATAAAGCAAATATGAGTATGGGCGGGACTAACTATGCACCCGTATTAAAGGAAATGGTTTCTTATTATAAAGATATTGAACCAAGTGAAGTGCCAGCATTTATTATTTTTATCACAGATGGAGAAAATTGGGATACGAATGAGACAAATAAAATCGTAAAAGAACTTTCTAATTACAATATGTTTGTACAGTTTATTGGAATTGGAGATGAAAGTTTTAATTATCTTCGATCTTTAGATCATATGGAAGGCAGAAAACATGACAATACTGGTTTTACAGCAGTAAAAGATATGAACAAAATGACTGATGAGCAGCTGTATACAGAGATTCTTCGTCAGTATAAAGATTGGCTCAATAAAAAATAATTCTATACTGTAAATAATAAATTATATATAAATAAAGTAAATTAAAGGAGATTAAGATTATGGCAACAATTAATATGAGCAAAAAACAGAAAATCAGTATGACAAAGGAAGATGGATCTGCAGTAAAGAATTTTTTTATTGGTGTGAACTGGGAGCAAAATAGATACGCCGGAGAAGCCGATATTGATTTTGACATCAATGGAATGCTTACTAATGGAGATCGGAAGGTGACATATCCGGGAGATTTGGTAAATTATAATACATATGGAGATGGATCTGCTTATCCGTGGATTGATTATTCCGGAGATAATCTCACTGGAAATGATTCTCAGGGCATGATGTTTAATGGAAAACATTACGATGAATATTTTATTGTCCACGCAGATCAGTTTCCGGAGAATAAAACAGACTTTACCATTTGTCTTACTATTTTCAGAGCGGTACAGCGCCTTCAGAATTTTGGTATGGTAAGTAATGCAACTATAATGATCTGTGATTATGATAATCCAGACGGAGATAAGTACGAATATAATCTGTCTGAGAATGAGAATTTTGAAAATCTGAACGCCGTAGAGATGGGAAGGCTTTATAAATACGGAGATGGATTTAAATTCCAGGCACTTGGATCAGGATATACCGGAGGAATGACAGAATTGTTTAAGAATTTCGGTCTTGACATTGATGAGGGAAGGGATTAATCATGAAAATTACATTTGGAGCAGTATTATTAATTGCTATTATTGTTGCAGCGTTTTTCTTTTTCAGAAGTAAAACAGGGAAACGAGTAAAAACAAGAGCAACGGGTACAGCAACGGAGGCTATCATTAAAGATGCCTCCACCCCGGAAGGGGCAAAAGCTTATTATAACGAAGCTATTGATGCTAAAAAGGATCAGTATAATAAGGCAAATCAGATCTATACACAGATGCTTGGCAAGATCACTTCTTATGAGGAGCAGCTTCGAGCATTACAAAAAGAAAATATGCAGCTTAATTTAAACATTAACGCTTGTATCGATAAAGGCGATGATGAAGGGGCTAAAGTATATTTGAAGAAACAGCAGGATGCAGAAGATAAGATTGCTGTTTTAAAAGATACACTTAAAGAACTTAGATCTAATGCAACCGCTCAAAAGGAAATGCTTGACAGTGCGCTTCAGGCGGTAAATGATCTTAAGTCTGAAAAGGATAAGGCAATTCTTACTCTTGAAACGGCGCAGGTTACAAAATCCTTACAGGTTACTCCTGGCGCTTCAGACAAGGAAGAAGACAAAATGCTTGAAGTTGTTCGTGAAGGTATCAAAAAGCAAAAAGAAGCTGCAGACGGTACAAAGGCTGCATTTGATGCATCTGCAGATGTACAGCAGAAGCGCCTTGATAAGAAGATGAAAGACGAGGCCATTGATAAGAAACTGCAGGAGTTAAAAGTAAGGAAAGGAAAATAAAATGGTCGCATTAAATATGGGAACATTTGTTATATGCCTCGCGCTTGCCTTTCTAGCAGGCGTGGTGGTAAAAACTATTATATCGAGAAAATAAAGGTGTGCAATATGTTGATAAGAAAAGAAATTATTCCAATAGATGAGGTATATTCAGCAGTAAAAGATGTATTGTTCGAACCAAATAGAAAGAAATCCTTTGTTAATATTCGTGGGGATTTAATTAAAGGAAATAGTCAGCGATTTCAGACGTTTTTTACAAAAGGATTGAAATGCGTCTCTTGTGGAATAGAAGGCAAATATTTCGCAAAGGAAAAAACAAAGGGAGATAAGAGATATCATTTAAATCTATATGCTATAGATGGTAATGGAAAAGAGGTATTAATGACAAAAGATCATATTTTTCCTCATAATAAAGGCGGAAAGAATAATATCTCTAATTATCAAACTATGTGTGTGAAATGCAATGTAGCAAAAGGAAGTAGGATATTATAGGAGGAGACAATTATGAGTTTTGTTGTAAAAGGTAGTTTTGGAGAGATTGAAGTGGATTGTATTATAAATGGATTGATAACACCTAATAAGATGATTATGTTTAATGCTATGCTTGTGGATGGCAGGAAGATATTTGTAGGGATTGCCCCAATAAACAAAGGTTATCAAGAAGCATTAGAGCAGATTCAAGAAATCAATAAGATACTTGAAGGGGCAAATTGTAAAAAAGAAAAAGCAGCACCAGCCCATAAACCTAAGTACAAATGGGGAGACTGGAAAGAAGTTTACACTTATTTTATGGACCCATTTTCTCGTAGAGAAAAACTATTAGTATATAATGTTAGAACTAATGGTAAGAGAGTGCAGGTAGAATTCGACGGTGTAAAAGCTATGGCTTCTTGTAATATTGAAGCAGGAGATCAATTTGATTATAAGTTTGGTAGGGAACTGGCAGAGCGAAGATTGATTGCGAAATTGATTGAGAAACGTGCAAATTCATATTATATAAGCAAAATCAGCAAAACAAATTAAATTAACTTTATGTATTGACAAACGAAACTTGATATGCTATACTAAATACATAGTCAAGGATGACAACAGCACAGAGGAGTGAAAGCTCCCTGTGCTAAATAAAAAGAAGAAAGAAATTTAATTATACAAACAATGGGCTATCGCCAAGCGGTAAGGCACAGCACTTTGACTGCTGCATTCGCTGGTTCGAATCCAGCTAGCCCAGCTTGAAAATTTAATTATACAAAAAGGAGATAAAAATGAGTAAAATTATTAGTACAGGTTCCACTTTTAGAATCTACGGAGATGATCTTGTAACACATAATCAACTTCCGGCACAAATTTATTCTATCAGATGTTCACAGATGACAGGATTTTATTTAGAGAAACATGCTGATATTGAGATCAATGAAGATAAAATATACGGTGTGCACATGGAAAAAGTAAATAAAGTATTAAATGCTTTTCCAAATTTCAATAAAAATCTTGGCGTGATCTTATCTGGAGCCAAAGGAATTGGCAAATCTTTATTTTCTAAGATTCTTGCTGTAGAAGCTGTAAAAAAAGGATTGCCAGTAATTATTGTTGATACATATATCCCTGGAATTGCTAATTTTATTGAAGAAATTGAACAGGAAGTATTAGTAATGTTTGATGAGTTTGATAAAACATTTGGTAATATTAAAGCTGCTGATGGTATGGCTAATCCGCAAACAGAGCTGCTTACATTATTTGATGGATTAGCTCAAGGGAAAAAGTTATATGTTATTACTTGTAATAATCTTAATACTCTGAGTGATTATTTGGTAAATAGACCTGGAAGATTTCATTATCATTTTAGATTTGATTATCCAACAGATTCTGAGATTACAGAATATATGAGAGATAAGTTACATAAAGAGTATTATGGAGAAATTAGTAAGGTAATTGCATTTTCTAAAAGAGTCAGCTTGAATTATGATTGTTTAAGAGCTATCGCATTTGAGCTTAATACAGGATTACAATTTCAAGAGGCAATTAAAGATATGAATATCCTTCATATAAATAATACCGTTTATATAGCTACTTTGTATACTAAAGATGGAAAAAAGGATACAGAAGAAAAGAGCCTTGATTTATTTGATAAGACTTCTAATCATAGTTTATATTTTACAATAGATGGAAAATGGTTCTATACAAAATTTTCTGGTGTTGATGTAAGATATGATTTTGACAGACACATTGATTTTGTTGATGGAAAAGATGTTGAAATTATTCCGGATGAAGACTATGCGGATCTTACAAAAGAAGAAAAGAAAAAATACGAAAATATTAAAATTGATCGTATCGTTTTTGCAAGAAAAGAAGAAAAGGGACTTCATTATAATCTTTCTGTATAAAAATTTAATTAAACATTCCGACGAATAAAAACTTTAGATATGTGGAAGTTCGGTTATAAGCATGTGGCTTTCATTTTACTTTTTACCTCTTATAACTCGTTTGAAGCAGGTCTTACGAGTATAAATAAACTGTATAAGGGTAAGCCAGTAGTAACCTTATACAACAAGCGGATATGACGGAACTGGCAGACGTAGAAGGCTCAAACCCTTCGGAGAAATCGTGTGGGTTCGAATCCCACTATCCGTATTCGGACTATTCTTACGGATTTACTTGATGGCCTAAATAGTAATGAGGAGAAATAAGTCCGAGAGGTTAACCTTTATATTATATAGCGTCTATAGGACATTAAAGAAGATTGAAAAGTTGGTGGAATACTGGAACCCAGTGATGAGGAAGCTGCGAATGTGTTGGTTGTATGGTTTGGACGCATTGAAAGGAAACATTTATATAGATGTGCTTTGTGCTAATGAGGTTGTGAGTGGGCGTTGGAGGAGGATCTGGTAGCAGATGTGTAATTAGTTACGAAGCGAAAAGTAATTGAGTCAGTGAGGTAGAAATAATGTGGGAGGGCTTTTGAGAGTGATGACGATCGTTCGTGTAACTGACACGATTGCATAAGCAAGTTTTTTACAGATATTGTTACATTTCTATATTGTGGGTGTAATTATAACGCCCACTACATGGAAACTTAGCTCAGTTGGTTAGAGCAACCGGCTCATAACCGGTCGGTCCTGGGTTCGAG
>ERZ773142.50-NODE-50-length-173029-cov-59.6701_pt1 | contig 173029 bp, 142 predicted proteins | sample MGYA00580853_ERZ773142 | MGnify/ENA primary metagenome ERZ773142 (study PRJEB29015, sample SAMEA2737862) | human gut metagenome | biome: human gut; feature: human-associated habitat; material: faeces | place: China | collected 2012 ...
TGTTACCTCCACATTCTTTTTTATTTTGAATGTCCGCAAAATCCGTCCTACATCAGATGCCCATGCATATGTTCCCTATCAGTATGGACTGCATACACCGCCTCATAATCATCACCAAGCACATCCTTTGCGAAATGCTCGAGGACATACATTGCCTGCTCTGTAGTTACTTTTTCTTCCGGCGAAAACGATATAATCACATGATAGCCCTGCCTTTTACCTGTCTTATGAAATATATTCTTTGTCTCTTCCATCTGCTCAAATGCTGTATCTGGCAGGCAGTTAATACCGCCCACCAGTACACATTCTTCTGTCTTATCCGGATTCTGAATATATTCCAAAGCATTCTTCAGGTGCGATGCCGGATTTTTGCCTTCTGACTCCTGTATATTTAAGATCTTTGTAATCGCCATACTTCCAGCACCTCCCCGAATGTTTTCTTTACATCATCCAGACTGTTCTGCAATTTATCAATATCGCTGTAATACAATCTTCCCTGTGAATTGCCAAGCTTTACCGCCTGATTAATATTATTTGCAATACCTGCAATAACACGAATTATTTTTGCCCTGTCCTCTGGATAACTTGTATCAATGTTGCCTCCTGTCCGAATTAATTCTCTTATTGTAGGCACTTGCTGTCATTCCTGTTCGCTTAAGTGCCGCTTTCAGAATATCCATATCTTTCTCTGACAGCTTCACCGATATCTTATAATCTTTCCTGTCAGACTTGTATCTTCTCTTTCCATCTGCCATACGTTTTTCCCCTTTCGTAATTTCCAAATTCTGTATCAAACCAATCTCTTTTTATCTGTACCATTGCTTTTTCATCCTTTCTAAAAGTTCTGCTTATAGGTTTTGCAAGATGCGGAAAAGGTCGGACCTTTTCCCGAAAAAATATAAACGCCATCAGCGTTTACATAATTTTTCGTCTTGGCAGGAGCACCTGCACCCTGTATATAATATGTGGTGGTTAATGTACCACCACAATTACTGATATGGTGGCACTTTTTGCCATCACTTTACTGTTTTAGTGGCGTTTTCCGCCACCACTTTTCCATTTTGATGGCACTTTCCTCCACCATGGCTTTTTTCTCGCTTATCTGAGTGGTGGCGCTTTTTGCCGTCACTTTGCTGTTTTGACGGCGCTTTTTGCCCCCACTTTTGCATTTTGACGGCACTTTTTGCCCCCACACTTTTTTCAGCTCTGATTTATGCGGGGGGCGCTTTCTGCCCCCACTTTGTGGTTTTGGGGGCGCTTTTTGCCCCCATTTTCACATTTTGGGGGCGCTTTTTGCCCCCACACTAATGAAACTGCATTACTACATCCATAATAACGATTTCCTCTGCCATCATCCTGGTCTGTGTTCTTAGCTGTAACTGTTCTGTAAAGGAATTTGGATTCTTTGGCTTATGCTTTTTCAGCCACTTAGCTTCAATATCATCGAGCAGCTCATATGCTGTATCATTGACTTCATCTGCTCGCTCTTCAAGCTCCCCGAACCGCACCAGACTCTTATATCTCATTGGATATTCTTCCTTGATATATTTAATCCACATTCGTCCATACTTTCCTGCATCTATATCTGCCTTCTCTGTTCCTGCGACAAGAACCGGATAGAAGATTCCATCCCTTTCTTCATATGGGATACCTAGCTTTTCAAATGTTGTCTTACTCATAATGATTACCGCCTTTCTCATCACTTTGCAGAATATCAAGCACATGCTTTAATGGAACCAGCAGTTCTTCAACATCTATACCTCTGTCTGCTTCATCTAATGTCTGTAATTCTTCCAGTATCGTATCAAGATGCACCTGTACTTTCTTTGCCACCTTCATTCCACCAACAACCATGATTTCATGCTTCAGAAGACATTGGATGATATAATCCTGTTTTGAAAGTCCGCTGAGTGAAACCTTCACATTCAGCTCCTGTGCTTCCTCCGGTGACATACGAAACGCTACTACAACATTTCTCCATCTGTTCTTGGCATCCAGCCTTTTCTCGCTCATAACAATCTGCTCCTTCCAATATAAAATCTATTCTTTTAATTCCTGATTCATATATCCCGCAAAACTTGTACCGGCATGATTCATAATGTTTTACATAGGCATTATCAAACTGCCTTGTACTTATCAATGCTTATAATCTTTTCCGCAGCCGCATCCATATCAATCATAGGTGCTGTTTCCTCTGTCTGCATGATTTCTACATCATCATCCTGCTCTTCACAATCCTCAAAGCTTGCATTGACAGCATCAAGTCTGTCAGCCATTGCCACCTGCTTTGACGGAAACAGATGCGAATAACGATATGTGATATCAATGCTCTCATGACCAACCCTGTCAGCTATTGCAACTGCGGAAAACCCGAGGTCGATCAGATGTGAAATGTGCGAATGCCTTAGATCATGGATTCTGATTTTCTTCACACGGGATAATTTGCATCCACGCTCCATCTCATGATGAAGGAAGCTCTTTGTTACCAGGAAAATCCTGTCTGTTGGTGTCTGGTCATATAACATTGCAAAATATTCCTGCATTTCTTCTGCAAGGAACTTCGGCAGCTTGATTGTCCTGTTGCTCTTAGGTGTTTTCGGAGTTGTAATAACATCCTGTCCCTGCAGCCGCTGATACGATTTATTTATTCTGACTGTGTTCTTTTCAAAGTCAAAATCTTCCATTGTAAGAGCAAGCAGTTCACCTAATCTCATTCCCGTCCAGTACAGCATTTCAAATGCATAAAATGAAACCGGCTTGTCAATCACCGCTTCTAAAAACTTCTTATATTCCTCAGTTGTCCAGAAAAGCATTTCCTTCTTTTCTTCCCTGCCCATATTTCCAGCCTGTCTTGCCGGATTTGATTTCAAATTATAAAACCTGCACGCATGATTGAATATCGCACTTAAAATGTTGTGCATTGTCTTCTTGTAAGTCTGGGAATAACTCTTCCCATTCTCATAACGGAATGCTACCATCTCATTCTGCCACTTGCGTACATCTCCCGGTGTAATCTCATTCATCTTAAGATTCTTAAAATATGGAAGTATCTTTGTCTCCACAATGTGCTCTTTTGTAAGCCATGTGTTGAGTTTGACATAATTTTTCACGTCCTCTGTATACAGCTTCCAAAACTCTCCAAATGTCATATCCAGATTATTCTCCTGCCGTATTTTATAATTCCTCTCATAATCAAGTGCTTCCCTTTTTGTTGCAAAACCTCTTTTCTTTATCTGTTTGTTTTCCCCGGTCCAGTCCTTACAATAGAATTTGACGAACCAGGTGCCTGTCTTACTGTCTTTATAAGCTGGCATATTCATCATCTCCTTCTTTCCATATGCAGAAGCAGATGCCTAAGCCGTATCGCTTCCGCACCTGCCTCTGCCTTAATCTTCTTACCTGTTGCTTATACTACATCACTCATACCATAAATGCGTTCTTCAAAATACTTTCTGCTTACTTTTCCACGAATCACAATGTAACCCTTCTTTTCAAGTTCACTGTTGATCTGTCTCATAAGCTTGTATGCTGCGGATCTTGAAATTCCAAGAATCTGCATCACATCTCCTACTTCTAAAAACTTTTCGTTCATGCCTTTCACCACCTTTCCTTTAAATATTTGTTTTGGCGTTTCTCCATACCAGTTCTGCTGATGTCACAACCAGCCTCCTTACCTGAGATAATCTCCTGTAATACCGCCCGCTCCTGCTCGAGGTACTCGGTCCGCTTGGGGGAGTGTCCACATTCGCTCGATTCCTATGAATGTCATGGCAAATGCCTGTTAGATTTCTGTACCGCTCATTCAGTTATTTTTCAATACCATATCGTATAGATAATTGAATTGATATTATTCTATACCGTATGGTATTGAATTGTCAAGAGGTTTTTCTAATGTTCTCGTATAGAAAAACTTCCATTTTCATTTTTTCCGTGTTATACTGTCTTTAACAGTCCATCAGAGACAGATAAACGGAGGTAACTACACTATGACAATTGGTGAAAGAATAAAGAAAATACGGGTATTCCGTAAAATGACAATGGATGAATTGGGCGGTGCACTTGGATTTGAGGGCAAAAATATGTCGGTCCGCATATCCCAGTATGAAACCGGTGCACGCATTCCCGGTGAAGATATGATTCTAAAGCTTGCTGATGCATTGCACTGCAATTACAAGGCAATCTCTGATTACAGCCTTGGTGCTGCTGAAGATATCATTGAAACACTTTTCTGGCTTGAAGAAAGTGCCTCATCACTTCCTGCCCGTGGAAAAGGTACAAGATTCCCAGAGTACACAGCTCCCGGCAACCTGATTCATCTGACTGCAATGACTCCGGCAAAACCTTCCGATGTTGCCAGACCAACTTACAACGAAGATGATTATGAAAGTGCAGGCTCACCTGTCGCATTAACTTTTGAATATGGATTGGTAAATGATTTCCTTTCGGAATGGTGTGAAATGAAAACGAAATTAAATAATGGAGAGATTTCTCCTAATGAATATTTTGAGTGGAAAATAACATGGCCTCAGGCATAAATGAAACTATTCCTGTACAGCTCACTTTAGTACCAAAATAGTACCACAAAGCAAAAAACAAGCTCGCAAATGCCCATTTTACTAGGCTTTGCGAGCTTTTGAAAATTATTCAAACTCAATCGTTCCCGGTGGCTTACTCGTCAGATCATAGAATATTCTATTCACCCCACGAACTTCATTTATAACTCTGCTCATCACTCTATTCAGAACTTCATACGGAATTTCCGCTGCCTCTGCAGTCATGAAATCAATCGTATTAACGGCTCTAAGAGCTACAGCATAATCATAAGTTCTCTCATCACCCATAACACCAACGCTTCTCATATTCGTAAGTGCTGCAAAATACTGACCAATTGTCTTATCAAGTCCGGCATTTTCAATCTCTTCACGATAAATAGCATCTGCATCCTGAACGATACGAACTTTCTCAGCTGTTACTTCGCCGATGATACGTACTCCAAGTCCCGGTCCTGGGAATGGCTGACGGAATACGAGTCTTTCAGGAAGTCCGAGCTCAAGTCCTGCTTTACGAACTTCATCTTTGAAAAGATCACGAAGCGGCTCAATGATTTCTTTGAAATCTACAAAATCCGGAAGTCCTCCTACATTGTGGTGAGATTTGATCACAGCGGATTCTCCGCCAAGACCACTTTCTACCACATCCGGATAAATTGTTCCCTGTGCAAGGAATTCAACAGTACCGATCTTTTTTGCTTCTTCTTCGAAGATACGGATGAATTCTTCACCGATAATCTTACGTTTTGCTTCTGGCTCTGTAACGCCTGCAAGTTTGTTATAATATCTTTCCTGCGCATTTACGCGGATAAAGTTCAGATCAAACTGTCCTTCTGGTCCGAAGATTGCCTCAACTTCATCTCCTTCATTTTTACGAAGAAGTCCGTGATCTACGAATACACAAGTAAGCTGTTTTCCAATGGCTTTGGAAAGAAGTCCTGCTGCCACTGAAGAGTCAACCCCACCTGACAATGCGAGCAATACTCTTCCGTTTCCAACCTTCTCGCGGATCTCTGCAATTGTATTCTCAACAAAAGCATCCATCTTCCAGTCGCCCGCACATTCACATACATTTTTTACAAAGTTGTTGATCATCTTTGTTCCTTCTACTGTATGAAGTACTTCTGGATGGAACTGGATTGCATACAGTTTCTCAGCTGCGTTCTCAGCTGCTGCAACCGGACAGTCAGCAGTGTGTGCTGTAATTTCAAATCCCGGAGCAATCTTTGAAATATAATCAAAATGGCTCATCCAACATGTTGTTGTCTCTGAAACACCCTCAAATACTTTGGAGTCTTTTTTATCAATAATAACTTCTGTCTTACCGTATTCTCTTACATCTGCACGCTCAACTTTTCCACCAAGTACATGTGACATCAGCTGTGCACCATAACACAGTCCGAGAACCGGAATACCAAGCTTGAACAGTTCTTCTGAATAAGTCGGTGAATCCGGCTCATAACAGCTGTTCGGTCCGCCTGTGAGAATGATTCCTTTCGGATTCATTGCTTTGATCTTTTCAATATCTGTCTTATATGAATAAATTTCACAATATACATTACACTCCCTGACACGTCTTGCAACCAGCTGGTTATACTGTCCACCAAAGTCAAGGACAATCACTAATTCTTTCTTCAAATCTTCCCTCCTGTAAAATCCAATCAAAACTACTTGCTTTATCTATATATCTTTTTCTGTTCTTCATTATAGTAGAGGAATCATTGATTTACAAGTATTTGTTTATGTAAAATAAAATCTTATCCACAATTTCTATTACTATACACGGTAATTATTCCCCTTCTGATCTATCCAAAACAAAAAAGATGCCGAACAAATGCCCGACATCCCATTTTTATGTTCCATTTTATGCTGCAAATCTTTCTAGCTGTCTTTCAAGTTCTGTGCAATCGTCTGCATACATCTGCAGTTCAATCACGTTATTCAATCCCAGATTCATGATTCCAAGTAATGACTTCGCATCTACTACTGCCCGTCCTCTTCTCATGTCCATGTTAAAGTCAAATTTACATACTGTTTTCAAGAAATCAATGATCTCATCCGGGTGTTTGAAAGTAATGTTCATTGTGCTCATTCTTTTCACCTCTTTCTGCCTTAACGGCTATGAAATCCTTTTCACTTTTCACATATATCATAGCACATTTTTTATATTTAAAAGGGCGAAATTTTTTATAAAAGTGTATTTTTTTAATTAAATATGCCTCTTATTCTCTACTTTTTTTCTATAAGCAATATAAAATTACTCCTGATTATGAAATTCCATTGGAGTTACGTCTGTATTCCGTCGGTAAAATTCCTTCCTCCTCTTTAAACACCTTACTCATATATTTGGGATCAGAGTAACCGACAAGCCCCGCAATCTGATTCATCTTATATTTTGTTGTCCTGAGAAGCTCCTTTATTTTTTCTATCCTGTATTTCCTCACAGTTTCTGTAAAATTATATCCTGTCTCCTTCTTAAACTGAGAACTCAGGTATTCTTCCGATACATAAAGTTGGCTCGCTGCTTCTTCCAATGTAATACCACTGTCATATTCTTTTCTTATAATTTCCATTGCTTTTTGGATAAGCGTACTGTACTGCTCAAATTTATGCTCATATGATATCATCCGTTCCAAGCCTTGAATCGCTTTCTCTATCTGTTTCCAGCTGATGGCATAGGTAATCTGCTGCATAAGACTCAGGATTTTTGTTTCGTCAATCTCCCCGCCATAATTTCTATAATTCAATCCAGCTGCCATGCAAAAACGAATGATACTGTATTTTATTTCTTTTGGAAAATATTTTTCTCTTTTCATTTCCTCACAAACAAGTTGAAATTGTCTGGCAATTCCTTTCTTGTTTTCATCGAAAATCATTTCTCGCATTCGTTGTTCTAATTCTACCGGATAACGCACCGGAACAGCTTCAAATTTCTCAACTGTCTGCTGACAGATTAAAACTCCTCGCGGCTGAAGAAGATTCCATTCCATGAGACTTCCTGCCTGAATCATTGCATCTACCAGCTTTGTCAGCTGTTTTGTCTCTATCCATACACAAATAATTGTCCCCGGAAAATTCCTACATAACCCAGTAACCACATTTTTTTTAAAATATTCTTTCCAGTTGCTTGCTTCACGTACCCGGTAAATGATCAGATACACCTGTTTCCATCGATCCGAACATATAACAGATGCCGAAAATCCACACTCACGTCTACAGATTTCTTCGAGAAATCCACGTATATTTTCCTTCTGCTCCTCGTATTCGTCTGCCATTGAAACCGTAAATAAATATCCCGGATCATCCACTGTAAAACCATATTTCCGGATAGTCATTTCATTTAACTTCTGATTCGATATAATTTCTCCATATCTACAGCTTAACAGAACATTTTCAACAGTAAAAGAAGCCTGCACCCAATATTCATTCCTGATTTTTTCATGAATACGGCTTAATGCCTTCTTAAGCTCCATCGGCCGGAACGGCTGTACTAAATATCCGTCCACCCCCAGATCGATTGCCTGCTTTGCCTGTTGAAAATCTTCATCCTTTGTTATAATAATCACACGGAACTCACGTCCTTCCGTGCGTAATTTTCTCAAAAGATTTAACCCATTCATCCGCGGAAGCCCAATGTCCATAATAACAAGATTTGGCTGCATAACTGTTATCATCTCATATGCAGACTGTCCGTTCCCTGCAATCCCCGCCAACTCGTAATTCGGATCTACGCGTTTTAAACCTTTTTTCAGTTCTTCTAATACTTTTTCATCCCTTTCAACGATTGCCACCCGCATTTGAACAGTCTCCTCTCAATGTCCGTGTTTCTGATTGAATATCCTCTTTTATTGTAACATTAACTTCAATAATTGGAAGCATGCAAGTGTAAATATTTTTCTCTGGTAGCGAGCCCTCCCCGGATGTGACGTTCTGATTTGTTGGTGTCTAAAACCTTACGCGTTTCATGAGCCAATGATGGGTTGATCTGAAGCAAGCGTTCTGTAACATCCTTATGTTTGGTCGTTACAATTTAGAACGATTTCATTTTCTTCAATTAATACAGACTCATCTAACCCAAGATCACCAAGCAAGCGTAAATAAATATCTACATTTCCCTCCTTATCTACTTCTATCTTCTGAATCAATCGTTTTAACTGCTGATTGGTCATCTGGTGTACATCTGTGATGTCCTTAATCTCCTTAAATGTATTATTTAAAATGTTCTCTAACTGTTCTCCCCTGGTTAAATGATAAGATACCATCTTGAGTTCATTTTCTATCCGCTCCATCTCCTGACGAGAACCACCAATCTTCTCATTCAACTCTTCACGGGAGATTAGATCATCCGTGTACATATCCATATATTTTTGTCTTGTCTTTTGTAATTTAGCAAGTTCTGCATTTAATTCTTTTTCGTACTCTACATTTTCGTCTTTGGCTTTATATACACGCTGAAATTCATTTACCACATGAGCAATCACTTTTTTCTTTTGTTTCAATACATTTGTAAAATATTCCTGCAAAACTTCAATAAGTTCTTCCTCGTCCACAACCGTTTTATTCGGACAGCTATCTGCTCCCCTGCCGTTTCGCCCAGAGCATACCCAACGTACATACGTGTTCTTATAAGTACGAACCGTTCTTCGGAACGACCAACCACATTCTTTACATTTAATCAATGTAGAAAACAGGTGTTTATTACTCTGCCGTTCGTGGCTAAGATTGAATGCATCATGTCTGCCTCTTAAAATCTCCTGTGCTTTTTCAAATGTCTCATCTTCTATGATTCGAAGTTCCGGCCGTTCCACAACCATCCATTCTGTCTCGTCCTTATCTCTTCTCTGACCAGTCAGGAAATCACTGACTTCTTGCTTGCCATTGATGATTTTTCCAGTATATATTTCATTTGTTAAAATACGGCAAGTTGCATTCTGACTCCATTTGCAATTTCGTTTTGTCTTATAACCTTTTTCATTTAACATATTTGCAATCTTGGCAGCGCCATAACCTTCTTTTGTGTACCACTTGTAAATCTGCTTTACAACTTTGGATTCTTCTTTATTGATTGCAAGATTAAAGTAATCTCCGATTGTTTTGTCATATCCATATACAATATTCGGAACTCGTCCTTTTTCTGCGTTCATCTTCTTGCCGAATTTTACACGCTTGGAAGTATTCGCACTTTCTTCCTGCGCCAGAGCCCCAAAGATGGTTAGAACAAACTCGCTGTTTCCCATGCTGGTCATATTAGCTGTTAGGAATTGTGTTTCGATTCCCAATGCTTTCAACTTACGAACATTCTGTAAAAGATCCACCGTGTTTCTGGCAAAACGAGAGATATCTTTTACAACGACCATATCAAACAATCCATGCTCTGCATCAGCCATCATGCGAAGAAATTCTTTACGATTTTTTATTTTTGTTCCGGAAATACCTTCATCTGCATATAATCTTACTAAAGTGTCCCCTGTGCGTTTTGTGTATTCTGAAAAAAATTCCTTTTGGGCTTCCAGACTGTTGAGCTGATCGGCTTTGTCGGTGGAGACTCGACAATAGGCTGCAATGTTCATAGTGTCACCTCTCTGTTATAGTTGTATCGTTCTGTTACATCTTTTATTATATTCCATACTAGAAATTTGTAAACCCAGAAACTGCAATAGATATAAAAAATATAATCCATTGCAGTTTCTGGGTTTATATCACTCATTCAATTAGGATACATCATTCTCTACTGAAAATATCATTATTAAATGTCATTAAAATTTCATAATGCACAAATAAAAATTTTTGCCTATATTTTCTTTAAAACTGTCATTATAACCAATTGAATTTTCCAAAATATTTGTTATAATAAGTATGTAAATTACATACAATAAAAGTACAAGGTATATGAACTTTTCGGATGATTTCTTTTTAGAAATTTGAACAAAAGGGATTGTACCTTCTTTATTTTTCAAGAATATTTTTTAAAATCATATAGAGCTATTAGTTTTCTAAATAATGATTTATTTTTCTTGTATGTTTCAGTATAATAATATTTTTTCAAATAATTCCCCAATTCCTCCGTTGAAATATTTTTTGCAATTTCTTTTATATTAGCCACCTGTTTCGGAATATGATTAGGATATTTTTCTTCAATTTCTTTTATACTATGAAATGTTATCCCCTTTTTTATATAATTTTTCTTATCTGATGAAGTCGGACGTATATCCGGATCATCATAGCCATCTATGATATTATATTTAGAAGGAATATCATCCCAATCATATCCTAAGGCTTTCACATATTTATATATCGGCAAAAGTGTTGATCCTGCACTACTACGTATATTTTTAAACGTTTTTTCTATCAATTGTTTATTGACAAGATACGGCTTGTTATCAAAAAGTATGTCCTCTAAAATTTCATCAATACTGAAATAGCTAAAACCTATTTGTGTTACTGTATCAGCTCTTCCAAAATAAATGGCAGCTTTTTCATCATCTATATCCGGACTATTTATATCTCCAAACAAAATATTATTCTGAGCTTCTGCCGAATAGACAAAATTACAAACCATATTCTGAAGTTTTCTAGCTAACTTAATTGGCATTGAGCTCTGGATTTGTGATAAGGCTTGATATACAATCCCATAATCTTCTAATATAAACTCATTGATGACAATCGAATGACTTCCCCATGTAAGTGTATTTTTATTAAACGCCTCCTCTTTACCGAATGCAGGTGAAATAAATATAAAATTATCTTTTATCTTTTCCAATTGTTCAGCTGTCAAGCATTCCGCTATTTCACAAAAAATATTTCGTATATTAACATCACCGAGTCCATAGCCAATAAATATTATTGGATGTTCAACAAATATTGTTAATAATTTAGCTGACAAATACTTCAATTTCTTTCCAAAATTATTGTAATCACTTTCTGTAAGAACAATACTATTCGGTTGACTACAGCATCCGTGTATTTTAAAAATTTCAAAAATATTTAATGAATTTGCAACCAACAAACTATCTTGTCCTATAAGCACAGAAAAGTCTTTAAATATACTCTCTAATAATTCATCATAATTAGTAGTTATGACCCCAGCAAATTTATTTTGATTTTGAATCAGCCAAGATAGTTCCTGATACGTAGGTAAGGTTTCATCAATCTGCATCTGGCTAGTTTGTTTTGCAACGAAATATTTAAATGGATTATAATGATTGTCAATTATTTCCTCATTTTCCACATCATTAAAGACCCTAGTATCAAAATCTTCTTCCGAATAATATCTATTATTAAATTCCGCTTCTATTTCTGTCGCAAGTAAAGGATTCACGTAATATTTTTGCTCCTCAATATTTAAGTCAACCCTTTTTTGTGAAACATCTCTTTCAATTTTTTGCTTAAGCTTCTTAAAATCCCTTTCCTCTTTAGTTGGATTAATTATCTTCCAAATATTGAACAAAAGCTCATTCCAACTTGGTGCATGCGAATAACGCATTGATAATCCTGTCCCTACAAATAAATAAGGTAATTGTTGAAACGAAGAAATTCGTTGTTCCAATGTATTCTTTATATATTCGTTCATCTAATCATCCTTTTCAAATATTAATCATTGCCTTTAACCATATAATATAATATTATCCTATTCAATTTTTCAAAACAATACCTGTACATAAGTTTCATGACTTAAATTTTTATGTTTTTCCAATCTATAATCTTTCTGAGGTATGGATCTGCACCATATTTTCCTTCCAGATACTGTTTATCGAACTTGGCATCTTTACGTACAGATTCACCTTTCTTATTTTTAAATTCTACAAGAGAATATAATTTTGAATTCTGACGGTTTCCTTTAGCTACAAACCAGATTTCATCTCTTCTGAATACTTCGCTGTTCATAGTAGACAAATCATGTGATGTAAAAATCAACTGTGCACCCTTTTTATTCTTTTCCATATTACTGAAAGTCATAATAAGGTATTTAAGTAATACCGGATGTATCTTCGCATCCAATTCATCAATTACAAGAGTTGTTCCCCTCAATAAACTTTTTGCAATAAATGGAAGCACTCCGAATAATTTCTTTGTTCCACTGGATTCATCAAATAAATTCAATTCTGCTTCATATTCATCTACTACGTGTTTTGTAAACACTTCGATCCGGTCATTCTCCTTTTCTTCTACACGGAAATCTACAATATCTAAATCCATCTCCTGAATCATCTGGAGCATCAGTCTTTTTACGTCCTCTGACTTTGATATAGCCATTCGTAATTCCTGCATAGGATTTCCATAATTTAGGAAATCAATCTCTTCATCAAACCAGTCAAGCACATCCTGTACCACTTCGTTTTTGCTGTAAGTAATTCCAAGATATGATAACAGTGGCAATGTATCGGATAATTCATCACTGGTTTTCAATCTTGCAAATGCACCTTTCAAAGTAATTTCGTCTTCATCTCGTTCAAAAAGTGCTGATTTCCGCCCTGTTTCTAATTTTATACGATCCAACCTTTCGTATTCGATTACTTCTTTTTTTACGGTTAATTCATAGCGATACTCTGCCATTGCCGTTCTAAAAAACAGTTCAAATTCTGTTGGCTCATTTCTTGTTTCTTCATCAAAAGCAAACGGCTCTATCACAAGCTTTTTCATCTTTATTGCAATCTCTTCGTTATTACTTGTAGCATATAATGGTCTCAGTACTTTCGTAACCAGGCTATGCAATGCTTCAAGAACGTTAGATTTTCCTCCGCCATTCGGTCCATATACAGCAGACACCGGTAAAAACAATTCTCCATCCGTATCTTTTATAATTCTGTCCTCATGCTCAGAAATGGCGGCAGCCTGCATGTCAAATGTTACCTCATCCCGTATACTCTTAAAATTTTTCACTGTAAATTGGCATAACATCTTATTTACCTCCATTAATCTAAACTTCTTGCCTTTATCCTTATTATATTCCGTTTTTTTGTTTTTACAATAGTCTTATGAGATAAAATCTCATATTTTATATTATAATTTGCATTTCGGCAATTTTTGACAAAATTATACACCTTAGACTTCATGTTAATGCCTTTCAATCCATTCCTCATCTATCCGCTTTATTCCGATTCACATTCATTTACTTCCATCTGCACCATATTCTCCTGCAATATCTTCTCCACCTTCTCAGTATTCGCTTCTATCATCACTTTCAATATGTAATCGGCGGTCACTTCCACCGGATTCGGATTATGAAATCGATAGTTCAGTTTTCTTTTCGCCACGGTGAAGTTTCCACCTCCTCCCTGCTCACTCTTTGTCCATTACTATGAAAATCTCTTCCGAAATAGTCCTAGATTTTTAGAATGTTTTTCATAGTCTGCATATTGTCATTTGCCATGGCTTCACGTCTGCTGACTCCATCGATCTTTACCGGAATACATCTCTCCAGAATTCTGTCATAAATTCTTTTCTTCTCAATCTTTGTCTCCTGTTTTAATTGTACTAAAGGAATATTGGTTGTGATAATCAAAGGTCTTCCCGATCGATATCTCCAATCAATCACGCTAAAAATATTTTCTAATGCATACTCACTGTTCCGCTCTACGCCAAGATCATCAATGATTAAAAGCTCATATACATTCAGTGATCTGATGTATTCTGTCTTATCTTCAGCTGCGAACAGATCATTTAATATAGTGTTAAAATTTGTCATTTTCACGGTAACTTCTTGTTCCAGCAATGCGTTTGCAATACAGGCAGCCAGATAACTTTTTCCTGTTCCAACTGGTCCCCAAAACAAATATCCTATATGGTTTTGCTTCATTTTTTGCCAGTTTGTTACATATTCTTCTGCGATTTTTATAACGCCACTATCTCTGTCTACATTTTGAAATGTAAATCCCTCCATTTCTTTTTCCTCAAAGCAGATTTTCTTATTTCTTGCGATTAGCTCCCGATGCTCTTTTTCTTTATAATATTGTGCCTCTTCTGCATATGCCTGCCTCTCACACGCACATTGCCTGTGATGCTTTCTCATTTCAAGCAAAGAACCTTTTGGATAAAATGCTTCCACGGATTCCTTGCAAACAGTACAATGCATCAATCCATCTGCACCTAAATATGTTTGTATCTCATCTATCACAGGCTTTCTCCCTCCCCACACTCATAATTCATCTTTTGATTCTTTATACTGTAACTGCTTACTCCATACTTATTGCTTGTATTATTTTTCTCTATTACTTTATTAGGTGCCGTATTTATATCCTTCGTAGAGTTATCATTCCGACCATATGAAAGCTCATTTTTCAACTCTATATCGGCTTTCTTTATATCCGTCTGTAATTGTGCCTTTCCGGAAATCTCTACTTTGTCTGGTATCATTACATACATATGTCTTGGTTTTGAAAATCCCCCGAATTTCCGAATTAATAGCCCTATATCATCTAGTTCTTTCAAAGCCTTTTTAACAGAAGATTTGCACTTCCCTGTTTTCTGCGATAGTTCTTCAATTGGAAATACTGCATATACTCTTCCGTACTCATCTGTCCAATTATTCTTTCGTGATATTCTCGCCCGGTCATACAACAGCATATAGATAATTCTTGCATTCTGACTTAGTGGTAATTCCAGCAAGAATTTTGGAAATTGATAATACTGTATCTGCCACTCCTGCTCATTCATGTACAAATATTTCATTTGTTTCTTCCTCACCTTCTCAATATTTGAGGAAATATATTTTTGAATTTTATATCCACAAAAATTAATCCCTCTATATATACAAAGGGAGAGAGCATAAAATACAGCCCCCTCATCAGAATTTTTTTATTTTTTTCATAATTTCATTACTGAGCATCCCCAAATTCCACATAATCTTAAAGATAAACAGAGAACCAATTAAGGTACTATAATCCCTGGTGAATCTCGCTCTTTGTTATTTCTTTCTTCTTTTTAATCTGAATTTTTATACAAGAGCAAGATCCACCTGTGTTTAACAAGTTTATTCTTGATGAATATTCTATTTTCATCCTCTTGATTCAATTTCATCTTCATCTAATTAGCTTCCATCAAAGATTTCCGCACCATTTACATGATATTTTCTTTAAAAATTTTCAAAAAAAGCACCCGGCTTCTGCCAGATGCTCTGTAAAAAATATTCAATTTTTACCTGCTTACATTTTCAATGCAGCCAATATAGTATTCTTAATTTTCGAATATTATCTACGATTATTACGATACGGTATTACCCGGGTGGATCTTGCTCTTCTCTTTCAATATAATTCTATATAATTCTATTTTTCGATAATTTATGACACTGCTGCAGTTAAATGATATACTAATTCTAGTTTATAAATTCGGAGGTATATTATGTCAAACATTCAGATAACAGAAAATGGATCAGGGAAATATTCTCCTGAATGGTTTTTTAGCGAATCTCAGACTCCAGAATGGATTTCATTTGCTCACAAGGCTGATGAGCTACGAGAAAATTTTATGAATCTTTTTGGAATAGAACGCTTAAAATCTCTTTCTGGAAAGAACTTGTTAACTTCTTTGTTTTATAATGACGAAGGAAATAAAACCAATCTCTGCTATATGCTTGAAATGGACAAAGATATTCGTGAAGTATTTGGAAGTATTTCCGGCGGAGCAGCCTACAAATTTGGATTATTTTATCATAAGAAAAATCAGAGTTGGACATGTGGCTCACCATTAAAGCCTGTGCTTCTTACTGAAGCTGAAGCAATACAAAAAGCAGATGAAATGCGCAACGACCTGGTTGAAGGTGCTGAAATAATATCTTCTTTTGGTCCTTTAGATTCTGAAGAAGATTATGAACAACTCTATAAACAACTGGAACATATCCCAGGAATCAATATGGTATGGCGCATGAAATATTACCAAATGCTCTTTCCAGCATTATTCGCTCCATTTTATGGTCAAGATATTCAGTTGAGAGTATTGCATTTCCTAAATCAAAAACCAAGTGATATTCCTTTCATTCGCATGGGACAAATTTCATTATATGCCAGAAAATGCAATATTCCAGGAGTCGTTTTTGCTCATATTTACGGGAAAAATGTAGGATATACTAATGACACTGATGATTCTGACACAAATACTCTTTCCGATAAAAAACATAAAACTCACTACTGGATGTATACCGTCTTTGATGATAAAAGTTGGAATGAATGCCAACAAAAAGGAATCATGGTTTTAGGTATGGACGATATCGGTGATTATTCTCAATTTGCTTCCAAAGAAGCTCTCCGTCAAGAACTAATAGATGTGTACGACAGTAGCACTTCACAAAAAAATCAGGCTTTGATGGCATGGAATTTTGCGAATACAGTATCAGTTAATGATGTGATTTTTGCGAAACGCAGCAACACTCTTGTTGGTAAAGGTATTGTCACTGGAAATTATGTCTTTGATGATCATCGGCATGAATATAAAAATATCCGTACTGTAAAGTGGCTTCAAGTTGGTGAATGGGATCATCCTGGTAATGCAGTTGCAAAACGTTTAACTGATATCACTCCATACACAGATTATATTGAAAAACTTACCGCCATCTTTGCTCCAAACGAATTGGATGATGTAGATACACAACCAGAAATAGACTATCCCGCTTACTCTTCTGCAGATTTTCTCTCAGATGTGTACATGAATGAACAAGATTATGAAACTCTGGTAAATGTCTTAAAAATGAAGAAAAATATTATTTTACAAGGTGCACCTGGAGTTGGGAAAACATTTACTGCCAAGAGACTTGCTTATTCCATTATTGGTACAAAAAATCCTGATCGTGTTCAAATGATCCAATTCCACCAGAGTTACTCATACGAGGATTTTATTGAAGGGTACCGACCAACCGAAAATGGATTCACAATTAAAAAGGGCTCTTTTTACAAATTCTGCAAACTGGCTGAAGATGATGATGAAAATGATTATTTCTTTATCATTGATGAAATCAATCGTGGTAATTTAAGTAAAATATTCGGTGAACTATTTATGCTGATTGAAAAAGATAAGCGGGGGATTGAACTGCAATTGTTATATTCTGATGAGAATTTCTCTGTACCTGCAAATGTATATATCATTGGTATGATGAATACTGCTGATCGTAGTCTTGCTATGTTAGATTATGCTTTAAGACGACGTTTTTCATTTTTTACTATGAAACCGGGATTTAATACGCCTGGTTTTCAAGCTTACCAAGATTCTCTAAAAAGTGATGCCTTTAACAAATTAATTGCTTGTGTGAAACAGCTCAATTCCAAGATAACAGAAGATATATCACTAGGTGAAGGATTCTGTATTGGTCACAGTTATTTTTGTGGTTTAACACCAGAGACCGCCAACACACAGACTTTGTCATCCATTGTAGAATACGAATTGATTCCACTTTTAAAAGAATATTGGTTTGATGAGCCCGCAAAAATCGTAGATTGGTCTGATCGACTAAGGAGTGCTGTTAAATGATTCCTGTACGAAATATTTATTATATGCTGTCCTACGCTTTTCAAGCATTACAAGCACAAAATTACAAAGATCTGGCTACAGAAAATTTTCATAATACCGCTGAATTATGTGCAGCCATTCTTGATAAGGGCATTAGCGTGCAGTTAAAACGAGGCTTAGGAAGAGATTATCTGCCAAAATCAGAATCTCTTTCTACACTACAGGGAAAACTTAATATTTCTGAATCCATTAAAACTCAGACTCTGCTGAAGAAGCAAATGATTTGTACATACGATGAATTTTCAACTAATACACAATTTAACCAGATTATTAAATCTACAATGTTATTGCTTCTTAAGGCCAATATCACAAATACACGAAAAAAGAGTCTACGGAATCTATTATTATTTTTTTCTGATGTTAACGAATTTGATTTACGTTTTGTAAATTGGAACCAACATTATAATCGTTCCAATCAAAGTTATCAAATGCTAATTGGAATCTGTTATCTGATTTATAACGGACTTCTCCAGACACAGAACGACGGTACCACAAAAATAATGGATTTTTTTGATGAACAACGTATGTGCCGTTTATATGAAAAATTTTTGCTTGAATACTATCGTAAAGAACATCCAGAACTATCTGCCAATGCATCACAGATTGCATGGCAACTTGATGATTCTGAGAACCAATTGCTTCCTAAAATGCAAACTGATATTATGTTGTCTCAGGGAAACAATATACTTATTATCGATGCAAAATATTATTCACATATGACTCAGCAGCAATATGGAACAAACACCTTGCATTCCAATAACCTCTATCAGATTTTTACATATGTGAAAAACAAGGAATTTGAATTAAGAGAGTTGAAACATACCGTTTCTGGAATGATTCTCTATGCCCAGACTGATGAATATATCATTCCCAATAATACATACCAGATGAGCGGAAATCAGATTTCTGTGCGTGCATTGAATTTAAATCAGGATTTTTCCGGAATTGCTCACACATTAGATGATATTATCCAAAATTCTTTCAACAACTAAAAATGGGCTGTTGTAAAATCATCGATTGGTTCAATATTACTATATTGCTGAAGCAAGAAACAAAAAAGAAAATCATTAATCTCTTAAATGATAATTGCAAAATAAAAATGGATATGACCATAGAACTTGTATCTGCAAGTTATGTATTCAAAACTTGCTCTTAATAATTATCATGAAGATTTTGGGAATAAAGTATACACGTATGCTTACGAAAATACAAAGAGGTAACTTCCAGTTTTTCAATTACGAACTGATAATCAACTTATTATATCAAACTACAAAGAATTAAAAATAGGAGGATATACAAATGTTTGATTCAAATAAAACATGGTTTTGTAAACAACTTAGAACTGAAGATGCAAAACAAATAAGCGAACAATTAAATATCGCTATAAGCGAAGCTGATCACTCAAAAGCCACAAAACTTTTTCAAAAAGTCAAAAAATATATGAAAATACGTATTAATGAAAATTATTTTTTACCACTTAAAAATATTCATACATGCTTGGCAAAACTCGACATCCCAGAAAATACTGCTTTTATCACTATGGGAATTAATTGCATTCTTATTGAATTATTCTATGAAATGAAAAATGGATATGATGAGTCCCACGAAGGCGGTACAGTAGGAAACGCATATAAAGAAATTTTACCATTGTTAGATCCAACTATATCAGAAGATCTTGCAATACTATTTTATAAAGGAATTAGATGTGGTATATTACATCAAGGTCAAACCAAGAACAATACTGCATTAACATATCAACTAGATACAATCATTCAACCAAACGGTCCTTACTATTTATGCAATCCGCAAACATTATTTGAAAAACTAAAAAACTTGTATAGATTATATTGGAAAGACATTTCAGAAAAGAATTATTCTGATGAACTGGCAATAAACTTAATTCAAAAATATAATTACATACTTACTCATATATCATAATTTAATAATTACTCCCGCTGGATTTAAATTTTAACAAAAAGGAGCGGATTAATTTCCGCGTTCTCCGCTCCTTTCATCATTCTATTGCTCTCTTTGTATTATTTATATTTATTTTATTCTCCATATATATCTTTCTATTTTGTTACTGCCATATGCACCGTACTCTTACTAATCCGAAACTGTTTCGCTGTCTGTCTCACTGTCGCATTATTTTCTATAATATAATTTGCAATTTCTACTGCACGCTCCTCAATATATTCTCTCATAGAAAAGCCCCTGCATAGTTTGTTTTTTACAATCTATGCAGGGGCAAATCAATGTATGTCTAATTCCTGTTCCATCTATTCGTGGAAAATATCATACTATACAACTTAATACTCAAATACTGCCACACCATATCCCGGAAGAGGATATGCAAAGGAATATTTCTGACCATCACATTCCTGTTTCTCTGGCTTGTAAACCAATGGGCGTTCTTCCCCTGATCCACCGTATTTTGTCTCATCACTGTTAAGAACAAGCTTACACTGCTTTCTTCTCGGAACACCAACACGGTAATCTGGTCTGTCTACCGGTGTAAAATTGCATACAAAGAGCAGATTTTTCTTACCATCTTTTGAATGTCTTGTGAAACTGAAAATACTCCGGAAGATATCATCCTTATTGATCCAGTCAAATCCCTTCGGATCATTATCCAACTCATACAATGCCTTATTCTTCTTATAAAGATGAAGCAAATCTTTATACCAGTTCTGAATCTGCTGATGCGGTTCTTCTGCAAGAAGGAACCAATCCAGTTCTCTCTCTTCACTCCACTCACGAAGCTGTGCGAACTCCTGTCCCATAAAGAGAAGTTTCTTTCCAGGATGTCCCATCATAAATGCATATGCCGCTTTCAAGTTGCGGAACTTATCCCATCCTTCTCCCGGCATCTTATTCAACATGGAGCATTTCAGATGAACAACCTCATCATGAGAAAGTACAAGAATATAGTTCTCTGAATATGCATATTCCATAGAAAATGTCATCATATGATGTGCATTTTTTCTGAAATAAGGATCCAGTTTCATATATTCTGTAAAGTCATGCATCCATCCCATATTCCACTTCAAAGTAAATCCAAGTCCGTCATCCTCAGGAGATCCTGTCACCTTCGGCCATGCTGTGGACTCTTCTGCAATCATCATAACGCCTTTATTTCTTCCGCAAACCACAGAGTTCAGATGTTTAAAGAATGCAATCGCCTCAAGATTCTCATTTCCGCCAAATTTATTCGGAATCCACTGTCCATCTTCTCTTCCGTAGTCCAGATACAGCATAGATGCCACTGCATCTACACGAAGTCCGTCTACATGATAATGTTCAATCCAGAACAATGCATTCGCCAGAAGGAAGTTAGAAACTTCCGGTTTTTCATAATTGAACACCTTCGTTCCCCAATCAGGATGCTCGCCCTTTCTCGGATCTGGATATTCGAATGTCGGTGTTCCGTCAAAATCTGCCAGACCATGTGCATCTTTCGGGAAATGCGCCGGTACCCAGTCAAGAATAACACCGATATTATTCTTATGAAGGTAATTCACCATATATGCAAAATCTTCCGGTGTTCCATAGCGTGCAGTTGGTGCATAATATCCGGTTACCTGATATCCCCAGGAACCGTCAAATGGATGCTCTGCGATTCCCATCAACTCAACATGAGTATATCCCATCTCTTTTACATACTTTGTAATTGCTTCTGCAAACTCACGATATGTATAAAATCCTTCATCTTCTCTTCCAGGATGTCTCATCCAGGAACCCATATGTACTTCATAAATAGACACTGGTTCTTCTTTGTTATCCCATTTCTCACGAGCAGTCATCCACTTACTGTCTGACCAGTTCAGATTAGAAATGTCTGTGATTCTGGAAGCTGTTCCCGGCCGGAGCTCTGCATAATTAGCAAATGGATCTGCTTTGTAAATCTTCTCACCCGCCTGTGTCTCTATACAGAACTTATACAAATCCCCTTTCTTCGCCTCCGGAACAAAGCATGTATATATTCCGAGAGGCTCCCCTCTCTTCATCTTATCTTTCGTCTCATCCCAGTCATTAAACTCTCCGATTACAGAAACGTTTACTGCATGAGGAGCCCATACCGCAAAATATACTCCTCTTTTTCCGTTCTTTGTCACCTCATGGGCACCCATCTTTTTATAAATCTCATAATGATTTCCCTGCCCAAAAAGATAATGGTCAAGTTCTCCGATCTCATAAGGCTGCACTTTCGTCTTCGTGCTGTTTTTCTTAACCATAAAGCCACCTCACTGCTCAAATATATTCCTGATTGTAATGATTTAAAAACCATACAATTTCTTATAGATCAAGGCACATTACCGAATCATTCAATTGGTAACAAAGTTTCATTCTACCCTTGAACACTATAGTTTTATTATACTTGATACTGTATAAAAAAGAAAGAGAAAATGTATTATTGCACAAAAATAGACAGTCGTTTTACTGACTGTCTATTAATTCTTAACAAATATATGTCATTAAATGTTGAAATCTTTCTCTGAAAGCAGAATTCTGTCGGAAGAATCTGTATTCTTTCCAAATACTCTCTTCACAAGCTTCTTTGCGGAAGCTTTCTGTGAATGAGCGATCGCATCATCCATCACTTCTTTCACTTCTGCTACTGTCACTGCATGATCTTCTCGCTGTAAAGAATCAATCTTACTGTACAGTGCAAGAATTCCCATCTCATCGATTCTGTAACCATTTTCCTGAGCATAAGTCTGTCCAAATGTTACAAGCTCATCATTAATAAAGATCGGCACTTCAAGTCTGGAAGTAAATTTTCTTCTGAATTCTCTGTTGGAAGAAAGAAGTCTGTCCAGTGGTTTTCTCTGCTCTTCAAGAACTACCAGAAGTTCTCCTGTATCCTGCTCCATTGCTTTGTTCAGCTTGGCGAGTGTTTTCTCGTTCATCTGTCCGGCTTTTTCAATGATCAGTGCACCGCCGTACAGTTTACGGAAAATGTCTCCGATTCTCTTCTTATTCAGTGACTCACCTGTCACAATTGCAACCTTACCCTGACGAATATCACGCTGCTTCTGGATTGCCTTTACAACATCAACAGCAAGGACTGTCTTTCCATTTCCTTTGTTTCCAATGATCAGAAGGTTTCCTGTTCTGGAAGTTCCTTTGCGGTTTGTACAGTTCTTATCCTGCTCAAGTACATCTACCAGCTGCTCACTCATACCACGCACAGGTACAAAATAAGAGAAGAGTTTTTTCTGTTCCTCTGTAAGCCCTGCTCTTGTACCGATTCCACTCTGTGTTTCAAGATCATAGCGACCATGTACGATAAATCCTGTATCAGACATTGCATCTACAATCTCATCTAATGGTAATGGTGATGTCTTACCTGTTGCGATCAATTTTGCAGTCTCTTTACGGCTCAATGGTGTCGTCGCAGACATGATATCAATTCCGTCATCTTCATCCGGGATCTCTCTGTCATCCGGTTCCTCACTATGCGCTGGATTCACGCTGAATTCATCTTCGAAATTTGGCACTTCTTCATAAGAATTCAGACCAAGAAGATCATCATCTGAAATCTTATCTTCTGCTGTGAAAAGATCTCTTGGATTGATTACTTCATCTTCCTCATCGTCTTCTTCATAACCATAGGCATCCAGATCATCATATCCTTCTTCCTCACTGAACAGATCATCATCAGCGTCTTCATAATCATCCGGCAGATCGTCATCAGACTCTTCATAATCATCCAACAAATCGTCATCAGACTCTTCATAATCATCCAACAAATCGTCATCAGACTCTTCATAATCATCTAAAATATCGTCTTCGTCAAACTCTTCTGCATCATCCCAGTCATACGCATCATAATCTTCGTACTCATCCTCACCGAGTCTGAGATCATCCGCAAGCTCTCCCATATTTTCATGTGGTTCTTCTTCTACCTCAAGAACTTCTTCTGAACTTACTGTTGCATCTACTTCTTCCTCTTCCGGAATAACACCTTCAATCTCATCAATCAGTTTCTGTATCTCTGGTGATAAAATTGGTTCTTCATTATTTTTATTGTCCATAGTCTCTCTTACTGCTGCTCCTTCTGAATCATCTTCATCATTGACAACTTCAGTTTCTGAGATCAGTTCCTCCACCTCAGACAAATCTTCTGATTCATCTGTCAGATCTTCTGACTCAGCTTCATCTATTTCAAGGATTTCTTCCTCTTCCGGTTCTGCCTCTTCTACTTCAAGAACTTCTTCCTCTTCCGGTTCTGCTTCTTCTACTTCAAGAACTTCTTCCTCTTCCGGTTCTGCCTCTTCTACTTCAAGAACTTCTTCCGGTTCTGCTTCCCCTGCTTCTATAGCAACTGCATCTTCTGGGACATCTTCTGAAGTCTCCTCCACTGCCTGTTCTATAAGCTCTTCTTCTGTCTCCGGTTCCGGTATCAGTTCTTTCATCCCTGATGGAACTACTCGTTCTTTACTGGCTTCCTCAGCTTTCTTCTCTTCTGTCAGTTGATTCACGATCTCAAGATCTTCTACATCCTCAATTGCTGCAATATCCTCTTCCAGATCTGTCATATCCGGTTCAACTTCTTCTCCCGGTTCTGCCTGAACTTCCGGTTTCGGATTGAGTAATTGCTGCAGAGCTTCATCTAACCGCATCGTATCTCCAAGTTTCTTCTTGACTGGTTTTACCGGATTCTTACTGACAATCGGTATGGAAGCTGTATCTTTGCTAAGTGTTCTCTTATCTCCACTTGTCTCTACCGTTGCCGGCTGAACTTCTGACTCATCCTCGGAAGATTCTATAACTTCTGCTGTTTCTGCTCCTGTTTCTTCCGGATTTTCTACTTCGGCATCCGGCTCTTCTGCCGCTTCCAAAGTAACCGCATCCGTGTCAATCACATCGGAAGTACTATCGTTCTCCATCACCGGCTGCTCCGTCAGCCCGATTGATCTTGTATCTCCAAGTGCTTCAGCTCCTTCTGATACAGAATCTTTTTCCTCGCCTTCTCCTAAATAGGAAGTCAGATCCGGTATTTCTTCTGTCTCTGAAGAAAGCTTCTCGTATCTGTGATCATATTTCTGCTGCTGCGATGGTGACAATGGCTTATACTGCATCTTCAGTTCCATTGCCTTATAAACATACTTACCCTCGCTGAACCAGAGGATCAGATCATCACACTCTTCCAGACATTCTGTCATCATCCCTGCTTCGCGATAAAGCTTCGCCAGTTCATAAGCCCACTCTTCAATATATTCTGCCTTCTTAAATTCCTCCAGAGCCTCGATCTGCTGTTCGATCGGCGCTCTCTGCGCTCTTAAGATCTGATATCTAAGGATATGCCTGTTCGGATCTTTCGGTGCAATCTGGATAAATTCGTCATAATAGTCAATTGCTTCATCTATATTCTTTGTCTTAATTGCAAGAGAACATAACTTATAGATCACCTTGCGGCTTCCTTCAGAACGGCGATATGCAAGATTCATCACATCATAGCTCTTCTGATACTCTTTTGTTTTTTCATAAATATCACTGACATTCATCAGCATCCCTGCGTTACGGACACGCTTCCAGTCAATCAGATCTGCTGCTGCCGCTGCTTTTCTGTATTCTCCATCTTCCATAAGTTCCAGCATCTCTTCTGTCTTTAACTTATATTCATACTTATCCACTGTACTCACCTCATTGTCATTGAAATATTAGTTTTGGTCTGAATGTGTCCATTAGGCACTAGCCGATACTCTTTCATTATTCTACCATATGAGGTCTGTAATGTCAAAAAAATGCACCTTCAATTCCTTTTGAAAGTGCATTTTTAGTGTTATTTAATTGTATTATTATTATAATTTTATATTTTGTATCGGAGATTATTCTCGATTCTACGTTCCTGTGAGACCTTTGTCGTCTGTTATTTTATCACCTGAATGATTTTCATATCCATTCAATACTTTATGTATTAAATCTTCTGTCAAGTCATTCCTGCTTTTATAACAAATCTGAGATTATAACATATCCTTTCAATGTTTCTTTACACATTTTTCATTCTATGTTATATGCGGTATTTTTATTCAATACATCTATGAGTGATTCATCTTTTTCTCTTTGCTTCCAGTTTCCGTACTCTCCGATCTTTGATCTTCTTTTCTTTCTACTGGACTTTTACGCTTGGCAAAGGTCTCTTTCTTCACAGGAACCTTCACTCATCATACCACTGACATATTGATAAAAATCTGAAACTATACTGTCCATGGGACTAACCTCCTGTTGAACTTGTATTTTTAATCTAATCAGGCATCTGTTACTTTTGCCTTCTTAGTTAAATATCTTTGGGAGATTTCTTTCTCTCTTTGATGGTTATATAATAACATTCGGCGTCTAATTTGTCAATATATTCATTTGATTTTTTTATATTTTTTATTTATTATCTGCTTTGGTTATAATTATCTGAATTTTCAAACATTTCAATTAACAGATTTCTGCTCCAGTCGGCATTTCTTTTTCCGGTGTCATCAGTGCAAGGTTACCTTCTGCATCTTCTGCACAAAGTAGCATCCCCTCTGAAAGTACGCCTGCCAGCTTCGCAGGTTTCAGGTTTACAAGAACCATAACTTTCTTACCAACCATTTCTTCCGGTGTGTAATGTGCTTTGATTCCGGATACGATCTGTTTTACCTGGCTTCCAACTTTTACCTGAGAGCAGAGAAGCTTTTTGGATTTCTTTACAGCCTCACATGCAATGATCTCTCCAACCTGGAACTGCATTGCTCCGAACTGCTCAAATGTGATCTCATCTTTCGGCTCAATGTCGATAACAGCTTCTTCCTCTTTCTTTTCTTCTACCTTCGGATGAAGTTCTTCAACTTTCTTCATAACCTCTTCGAGATCCATTCGCTGGAACAGGATCTCCGGTTTCTCTGTTACATGTCCGTTACCAAGCTGCTCAAGGATCTTCTTACTTGTAGAAGGCATAAAAGATTCAAGAAGTCTTGCACCTTCAGAAATGCTCTGGATCAGATTCCAAAGTACTGTAGAAAGGCGATCCTTCTTGGATTCATCTTTTCCGAGTACCCAAGGAGTTGTCTCATCAATATATTTATTGCAGCGTTTGAACAGATTGAAGATTTCTGTAATCGCATCGGCAACGCGGAGGTCTGCCATCTTAGCATCAACTGCTTTAGAAGCATTCTCTACAACTGCTTTCAGTTCTGCATCTACATCTTCTACAACACCCTTATCTTCTACTGTTCCGCCGAAGTATTTGTTTGTCATAGAAACAGTTCTGTTTACAAGGTTTCCAAGTGTATTTGCAAGATCAGAGTTCAGACGCTCTACCATCAGCTCCCAGGAAATAACACCGTCATTCTCGAATGGCATCTCATGAAGCACGAAGTAGCGAACTGCATCTACGCCAAAGAAATCAACGAGTTCATCTGCATAGAGAACATTTCCCTTGGATTTACTCATCTTACCGTCTCCCTGAAGCAGCCACGGATGTCCGAACACCTGTTTCGGAAGTGGAAGATCAAGTGCCATAAGGAAGATTGGCCAGTAAATTGTATGGAAACGGATGATATCTTTTCCGATCAGATGAAGGTCTGCCGGCCACAGCTTGTTGAACTGCTCTGTGCTGTTTCCGTCTGCATCATATCCGATTCCTGTGATATAGTTTGTAAGAGCATCAAGCCATACGTATACAACATGCTTTGGATCGAAATCTACCGGAATTCCCCACTTGAAGGATGTTCTGGATACACACAGATCCTGAAGTCCCGGAAGAAGGAAGTTGTTCATCATCTCGTTCTTACGGGCAACCGGCTGAATGAACTCCGGATGTGTATTGATATGCTCGATCAGGCGGTCAGCATACTTGCTCATTTTGAAGAAATATGCCTCTTCTTTTGCAGGCTGAACCGGGCGTCCACAGTCAGGACATTTTCCATCTACAAGCTGAGACTCTGTGAAGAAAGACTCACATGGTGTACAGTACATTCCTTCATAATGTCCCTTGTAAATATCTCCCTTGTCGTAAAGTTTCTTGAAGATCTTCTTAACCTGTTTCTCATGATCTTCATCTGTTGTACGGATGAATTTGTCATAAGATGTATCCATCAGATCCCAGATTCTTTTGATTTCTGTTGATACATTATCTACGAATTCCTTTGGTGTGATTCCAGCCTCCTCGGCTTTAAGCTCGATCTTCTGTCCGTGCTCATCTGTTCCTGTCTGGAAGAATACATCATATCCCTGGCTTCTCTTGTAACGTGCGATTGCATCTGCAAGCACGATCTCGTATGTGTTTCCGATATGCGGTTTACCTGATGTGTAGGCAATCGCTGTTGTTATATAATATTTTGGTTTTTCTGACATTTTTCTGCCTCCTTTTCCCGCAGTGCGGGATTCTTTTCTCAAATTCCAGTGACTACTAATACGATTTCCTGCTGAATCTGTCGCGTAAAAAAACGCCTTCCCAGGGACTTGCATCCCTGAGAAGACGAATCATACCTTCGTGTTACCACTTCTCTTCGTTCCTTCCTCGCGGAAAGAAACCTCTAGGAGTATCTGCATTTTTGTTAGTAAAAACTGCTTTGTTGATCAAAATCTCTTTGAACACTACGGCATTTCCCACTGTTGATACTCTTCGCTATAAAGGGCGAATCCCTTCACAGACTAACCCGGATCTTTTTATTCAAGATTGCCGCTTAAACAACTCACTTGCTCACTCTGTTCAGGCTCATCTGCGCTGCTCAGAAGCCATCTTCATCTGTCTTCCATCCATCCCTCTCAACATCCGGCCTGACAGCCTTCAGGACTTTTCTGTAGAATCTGTTACAGACTACTCTCTTCCTCATCGCGTTTCGCTTATCACTGCTTTTCATTCCTTAAAAAGGTTAGCATAACGCGAATAGAATGTCAAGATACACCGCTTGATGATTTCTTTTTCGATTCCTCTGTTGCCCCGGCAGCATTTCCTTTTGCTTTCACTCTTGGAAATGTAATATCTACCCGGAACAAATCTCCGTCCAGATACAAGTCAAATGTGCCGCCCTGCATTGTTGTAAGACTCTTCGCTATAGAAAGTCCTAATCCACTTCCCTCCGTACTTCTGGAAATATCTCCGCGGATAAAACGTTCTGTCAGTTCGTCAGCCTGAATATTCAACTGATGCTCGGAAACATTTTTCAATGAAAATCTTACCTTTGTATCATCTGTTTTCAGAGTCGCGTAAACTCTGGTTCCAGGCATTGCGTACTTGGCTGCATTTCCGTAAATATTTTCCAAGACACGCCACATTCTTCTTCCATCGACATGCACAACAGCCGGTTCTGCCGGAAGATCTGTGACGATCGCCAGATTTCTCACCTCGAATTTTTCTTCGAGTTCGCCCTGCGTCTGCTGGATCATTTCCGACAGATCAAGATCCATATATTCCAGCGAAATATTTCCGCTGCTGACTTTCGATGCTTCTACTACATCTTCTGTCAATGTCTTCAGTCTCTGAGCTTTCTCTTCCAGAATATTCAGATAATCCTGAACTTTCGGATCCGCCGGATCTGTCTGTCTTAAGATGCCGACATAATTCAAAATGGACGTCAGTGGTGTCTTAATATCATGAGAAACATTTGTGATCAAATCTGTCTTGAGACGTTCGTTTTTCATTGCCTCAGCAACTGCTTTATTAAGTCCGGTTCCGATTCCGTTGATCATCAATGCAATGGTTTTATTCTCTCCATGCAGTCCGTCAATTGGAATCTGATAACTCATATTTCCGGCAGCAATCTCCTGGATTCCTTTTCTCAGTCGGTTCTTCTCCATCACATCTGCAACCATGTAATAGAATAGCACTGCGTCAGCGATCAGCAGCAGAAGCACCAGGAAGAAATCTCTATCCAAAAGTACGAAAAGCTGAAACAGGAAATAAAGAATCAAAAGTCCTGCTGTTTTCTTTGTAAGCTTCACATCTCGGAATACTTTTCCAAGAAATACTCCCACGCTTCGAAGCAGACTGTTCTCCCACAGACTCTTTGCTTTAATTCTTCTTACCAGACTGAGGTAACCGGCAAAGAAACAAGTAAATGTGAACACTCCATAGGAAAATACACCCACTGATTCTCCGAGACTTAAAGTCTGCATATATACATTTGGAACATAAGATGACGGAATAAATGTATCACTTTCCACAGCCCCATAGGAACTACACAACCCTGTAATTCCATCAAATAAGATATGAATTCCATCGATTCCTGCTACGAAAAAGAAATAACTTCCAATCACCCAGACAAAAATAATAACTGCAGCGGCAATCTCTGTCTTCCAGGAATCGAACTTTAACAAATACAGTTCTTCATCCTGCGGTTTTCTTCCTGCCCCCAATGTCAGCCACACTACTGTGATCAAAAAGAGTAGTCCGCTGAAAATCATAAAATGCAATGCTGCTTTCATATGCGGAATATTATTCTGATACTCAATACTGTTCTGGTAAAATTGATCCTGAATCGGATATTTTGTATCAACCGCAACTGCAAAAACATCTTTCCACTTTGTTCCTCCGGAATAATAACCATAAGAACGAATATTAAGCCATTGATCAGAATAAGATACATTCATATTCGTCTTAAAATCTTTCAATTCCGGATAGATCACCATGTATTTCACAGATTTTTTAGACGCAGAAGCTATTATATTCTCTATGCTATCTCTTACATCCGCATAATTTGCATATTCTGCTTTATTTGTAGTAACTTTCTTTGTCGATTCATCTGCGTACAGATAGGTAAAATTGGTATTTCCCTCTTCCAGATAATCCCAACCGCCTTCATAATCCTGCCAGTCTTCATAGACTGTTTGCAATGCTGTGGCTATATTATCGTAAACCAGCGACAATCTTCCATTTAACTGTGGATTGTTATTTACAACCTGAAGCAGATTATCTGCCTCAACCGGTGCGTATTTCTCTATCAGAGACTGGCCAAAATTCCAGCAGTCTGTATAAAGCAGATCACCATTTTCATCTGTAATCTGAAATGTATAATATCCGGAAGTTGTAAATTCACCTGCCTGCAATCCTGCCAGGAACTGATCTCTGTCCTGTTCGCCCATCTGAAATTGAAGTTTTCCTGCATTTACAAGAGAGAAGAAATCATTCATATAATAGTAGTAATAATTTCCGTCTGGTTTCTGGCAGACGATCACGCCATTCTGTTTGTAAAGATTGTCGTTATCTGTCCCACTGTAAGTTTCGCCCCAGTTCACCAGCTCTTCCATTGTGTACGTGACGCCGGACAGATTCGTCTCAGATATCTTTCCCTTCTTCGACAGTTCCATTACATCCACCAGTTTTTTCGGATTGTAGGCGCCGTCACTTTCAAAAAGATTCTGCAGATAAAGCTTCTCCTGTACATCGTACATGTAACTTTCGACCATCTTGCTGAATTCTTCGGATTCTTCAAAAGACTGTGTATTCATCTTTTGGATCTGTGAAAAACTCATCCCCCCCGCCAGTGTCAGGAGAGAAAGCAAATTTGTCACAAGCAATGCTCCGATAAGAATCGCCACAACAAGAACAATTGTCCTTGTCACGGTCTTCCTGTACCATTTCTTCATTGTTAATCCTTTCTTATATGCCTTTTTATGCTTTTTCGATTTTATATCCGACACCCCAGACTACTTTCAGGTAACGTGGATCTTTCGGATTGATCTCTATTTTTTCTCTGATATGACGAATGTGAACTGCAACTGTGTTATCCGCACCAATTGCCTCTTCATTCCAGATGGATTCATAAATCTGATTGATTGAAAATACTTTTCCCTGATTCTTCATCAGAAGCAAAAGGATATTGTATTCAATCGGTGTCAGTTTCACAAATTCTCCGTCTACTGTTACCTGCTTGAGATCATCATTGATCTGAAGGCCGCCCACCTTATAAATCGTCTCTTTTGGCTCCTGTGCTGTTCCGCCAAGCTCGTTAAATCGTCTCAGCTGTGATTTCACTCGTGCCACAAGTTCCAGCGGATTGAACGGCTTTGTCACATAATCATCCGCACCGATATTGAGTCCAAGAATCTTATCGGTATCTTCTGACTTCGCAGACAAGATAATGATTGGCAGACTGTTCTTCTCGCGGATCTTCAATGTTGCACGGATTCCGTCAAGTCTCGGCATCATGACATCGATGATCAGAAGATTCACTTCCTCTTTCTCCAAAATCTCCAGTGCTTCGATTCCGTCATATGCTTTTAAAATCTGATATCCCTCCTGAGAAAGATAAATTTCGATTGCTTCTACGATTTCTCTATCGTCATCACATACTAATATTTTATACATTTTACATACCCCTCGATAATTGCTGACACCGATAACAGCGCAGCAACATAATTATCACATGATCAAGTTCTAACTATAGTATACATGATACTTGATGGTTTTTAAGAGATAGATTGGAAAAATATTAGGAATTTCTTAAATCGACGATTTAACAATTTAAATACTTTCTATTTCTTGCACATCTTTTGCCAACGTTTTATAATAAGAAACCGTGAGCCACTTTAGAACATAAGTGTAGCTGCACAGAAATGATTGCATTTGGTGCTAGAATCTCTTAGTATAGCTGCAATCCATCAATAAAAAGGAGTATAAATTAAGAATGATTGAATTTTTGAAATCCTTCCTCTTTGGAATTGTGGAAGGAATCACAGAATGGCTGCCGATCAGCAGCACCGGACATCTGATCCTTTTGAATCAGTTTGTGAAATTAGATGTTTCCGAAGAATTCTACAGTATGTTTGAAGTTGTGATCCAGTTAGGTGCGATTCTTGCCGTTGTCATCTTATTCTGGAACCAGATCTTCCCGTTTGGTGCACCGGAAGGAAGTCACACTGTCAGACGCCGCCAGGCAAAACATGCACATAGAAAAAAGAAAGCCGGAAATGGAATTTTAAGTTATGTGAAGATGGATATCATTATCCTCTGGCTGAAAGTCCTTGTTGCATGTATCCCTGCAATTGTGATTGGAATGCCGTTCAATGATCTGTTTGAGAAATGGTTTTACAATTACCCTTGCGTTGCGATTGCTCTGATTGTCTTCGGTATCGCCTTTATCATTGTTGAGAATAATCACAAGGGCAAACCTGCGAAGATCAACAGTATGGATGAACTTACTTATAAGACTGCATTTTTGATCGGACTTTTCCAGCTGATCGCTGCAATCTTCCCTGGAACATCCAGATCCGGTGCAACAATTGTCGGTGCTTTAATCCTTGGAGTATCCAGAACCGTTGCTGCTGAATTCACTTTCGTACTTGCGATTCCGGTTATGTTCGGTGCAAGTCTTCTGAAGCTTGTGAAGTTTGGTCTGAACTTTACCGGAACAGAAGCAATAATTCTTCTGATTGGTATGGTAACAGCATTTGTTTCTTCTATTATCGTTATTCAATTCCTGATGGGATATATTAAGAAACATGATTTCAAAGTATTTGGATATTACAGAATCGTGCTTGGTATTCTTGTGATACTGTATGCGTTGTTTTTAGCGTAGTTTAAAAAAGACGGGTAATGATGAGTTCCATTCACCATTCCCGTCTTTTTTAACTTACTTTCACTAGAGGTCCGTTTCCTTTTACTTAATATCTTCCTCTATTATACATTCATGTTTCTTCGTTTTTTTATTGTAATTTACTCCTACAAGAAGTATGTTTCCTTTGTATTCCTCTAAACTTTTACAATATTCTTTCTTCTTAATCTGTTCAATTGCACCGTTTGCGCTTTCATTCCATTTAAGTTCTACCACACTGCTGACGTATTCTGCTCTCACCTCATTATTTGGTATTTTCACTGTTTTATTATCATAGTCATATGCCAGATACCCAAGATGGATTAATAAAGTAAGTACATCATCCTCTGTATGAAATGTTGCCATATCATTTGTAAAACTTCCTGTATTCACCGGAACACTTTCCCCGGCGATCATGCTTAACACGTCATCTCGCAATCCTTCAAAATTCATATCAATATACATTTTTAAAGCTTCAAACGTTTCTGTCTGATTCCAGTAATTTCCAAATTTCCCAAATCGCATGCAGCTTACTACTGAACGTGGACTATAAATAGAAGGTGCTCCTTCAAAAGAATATCCGTCATACCAGCTTTTTAGCTCCTGCATGTCCATGCCATATCGTTCACACAGCTCGCTTACTTCTTCTTCTGTAAATCCGACATATTCCGCCAATGGTCCCGGATCAATCATGGAAAATTCATCAAACATATTCAACGCTGAATGTGTGCCATATTTTTTTATTGGAAGAATTCCTGTCATATAAGCAAGTGCGACATATCCTTTGTCTTTCAATAAATCTCTTAGAAAATCCAAATACTTTTCCTGCGCTTTTTTATCTGTTATATACTCTCTGAAAATGCAGTCCCATTCATCAATAATTACAACAAACGGTCTCTTTGTCTTATTATAAATATCCTGAAGAGTTCTCATTAAATTTGTTTCATCAAAGTATCGGAAATCCGGGTATTTATCTAACAAATCCCATATTACGCTCTTTTTAAGCAAGCTAAGCATTTCCTCCACATTGGAGCTTTGACTCAGGAATTCTTGCATATTAAGAAAGATCACATCATATTTATTCAAATGCTTTTCATAACTATCTGATGATGCTATTTTTAAATTTGAGAACAGCTCCCTTGAATCATACTCACACGTATAGTAGGCAGAAAGCATATTCGCAGCAATAGACTTTCCAAAACGGCGTGGACGACTGATGCAAATATAACTTTGTAATGTTTTAGCACTTCTATTTGTATATTCAATCAATCCCGTCTTATCAACATATATTTCTGAATTTACAACTCTTGCAAAAGTACTAATATCCGGGTTCAAATAATTTCCCATTTAATTTTTACCTCCATACAGTTCTCTTTCTGGCAATTATTTTTGGACACTCATGTTATTATTATACGACATAAAAGAAAGACGGGCAATGTTTTCCACACCCGTCTTCCTGGCAACCGTATAAAAATATCCATTTAGCCTACCTACATCTCATTGGCATAATAATCGCAAAACCATAATGTCTTGCCGCGTTTGATTTCAAACGAATTTACATAAGCTCCTTTTCTAGTATTTTCAACTCTGTAAACTCCCGGAAATATTAATTCACACGTTGTATTTTTGTCACCATTATATACAATTCGAGTAATTGACATTTTCTCCCAAATTCTGAGATTTATAAAATAAAAGTTATCGAAATCTGAATTACTTGCTTCTCGTCTAAAAGGGAAATTATTGTACTCATCCAACATGTGCGTTTCAAAGCTGTCTGCTCTACTCCCAAATTCAATCCAGCCATCAGCCAGCATTATTGGTGGTGTAAAATAGAGTATTAAAACTATACACAATAAAATAACAATACTTATAATGTTCTTTTTATAATACTTCTTCATACACTCCACTCTCCTTTTCTTGGCATTCCTATTATGCCATAAAAAAGAAGCCTGTGCGAAAACATGTAATCAACTGCGGATTTCTCGTAGTCAAATGCATCAGTTTCTTTTCAGACTTCTTATTTTTGCTTTATTTAGTTTTTCTGTGGCAGATAAATTATAAAATCCACCCTGAATTCCCAGTTTGCATAATCTATTTCCATATAACCATTATACTTCTTTATTATTTTCTCTACATTACTCAGTCCGTATCCATGTTTCTGTTTTTCTTTCTTTGAAGTTAATATCTTATCATCCTTCTGGTGGATTTCACCGCAATAAGTATTCGTAATCCGACCAATTAAACGCTCTTGACTAAACACAATCTTTATCGTCAATATTCGTTGTTCCCGATCAACTTTTTTCAATGCTTCCAAAGCATTATCCAATAGATTTCCCAATAGTGTAACAAGATCTGCTATATCAATATTTAACTGTTTCGGTACAACAATTTCTGTTTCTACTTTTATATTTTCACTCGCCACACTTTGAAGCTTATAGTTAACCAATCCATCAATAATTGTATTTCCTGATGTGCTATAAATCACCTTTCCCTTTATGAAATGAGAAAGTTGATCCAACTGTCTTCTTGCCTCTTCATCTTTTCCCTCTTCCAGTAAATGATTTAAAATAATAAGTTGATTACTCATATCATGTCTAAATGCCTGTAAATCTTCTGTGGAGCTTTGCATCATCTCACACTGTCTGCTGTATAATTCTTTTTCTTTTTGTAAAAGAGCCAATTTTGATCTCTTTATATAATTTTCTGCCAATGAATCATATAGATAAAATGCAATTATATTTACTGCAAACAGAAGTAATACTGAACCCACTGCCTCTACCTTAGTTAAATTGGTCTGATTTGCAATAATTACTTCCAAAATTAATGTAGAAATCGGAATTACAATTGAAGCCAGCCAGGAAATCCAACTAATATTACGTCCCTTTCTTGTTAACTTTATATTTTCAAGCAACAGCGTTTCACAATATGCAACAATTCGCGTGGCTATTAAACCAAAAGTATCTCTGAACTCGCCTTGTGAAAAAACTGAAAAATTAATATATCCAGTCATAGCTGCCGCAATTATTTCCGCTGCTGCCATAAAAAGATACATGTAAACAACACAAATAATTCTTTTTTGAATACTTGCTTCGTAAGTTAAAGAAATAATAAACATAGTAATTAAATTTGTAATCAAAGTAATTAACGGAATATCTATCAGAAGATATACTAAAGTTGTCATTATAAAGTAGAAGGAATAAGCTAATATTCCCAATATTCTTTTGTATTTTCTATGTTCAAAAAAAACTCTCATAAAACGATGGACAACAAATATCAGGAAAAAATTCGCCAGCAGATAAATTATATGATATGTATCAAATACCATGTGCAAACCCTCCATTTTCAAAATGAAGCTGCATTCTCGCTATTTCCTCTTTTCTGCCTCTGGCAACAGGAATTACGTCACCATTTACCATAATAACCTGTTCCCCCTGAAAAGATCTGATATAACGATAGTTCACCAGATAAGATTTATGTGTCAGAATCATTCCCTGCCCTTTTAATTTGTCGCAGACTTCTTCCAACGAACCATAGAATTCGTCTTCTGACTTCTGCATTACAATCTTTACTTTTCTTCCGTTACTTTTAAAATACAGAATCTCACTCACACGGGCACAATACATATCGTGACCATATTTATAGTGAAATATATCATTCTTCTTCCCATAAATCCTGTTATACTTTTCAAGCGTAGCAGTCACCATATTCTGGTCAAATGGCTTCTCTATAAAATTGAATGGTCTGAAGGCAAATAACTGACGGTCATATCCATCCTTTCCCGATACATATACAATCTGAGCTGCTTCATCTTTTATCTCATTTCTGATACAATCACTTACACTAATCCCGGTATCATCTGCGAGCTCAATATCCAGAAAATAGATCTGATAACTTTCCCCTTCCCGAAGTTTCCGTTTCAACACTTTCCCCGAAATGAAACTCTCCGTTTCAGCTTCTATATGGAGCATCCTGCAGGAATCGTTAATATAATTTTCCAGCAGATTACATATCTTTTCATCATCATCACAAACCGCAATTTTAAGCATTTCTTATCCTTCTATCCATTCATGTACTGTTATCTATGTTCATTTTTTCACTGTTTTAGCAAATGCAACATATTATTTGTCTTGGGACACTCATGTTATGATTATACGACATAAAAGAAAGACGGGCAATGTTTTCCACACCCGTCTCTCTGACCGTCTTTCCGGCAAATTATAAATTATCATTAATACTTACATTATACTTGTTTCTTTTGAAAAAAACCTTTCAATGCCGGATACAGTTCTTTAAATTCCTGATATCTTTCCTCGTACTTCTGCACCAGTTCCGGATCCGGTTCTTCTGTTCCTGTTACTTTCACAAGTTTCTTCGCAGCCTCTTCCACCGAATCAAATACACCGCATCCAACTGCTACCAGGATTGCCGCTCCATAGCCAGGACCTTCTTCGCTTTCGATCAGATCTACTTTCATATTCATCACATTTGCAATGATCTTTCTCCACAGCGGACTCTTTGCTCCACCGCCACAGATCTTTGTTCTCTCTGGATTCACACCAATACTTCTTGCAACTTCCAGAGAATCACGCAGTCCGAATGCAACACCTTCCAGCACAGCCTGTGTCATATCCTCTCTTGTGCTGTCCATAGACATTCCGATAAATGCTGCTCTTGCGGAAGGGTCATTATGAGGAGAACGCTCTCCCATCAGATACGGAAGATAGAACACATGGTTCTCGCCGAGCCTTGTGATTCCTGCCTGTTCTGCCGGATAATCTTTGGTCTTAAGGATTTCATCCATCCACCATTTATTACAGGAAGCAGCACTGAGCATGCATCCCATCAGATGATAATTGCCATCTGCATGGTCAAAGGAATGCAGTGCATTGTTCTTATCTACTCCGAATTTCTTACTGGAAATAAAGAGTGTTCCTGATGTTCCGAGAGAAATATTGCAGCCGCCGTCTCCGACCGTTGCTGTTCCAACTGCTGCCGCCGCATTGTCCCCGGCTCCTGCAATTACTTTTACATCCTCTGATACGCCAAGTTCCGCTGCAACTTCTACTTTCAAAGTTCCAACGACTTCCCAGCTTTCATACAGCTTTGGAAGCTGTGCCTCTGTAATACCACAGATCTCAAGCATTTCTGCAGACCAGCACTTATGCTCCACATCCAGAAGCAGCATTCCGGAAGCATCTGAATACTCTGTGCAAAAAGAACCTGACAGACGGTATGCAAGGTAATCCTTCGGAAGCATGATCTTCGCAATCTTTGCAAAATTCTCCGGTTCATTTTCCTTCATCCAGAGAATCTTCGGTGCTGTAAATCCGGCAAATGCAATATTTGCTGTATACTCTGAAAGCTTCTCTTTTCCAATCACCTGATTCAGGTAATCGGTCTGTTTTGCAGTACGTCCGTCGTTCCACAGAATTGCCGGGCGAATCACCTTGTCTTCCTTATCAAGCGCAACAAGACCGTGCATCTGACCTCCAAAACTGATTCCCTTTACTTGATCCTTATCAAAGCCTTCAAGAAGCTCTTTCAGCCCTTCCATACTCTGTGCAAACCAGTCTTCCGGTTTCTGCTCTGACCATCCCGGATGTGGGAAATATAACGGATATTCTTTTGATACGATATTCTTGATCTTTCCATTCTCATCCATCAGAAGAAGTTTTACTGCGGATGTTCCAAGATCTACTCCTACAAATAACATGTCGTTCCTCCTGTATAAAGACAGAGAGCCTTGCCGTTTCCGGCACGGCTCTCTGCCCGTTTTCTATGCTTATAACTTTCTATGTAATTAACCCCACGGATTCTCTGTTGGATATCTTACACCCTTCGGCTGGTTGTATCCGATCTCTTCAACCGGCACACCAATGTATTTGAACACTTCGAATAATGCTTTTCCAAAGTGTCCGAAAGCAACTGCTCCGTGATGTGGATAATTCTTTTCAATCAGTACGTGGCGGTAGAATCTTCCCATCTCCGGAATGGCGAACACTCCGATAGATCCGAAAGATTTTGTAGCAACCGGAAGTACTTCTCCCTGTGCAACATAAGCACGAAGTACATTGTCAGATGTACTCTGCAGTCTGTAGAATGTGATGTCTCCAGGTTTGATATCTCCTTCCAGTGTTCCCTGTGTAACCTCGATTGGAAGAGATCTTGCCATGATCATCTGATATTTCATTTCGCAGAAAGCAAGTTTTCCGGAAGCTGTATTTCCACAATGGAATCCCATAAATGTATCTTTCTGTGTATATGGGAATTTTCCTTCAATGCTCTCTTTATACATATCTGCCGGTACTGTATTATTGATGTCGAGGAGTGTAACTGTATCCTGGCTGACAACAGTTCCGATGAACTCGCTGAGTGCTCCGTAAATATCAACCTCACAGGATACCGGGATTCCCTGTGCTGTCAGACGGCTGTTTACATAACATGGAACAAATCCGAACTGTGTCTGGAATGCCGGCCAGCATTTTCCTGCGATCGAAACGTATTTTCTGTATCCTCTGTGCTCCTCGATCCAGTCTTTCAAAGTAATCTCATACTGAGCCAGTTTCGGAAGGATCTCCGGTTTCTTATTTCCTGCTCCGAGCTCTTCTTCCATCTCTTTTACAACGGCCGGAATTCTCTCATCACCTTCATGTTTGTTATAAGCCTCGAAAAGGTCAAGTTCAGAGTTTTCCTCAATTTCAACTCCGATATTGTAAAGCTGCTGGATTGGTGCATTACATGCAAGGAAGTTTAACGGACGCGGTCCAAAGCTGATGATCTTTAAGTCACTTAATCCGACAACTGCTCTCGCGATTGGTTCGAACTCATGGATCATGTCAGCACATTCCTCTGCTGTTCCTACCGGATACTCCGGAATGTAAGCTTTTACTCCTCTGAGTTTCAGATTGTAGCTTGCGTTAAGCATTCCGCAATAAGCATCTCCACGTCCCTGTGTCAGATTATCCTGTGTCTCCTCTGCAGCTGCGACAAACATTTTCGGTCCGTCAAAATGTTTTGCAAGCAGTGTCTCAGAAATCTCCGGTCCGAAGTTTCCAAGATAAACAACCAGTGCGTTACATCCTGCTTTCTTTACATCTTCCAGAGCCTGTACCATGTGGATCTCACTCTCTACGATACAGATTGGACATTCATAGACTGTTCCCTCACCGTATTTCTTTGTATAAGCATCGATCAATGCTTTTCTTCTGTTCACGGAAAGGCTCTCCGGGAAACAATCTCTGCTCACTGCTACAACACCGATTTTTAATTCTGGCATGTTATTCATAATAAAATCCTCTCTTTCTTATCTTATTCACACTATTGCTTTCATTCGAAAATGTTATCCACATTTCAGCACTTCTGTTTGTGAACAACTTTCTTTCTACCTAAATATTAATATTCTCACCTTTTAATCCGCAAAATGCTCCTTCAATCTGTGCATCCTCATGCGCAATCAGCCATTTATTCATAGCTGCAAGAAGTCTGTTTTCTCCCTCTTTCGCTGTTTCAAATGGAAGCTCTTCATTCGTTCCTTTCGGCAGAACTACTACACAACGGAATCCACCTTCCTGTGCAGTACACGGTGCATAATGAAGTGTTGTCGCATACAGTTCTACACCGGTTCCTGCCGGAACAAAAAATGCTTCTACCTTGGCTGTATCATAGATATCGCCATCTTCAATATCCTGCTGCATTCCAAGAAGCAGGATCAGATCTGTCTGTGCGATATCAAATTCTGAACTTCTGTGATATTCCAGTGCATTCAGTTTATGGTTGTCTCCATTACAGTATCCAATCTGGATAGGCAGTCCGCCGAATCCTTTCTTGCAGATTTCAGCTGCTTCTGGAAGTACTTCCAACTCTTCAACAGACGGTACATAGACAACGTCTTTCGGAAGTGGTGTGTGTTCCATCTCTTTTAAAATCTTCTCAAAAGAGTATTCCGTGATGATCTTGCCATATTTTCGGAAAGATGCATCTGTTACATTTTGGATTTTCATGATGTCCTCCTGAATTTTCTTCTGTATCCTGTTTCGTTTGTTTCTATGGTCATTTTACCAACTCAAAAGGGCATTATCGACCAAATAATTAGCCAAATAATGCCCATTTCTTATCTTTTTAGTAATTCTTTTGTCGTTAATAGCATTCTATTCCACGCCCCATCATTCCTTCGGTGGCAGGAATCCCTTACTTGTCTTCACGATTACTTTATCAAATACCATGAACATAGACGGCAGTACGAAGATTACGACTACCATACTGATCAGTGCTCCTCTCGCCATCAGGATACACAGGGAACTGATCATATCGATATTGGAGTAAAGTCCTACACCGATCGTTGCTGCGAAGAAGCTTAGCGCACTTACCATGATGGACTGTGCGGATACGCGGTGCGCAGTTGTGATGGAATCGTATTTATTCGCGCCATGGTTACGCTCTCTCTTATAACGAGTTGTCATCAGGATTGCATAATCTACGGTGGATCCTAGCTGGATCGTTCCGATTACGATAGATGCCACGAATGGCAGCTTAGTTCCCATGTAGTATGGAATACCCATATTGACGAAAATCGCGAACTCAATAACGCCTACCAGGATGATCGGCAGTGAGATTGACTTGAACAGAAGCATAATGATCACGAAAATAATTCCGATTGATACTGCACTTACTGTCTTGAAATCTTTATCTGTAATGTCAATCAGGTCTGCTGTCAGAGGACCTTCTCCGATCAGCATTCCACCTTCATCATATTTATGAAGAATCGTATTCAGCTCTTTGATCTGGTCATTCAGTTCATCTGTTGCTACCTTGTATTCTGAGTTCGCCAGTACAAGCTGGTACTTATCATTCTTTAATGAACTTGTCACTGAATCCGGAATCATGCTTGCCGGTACGGACGGCCCGATCAGAGAGTCGAGTCCAAGTGCCCACTTGATTCCGTCCACCTTATCCATCTCATTCAGCATCTTGCCTACATCCGCTGAATCTGTAGAGCTGTCTACAAGAATCATATGCGTCGTATTCATGTCGTAATCTTCCTTCAGTTTCTCATTTGCAATGATACTCGGAAGATCTTTTGGAAGTGTCTCATCCAGATTGTAGTAAACTCCTGTATGGTTATTTCCGTAAATAGCCGGGAATAACAGAACTACGAACAGTGCCACATAGATAGGATATCTCTTAGTAACCTTATCTGAAATCTTTCCGATATCCGGAAGGAATGGTTTATGCTTTGTCTTCTCAATGATCTTGTCACAGCACAGGATCATAGATGGGAGGATTGTTACACAAGCCAGTACTCCGAGGATAACACCCTTAACCATAACAATTCCGATATCCTTCCCAAGTGTGAATGACATAAAACACAGTGCAATAAATCCGGCGATTGTTGTAACGGAACTTCCGATTACAGAGGAAAATGTCTGTGAGATCGCATGTGCCATTGCACGGTGTTTATCTCCATTGTAGCGAATCTGCTGTTCTTCGTAACTATGCATCAGGAAAATGGAGTAATCCAATGTTACACCCAGCTGCAGAACTGCTGCCAATGCCTTTGTAATATAGGAAATCTCTCCCATAAAGTAGTTACTTCCCAGGTTATAGACAATTGCGATTCCGATACTGAGCATGAAGAGGATCGGTACAAAGAATGATTCCATTGTAAGACCGAGCACGATCATCGCCAGTACAACCGCGATCAATACATACAGCGGTGTCTCTTTCTCCGCTAGCTCCTTCGTATCTGTAACAACAGCTGACATACCACTTAAGAAGCACTGCTCGCCCGCCAGAGAACGGATCTCGGAGATTGCCTCCATTGTTCCGTCTGAAGATGTTCCTTCATCAAAGAAGATTGCCATCATTGTTCCGGTCTCGGAGTTAAATGCATCATAAACCTTTGTTGGCAGCATACTCTTCGGCATACTGATATCTGCGATAGAATCATACCAGATAACCTCTTTTACATGATCTACCTTCTCAATCTTCTCTTTTAGCTTCGATACATCCTTATCTTCCATTCCATCGACTATAAACATCGAAAATGCACCTGTACCGAAATCATTTACCAAAATATCCTGCCCTTTCATCGTCTCAATGTTATCCGGCAGGTAAGTCAATACATCATAATTAATTCTCGTATGCAGATACCCCAATGCAGACGGAATCAATAATAAAATACTGAGAATCAGAATCGGCACTCTGAATTTTACTATCTTTTTTCCAAACTTTACCATCATATCCTTTTTCGCTTCCTTCCTCATATTCAGTTTATGACCATTGGTCATTTTAATCTCTTCTTGCACTATACAATAAAAATGACTAACAGTCAATATATTTTGTACTGTTAGTCATTTTTTCTTTTTATTTATATTCCACTTTCGTAACTGTTCAGAGCCAACCTCTATCTAAAATGCTACCCATTTTCTTTATATTCGCTTGGAAGAATTCCGTATTTTTTCCGAAATGCCCTTGCCATCGCCTTGCTTCCGGAGAAGCCGCTGCGAAGTGCTGTCTCAGTGATATTGTATTTTCCACTCTTCAGATCTTTCACTGCATATTCCAGACGGATATTCTGCAGATAGCTCTTATATGTGATTCCCGCATACTTCTGAAACATCCTCGACAAGTACGTTGGTGAGTAGCCAAAAATTCTTGCCACTTCTTCTAGACTGAGCTCCTGTGCATAATTCTCTTTCATATAAGATGTGATTGCTGAAAGCTTGTTCAGATTCTTATTCTTCCTTACAAAAGCATCCTCAACTTCCGTCAGACGGTATTCTTTCACAAGGAGATATAAAAGATGATAAAAAAGACTGTTCATCTTCATGTCATATCCACACTGCTTTTCGCAATACGTCTGATACAGTTCTTCCAACAATTCCATAAAGCGCGCGTCCTTACGTCCCGGTTCATGCGTAAACCAGATAAATTGCTCTCCTGTATAATATTTTTCAAAAACTTTCAACGGAATCTGAAGAACGATCGTCTCGTTTGGCAACGGAGAATCTACTTCATGAACCTCATTCGAATTCACAATCATAAATTCTCCCGCTGTCAGATGCCAGGTCTTCTCATCGATCTTAAATTCCAATTCTCCGTCACATACTGCAAAAATCTCAATTGATCTGTGCCAGTGCTTTTCTCTGTGATAATGTCCTTCTCCACCTTCAAATAAGAAGAGCTTGAAAGGAAAACCTACTTCCGGAACGATCAATTCATGTGCAAACTGCATCTCTTTTACTCACCACACTTTAGTCTTTCGTCCACTTATGTATCGTATCTGTTCCCGGACTACATAATTCCACTGTAGATCCATCATCTGACAGTGTATAGACATATTCCAGTGTTCCACCGGAAATAACCAGATTCAGCCTCAATGTACCGTCTGTATTCTCTGCTACACAATATGTTCCCTTTGTCTCACCGGAGGAACTCTTGATCACAAGCTTTCCGTCCTTCTTTAATTTATATTCATTTCCGCTGTTGTCTGTCCACTTTCCGATCAGCCCCTTCGCACGGTCATCCGTCAGATCCAGGAGGTCTGTATCCGCCTGAAGGAACTTCATATCCTTTCCGCCATCTAGAGACTTCAGTACTATGCCATAGCCTGTATCATCTGTTGTAACCGCATACAGTTTACCTTCATCTTCGCCGTCCATTGTGATCTTGATCGTAATGTTGTTATCCTCATCAAATCCACACTCAAATGTCAGTCCGGCGTCATCCTTCGTTCCTGTTCCATCTTCTTTCAGATCATACACAGTATCTGTTCCAATCACCTTCCACTGTTTTGCCATAACTCTCTTAACAGAATCACTTGGAAGAACCGCGTTGTCTCCCATCTGTTCTTTCATCGCACTGCTTGCTTTGTCCACCTCTTCTGTCTTAGATGCAGCCGGTTCCGCTTTCTTCGTATCGCCACATCCTGTCATACACAATGTGCTTGCCAGAAGTAATGCTACTACTAATCTTTTCATATTCTCTCTCCAGTCTTGTTACTGTCTGATCAGAAAGATAGCATTCCGATCAGGACTTACAGTCTTTAGAGTATCACAAACGCACTGTAAATTCCAGTAAAGTTAATACAATTTCACGGTTATTTCATTTTTAGACACACTCGTTTTCGTTTGTTTTCAACAAACTTTAATGCTTTTGCACTGTTTCACTTTACCTCGACAGCTTGTTTATTTTCTTAACATATGATACACTATTCACAATGTAAAATTATAGGTAACTTGGGAGGAAATAGGTTATGATTATCTCTACAAGAGGGCGTTATGCTCTCCGAGTCATGATTGATCTGTCTCAGCAGGATCCGGACTCTTACACACCGCTGAAAGAGATCGCAGCACGTCAGGAGATTTCTGAAAAGTATTTGGAAAATATTTTAAAATCTCTTGTCACACAAGGATTTATCCTTGGACTTCGCGGAAAGGGCGGCGGCTACCGCCTGACAAAATCTCCGGAAGAATACACTCTCGCTTCCATTCTTCATGCGACAGAAGGAAGTCTTGCGGCAGTAGCATGTCTGGAGGATCATGCACCGGAATGCGCACGTGCTGGTCAGTGTCCGACACGTCCGATCTGGGAAAAGCTGAATAATCTTATTGAAGATTATCTTGGAAGCATTACACTTGCTGACTTTCGCAAACCGATCATTCCATGCAAGATTGAGAAGTAGCATTATTTCAGGGGGAACGAAATAACAGCTGTTTCAAACAATGAAAGTTCAGATCTACATAGAAAAAGATGGCTAAGCATTGAGGGCGTTGCTTATCCATCTTTTTCTGTTTTCTTTTTATTTATTTTTCACTGCTTTTTCAATCCGATCCAACGCTTCCACAAGTGTCGCTCTCTGGCAAGCCACGTTGATCCGCTCAAAACCACTTCCAGGCTCTCCGAAGATTGCTCCTCCATCCAGCCAAACCTCTGCCTTATCTTCTATCAGTTCTTTTAGTTCCTTGTCAGAAAGCCCTAATGCCCGGAAATCCATCCAGACGAGATAGGTCCCTTCTGTCTTTGTCACCTTGATCTGTGGTAAATGTTCTGCCATCCATGTATGAAGGAAATCAATATTCGACTTCACATACTGTTTCATCGCCTGATACCATTCTTCGCCCTGAGTATACGCAGCGATCAGTGCAAAGATTCCGGGTGCGCCGACCTGACTATACCCGGCTGCAGTTACCTGATGCTGAAATTCCTTGCGAAGGCTTGCATTTGGAATGATAATATTGGAAATCTGAAGTCCAGCAAGATTGAATGTCTTCCCCGGGGAAGTACATGTCACTGTAATGTCTTTATACTCGTCCTTAAGATCTACAAGCACCTGATGCTTCCCTTCAAATACGAAGTCTGCATGAATCTCATCACTTACAATGATCACCTGATGCTTTAGGCAAATGTCTCCCAAACGCTCCACTTCTTCCCTTGTCCATACCCGGCTGACCGGGTTGTGTGGGCTGCAGAATAAGAATAATTTCACACCCTTTTCCACGATCTGGCGTTCGAAATCTTCGAAATCAATCGCATAAGATCCATCTTCCTTACGGATAAGGATATTGGCGGCCACTTTACGGTCATTGCTTTCAATCACTTCCCGGAATGGATAATAGACCGGATCCTGGATCAGAATATAATCCCCGGGTTCTGTATAAGCCTTCACCGCCATTGCCAGTGCAAAGACAATTCCCGGAGTCTTTGTGATCCACTCCTTGTCGATCTTCCATCCGTGACGGCGTTCCATCCAGGAGCTGACCGCATCATAATACTCCTGATCCGACTCTGTATATCCATAAATTCCATGCTCTGCCTGACGGATCAATGCTTCCTGAACGAAAGATGACGTCTTAAAATCCATATCAGCGACCCACAACGGAAGAATATCTTTCTTTCTCCCTCTTTCTTCTGCAAAATCATACTTCAGACTGTGGGTTCCTCTTCTCTCTACAGGCTGGTCAAAATTCAAATTCTTCTCACTCATTTTTACTCCTTTTATTGAAATGCCTGTTCCAGATCTTTGATCAGATCTTCAGCATTTTCAATTCCAACAGACATTCTAAGGAAATCTTCTGTGATTCCAAGACGTTCTCTTATCTCCACCGGCACATCACCGTGTGTCTGAAGCATTGGATATGTGATCAATGATTCTACACCGCCAAGGCTCTCCGCATAAGAGATCAATTTCACACTTTCAAGAATCTTTCTTGTACGTTCCACCGTATCTACACGGAAAGAAAGCATACTTCCTGCTCCTGTTGCCTGCTTCCGGTTCACCTCGTAACCCGGATGATCTTCCAGACCCGGATAATAAACTTCTGTCACTTCCGGTCTGTTTTTCAGCCAAAGTGCGATCTTCTTCGCATTCTCCTGCTGGCGATCCAGGCGCACTGATAAAGTTTTGATTCCGCGAAGTACAAGGAAACTGTCAAACGGAGACAGACTACAGCCAACTGTCTTATATGTATAACGCAATTTTTCCGACAGCTCTTTCCCTTTGACACAAACAAATCCTGCGAGAACATCATTGTGTCCTCCAAGAAATTTTGTTCCGCTATGTACTACAATATCAGCACCCAACTGTAGCGGTTTCTGGAAATAAGGAGAAAGGAATGTATTATCCGCAAGAATCAGTAACCCGAATTCGTCTGCGAGTTTTCTCATCTCTGCAAAATCTGTAATCCTCATCGTTGGATTGCTTGGTGTCTCAATATAAAGTGCCTTTGTCTCTTTCCTGATATTCTTTCTTACAAGATCAATATCTGAAGTATCTACATAAGAAAACTTTAATCCTCGCTTTTCGCCAATGCTTTCAAACATTCGCACAGTTCCGCCATACAGATCTTCTGTACATAAAATATGATCTCCTTCTCCGAAAAGCTCCAGGCAGATTCCAATTGCCGCCATTCCTGTCGAGCATGCAATACTGTCATCCGCTCCTTCTAAAGAGGACATTACGCTTTCTAATTCATACCGTGTCGGATTGCTCTCACGAGAATAATCATATCCTGTACTTTTCCCGATTCCCGGGTGTGCGAAGGTTGCTGTCTGAAAAATGGGAACGGAGACTGCTCCGTATGGATGTCCCTCTACAAATCCTCCGTCCCCGTGAATACATCGTGTTTCAAATTGATAATTTTCTGCCATGCTGTCTGTCTCTGCTCCTTACGTTCCACTCTATTAAATATAGTACATTCCCTCAACAGAATCCTGATACCCTTCGTATGCATCCACAAGATCCTTAAGCGTCACATCTTCCAGAATCTCCTGAACACAATCATTGATTCGGTCAATGATCAGATGCTGAATTGCTTCCTGATCTCCACGTCCCACGCTATTTCGATCAACTTCATCTTCCAGGTCATACGTTCCTTCCAGTGCCTCTACAATCTGTGCAACCGTGATTTCTTTCGGATCTCTCTCAAGAAAATATCCTCCCTGGGAACCTTTCATGCTTTTTACGATATGACCCTTGCGAAGGGCTGAAAATACATGCTCAAGGTACTGAGCTGAAATGTCATTTCTCTGTGCGATACTTCCTAATGAGACCAGCTCTGTCCGTGAATTCACCGCCAGATCAATAAGAGCACGCAGTCCATATCTGCTTTTCTTTGATAATTTCAAACGCTTCTACTCCTTTCTTCTAAACACTATAGGAGCAGCTTTTACTGCTCCTACTTCCTACAGATTTTTCTGTTTTCTCTGATTCTTATTTACTGAATTGCTTTGAATGCCTCATCCAGATCCTGAATGATATCATCAATATTCTCTGTACCGATGGACAGACGGATTGTGTTTGGCTTGATTCCCTGATCGAGAAGCTCTTCCTCTGTGCACTGGCTGTGTGTTGTTGTTGCCGGGTGGATAACAAGTGATTTCACATCCGCTACATTTGCAAGCAGTGAGAACAGTTCCAGGTTATCAATGAATTCCTGAGCCTTTGCGGAATCTCCTTTGATCTCAAATGTGAAGATAGAACCACCGCCGTTCGGGAAATATTTCTTATAAAGCTCCTGCTGCTTCGGATCCGGATCTACAGATGGGTGATGTACTCTCTCAACCTGCGGATGATTGTTCAGATACTCAACAACTTTCAGTGCATTTTCCACATGACGCTCTACGCGAAGGGAAAGTGTCTCAAGTCCCTGCAGGAAGATAAAGGAACTGATCGGAGAAATTGTTGCTCCTGTATCTCTCAAAAGGATTGCTCTGATCTTTGTAACAAATGCAGCCGGTCCGCAAGCTTTTGTGAAGCTGATGCCGTGGTAGCTTGGATTCGGATCTGTCAGTGAAGGGAACTTTCCTGAAGCCTCCCAGTCGAACTTACCGCCCTCGATGATAACTCCACCGATTGTTGTTCCATGTCCACCGATGAACTTTGTAGCAGAGTGAACAACAATGTCAGCACCGTACTCGATTGGTCTTACAAGATAAGGTGTTGCAAATGTATTATCTACAACAAGCGGGATTTTATGCTTATGTGCGATATTTGCGATTGCTTCAATATCAACAACATCTGAGTTTGGGTTACCAAGTGTCTCGATGTAAACAGCTTTTGTGTTCTCCTGGATTGCATTCTCAACTTCTTCCAGATTGAAAATGTCAACAAATGTTGTTGTAATTCCATAATTCGGAAGTGTATGCTCAAGAAGGTTGAAAGATCCGCCATAAATATTCTTTGCAGATACGATGTGATCTCCCTGCTGAGCCAGGTTTTCGATTGTGTATGTGATTGCTGCTGCTCCGGATGCTACTGCAAGTGCTGCTGTACCACCTTCAAGTGCTGCGATTCTCTTCTCAAACACATCCTCTGTCGGGTTTGTCAGACGTCCGTAAATATTTCCCGCGTCTTTCAGTCCAAAACGGTCTGCTGCATGCTGACTGTTGCGGAACACATAAGAAGAAGTCTGGTAGATTGGTACTGCTCTTGCATCTGTCACCGGATCCGGCTGCTCCTGGCCTACGTGAAGCTGTAATGTCTCAAATTTAAATTTTCTGTCTTTTCTCTCTAATTTTGCCATGGGGTTATTCTCCTTTTTCTAATTCCTGTTTTGTATTCTTATTCCGCAACCAAAGCTGCTTGGAAGTTAAAATCTTACTTAATTAATGTCTTGCGGTTGTCTTGATATTCGTGCCTACTCTGTAAAGAGTGGTGTAGAGTAGTATCTGTCTCCGCTGTCCGGAAGAAGTGCTACGATTGTCTTGCCCTTGTTCTCCGGTTTCTTTGCATATGCGATCGCTCCGGAAAGTGCTGCTCCTGAAGAAATACCTACCAGGATTCCTTCTGTCTTTGCAAGAAGTTTTGCTGCTGTGAATCCTTCCTCATTATCTGCTTTGTAGATCTCATCATAGATCTTTGTATTAAGTACATCCGGTACGAATCCAGCTCCGATTCCCTGAATCTTGTGCGGTCCGCCCTTTCCTTCTGAAAGTACCGGGGATGCTGCAGGCTCAAGTGCTACAACCTTCACATCCGGTTTCTGGGACTTCAGATATTCACCAACACCTGTCAGTGTTCCACCTGTACCGACACCGGCAATAAAGATATCAACATTTCCATCTGTGTCTTTCCAGATCTCCGGGCCTGTTGTCTCTCTGTGTGCTTTTGAGTTCGCCGGATTAACGAACTGTCCCGGGATAAAGCTGTTCGGAATTTCCTTTGCAAGCTCTTCAGCTTTTGCAATTGCTCCCTTCATTCCCTTTGTACCTTCTGTAAGTACGATCTCTGCTCCATATGCTTTGAGGATATTTCTTCGCTCAACACTCATGGTCTCTGGCATGGTAAGAATTGCTCTGTACCCCTTCGCTGCTGCGATTGATGCAAGTCCGATTCCTGTGTTTCCGGAAGTAGGTTCAATGATAACAGAACCTTCTTTCAGGATTCCTTTCTCTTCTGCATCTTCGATCATTGCCTTCGCAACACGATCTTTCACACTTCCTGCCGGATTAAGATACTCAAGCTTTACAAGAATCGTTGCTTCAAGTCCAAGCTCTTTTTCCAGATTCACAGGTTCAACAAGTGGTGTGTTTCCAATCAGTCCAAGTGTGCCTTTATAAATTGCCGCCATAGTCTATATCCTCACTTTCTTTATTAACCTACTTAGTTGGTGTGTTTTTGATGGTTTGTATTATATACTTATAAAACCCATCTGTCAACTATGTTTTAATATTTTTCTACATTTTTTATTATACAATATCGATCGGAGATGTAAATAATCAAAAAATATCAGGTACTCTCCACCTCGCTTTTAGCCTCTCGAGTATCTGGAAAGTACCTGATATTTTCTATGTTATGTTATGAAATGAAAGTTTTACTATTGTTCTTATTATAAAGAAAATATTATTTATTTTTCTTCACATGTGCGAAAATGGACTGAAGTACAATGAAGAAGCATAACAATGCTGACAATGTAATTCTTACCCACCAGCTTGACAGTGTTCCCTGTGTTGTGATCAGGCTTGAGATTGTTCCTTTGATCAGTACACCAAAGAGTGTTCCGAAAGGTGTTCCGACACCACCGCTTAACAAGGTTCCTCCGATAACTGCTGAGGAGATTGCATCCATCTCAAGTCCTTTTGCCTGCTCTACAAAACCGGAGCAGCTGTTCAGACAGAACAGAAATCCTCCAAGTCCTGCAAGGAAACCATCCAGCAGATAAGCCTTTAATTTTGTTCTTTTAACATTCAATCCCATCATCATTGCGCTTGTCTGATTTCCACCTACCGCATATACAGAACGTCCGAATTTTGTATATTTCATAACAAGAATGATAATGATCAAAACAATGATTGCAATCACTACCGTCGGATAAATGTAAGCCGGGATGAATTTTCCTCGCTTGCTATAAGAGCCGATCGGAAGATAGATTTTATAGTTTGCCCATGCCAGGAATGTCTTATTCTTAATTGATATCATTTCTGTACTGATAATAGAAGTCATACCTCTTCCAAAGAACATACCTGCCAACGTTACGATAAACGGCTGGATATCCAGATAAGCGATCAAAAATCCCTGTACCAAGCCGAATGCAATTCCGATTGCAAGTGCCATAACTACGGCAACGTAAGCGTTTGTTCCATGATTTTCCATCTGATTTGCCAGAACCATACATACAAGTGCTGTTACCGAACCGACAGAAATATCAATTCCTGCAGCAATCATAACGATCGTCTGTCCCATTGCGATAACCAGAAGTCCTGCATTGGAAATAAACAGGTTTAAGAACATCTGCGGTTTAGCAAATCCCTTATTCTGGAAAATAATCATTCCTGCAATATACATCACCGCAAAAAGAAGGATCGTAATCATCAATAAATATGTATTTGTATTTATTTTTCTCTTTTTCATTACTGATTTCCTCCTTCCACAGCAATTTTATTAGCTTTTTTCGCTTTCATGTTTGCGAAATATTTCTTAAATACCGGACTTTGCAGAGTAACAATAACTACTACAACGATTGCCTTATATACCGGCAGCTGATCTGCAGAAACATTCATTGCATACAGAGTTGTTGTCAATGCCTGGATTGTATACGCTCCGATCACAGATCCCATCAAGCTGAATTTACCTCCGCCAAGAACATTTCCTCCAAGTGCTACTGCAAGGATCGCATCCATCTCCATGTTTAATCCGATGTTATTTGCATCTGCTGAGTAGATTCGACTGGAAGCTACAAGTCCTGCGATTCCTGCAAGAAGTCCGCAGATCACATAGGTCAGGAACTTGATCATTGTTGAATTCAATCCGACCAGTCTGGAAGCTGTTGCATTGATACCAACACTTTCAATATAAAGTCCCAAAGCTGTTTTCTTTAAGACAAAATGAACGATGATAATCGCAATAATTGCTACGAAAATTGGTGTAGGGATCGGGCAATTTCCAATGTAACCACCTAACATCTTATAAGATCCGACACGCACATAAGTAATCTGTCCGTTTGTGATCAGCTGTGCGATTCCACGTCCTGCCGTATAGAGGATCAGGGTTGCTACCATTGGCTGAATGTTCAGTTTTGCAACAAGGACTCCATTGAACATACCGCAAAGTACGGAACCTGCAAGGGCAGCCAGCACTGCAATTATGACCGGATTCTGGAAGGAAGTAACAGATGCCTCACCACCGGATAAGATCTGACAGCACAGAGCTGCTGCAACTGCCATAATCGCTCCGACACTGATGTCCTGTCCGCCAGATGCTGCTGTGACAAGTGTCATTCCGATTGCAAGAATGACCAGCTCTGATGCACGGTTTACAACATCCACGATGTAACCATACAGAACACCATTGTTAAGAGAGATTTTGAAAAATCCCGGTGTTGTAATTACATTTACAAGTAATACCGCAAGCAGACATACAATCGGCATAAATAATCGCATGCCTGTTATTTTCTTAAAATCAAATGCTTTCTTCATCTTATCTATCACCTCCGGCAATTGCTTTCATAATTCCATCCTGTGACATTTCATTCTGCTCTAATTCTCCAACCTTTTGTCCATCTCGCAGCACTGCCATTCTGGAACAGGTACGAATCATCTCTTCTACTTCTGAGGAGATAAATGTAACAGCCATTCCCTGGTCTGCAAGATCCAGGACAAGTTTCTGTATCTCTGTCTTTGTACCGATATCGATTCCTCGTGTCGGCTCATCAAGGATCAGATATTCCGGATTCGTAAGAAGCCATCTTCCGATAATTACTTTCTGTTGGTTTCCTCCGGACAGACTCTTGATTGGAGTTTCCCGGCTTGCTGTCTTGATCTGAAGCATCTCGATATACTTATCTGCTGCTTCTTCCATTTCTTTTCTGCTCATCAGTTTGAACATACCTCGTTTTGCCTGAAGCGCAATGATAATATTCTCACGAACTGACAGGTCAGCAATGATTCCATCCTTCTTACGATCCTCCGGAAGGTATGCCATTCCAAGTTTCATTGCATCCAAAGGTGTGTTGATCTTAGCTGTTTTTCCATTTACTGTCAGAGTTCCGCAATCCGGTTTATCCGCACCGTAAATTGCACGGACAAGTTCCGAACGTCCTGATCCCAGAAGACCTGTCAGACCAATCACTTCACCTTTATGGATATCGATATTAAACGGTTTGATGCTTCCTTTCTTTCCAAGACCTTCCGCATGAATGACAACTTCTGCATCTTTGAAATTCTTTTCTCCATGCTGTCCCTTAATGTCTGCAAGATCATCAAAATCTTTTCCCATCATCTTGGCAACGAGCATAACTCTTGGAAGTTTATCGATCTCATATTCACCGACCAGTTCGCCATTTCTCAAAACTGTAATTCTATCGCACACTGCATAAACCTGTTCCAGGAAATGTGTGACAAATATAATTCCTACGCCTTCTGATTTCAGACGGTTCATTAAAACAAAAAGTTTTTCTACTTCATCATCATCCAGAGAAGATGTAGGCTCATCAAGGATCAGAACCTTACATTTCATATCAACCGCTCTTGCAATTGCAATCATCTGTTGGTTTGCGATTGAACATTCGCCAAGATTTTGTGTTGGGGACACATCAATATTAAGATCATTCAATATCTTTGCAGACTTCTTATTCATTGTCTTCCAGTCGATCATTCCCATCTTTCTTGGTTCACGTCCGATAAACAAATTCTCTGCAACGCTCAGATTCGGGCACAGGTTTACCTCCTGGTATACTGTGCTAATTCCTCTTGTCTGCGCTTCCTGTGGAGAATGGTTCACGATAGAATCCGGATTTCCGTCAATCTTGATCTCACCTGATTCGAATTCATGAACACCTGTCAGCACTTTGATCAATGTTGATTTTCCGGCTCCGTTTTCACCCATCAAGGCGTGGATCTCGCCTTTTCTCAAAGTAAAATCAACATGCTGCAGTGCTTTTACTCCTGGAAATGTCTTTGAAATATCTCTCATTGCTAATACAATATTATTTTCCATTTCGGGGTTCACCTGCTTTCTCTCTATACTTATAGCATTGCTTTGTTTTCCTAATCATGATCATGCCTGTTTTTAGGCATAAAGATAGCGTGGCAGCATATTCAGTAGTCACCCGATCAGCCTACCACGCCTCCTTCTTACTTACTTCTTGTTATGTGATATCTTAGTATGCACGTCCGTCAAGAATTTCCTGTGTAAGTTTTGTTACGTCATATTTTGTTCCATCTACAGTTACATCTTTTACTGTATCGTCATATGCAAACATTTCTTCCTCTACATATGCTACTTTCTCAGGTGTCTCTCCGTTTTCAAGCTGTTTAATGATTTCCTCAACACGCGGTCCGTGAAGTGGGTTACACTCTGTATCACAGATGATTTTTCCTGATAATGTATCTGTAAGACCTGCATTTGTTGTATCAAAGGACATAACCAGGATATCTCCATCCGGTCCTACTGTCTTTCCGGCTGCCTCGATCGCGTCAATTGCACCAAATGCTTCGTTATCATTCTCACAGTAAACTACATTGATATTGTCGTACTGTTTCAGCATGGACTCCATAACTTCCTGTCCTTTTGCCTGTGTAAACTCACCTGTCTGCTGAGCTACGATATTCCATCCATACTTATCTGCTGCTGCCTCAAGTCCCTCTGTACGTCCAATCTGAGCAGAAGCACCGATCGTTCCCTGAATGTGGGCGATATTTACTTCCGATAATCCTTTTGCCTGTGCATATGAATTCAGCCATTCTGCAGCTTTTTCTCCTTCGAGTTTGAAGTTTGATCCAACCCATGCAGTATAGAGACTGTCATCAGAAACATCTACCATACGGTCAACGATGATAACCGGAATGTCTGCATCTTTTGCTTCCTGAAGAACTGTATCCCATCCTGTCTCTGTTACAGGTGCAAGAACGATATAGTCAACTTCCTGCTGGATAAAGTTACGGATCGCTGTAAGCTGATTTTCCTGTTTCTGCTGAGCATCATCAAAGATTAATTCATAACCATTTTCTTTGCTAAATGTAGATTTCATGGATTCGGAATTGGCTGTACGCCAGTCTGATTCAGCTCCGACCTGTGAAAATCCAACTGTGATCACATCATCTCCGCCGGAATTGTCTCCGCCTTCTGCTGAACCGTCACCTTTATTTCCACCACAACCAACAACCAGTGTTGCTGTCATTGCTACACATGCTAATACGGCTAATAATCTCTTCTTCATACTTATAAATCCTCCTATTCTTTGATTGTCTGCGCTTCAATCATTTATCTTGATTACATATTATCGAATAACCGTTTTTTTCGATACAGAGATTCATTTTTAGTTTTTATACTTTTTTATGAACTCTTTCTTCCCGATCAAAAAGTTTAATTTATTTTTCAAAAAGCGTTAAGAATTTTACTATACCGGGAATCATTTTTCTATTTCCGTTCCAATAACAATGGTTGCTACCGTTCCTTTTCCCTCTTCACTTTCAAAGAAAACACCATATTCTTTCCCATAATAATACTGCAGGCGCTGATGCACGTTCGCTAGGCCAAATCCGTTAGCCTCGTCGTCCCGGATTCGATAAACACTACTTCGCAGTTTCTCCAGCTTTTCTGACGACATTCCGATTCCATTATCCTCTACCGTCAGGCGAATCCGATCTGCTTCCTTCTGCCCCGAGATTCGTATCAACCCTTTCCCACGCTTATTTTTGATTCCATGATAAAGTGCATTCTCCACAAGCGGCTGTATCGTCAGTTTCGGTATATAATAAGAATATATATCTTCATCAATATCAATCTCATAGTCCATAATGTCCTGATAACGGAACTGCTGGATCTGAAGATAACTTTCTATATGAGACTTCTCCTCCTGAATTGTAATATAATCCTTTCCTTTGCTTAATGTTGTCCGGAAAAAGGAAGAAAGCGCTGTTACCATAGAAACCACTTCATCCGTCTGCTTTGCCTCCGCAAGCCACACGATCGTATCTAATGTATTATATAGAAAATGAGGATTGATCTGAGCCTGAAGAAGTTTTGTCTCCGTAATGCGAAGATTCTCCTCCTGCCTTTTTATATTATCCACAAGTAACCCGATTTCCGAGGTCATTTCGTTGAAACTATCTGTAAGTATTAAGATTTCATCCGTACTCTCAATCTTTGTCTGAGTAGTAAAATCTCCCTGTGCAACCTTCTTCGTCTGTGAACAAAGCTTTCTGATCGGCTTTGTAACACTTTCGACAGCAAGGCCCGATAACAGCGCTGATAACAATACTGCAACCACGGTTGTCATCACACTTACTTTTATGGCTGCCTCCACCTGCTCCTCCAGATTCTTCTTTGCGATCTCATAATTCTTAGTTTCCTCATATACATAATTCTGGATTGCTGTCTGGATCACATCCGTCAGGCCGCCTTCTCCTCGGATATTCTTATCCAGAAAATCCATCTTATCCGTATACGCTCCTCCGGTCTGTATCATTTCAAACAACTTATCTACAGATTTCCTTAATGAGATTAAACTATTTTTCACAAATACAATCTGTGTTCTGTTGATCGATGCTGTAGCAATCTTTGACAAGTCGTCGCAGGCACCTTCAAGTTCATCCATATAATCATAAGGATTTACAGTTTTTATTCCATTAATCGTAGTTGTTTCATCACCCAGTTCTTCAACTGTCTTGTTCGCGATCACCGCAAGATACATACTGTAGTCCATGCGCTCTTTAAAATCTTTTGAATATTGATTGGCATAGGTTACACTTTTTGTAATCTTGTCATATTCCGATTCGAAATGTAAAAGAACACTTAAAAGATAAAACACTGCACAAAGCATCGGAAGCAATGCTGCAATTGCGATAATCGCGATCCTTCCATTTAATGATTTTAGTTTCTTGCTTCTATGATTCACACCTATTCTCCTGTCTTGCACGCTGTTTATATTCTTTTGGCGAACATCCCTGTATTTTCTTAAATATATAACTGAAATAATGCGGATCTTTATACCCTACTTCAAACCCAATCTCCGAAGTCTTCATAGAAGAACACATCAGAAGCTCCTTCGCCTTTGACATCCTTGTTGCTGTTAAATATTCTACAAATGTCTGTCCTACCTCTCTGCTGAACACAGAACTGAAATAACTTGGACTCATATTTACTTTTGCTGACACTGTATTCAAAGAGATCTCTTCTGTCATGTAGTTTTCTTTAATGTACTTTTTCGCAAGTTCCATAATATCCGAATACCTCTGTCCACTTGCCATATCTCGTAGTTCCAACGCTCTTTTCAACATCTTTTTCATATATGTTCTCACACCATCTACAGAAATGATACTGGATAAGGATTCTTCAAGATTTTTTCCTTCTTCTAGTTTTATCTCTTCATTCACATCTATTTTATCCATAAATGCATTTACCATAATATAGCTGTCGATCATAATATACTGGCGCATAATTTCTGATTTAAAATTTTCTTTTGGATTCTTCTGAAAATACGCATCTAAAAAGCTGTCTACTTCTTCCTGTGTTCCATTCGAAAGAAAATGCTCGATCATCTCTCTGTTCTTTCCCATACTATCCAGGTTTCTTGCATCCAGACGCCCTTTTTCCTGCATATTTTTCCAATCATCTATATCCATGATCTGACGGGTCTCACAAGAAAAACGGTTTGAAAATACTACCATTGCGGTTTGATATGCTTCCGGGAGCATTCGGATCCTTGATACGCTTGAACCTATTCCTCCGAAATATTCTATCCCCGGATACTTTTCCATCAGCTCTGTCAGCATAATCTTCACCGCATGACACTTCTTCTGAACATCCTCTTCATCCTCTCCCATGATTAAGAATGCCCATCCCTCTGCTCCGCGCCAGAAAGAATACAGCTTTTCCATCTTTTGTGTAATATTGTCAATCCTCGAGAATACTTCTTCTGCCTGCTCTTTCGACTCATATTGTTTCACATTCATTGCAACCTTAAACAAGAGCACATTATATACTTGTGCGCTCAGATCAAGCTCGTATTTTTTCCCCTGCTCAATCGCTTCGCTCATCCCAATATGCCCCATAATTAATTTATTGAAGAACGCAAATTTTTCCTGTTCTACCGTTTCTCGCATCTCGTTTTTATAACACTCTTTTAATGCCTGCTCTTCTTTTTCTTTCTCAATCGTTTTCACAACTTCTGCTAATGCTTCCAATAATTTTGCTGAAGAGATCGGCTTTAACAGATAATCTGTCACTCCGATCTGAATGGCATCCTTTGCATATTCAAAATCATTAAAGCCGCTCAAGATTAGAATCTTAATCTCCGGCAGTTCTTTCTTTACAATCCGGCTCAATTCCAGTCCATCCATAAAAGGCATTTTAATATCCGTGATCAAAATATCCGGTTTCTCTTTCATAATCTTTGGATAAGCCAGTTCACCATCACCTGCTTCACCAACAAAATCGTACCCCTCCTTTTCCCAGTCTATACTATTCTTAATTGCATTTCGAATCACAACTTCATCTTCTACCAAAAATACTTTTATCATGATTTTTCATCCCCTTCATCCATGCTGACGTAATTTTCAATAAATACATTTTATATCGACTATACATCTGACGGCAATTCTCTAATTTTTAAAAAGGTGTATTTTTTTATGATTTTTGTATAGATTCTTTTGAAATGTTTGTTTTTTTACGAAATCGGTTAGGTTTTTTACGCTAACGTGATGCACTTACCGGATTTTTGCAAGAAAAAGCAGGTACTCTGGAATTTTCCATTCCAAAGTACCTGACTTTTCTATCTTATTCTTAATGAATCAACCAGTTATAATCTTTTCTGCAATCAACAATATACTCCACATATACCGTATCATCCTGTATCTGATAAAGAACCAGATACCATTTTTCAATAAACATCTTATGATATTTATTCGGTGGAATGTACGCTTCTTCAAAAAACGGAAAACGCTGCGGCATATGATTCAAGGCGCGGATTGCTGCTATTATTTCCTTCTATGTCGTCTCTCGCTCAATCAACTTCGTTCCAAACACCATATGCTGCACGCTTGGTTTCTCATCATCTGCTGCCTCAATATCTTCTAATATCATATCCGCTGCCCGCTGTCCCATCTCACGACCCGGCAGCTCCATGGAAGTCATGGCTGTCTCAAGCATTCCTCCGATCGCATGACCGGTAAGGCTGATGACCTTGACTTCCTCCGGCACTTTCTTTCCGCTCTCTTTCAGTGCCCGGAGTACTCCGATTCCCTGCATATCCGCAGCGACCATGATTCCATCCACTTCATCAAATGCCTCTTTGAGCCGCTCTACGCCTTTATAACCATCTTTGAAATAATTTCCGCGCGGCAGTCCTGACTCTACCTGATACTCCTTCAGGCTGAGTTCTTTCATTGCCTTATGATATCCTCTATAACGTTCCGCATACGGGGTAAACTCTGTTGATCCATTGATAAAACCAATCTTTGTACACCCCTTCTTATAAAGATACTTTGCCGCTTCATATCCGCAGGAAAAACAATCGGCTTCTACCGAACTGAATTTTCTGTCCTGATTTCTGACAAGCTGCACGACTGCCACTCCATCCGCCTTGATATCACGGATCATTCTTGTATTCTGCCCTGTCGATGCAATCAGGATTCCGTCTACCAGTCCATTGCGCAGACGGTTCAGACACTCTGCTTCAATATCCGGATCATCCTTCGTCAAACAGATCATCAGACTGTAACCTCTATTGCCTGCCTGCATCTCGATTCCCTGGACGATCTCACCAAAAATAGAAAGATTCACAGATGGTACGACTACTCCAAGCGTCCGTCTCTTCCCCTGTTTCAAACCTTTCGCCAGCAGATTTGGGCGATAGCTCAGCTGCTCTACCGCTTTAAATATTTTCTTTTTCGTATCCGGATGGACATACGACGTATTGTTCAATGCTCTGGATACCGTACTCACATCTACGTTCGCAAGCTTTGCAACATCCTTTAATGTAGCCATAACATCTCTTCCTCCTGTGCATCTGTTCTGTCTCGTACAATTAGTTTTCGCTCTTTCTATTATAACATGCCACAAAAGCCTGGCAACCATCTCGTTATGATAATCACCAGACTTTTCATTCTTATCTATAAGATCATAGAAACGGACACATACTTCCTGATCTTTATGAAAATGAAGCAATCAGCTTCGGAATATAATTTGCAAGTGCAGAGACTGTCATTGCTAATGTAAAGAGATAACTGACTGTCATAAGAACCTGCAGTACTCTTGGTGCCTTCAATCCAGCCTGAACTTCTTTCTTCCAGAACATCAATGTGATGAAAAGACCTGCAACCGGAGTTGCGATTGATGTTGCGATGTTAGCAATGAAGATCAGCTGTGTCGGAGAACCGTTGTAGATGAAGCAGACTACACATGCAAATGCAAGTGTGATCATACATCCCCAGCGGATCAGCTTGGACTCAAGTGCAACGTCTTTGTCGAATCCTGCACTTAAAAGTACCATACCTCTCTGTGTATTACCGAGAAGTGAAGAGAATCCTGCTCCGAGAAGTGCAACTCCCATTACAATGTTAGAAGCTTTTCCAAGAAAAGGAACAAGAAGCGCTGCCAGCTGTGCCGGTGCTTTAATCTGAATTCCCTGTGGATTCAGAACGATAGCTCCAACCAGCATGATTGCTCCGGAAATCAGGATAACTGATACAACATGTGCGATTGCATCCCATTTCATTGCTCCGTTAAATAAATCCTCTTTTTTCCACTTTTTCTCAGCGCCGAGATATGTTCCATAGATTCCTGCTGTCACAGCTGCATTTGTACTGATATAAGCAAGTGCTGTTGTAAGACTTCCTTCCGGTACGCTCCAGTGTGTTAATCCATGTCCCATTGCACCCCAATCAGGTCCGCCGGTTGCAACCAGTGTTGCATAGAAAGCAAATATCATAGCAATGATACAAACTAAAATTCCTTTTTCTACTTTTGAATAAACACCTTTTGAAAAGTAAAGCACTGTAAGTACTGCCAACATGATCAGTGCTCCCAATTTCCAGTTGATTCCAAAGACAAGGTTCATACCTGCACCTGTTCCGGAAATATTTCCAAGTGTAAAGAACAGGCAGGATAAGAATAATGCAACACCACAGAATCCAGATGCAACTTTTCCATAATAATGTCTGATCGCATGTAAGATTGGCATTCCTGTCAACATGGAAATACGGTAAGATGTCAGCATAAATGTAACACCCATGACCAGAATCTGTATGATCAGCCAGATCAGGCTGTATCCATAATTCGCACCAATCATTGCGGATGTTGTAATATTACCAGGTCCGATTACTACTCCGGTAAGGACAATTCCAGGACCTACACGTTTTAAAATTTCTTTTGCAGAAAGCTTTTTGACTTTTGATGGATCAAATCCATCTGTCCCCAGATTTTTGTTATTTTCTGTCATGGCTCCTCCGTTTTGGAAGTGATGCCCGAAATGTAATTTCTTCTTATTTCTTTCAGACATCACTTCTATAGTTATATCATAATTTTCGTCTTATTTATCTTCGAACTGAGCCATATCAACTTCCGGAAGCTGGCTTCTTTCAAGTCCAAGAGCTACCCAGTCTTTTTCTTCCTGGTTCAGTGGAAGAACCGGTTTTCTCATAAGTGCTGAAGAGAAGATTCCTCTCTGTTTCAGAGCTTCTTTCAGTCTTGCATGAGCTTCACCTGATGGCTGTCCGCCTCCGTAGATTGCCTGGGAAATGTGGTAGATACGATCTGACCAATCCTGAGCTTCTTTTAATGTATGTTTGTCTGGGTTCGCAAATACTTCTCTTGCCGGGCAGATGATCTCCGGTACGCATCCTGCGAATCCGATCAGAGCTCCGTCCATTCCCGGGAACCAGCTTACACACAATGTCTCGTCGTGACATGTGATAAGGGAGATGTCTGGGCACTCCTGACGAAGAAGACGTACGTCATGCTCGTAGATAGATGTGACACGTGTTCCCATCTTGATACATTTTACATGATCGATCTCTTTGCACATTTTGATCAGTGTCTCTACCGGGTAGAAAGCTTTGCTTGTTGCCGGGTACAGATGGATGATGATGTCGATGTCAGCTCCCTCTGCTACATCTTTTACATACTCGAACGGTGCATCCGGGTTCATACCGAATCTCAGCCACATATGTGGTGGCATAAGAAGGATTCCGTCTGCTCCTGCTTCCTTCGCTTCTTTTGCCATCTCGATAGACTCTGCTGTGTTCTCGCAGTTAACACCGGAGATAATTGTCATAACGTCTCCACACTCTTCTGCACAGATCTCTACTACACGTTTTCTCTCTGCTCTTGTAAGTCCTGTGATCTCGCCTGTATGTCCGTTACATACAAGTCCGTCCATTCCTTTTCCGTAGAATGTTTTGATCCATCTTAAATATGCTCTGAATTCTGGTTCGTTAATAGAATAGTCGTCGTTAAGCGGTACAGATACTGCTGGGAAAATTGTCTTGAATGTTTTTACTTTTGCCATTTTTATTGTCTCCTTTTTCTTACGAATCTCATTATTATCAATCACTAGAACTTTGCGCATTGTTCATTTTTCATATTACAAACGTTTGTTGTTTGCTATGTTTAGGTTATATCATACAATCTGATAGACCGTCAACGAATTGAAGGCCTCCTGCAATTTGTTGCATAAATCCAATTCAGCTGCCATTTTCATGCAATTTATTGTGTATTTGCACAACATGACGCACGAAAATGGAGGCTGCCGCTTCGCAATTTTATTGTCAAAGCGGCAGCCTCCTCTAAAAAGGCATATTTTATTTTATCTTATCATAACATGGCAGAATTATTGCAGTATGTTTCTTAGTCTTCGAACTGAGTCATATCTACTTCCGGAAGCTGGCTTCTTTCAAGTCCGAGAGCTACCCAATCTTTTTCTTCCTGGTTCAGTGGAAGAACCGGTTTTCTCATAAGTGCTGAAGAGAAGATTCCTCTCTGTTTCAGAGCTTCTTTCAGTCTTGCATGAGCTTCACCTGATGGCTGTCCGCCTCCGTAGATTGCCTGGGAAATGTGGTAGATACGATCTGACCAATCCTGAGCTTCTTTTAATGTATGTTTGTCTGGGTTCGCAAATACTTCTCTTGCCGGGCAGATGATCTCCGGTACGCATCCTGCGAATCCGATCAGAGCTCCGTCCATTCCCGGGAACCAGCTTACACACAATGTCTCGTCGTGACATGTGATAAGGGAGATGTCTGGGCACTCCTGACGAAGAAGACGTACGTCATGCTCGTAGATAGATGTGACACGTGTTCCCATCTTGATACATTTTACATGATCGATCTCTTTGCACATTTTGATCAGTGTCTCTACCGGGTAGAAAGCTTTGCTTGTTGCCGGGTACAGATGGATGATGATGTCGATGTCAGCTCCCTCTGCTACATCTTTTACATACTCGAACGGTGCATCCGGGTTCATACCGAATCTCAGCCACATATGTGGTGGCATAAGAAGGATTCCGTCTGCTCCTGCTTCCTTCGCTTCTTTTGCCATCTCGATAGACTCTGCTGTGTTCTCGCAGTTAACACCGGAGATGATTGTCATAACGTCTCCACACTCTTCTGCACAGATCTCTACAACACGTTTTCTCTCTGCTCTTGTAAGTCCTGTGATCTCTCCTGTATGTCCGTTACATACAAGTCCGTCCATTCCTTTTCCGTAGAATGTTTTAATCCATCTCAAGTATGCTCTGAATTCTGATTCGTTGATAGAATAGTCGTCGTTAAGTGGTACTGATACTGCTGGGAAAATTGTCTTGAAATTTTTTACTTTTGCCATTTTTATTGTCTCCTTTTTCTTGTATGAGATAACATGATTTTTAATGTTTCATAACAATGCGCATTGTTCATTTCTTTCTATGCAAACGTTTGTTGTTTGCTATGATTAGGTTATATCACACAAAAAAGAGACGGTCAATAAAATAACCGTCTCCTGCAATTTGTTGCATAAATCAGAGAAATAGTGTGGTTAACTGCAATAATTTTCGCATTATATGTGTTACTTTTTATGTTGATTTTTCTCAACATATTTGTTATCATATGTTCAGGCTTTATGCCTAGGGTGCTACTTCACATTGACGTGAATGGCGGTTCGCTTTGCGCGGAGAGTTTATAGCTCCGATTACATAGATCATCTCTCATTTGAGAAATCTTGGAAAGGAGAATTGGCCTATGCTGACCATTACTGACCTTATCGCAGTTATTTCACTGTGTGCGACTTTTTATAGCCTTGGTTACGTGCGTGGAAAGCATGATTCCAAAACGCAAAAATAACCGCCCAACGACCTGAGAAAACTTGAGCGGTTATTTAACCAATTAAAAACATCAGGCGAACCGTCATCGGTAGCACCTTTCTATTTATTATATTAGCATTTCTTTTTTCTTATGTCAAACAAATCTTTCAACTCTTTACCTCACACGATGTGCAAGTTACTGCTCACATGATGTGCAACCAGCAGCCTCACACCGCACTGTCACTCTGTTCTTTCCATCCAGCGTACATGTAAACAAGCTTAACGCCCACTCTCCGCTTGTCATGTCCTTCACGCTTTGTGGAGTCAGTGCCTCTACCGCCGCCACTTTGTATTCGAACCGGTTCCCGGCTGCATCTGTGAAGATCACCTCAGTTCCAACTTCCAGTTCCTTCAGCTTCCCGAAATATGTTCTGTAATTATGTGCCGTGATCACGAGATTATCCAGATAAGCACTGCCCGAATAGCGACAAGGTGCCCTCTTCAGAAACGGATAGCTCCACTCACTCAGTACCGGAAGCTTCAGGTCAATCGCCGGTATCTCAAGAATTCCTATACATGCCGCGCCGTTGCTTTTATCGATTTAAGATAGGTGTCAGCAGCTTCCTGTGCTGCCTGAAATACGCCGCTTAACTGCATTGCTGCATCAGCAATTGACCCTGACTTCTCAATCGTAATTTCTCTGTCCTTAAGCTGTGCCTCAGCTTCGTCTAGTCTAGCCAGAAGCTCTATCTCCCGTTTTTTCATCAATATTGTTGCGGTATATTTGTGATTTCTTGTGAATTTTCACCATTTTTCCGTATTTTACACCAAAAAGAGACAGAGCCTTTTCTCGCATTGGAAAAGTATCTGTCTCTTAATTTTTCATCTCTTTCAAAATTGATTAGAATTCAGCGATCACTGTCTCGCCCTGTACTGCATCCATTCCTGTGTGCAGCTTCATATCCGGATAATCGTCTCCGTTCGTAACTACGAGAATACATGTTTTCTCATATCCGTGTGCTTTGATCTTCTCCGGATCAAATGAGAGCAGCTTGTCTCCTGCGCTTACCTTATCTCCTTCTTTCACGAAGTACTCGAATCCATCACCTTCCATGTTCACTGTGTCGATTCCTTCGTGGATCAGAAGCTCTACTCCGTTCGCAAGTGTAAGTCCAACTGCATGTCTGGATCCTTCCATCAGTACAGATACTGTTGCGTCACATGGTGCCACGATCACATTCTCAACCGGCTCGATTGCAAGTCCGTCACCTAATGCTTTAGATGAGAACACTTCGTCCTTTACTTCCTCGATTGGTACTACTTTTCCTGACAGATAAGCCTTTACGGCAAATCCCTTTTTCTCCTCTGCAGGAGCCTGTTTTTTCTTAAAAAATGAAAACATACCTACTTCTCGCCTCTTTCTTTTAAACATTGTCCATTGGTCTCAATTACGGTCTTATACCAGTCAAATGATTTCTTCTTTGTACGTCTAAGCGTTCCATTTCCATTGTCATCTTTATCGACATAGATAAAGCCATAACGCTTTTTCATTTCACCGGTTGAAGCACTAACTAAATCAATGCACCCCCATGAAGTATAACCCATAATTTCCACACCGTCAATCTCTACAGCGTCCATCATAGCCAAAATATGTGCTTTTAAATATTCTATACGATGGTCGTCTTCCACATAACCGTTCTCATCCGGCTGATCCACCGCACCAAGTCCATTTTCTACGATAAAAAGCGGCTTCTGATATCTGTCATACAGTGCATTCATTGTAATACGAAGTCCCAGCGGATCGATCTGCCATCCCCATTCACTTGCTTTCAGATGTGGATTCTTTACTGTAGCAAATACATTTCCATCTGTTGTGTCAACGCTTGCATCCGCACTTGCGCATCTGGAAGAGTAGTAAGAAAATGAAACAAAATCAACTGTATTTTCTTTCAGGAGTTTTTCATCTTCTTCTGTAATATCGAGCTGGATTCCTTCTCTTTCGAAGAATTTCTTTGCATAAGCCGGATATTCACCTCTTGCCTGTACATCAATGAAGAAGTAATTTTCACGATCTTTTCCCATCGCTTTCCATACATCTTCTGGCGCACAGGAGTATGGATATGTCTGACCTGCTGCCAGCATACATCCGACCTTATTCTCTGGATCGATCTCATGAGCGATTCTTGTTGCTTCTGCAGACGCTACCAGTTCATGATGTGCTGCAAGATATTTCGCCTGTGTCTCATTTTCTCTTTCTTTAAAGACAAGTCCCGCCCCCATAAATGGAAGGTGCAGAATCATGTTGATCTCATTAAATGTCAGCCAGTATTTTACAAGTCCTTTGTATCTTGTAAAGAGTACTGTTACAAGTTTCTTATAGAACTCAATCAGTTTTCGGTTCTTCCAGCCTCCGTACTCTTTGGTCAGATGAATCGGGCAATCAAAATGTGTAATTGTAACAAGTGGCTCAATTCCGTATTTGTGGCATTCTTTAAATACATTTTCATAGAATTGAAGTCCTGCTTCATTTGGTTCTGCATCATCACCGTTTGGAAAGATTCTTGACCAGGCAATCGACAGACGAAATGTCTTGAAACCCATTTCACCTAGAAGCGCGATATCTTCTTTGTAATGATGATAGAAATCGATTCCTTGCATTGCCGGATAAACATGCCCTGTGTCCGGCTCTAACGTCTCTCCATGTCCAAGCATTACCTTGAATCGGTCTTTTCCTGCCGGACATATATCGACATTGGCCAGCCCTCTTCCATCCACATTATATGCACCCTCACACTGATTTGCTGCTGTTGCGCCGCCCCACAAAAAATTTTCCGGTAAACTCATCTTACTGCCTCCTGCTGAATTTTTCTGATTTTTCTGATTTATTTTCCCATGTAAAGATGCACCATTCCTTCAACGCCAAACGGTTCAATTGGCAGATAATGGCTGATTGCATCTCTCATCTGTGTACCTAGTGTATTTGTTACCTCAATTGCCAGCCGGTTCTCACCCTCTTTAAGAAGTCCTGTCAACTCAAAGCGATATGGCTTACAGATACGAACACCTGCGGATTTTCCATTTACAAACACTTCCGCTGTCTCATAGGCATTGCCCAGATCAAGCCAAATACTTCTTTCTATATTTTTCTTTTCTAGCTGGGTTGTTCCTTCATAGCGCACGGTTCCGGATTTATTTTCAAATCCTGTAATACTGCTGATCAGATCTAGCTTTTCTGTCGGAACTGTTTCTATGAATTCTGGATAGGAACAGCTGTCTGCAAATGTTACTTTCCATTTTTCCGGAAGCAGATTGGTTCTGTCTTCCATTTCACCATCTGTGCCAAATGACTTCTTGCCACTTTCTCTATCAAATTCTCCAGTGAAACCAGCCTCCAATTTTTCTGCAATCGCCTTCACTTGACTTTCTTCTCCCTGAAGAAATACCACTGATTCATATGGTTGCAGAACAAGCCTTGCTGTCTGTGATACTTCTGTCAAAGTATTGGCAAATGCATCGTAACGGTAGACTGTATTTCCGTCTGAAATTGTCAGTTCTGTGTCGATTGTATTTCCGATATTTTCATTAAATAACATAAGACAATACACATTATTTTTCATATATTCTCCGACTGCAAGCTCCGGATACGCATTAGTAAATTTTACTGCCTGATATTGTCCTAATTCTTTCTGCACATCAAAGTTATAAATCTCTTTTTCAAGATAGATCACACGAACTCCCGACTGCTCTAATTGAGTAAGAAGCTCTTTTCCCTGCTGTGGCAGGAAAGTGCTATAAGGAACAACCAGCACCTCAAAATTCTGTCCATTGATACTGTACTGTTTCTCCTGCAGCTCTGCGCCCGCAAGGTAATCCAGTGAAATGATATCAAAGCTGATCTGATGTTCTGTTAGTGCTCTTGCCGGTTTCTCGATTGGCATATACTCTCCGCCCCATTCCTGCTCAGCCGGGTAGAGCACTCCGACTTTCGCCGGGTGTGTTCCATCCCGGAACAATTCCATCAGACGATTCACATAATTACTGAATGTTGAGAAATACCGAAACTGCGGATTCATTCCATGCGCATAGAAATGCGGTGGGCAGTCGAAGTCCGGGAATTTCTTTGGATCAAAAGCATGTGGAACAATGTGATTGATTCCACGGACGATCAGGTGATCTGCGATCCATTTCATCATCTTCAGTCCTTCGTTCCATCCGTAAGCTCCGAAGGCTTCACACATAGAATTACCGTTCTTGAGTGGATCTAAATGTGCTGCGGATGAAGCCAGTTTTGCAAGTGCATAATGGTAAAATTCTCCATTGCTTCCACCGGTATTGAATGCGTCATGATGATAATTCATCCCCGGAACGATCTGACCTCCGATCACATCGATTCCTGCGTAGTCCATCGTCTCCTGTCCACGGAAATAATGTCCTGTTCCGTAACCGAGTCTTGCATGTGCACCGTTGTCTTCAATTGTATGTCCAAGATACATCACACCATGTGCATGGCACCAGTCTGAAAGAACATTTGTAAAATTATCACGATACAGCGTTGTGATCAGATCCATGTAGCGGTAACGAATTTCTGCTTCAGCACCGTTTGCATTTACCCATAAAAGCGGCAGATATTTTGCATCAAATTCCAGCTCTTTTTCAAGGCCTTCTCTCCATGGAAGAACCATATCAGATCCGATTCGTGCTTCCGTTCCTTTTTCATTTCCAAATCTCGGTTCATCTGAGAAGAAACCTTCAATCAACGTTCCGAAATCATCTTTATAATGTGCATAGTGAGGTTCATAAACCTCATCAATGAGAATTTGCGTTGCTTCTTTTACAAGTGGATTAAGGTAATCTTTTGTCGCCTCTTCACCACCTTTTCTGGTTAGATACAGAATAAAAATACTCCACGCACCGTCTTTAACATCCAATGTCAGAAGGCGTTTTTCCATGTCCATGCAATCCGTAATATCCGTTAGTGTCTCTGCATCAACTGGATCTCCCTGCTCTGTATAACGGCTGCTTCGTTTTGCCATGTAGACTTTCAAGATTTTCTGCTCCGGATCCGGCTTGTCCCACGGTCTTCCTTTTAAAAGCTTTAAATCAATGCGCATCTGTCGCATCGGTCCTTGCACATCATAGCGACGCATATCCAGATATTTCTTCAGATACTGTGGATAGCATTCTTTTACTTTTCCATTCGCATATCCTGTTGGAAAATGGGAATCATCGAGAATCCAGACCTTCATCTCATTTTCTTTTGCTTTCGCAAGAATCAGATCCAGATCACTCCACCACTGCTCTCCAACGAAGTCCGGATGTGGGCGTGCCTCAATGCACACCCCTTTCATCCCACTCTCTGCTATCTTGTCCATATATTCACTCAATACCGCATGTTCTTCTCCATGCTGCCAAAAAAATGGATATAATCCGTTCTTCATCCTTCGTCTACCTCATATCATTACTATCTACAATTAATTTTTCTTTTCTTCTTTTCCCTGTACAATATATGCCAGTACCGCTGAAACTCCAAAAGCGAGTACTGCACATGCGATAAATCCATAGAAGCTGACGTCCAGTCCAGCTGGATTAATCATTCCAGGAATACGGAAAAGTCCGTCTCCTGCAAGTGCATATAATTTTGCTCCGAGTCCTCCAAGAATTGCTCCGGAGATTCCTCCGCCTACCCATGCACAGGCAAATAATTTCATATTTGGCACAGCGATAGAATAGATTGCCGGCTCTGTTACTCCACAGAGTGCGGATGCAAGACTACCGAATCCGGCGCTACGTTTATCCGGATCTTTTGTTCTAAGTGAATATCCAAGTGCTACTCCGGCAAGTGCCCATACTGTCAATCCGAGAATCGCGTTGATTAGATCGCTTCCAAGTGTAAACAGGTTATTCATCAATACCGGGATAAATGCTGCATGTAGACCAAGAAGAACAACCAACTGCCAGAATGCTCCAAAGAGCAGACCTCCAAGGATTGGGCTAAAGTTAAAGATGCCACAAACTATTGTAGAAAGTCCATTAGAAACATACTGCATAACCGGTCCGATCACCAGATAGGAAAGCGGTACTGTTATTGCAAGTACAATCGTAGGAACAATCATTAACTGAATCATCTGCGGAAGCACCTTCTTTGCCAGCTTTTCTACCTTGCTTGCAAAGAAAGATGCCAGAATGATCGGGAATAATGTGTTCGCATAAGTTGTTGTAGATACCGGAATATGAAGGAATGTGATTCCACCTTCTGCTGCAATCGCTGCCACCAGATTCGGATATACAAGTGCCGCTCCAATCGTAGCCGTCGTATACGGATTACAATCAAAAATCTTTCCGCATGAAAATCCTACGATAACCGGCATAAAGTACAAAATTGCATCTGCCGCAGCATAAAGTACAAGGTATGTTCCGTCTGTGTTTGTAAGCACACCTATTGTTGTAAGAATCACAAGGATTCCTTTCAAGATTCCTCCTGCAATCATTGGGCCGATCATTGGCATGATACATCCGGAGATCACCTTAAAGAAACGATTCCAAAGACTGTCTTTTTTCATCACCTGGTAATCTTCTTTATTTACCGCCTTACTGTTCCCTGTGATTCCGGCTTCTGTCTTTACAAACTTAACTACTTCACTTACATGAGTGCCAATGATCACCTGATACTGGCCACCCTGATTCATAACGCCTTTGACACCCTTAATCTTGCTGACCTCATCCTTATTCGGAATTGTGTCATCCTTCAAAACAAAACGTAAACGTGTCATACAATTCGAAACATTAACAATATTTTCTTTACCTCCAACAGCAGCTACTACTTCCTTTGCCAGCTGTCCATAATCTTCTTTTGCCATGATGTACGTTCCTCCCATTCATCACTCACACTTAATATCTAATAGTTTCTCGAAATGCATTTCTTTATTGTCTATATTATAGCCAACCACATATTAGAAAAAAATATCAGATTCCTCACTTTTTATTGACCATTTCCACACAATCTGCTACACTTCATGCAAAGGAGGTACCTGTCTTATGAATCTGAAAGCACTACATCATTATCTTACCACGTTATCCCCAAGTGAGGAGAAATATCGCAATGGATATGTCTATGATGGCTGGAAAGATATGCCGAGAAAACAATGTAATGGCGTAGAATACACTATATTGGACTTAGATGTTGCTTATTCCCCACTTGACAACAAGCCAGCCGATCACTCTCCCGGACTTAATGCGGAACTCTCGGAAATATCAATTAAGAAGAATTCCCGCTTCAGTACAGTTCCAGAACATATCCATACCCACATTGAGATTAACTATGTCTATTCCGGAAGCTGCCCGCAGGTTATTGACGGACACCCGATCACTCTGCAAAAGAACCAGGTTCTCCTGATTGACACAAACTGCCCGCACTCAATTGCTCCGCTTGGAGAGAATGATATCATGATCAGCATTATCCCCAAGACGGACTTTCTGCGTGAGCATATGTTTAATCAGTTTTCTAATGACAGTATACTCTCCCGCTTTTTTATTAATGCGATCAACGAAAAGACTGACCATGACCACTACCTGCTTTTCCACTCAGAAAACGACCGTAGAATTCCGATGTTCTTTAATGAACTGTTCTGTGAGTGCTTTGATCCATCCATTAATTCTACGGATATTATCATGCATCTTTTCTACACGATCATGGCGGAATTGATCAATGTCTATGAGGACGATTTGACAAAGGGAGACTCCTACTCACACAACAGCGTTTTGATTCCTATGCTGCGTTATATTGAACGGAATTTCAGAACATGTACACAGGAATCCGTCGCTGACTTTTTCCATATCAGTCCAAACTATGTCACGCGTCTTCTCAAGAAATATACCGGTATGACTTATATTCAATTAATCCAGGCGCAGAAACTGCAGACTGCTGCCAACCTGTTGAAACAGACAACACTTCCGGTAACCGAAATTGCTCAGCGAGCCGGATATGAAAATGTCACCTTCTTCTATAAGAAATTTCAGGAGAAGTATCACTGCCAGCCGGGGGAATATAGGGGATAGGTGAAAAACTTACACCCTTTATTTTACCTCTTCATAGGTTCAAAAAAGAAGAGGCAATATTCCTGGATTTCTTGACAAACTCGAATATTGACTCTTCTTTGTTATTATTTATTTGATTTTTGCAGCTCCGCTAATTGCTTTCGCAGATACTCAACTTCTGCTTCTGCTGTCTCTGCACGCTCTTTCTGTTTAGCTACATCTATTTCTAACTTCTCTTTCCTTGCTTTTAATTTCGCTTCATCTGCTTTCAGTTTTTCTCCGTCGGCTTTCAGTTTCTCTTTTCTTACTTTCAACTTCTCTTCATCGGCTTTCAGCTTTTCTTCGTCCGCTTTCAGTTTTTCTTCGTCGGCCTTCAGCTTCTCCTGTTTAGCTTCCATCTGTCTACCTACTTCATCTAACGCTTCCATCCTTTTTGCATGTTCTTCCGTCATTTTAGTGTATTCTTCTATCATCTCATCAACCATCAATTTTACTGTGTTTCGATCTAAAATCTCAAGTTCTTTTGAAAACATACTCATCATCCTCTCCATATTCAGGCAGATGGTATAGACTTCCTCGTATATCTTTTTAAATTCCGGATTGCAATTTAACAGATTGATAATCATGTCTGGATCGTCCTGACTTAGAAATACGAGCCACTCTTCCAGTCTGCTCTCTATCTTTCTGCCTTCATTATGAATGGTGTTATTAAAAATGTCAAGGCAAATGAACGTATATTCCTGTAACAAATCCATCTCCACACCAGTATCACTTTTTTGTTCAAAGCGATGGATGTATTGTTCTTTTGAAAACTTAGTAAAAGCTGTATTGCTTTTCTCAAACAGAACTATTGTATACACTTTTTTAATTTCTTTATAAGTAAATGATTTTCCTAATTCTAATCGAACTCTTTTATACTGCCTGAGCAACAGATCCGAAGAGTAGCAGGCACTTCTCTGTCCCGAAAACAAGTATCCTACCTTCTGAACTTCTACATTTGCAATACTGCCATCTTCAAACTGAACAACAATATCCATAATAAGAAGTGAACTTTCCGCTGCTATTTTAGCCGATTCATTTGGCAGAACTTTTAAAATCTTAATTTTCTTTCCAAGTATTTCCGACAGGAAATCATTTAACCGTTCCGGTCTTGTATCAGGATTCATAATTGCCTTAAAGTAAGTATCATACAGTAATTTCACTCCTTTGACACCTGTACAGATGTCAAGGTATTCTTTCTGATATTTTTCTTCCCATCCGCAAAATGTTTCCCACAGCCGCTTATTTTCCCGAAGTTCTTTCAGCACCTCACCTTCCGTGCGAATCATTGGAAAATATTGCTGTAATTTGTTTTTCATCTTCACATCATCTCTCTTTCGTATTCTTCTAACGATCCACTATCCTTACAGACTTCCCCATAAGTCTGAAAAACAGCTTCTGTTATCCTTGTTACTACTAAAGCGATGTCATAAACAAAGTAAAATCCGCTCCAACTTGTTGCCATCGAAATTCATATCCCGTTGGCAACAATATCTCTCGCCCCTTAACGGGAGTAGTTCTAGAATACGTGATGTGATATCAAATTGCAATGTGTTTATTGTTCATAACTCAATTTTTTTGTTTATAAAATGTGGATAACTTTTCACAATCCCGCTAGATCCACTTCATAGATAAATCTCTCCGGTTCTTTCTCCTGCTGATAAAACATACTCAGATACCAAGGGTAATACTCGATTCCTTCATTCTCCATCACATTCCCCTTGCAGAATACAATCTTTCTTCCAAAATCCCAGTTCTCTACAGCAGATACTTTATTCAATGCCGAATGTTTCTGATAATCGTTTCCTGATTTTATTTCCAGAAGATCTACTTTCATTCCATTTTGAATCACGAAATCCAATTCTCCATATTTTTTAGACTCAAAATAATTTAAAGAGAATCCATTTGCTTTTATTATCTGGGCAAATACATTTTCCAAAATGCTTCCCATATTTACGTCCATATTTCCCTGTAAGAGTTCGAATTGAATATTCTCCATACAGGAAGCACACAGAAGTCCTGTATCTCCCATGAATAGCTTGAACAGATTTCGTTTCTCGTTAAGCTGCAGAGGTGGCTGCGGCTCTGTCACATTATATGATGGAAGTGCAACGCCTGCGTCACTCAGCCAAAGGAATGCATTCTCATACCGGTTCATTCTTCCATTTTCATCAATCCGATTCAAAAAAAATCGCCTGTTCTTATCATCTAACTGTGAAGCAATACTATTAAAGATTGCTTTGATTTTTATCTTTTCTGTGCTTTCCGAATATTTTGATATATCCTGTCTGTATAATTCCAGGATGCTTCTCTGAAGTTGTATTACTTTTCCAACATCATGTGTAGTTACATAAGTTTGTACAACATCCGGCATTCCCCCCACAACAATATAGGTTGCAAACAGCTTCAACAAAGTTTCATGCATCACCTTTGGAACCGCTTCATGTTTTTCATAACAAGTCTGTAACGTTTTTAATGTAGATTCTTGTACTCCATTCGCTGTAAGGTATTCTTTAAAATTCATTGGATACATATATACGATCTCTTCAAATCCTACCGCATAAGATGGAACTTCCTTGTATCGAACTCCCAGAAGAGATCCTGATTCTATATAATCAAATCTGCCGTCTTCCACAAGGAATTTTATTACACATCTTGCATTCGGACATTCCTGTATCTCATCTAGGAAAATCAGAGTCTTTCCCGGTTCTAATTTCTGCATCTTAAACGCTGTGAGATTCTCAATAATCGTATTCGCATCTAATTTGCCTTCAAAAATTTTTTCTGCCCCTTTGTCTAAGATAAAATTTATTTCAACAAAGTGTTCGTACTGCTCTTTCGCAAACTCTCGGATAATCGTTGTCTTTCCGATCTGTCTTGCTCCAATGATACAAAGTGCTTTCTTTTTCTTCTGATTTTTCCACGAAATTAATTTCTCTGAGATTTCTCTTTTTAACATTGTTCCAACCTCCTGATATTAGTATTGTAACATTTTTCCGAGGTTATTCAATGTGTTTCGTTACATTTTTCCGCACTTTTTCACTATAGTTTGTAACATTATTCTCGCATCCCGATTAGAATCTTATTTCCTTGCAGAAGTTCTTCCATCCATTCTCTTATACAATTCAATAAATTCTTCTGCCAGAATGCGAAAACTTTCCGCACTCATCAGCTGGTCTTCTGCATGCATCAGAAGCATAGAACCGCCAGAACTGCTAAATTTATTAGTTTCATCAGATTCATTAGTGATCTCACCATTCATATCCATTGCCAGAAGATCTGCATGAGCGTCATGTCCAAGTGCAAAAGCTTTCTCGCCTTCTTCAATCAGCTCTGCTGCTTCGGCATATTTTCCTTCTTTCGCACACTGGATTGCATTAATAAAATGTGTTCTCGCTGTGCTCACATGTGTGATGATCTGAAAACATGCTACTTCTATTTTTTCATTCATTTTCTTTCTCTCTCAATTCCGGTCATTCACTCAACAACTGGCTTGCTTCTTTCCAGCACTGTCGTCCTGCTGCCAGGATGGAACACGGCTGATCCAACGTAATCATTCCGCCTTCTGCCGTTGAGATGAATCCACCGGCTTCCATCACAATCAAAGACGCTGCCGCATAATCCCATGGATACAGCATCAGTTCAAGATAGACTCCATTTGTGCCGGACGCCACGCGGCAGATATCAAGTGCTGCTGAACCACCTGCACGAATCCCGAGACTGTTCAGATACAGTTTCTTCGCGTGTTCAAAGATTCTGTCAGTATCTTCTGTCTGATAACGTGCAGTTCCGAATGCAACCAGATTGTCTGCAAGTCCTTTGTCCGAACAGTGGATTTCTCTTCCATTCAGCTTGGCTCCTTCGCCCTTAACTGCGGAATACATTTCTCTTGTGTATGGATTGTAAACACAGCCAAACAGCATTCTTCCAAACTTTGTCAAACCAACTGATATACAACTGTGCTTGTAATCAAAGATGAAGTTCGTCGTTCCATCAATCGGATCTATGATAAAGCAATAACCATCTCCAAGTTCTTCTTGCATTCCATCCTCTTCTGCAAGGAAGGTCGCCTCCGGAATGAGCTGGCGCAGATTCTGGATCAAATAAAACTGAATCTCCTTATCATGTTTTGTTACAAAGTTCGCTGTTCCTTCTTTATCAAAAACTGTCAGTTCCTCGTCCTGCGCCTGAAGCATCAGTTCCCCTGCCAGTGTTACTATCTTTATAATTTCATCGTATAACATATTGGTTGTAGTCCTTTCCGCCTTTCTAGTAAAGATTCCATTTTTCTATGCTTCTGATTCTTCTAATACTTCTTTGTCTTTCTATCTTATCACGATTTCCTACATTAATCTATATAGAACAAAGAATGTGCCTCGGCACATTCTTGCGCCTGCGGCGTCGCAAGCGTCTACATTATACGCCGCAGTGCGCATCCTAAGCGGAGCGTTTTTTATATATTAGGAAAGGACTTTCCTAATATATAAAAAACATCTGCAACCGGCCAATTCAGGCTGTGCAGATGCTTTTTCGTATTTTCATCCTCTATTTCATTGCATCTTTTATCGCTGTCAGCAATTCCTCATAAGTTTCATATGCCGGAAGTTCCGGGTGATCTGCCTTGATCTGCTCTGTACTGCGGAATAAGAATCCTGCCTTACTTGCCTGGATCATGCCAAGGTCATTGTAGGAATCTCCGCTTGCAATTGTGTCAAATCCGATAGACTGCAGTGCTTTCACAGTACTTAACTTAGACTGCTCTACACGCATCTTAAATCCTGTGATCTCACCGTTCTCAGCTACTTCCAGACTGTTACAGAACAGTGTCGGCCATCCGAGTTTCTCCATCAGTGGTGTAGCAAACTGTGTGAATGTATCACTGATCAGGATCACCTGGCTGAATGTACGAAGCTCATCTAAGAACTCTCTCGCTCCCGGAAGCGGATCGATCTTTGCGATCGTCTCCTGAATCTCCTTCAGTCCGAGACCATGCTCTTTCAGAATTCCAAGTCTCCAGTTCATCAGCTTATCATAATCTGGTTCATCTCTTGTCGTCTTCTTAAGCTCCGGGATTCCGCTTGCCTCTGCAAATGCAATCCAAATCTCTGGTACTAATACTCCTTCTACATCAAGACATGTTATATACATCGTAATATTCCTCCATCTGCTTCGTTCTTTATTCGCTTTATTACTTTACTGTAATGTATTGATTTTAACACATATGCTGTATATTTACTAGATGCATTTTCATTAATAGCGGTATCGAAAAACATTTTCAAGAATGCAGTTGCATGACATACTTCTACTGCGCACCTCTGCAATCCTGCCGGAGGCTATATCAGCTGGGGGATTGACTCCCACCACTGATACTAGCTTGTTTCTCACCACCTATAGAGGTGGGAGTCATCTCCCAGCTGATATACATTACTCTTCGTTATTGTTCATACTACGTGAAATCAGCAACGCTGTACGCACCCACAGAAAAAGGAGATCGAAATCTCCGATCTCCTCCTAATGTCTTTGTCTTATCTCCTATTTCAAGAATATCAACTGCATCCTTGTGGCTATTACTCCATAATAGGTTTCAGTGCTTCTGCAAGCTTCTCTTTCTCAGCTTCTGCCTCCGCAAGATCTTTACCGAGTGTTGTGTAGTAGATCTTGATCTTCGGCTCTGTTCCGGATGGACGAACGATTACTGTCTCGTTGTTCTCCAGTTTGTAAACAAGTACGTTAGCCTTCGGAAGTCCTGTTTCTTCTGTCTTCTCGTAATCGATCACGCTGACTACTTTGTATCCTGCGATCTCTTCCAGAGGATTCTTACGAAGATTTTCCATGATTCCTGACATCTTATCCATTCCGCTCAGTCCCGGGAATTCAAAGCTATCGATCTTGTTGAGATAACGTCCGTACTGTGCGTAGATCTCTTCCAGTCTCTGTTTCAGTGAGCTTCCGATGCTTCTGTAGTAAGCGGCCATCTCACAGATCAGCATAGATCCGATGATCGCATCTTTATCACGTACATAAGGTCCTGCAAGGTATCCGTAGCTCTCTTCAAATCCGAAGATAAAACGGTCAACTTCTCCTGCTGCCTCGAGGTTCGCAATCTGATCTCCAATCCATTTGAATCCTGTCAGTACATTGCGAAGTTCTACTCCGTAATGCTCTGCAACTGCATCTGCAAGTGGTGTAGATACGAGAGATTTCACTGCTACCGGTTTCTCAGGCATTGTGCCTTTCTCGATACGTCCTGCTGCGATGTAGTCAAGAAGAAGAACTCCGACTTCATTTCCTGAAACAAGCTCATAGGATCCGTCCGGGCACTTCATAGCGATTCCTACACGGTCTGCATCTGGGTCTGTTGCAAGCATGAGGTCTGCGCCTGTCTCTTTCGCAAGATTCAGTCCCAGCTCAAGTGCTGCAAAGATCTCTGGGTTCGGGTAGCTGCATGTTGTGAAATATCCATTCGGGTACTCCTGCTCCGGTACGATTGTTACATCTGTGATTCCGATGTCTTTAAGTACACGTGTTACCGGTACTAATCCAGATCCATTCAGTGGGCTGTATACAAGCTTCAGTCCTGCACTCTTACACAGACCCGGACGAACCTGACGGGACTCGATTGCCTCATACAGTGCATCCTTACAGTCATCTCCTACGAAACGGATCAGACCTTCTTCAACTCCCTGAGCGAAAGACATATACTTCGCACCTGTAAGTACATCTGTCTTCTGGATCTCTTCGTATACGATTGCTGCTGCATCATCTGTCATCTGGCATCCATCCGGTCCGTATGCCTTATATCCGTTATACTTCGCCGGGTTGTGGGATGCTGTTACCATAACACCTGCGTTACAGTTATAATAACGTGTTGCAAATGAAAGTGCCGGTACAGGCATCAGAGCATCGTAAATTCTTACTTTAATTCCGTTCGCTGCAAGAACTCCTGCTGCTGTCTTCGCAAACACATCACTCTTGAGACGGCTGTCGTAGCTGATTGCTACTGTCTGTGTACCACCCTGTGTTTTCACCCAGTTGGCAAGTCCCTGTGTAGCCTGACGAACAACGTAGATATTCATTCTGTTTGTTCCTGCTCCAAGCACTCCACGAAGTCCGGCTGTTCCAAACTTCAGCGCAACTGCAAAACGCTCCTTGATCTCGTCATCATTTCCTTCGATTTTTGCTAATTCCGGCATCAGATCTGCGTCTTCCAGGTCTGCTGTCATCCAGCGCTTATACTCTTCCTGATACATCTTAATCACTCCTATTATTTTCTTAAAATGTAAAATTATTGCAATTCAGCCATACAACGTAAGACCGTCAGTTTATGACCACTTCGTTGTATGGCTGAACTGTTTCTAAACTTTACAAGTCTAGTCATATTATACCATGCAGGTACATTTACAGCAACATTCCATGTCTATTTTAACAAGCATTTTTCTTGTTACATAGAAATAATTCCCAATACATTTGCAATAGAACTTAATAATATAATAATCAGGAAGATTGGTGCCAGATATTTCAAAAAGAACATGTATAATTTCTTTCTCTTAAATGCAGATGACTGCTCGATCTCCCTTGCGATCTTGTCAAATCCAACTGTACGAATAATCAAGAAACATGTTGCAAGTGCCGCCAGTGGCATCATCACGGAGTTTGTCAGGAAGTCGAAGAAGTCCAGACTTGCCATACCAAAGAACTGAATGAAATCCAGTAATCCGTAACCCATGGATGATAATGTTCCAATAACGATCATAACAACAGCCATCAAGATACAACATCTCGGTCTGCTCCAATGAAGCTCATCCTGAAATGTTGATACGCTTGTCTCCAGAAGTGAGATTGCACTTGTTGCTGCTGCAAGAAGTACTAATACGAAGAACAGGATTCCTGCCACTCTTCCAACTCCCATACTTGCAAATACTTTCGGAAGTGTGATGAACATCAGAGACGGTCCTGCCTGCAGGTCATCCGGATTACCACCGGAGAATGCAAATACAGCCGGAATGATCATAAGTCCTGCGAGCATTGCGATCGCTGTATCGAAAATCTCAACCTGTGTTGTAGTCTTCTCAAGGTCAACATCTTTACCGATGTAAGAACCATATGTATACAAAATTCCCATTGCGATTGACAAAGAATAGAACATCTGTCCCATCGCTGCAACAACTGTCATTGCTGAGAAATGCTTCGGATTCGGAATCAGGAAGTATTTCACACCTTCAATCGCACCCGGTCTTGTCACAGAATAAATTGCAACGATTATCGCAAGGATAACCAGAATCGGCATCATGATCTTAGAAACACGTTCTACTCCATTCTCAACTCCTGCAAGGATAACGCAGAATACAAGAACGGCAAATACGATAAACCATGCTTCTACCTGGAAAGAATCTGAAATAAATTCTGTAAAATATCCATCCTGTGCAACGGTCTGCACATTTCCTCTCAGATACTCTACCAGATACTTAATAACCCACCCACCAATTGAACTATAATAAGGTACGATCAACATCGGGATCACTGCGTTGAGCCATCCACCGATCTTGAATGATTTCGTCTTACCGAAAGTCTGATATGCTCCGACAGGACTTTTTCTTGTCATTCGTCCAAGTGCTGTCTCTGACATGATCAGAACATATCCAAAAGTTACTGTCAAAATCAAATATACGAGAAGGAAAATTCCTCCACCATACTTTGCAGCCAAATACGGGAATCTCCAGATATTTCCCAGGCCGACTGCTGAGCCTGCAACAGCAAGCACATACCCAATCTTACCTGAGAAGCTTGCTCGCATTCCTGATTGTCCTTTGTTGCTCATGCGTTTCCTCCACTCATTTAACAGCCTCCGCTGTTAGTTTCTCTTCTTTTCTTTATACATAACTTCCTTTCACAGGTCGTCATTGTTTCTATTCTACCATTCAACACAGTGAATAGCAACAAAAATAGTCACGTTAATGCTTTAAAACATTAATTTTAAGCATTAACGTGACTCTTTCTTATAATTTCCCTTCTTTTTCCGCTTTTTCAAGCAGCTTCTCAATCCCTTTGTTCCACGCACCGATCTTTACTCCGGCATTGATCACGCGCTTACATTTTCCCATTGTCACAAATGCTTTCTGAAGCGTTTCTTCCCGAATCTCCTCAAACGGTTCTTCCGTGATCACTTCTGCCGCAAGTAATCTGGCCAGCCGGTAATCCATATCATTTTCATATAAAATACCTGCTGCAAACGGAATGTGTTCCTTCTGAAGCCGACGATAAACCGGGATTCCAGTTCCACCGGAAGAGATCACGAACACTTCCGGCTCCCCCTCCGGCGCAGGAAGTTCAATACTTCCAAAAAGTGGGTCAAAATATCCATTATTGATTCCATACAATTCCCGAATGATTTCTTCTGTAAATACTTCTTCCGGACTTCCGTAATGTGAAATCGTCTCGCCTTTGACACAGATGATCTTGTCCGAAATCTTCTGTGCCAGATCGATTTCATGAAGAGACATGATCACCGTAATCTTCTTCTGACGTGCCATCCTCTCAAGAATAGACAACAATTCCAGCTTATATTTCACATCCAGAAATGAAGTTGGCTCATCTAAAACGATCACATCCGGATCCTGACAGATTGCTCTCGCCAGCAGAACACGTTGCTTCTGTCCATCACTGATCGCATTAAAATCACGGTTGCCAAGCTCCTGCGCATGAACTGCCTGCATTGCCTCCTCCACCAGACGCTCATCCTCCTGTGTCAGAATTCCCAGCCGTCCGGTGTATGGATAGCGCCCAGTTGCCACAATGTCATGACATGTCATCAACTCTGTCTTGATCCGATCCGTCAACACGACCGCCATCTTAGACGCAAGCTCTTTGTACGGCAGTTTCAGAAGAGAAGTATCATCAAAAAATACATTTCCACCAACGACTTTCAGCTGTCTTGTAATACTTTTCAAAATCGTTGACTTTCCCGAACCATTCGGACCGATCAAAGTCACGATCTCCCCCTTGTTGATCCCGATATTGATATCATGGATCAGGGAGTTTCCATTATAACCTACCGACAGGTCTTTCATTTGAAAATAAAAATCTGCCATCTTATTTTCTTCCTCCCTTCGGTATCATCATGTAGATGACGATCGGTGCGCCCAGAATAGAAGTTACCGTACTGATATTCAATTCCACCGGTGCCAGCGCCATTCGTGCGATCAGGTCACAGATCATACAGAACACAGCTCCCATAAAGAACGTTCCCGGTATGACCACAATCGGTTTTGACGTTCCAAATGCCTTCCTTGCAAGAAATGGTACTGCGATTCCCACGAAGGAAATCGGTCCCGCAAATGCTGTCACACACGCTGACAGAATACTGGAAAGCAAGATCAAAATCACGCGAAACGTCTTGATGTTGACTCCCATACTCTGCGCATATGCTTCTCCCAATTGATACGCACTGATTGGTTTTGACAGGAAAAATGTAAACAGCACCGCAAGTCCGACAACCACTGCTGCCACACGAATATTGCTCCAGCTCATTCCGGAAAAACTTCCCTGTGACCACCCGTGCAGATTCACAATATCAGAATCATCCGCAAATGTCACAACAAAATCCGTGATAGCCGAACAGATATATCCGATCATGATCCCCCCGACAAGAAGAGACGCCATATGCTGCACTTTTTTCGACATCAGAAGGATAAATCCTGTCGAGATCAGCGCCCCGATAAATGCTGCAAGAATCAGTGTATACGAAGAAAATCTTCCGATATATTTCAAATACACGATCATTGTAAGTGCCACGACCATTTTCGCTCCGGAAGAAATTCCGAGAACGAAAGGTCCGGCAATAGGATTAGAAAAAAATGTCTGCAGCAAAAAGCCTGAAAGAGACAATGCACCACCAAGCAGCGCTGCCATCAGAATTCTCGGAAAACGAATCTTCCATATAATATTGTACTCTGTCGCCGCTCCTTCTTTCAGAAAGAGAATGCGCAGAATCTTAGGCACCGGAATATGAACATTTCCGGTATTGATATTTAGCACTGTCACAACACAAAATATTGCTGCAAGAATCAGAAATACCGCTGTGTATCTTGTACGCCGTCTGAAATTTTCCTGATGAAAACTTGTCTGCTCCATTCTTCTACTCCATCTTTTCAAGAAATGTCATCTGATATGCATCACCGTCTGTCAGCATCAGATGCATATCTTTGATCAGCTCTCCGACCGTATCTGTTGCCTGATATAAGTTCTTTCCGGTATACCAGACATTTCCGTCTTTCACCGCCTTGAATTCAGAGAACAATTCATTCTTTGCTTCCAACTCACTGATACTATTTATCTGTCCGTCGATCGTCCCGTTGTAGATCAGATAATCTGCATCTACAGCAGTCGCATAGAATTCTTCCATCGTCAGTTTAACAGATGGTGCGTTGCTGTCCGGATTCTTCAGATCTTTGAACGCATATCTTCCACCTGCGATTTCAATCATTGACGGAATATAATCGTCAGATTTTCTCACAACGATTGAACCATCTGTACTCACATAGAAATAAGCAACCGTCTTTTCCGTGTTCTCGAAGCCTTTCAGTTCCTCGATCACATGAGCCTGCCGGTCAAAAAATGTATCCGCTTCTTCCTCTTTATTCAGAAGCGCCCCATAAAGCTTGATCCACTCGGTTCTTCCAAGCGGATGTGACTCATAACTTGAGTAGTCTACAAATACCGGAATCCCAATATCTTCGATCATTTCCTGTACCTTCGGTGTATGAAGGATCATCGTTGATTCGATTGCCAGATCACAGTCTCCGTCAACGAGAGTCTCATAATCCGGTTCGCTGTATTTTCCCGCAAATGTCATCGCTCCGGATTCCATTGCATCCTTTGCACTCTCTACATACCAGCCGGAAGCCTCAAGTCCGGAGAATTTTACCTTGTCAATTCCGCCGATTGCATCAAACAGAGACATGGATGCTGTCGCCGCCATATAAATATTCTCTGTCGGCTGCTGGATCACAACAATATCATCCGCCAAATCTTCCGGTTCTTCTTTTCCTTTCGGAACAATCAGATATTGCTTATCTTCATGGACATCGATCAGCTTATATCCATCCTTATAATAGTATACATCGAATTCTGTCGCGTAAGTCAGATCCATTGTAGATTCATAAGTAAGCCCTTCGATCTCCGGTGCTTTTTTTGTCTTGTCAGCTGCATCTTTGGTCTTATCCTTTGTTACATCTGCACCTGCTGAATTATTACCGCTGTTTCCACCGGAGGCTGCGGTAAAACCGCAGCCTCCGAGCAGAAGTGCAGCTGAAAGCATTAACGCTGTGATTCTGCATCTTCTTATCTTCATTCTATTTTTCTCTCCTATTTCTCTGCCGCTGCTACTGCCGCATCAAACTTCTCGTTCGTCAGCTCTTCACATCCGTAGAGAACACCGTAAACCTTGATCCACTCCTGCTTTCCAAGTTCTGTCTTTTCCTCGGAAGAACGATCAACAAAAACCGGAATACCAAGCATTGCAAGCTTTTCTGTCAGCTCTTCGAACTGTTCCGTCTTCTCTTCTACTGTCAGAGTCTCTTTTGTATCTTTACTGTCTTTATCTGCTATTTTGTCAGTATCTTTCGCTGCATTTTCCTCAGAATCTTCTCTTGGAAGAATATCTCCTGTAAACAATGCAAGATTCACTTCACTCTTCACAAAATTCTTCAGTTTCAACTTGTCCGCTGTTCCTGCATATGCAACTTCAGCATTCTTCTCTCCGTCTTTTGCTTTCATCTTATCAGCAATCTCGGATACTGTACAGTCTTTGCTCTTCATTCCAACTGCCGCAACATTGTCAAGAAGATCGAGATCTTTCATCGTATTCAGAATCTCATCAGACTCTGCATAAGTATGATCCACAGGTTTCTTCACAATGATCATATCCTGCTCAAGACCAACCGGAACTTCCACATCCTCCGGAACGATCAGATATTTCACAACATTTCCTTTGTAAAGCTCTGCTGCCAGATCCTGTTCGCTTGTGCCGTTGTTATCCGAAGCTGCGGATTCCTCAGCGGAAGTATCTGCTTTGCTTTCTGCATCTGAGTTCTGGGCGTCTTCTGATCTGTTGATCGTAACAGAAGCTACTTTCTTCTTAGAAGACTTCTCTGTATCTGCAGATTTATCTTCTGCAGACTTCTCATTTTCAGATTTCTCTTCCTCTGCTTTCTCCGGATCTCTTGCTGTGTCCTTCGTCATATCGATTTCAAGAAGTACAATCCCCTGATCATAATGATAAATCTTGAAATATTCTGCATAGTCAAGCTTTGTCTCTGACTGATATTCCAAACCAATGATTTCTGGTGCTTTTTCATCCAGCTTCTGGTTATTGCTTGTTGAAACATCTGTTCCGTTTGCAGATGTTCCTCCATTCGCCGCTGCAAGATAAATGAAAATCGTATATTCTATCTCATGTGCGACAGACATTTTGTCTGTCATTCCAATAATCTTATTATTCTGATTCAATGCAACCGGGATAACAGCTGTCGCTGATCCGCCGCCCTTTGTTGTGTAATACTTATTTCCGTTCGCTTTCACATACTGATAATGATCACTGCTGAACACAAGCGTTGCATAAGCCTGTCCATTCTGGATCGTCACTTTATTACAAGTAATCTGAACCTTACCTGTTCCACCTGACCAGGTAAAACGATCCGGAGTATATACACCATCTTTCAGTGTTGTTTCACTGTCTACATGAGAAGTAGAACCACTTGTATCGGATTCGTATTTTGATACATTATCTGCTTTTCCGTCATTTCCATCTGTTTTTCCTGAATTAGTTCCAGATACAGAACCGCCTGGGAAAGCAGAATTGTTTGTTCCTGTATTACCTGTATTGTTGGAACCACCAGTAGTTCCGGAATTTCCTGTGTTTCCGTTGTTTCCGGAATCACCTTTATTCTCAGAATCTGTGGAATTAAGATCGGCAATCTTCTTCATTGTCTCTGACCGGAAAGTCAGCGTTCTGTCATACCAGATTCCTTTTTTAATGGAATATGCTGCTACTGCGATTTCCTTATCCAATACTTCTACCGGAACAGTATAAGTATATTTTCCTTCTTTATTCACCTGATATGGAATCCAGGATGACTGATCTGCGCTTGCAGCCTCTTCCTTTGTTCCCATGTACAGATAGCCGTAACCGGTTCCGCTTAATGTAAGCACAGCACTCATTTTTCCGTCTTTTGCTGTCAGAATACAATCCACTACTTTAAACATGGAAGAACTGGAAGTTACGTCCATACTGTAGATTCCGTTTGCTACTGTTGCTTCCGGTGTCGGTGTTGGCGTTGGTGCTGGATCCGGTGTTGAGGTTTCTCCCGGATTCGGAATGTACATCCATAAGTACTGTTTGTCATACCAGGTCTGATCTTTTGACTTTCTTAAAGATACCGGAATTGTCTGACCTGCTTTTTCTTTCGGCACATTAAAATGAAATGTCCATGCACCTTCTTCATCCTTTGTTCCTTCTATAACAGATGCTTTCAACAAATCATCTTTTGAACCAAGATATAGCGCATCAAATCCTGTGTTGTTTGTCTTGATCGTAATATCAAGTTCGCCATCCTTTTCAACAACTGTTGATTCACTGACCTTGAACATCTTGAACTCTTCAGCGTCTTCTTTTACTACTTTCACAGATTCTCCAGTTACAGAAGGTGCCTCCTGCAGTGGCGGAAGTTCCGGTTCCGGAGTATTCGTAGAATCGTTAGAATCCGTAGAAGGTTCTGACTTGCCTGTCTCATCTTTTATCTGTGTATTCTTGTTATCAGCTTTTTCGTCCTCAACCTGATCTGAGACAGTTGTGCCTGGATTTTTCCCGGTGGTTTCTGTATCTTTCTCTTCTGAATTATTTTCTGAGTTATTCTCTAAATTTGGTTTTGTTTCTGCTTCGATTGAATTCTGATTATCTGATTTATCCGAAGAATTATCAACTTTATCAGATTCCTCTGTCTGATCTTCTTTTGTTAAATCGTCATTTCCTGCGTCTTCTGTCTGACTCTCATCTTGTTTCTTATCTGGATCAGCTTCTTCCACCTCAACAGTTTCCTGTAAATTTGTCTCACACTGCTGCTCATTTTCTGCCGCATATGTTCTTGTATAAGACAATGGTGAAATCACCATAGAACCTGTCAGCATAAGCGCAAGCCATTTGCTCTTATTTTTCATTTCTTTTTTGTCTCCTATTAAGTTGTGAATTGTAAAATACGGAAAATGGATAGAATTATCTTGAATCAAATGAATGATTGCTGGTCACACGTAATGCGAACAGTAAGAATGGTTCTTTCGGTACAATCAATTACTCGTGATCTGGAATTCGTATATTCCCCGCACCAGCGACCGGCAGGTTTCCTGACTTACAGATCTTCTATACAGAACACCTTCCCGGTCTCCCAGTGGATGTGCGGACTCTCCACACTTGTCTGTATAGGAGCGGTCTTCTGAAATCTAATTTCTAAGAAGACCGCATCTCTGCTCACAGTGACGAGTTCGTACAGGTCTTGCACCTGTTTCCCTTTTACCTGTTTCGATCAGGGATGTGGATAAACATTCCCTGATCAAACAGCACCGAACGCTATTATTTCTGACTAACTATAACATTTCATTATATTGAAGTCAACTAGCAAAGTCTAACCAAAACAAAACCTCCTAAAAACTTAAAATTGAAATAGGACTTCAGATTGCTCCAAAGTCCTTTTCTGTCTTATATACCTGACAAATTATTTATAGTTCCTCTCCGTTTGTTCTGATTACATTCTGATACCAACAAAATGAATCTTTCTTTGAACGCGCAAGCGTTCCCGTTCCATCATCATATTTATCCACATAAATGAATCCATAGCGTTTTGCCATTTCGCCGGTAGATGCACTTACAAGATCTATACATCCCCATGGAGTATATCCTCTAAGATCAACTCCATCAGCCACAGCTTCTTTCATCTGTTCTATATGTTTTTTCAAATAATCAATACGATAGCTGTCATGAACACTTCCGTCTGCTTCTTTTACATCCTTTGCGCCAAGACCATTTTCTACTACCATAATCGGAATTTGATATCTGTCATAGATTTCATTTAATGTATATCGCAATCCTTTCGGATCAATCTGCCAGCCCCAATCACTTGCCTCTAAATAAGGATTCTTAAGTCCTGCCACAATATTTCCTTCTACTGCTTTAGCAATACCTGTTGCATTTCCAACACAGTTACTCATGTAGTAACTTAATGTATAAAAATCAACAACACCCTCTTTTAACAAAGTATCGTCATCAGGTTCTTTCTTGATCTGAATATCATTTTCTTCAAAGAAACGTTCTGCATATGCCGGATACTCACCTCTCACCTGGATATCAGAACAGAACCAGTTTATCATACGCATCTGTTTCTGTGCTTCAAGAATATCCTCTGGATGACAGGTGCTTGGATACATTGTGATAAAGCAGATCATATTTCCCATCTTAAATTGCGGATATTTCTCATGCGCTAGTTTTACTGCCTTTGCACTTGCTATAAACTGATGATGCAATGCCTGATAACGAACCTGTGGCTCATCTTTTACTCCCATCATTGTTCCATAGTAGTCTTTAATCGTGCCAAGCGACAAAGTTGCCCCCATTACCATGGTACCTGCATTAATCTCATTAAATGTTAGCCAATATTTAACTTTATCCTGATATCTTTCAAAAACAGTCTCGCAGTATCTCACATAACAATCTATACATTCTCTACTTTCCCAACCATTATATTTTTCAACCAGACCATACGGCATCTCATAATGTGAAATGGTAACAAGTGGTTTAATACCATATTTCAAACATTCATCAAATACTGCATCATAAAACTCCAGCCCTTTTTCATTCGGTGTTTCCTCCAATCCTGTCGGAAAAATTCTTGTCCATGCAATAGACATTCGGAAAGTTTTGAATCCCATTTCTGCAAATAATGCAATATCTTCTTTATAATGATGATAAAAATCTGTTGCCTCATGGCTAGGATATAATGTTCCTTCTTCAAACCCATCTGTAATTCGCTTTGGAATCGTATGTGTTCCATTTGTACATAAATCTGGAATAGCAACTCCTTTTCCATCTACATCCCATGCACCTTCATACTGATTTGCGGCTGTTGCTCCGCCCCATAAAAAATCTTTTCGAAAAATCTTCATCCATTCTTCTCCTCGTATTTATATTGTCTGCGTTGCTCTTTTAAAAATAATGTGTTAGCAATAAGAAAATACTCTTATTTTTAATAAGTGTACTCCTTCAAAGATCATTGTTGTAATCTCATCTCCATTTGAAACAATTGTTCCCTGATATGAAAAAGGACCAGCCGGTGTGGCGCACACTGCCACACCAAGCTTGTCCATTTTTGAAGTGAAATAATACAGATAATATCTTCCATCCGGTCCACATATAGCATCAGGAGCCAGAAGATTTCGGTTCTCCATCCGAAATGTACTCCCTCCCGGCAGATATGGGTTCCTTGTCTGTTTCATCTATCTCGCCTTTTCTTTTATGAATCTAACATTTTGTCATTATATCCAAAGAGATATGTTAAAATGATTCCACCAAAAAATCCAATTGCACTAACAACTGCTGCAATTTTTCCCATCATTGCGACAAATGCCGGGATTGTCAGAACACAAGTGGAAATCAGTGCTGTCACCATTCCACCAGATGTTGCGATCAACACTCCTCCAATCGCATCTAAAAGACATACAATTACAAACGGTCTTTTAAACTTTAACACAACTCCATAAATTGCCGGCTCCGTTACTCCTGCCACAAATGCGGAAATTCCTGTAGATACCGCTGTCTGTTTCAGTTCTGGATTCTTAGTCTTTAGGAATACACCAAACGCACATCCCGCCAATGCAAAGTTTGTCGCTAATGTAATTGCCAAAAATGGATCTGCACCGATCGTAGCAAAGTTATTCATACTAAGTGGTACAAGCCCCCAATGTAAACCAAAGATCAGCATGATCGGATATAATGCTCCAAATACAAATCCCGCAACAGGTGGACAAGTATCAAGTAACCAACCAATTCCATCTGCAAGCCCCACTGCAACGATATTTGTAACTGGCCCAATTACGAGAAATGTTAACAATGCAGTCATAACAAGGCTCAAAAGCGGAACAAAGATTCCACGAATTACTTGTGGGAATAAAGGTTTGATCAGTTTTTCAAACTTCGCCTGAACAAACACTGCTACAACAATTGGAATGACAGAACAAGGATAACTAATCAACGTCACTGGGATTCCAAAGAAACTTACTGCTTCTCCTGCACTGTACAATGTACTGATATTCGGATATACAAGTGCCGCTGCTACTGCCATCGCTACGAAAGGCTCTGCTTTAAACTTCTTTGCGGCTGTATATGCAAGGAAAATTGGCAGGAAATTAAACACGCCATCTGCCATAGCATATAAAAGCTGATATGTTGTTCCTGCTGTATCCAACCAGCCAACTGTTGTAAAGACAACAAGAAATCCTTTTAACAATCCTGCTGCCATAAATGCACCCATAAATGGAAGGAAGATTGCTGAAATCACATCAATTGCTATCGTCAGAATACTCTTCTTGGCTGTTCCTCCATCCTCATCCGCTTCGCCTGTCAGATTAATATTCGTCACCTTTCCGATCTCATCGTAAACATCTCCAACATCTGTTCCGATAACAACCTGATACTGTCCTGCTGCAACCATAACCTGAATAACACCTTCTGCTTTTTTCAGTGCTTCCAGATTTACTTTCTTTTCATCTTTTACTATAAAACGAAGACGTGTCATACAATGTGCCAGTGATTTTACATTTTCTTCACCACCGATCTCACGGACAATGTCTATTGCCATCTTATTATAATTTTTAGCCATGAGTTTCTCTCCTTCTAATAACTTTTAGATTTCAAATCAACCGGATTGTTTCAGAATTGTGCACCATCCTGACTTCTTCCTGCAATCATTTCTGTTCTGAAAACATTTCTCCCCACCACCATGAACTATGTCGTGTTTCTCTTATGGAGTTCTTTCGTATATCTGAAAAAGGCTTTTTGATATACAAAAAAGACCCAGAATATACTTTGGACTAATGTATAAGTCCTCTGCTATCTCTGCGTCTTGCTGAACTGAATCATAACAAACTGATCTGCATGTGTAATTGATTTCTGCATCTACTTTAGCAAACTATCGTGTGTTTGTCTAGCTTGCAGAATCACCAATATTTTCCACTAAAAATTATTACTTTTTCACAATGGACAAATCTTCTTTCACTGTCTACAATGGATTTATAAGCGATTGTTACTGTTGAATCAGGCAAGTCGGTTTTATGTTATAATAAGTTCATGAGACAGATATTTTATTATCGACATCTCAATACACTTTTATACCATAAGATCGGCTTTTATTTTTTTACAAAACAATCAATACAAAGGAGATATCTAATATGCAGATCACCCGTGTTCTTAATACGAATGCTGTCTTATCAGCAGATTCTGACAGCAATGAAATCGTCCTTCTCGGCCGCGGGATTGGATTCAAAGCCCGCCCCGGAGACAACGTGGATGAAACTAAAATTGAAAAACGTTTTACGTTAAATGACAAGAAACAGTTAAGCCGTTTTCGGGAACTTTTAGAACAGATTCCTTCTGAATACATTTTTGTAGCAGAACAGGCAATTTCATTTGCCAAACGCTTCTACAATCTGCAGCTGAATGAATCTATCCATATTTCTCTTGCAGATCATCTTCACAGTGCTGTAGAGAATGCAAAGCTTGGAATTCAGATTCCAAACTCCCTTCTTTTAGATATTAAACAGTATTATCCAAGAGAATATGAGATTGGACAACAGACCATCACTTTTGTAGATGACAAACTTCACATTAAACTTCCAGAAGATGAGTGGGGCTTTGTCGCCATGCATTTTGTCAATGCACAATACGGAAAAGAAAATACTAATGTCAAAAAAATCATTACATTTGTGAGAGATGTAAATAATTTTATTTTAAACGAGCTTGATATTAAACCTGATGAAGATTCCTTGTTTTATCACCGCTATATGACACACCTGAATTTCTTTGCACAGCGAGTTGCCGGCGGCGTTCATTATTCTGATGACAATGATATTGAACTGTCATTATTAAAAAAACACTATCGCGAAGAATACAAGGTAAGCTGTGATGTTGCAAATTACATTAAGAAAAACTATCATTTTAAACCTAACAAAGATGAAATCATGTATCTCACAATTCACTTGGCGCATATTACACGCCACGCAGTTTAACAGTTTCATTTTAATTTAAAATCAGGAGGACTCAGACTATGGGATTTTTAACAAAACTTTTTTCTGGAAAATCAGAGGGAAATACAAAGTCAGAAGAAATCAAAACTACTAACTCACAACCAAATACAATCTATGCACCATTTAAAGGCACTGTCATTCCATTAGAGCAGATTAACGATGGTGTGTTTTCCAGCGGTGTACTCGGTCAGGGAATTGGAATGTACCCAGAGGAAGAAACTGTCTATGCACCTTTCGATGGAAAAATCACTCAGCTAATTGACACAAAACATGCTATCGGTATCTTAAGTAATGACAATATCGAATTATTAATTCACGTTGGGATGGATACTGTTGCAATGAAGGGAAAAGGATTTAAACTGTTTGTTTCAGAAGGTGATACTGTATCCTGTGGACAGAAATTAATGACCTTTTCTAAATCAGAGATTGCTGCTGCCGGATATCCGGATACAACTGCAATTATTATAACAAACTTCGATGATTTCAATAAGGTTTCTACTCTTATTGAGGGACCTGTAGAAAAAGGGACTGCCGTACTGATTACAGAATAATACAAAGGAGAACGTTATGACAGAACAACAATTACTAGACTTATTTCATCAAATGACTTTAGAAGAAAAGATTGGACAGCTTGTCCAGTTGGATGGCGGATGTTTCGGTACTGATGCCATGGCTGTCGGACCAAGAGAAAAGCTTGGTATCACAGAAGAAACCGTACGCAACTGTGGAAGCGTATTAAATGTTCTTGGTGCTGAAAAGGTTCATGAAATCCAAGATCATTTTCTTGCTGAAAATCGTTTAAAAATACCGCTCCTCTTCATGGCAGATGTAATTTACGGATACCAGACTGTTTTCCCGATTCCTCTTGGTCTTGGATCCACCTGGAACCCGAACCTGATTCGTGAAGATTATAAACTGATTGCAGAAGAAGCCTGCAGTGATGGTGATATGGTTACCTTCAGCCCACCTGCTGATCTAATTCGTGATGCAAGATGGGGTCGTTGTCTTGAAATGCCCGGAGAAGATCCTGTTCTGATCTCTCATTTTTCCAAAGCAATGGTAGAAGGTTTCCAGAATACATGGGAAAAGGGAAAAAGTGTTGCCTCCTGTCTGAAACATTTTGCCGGATACGGTGCCCCGGAAGCCGGACGCGAGTATAACACCGTTGATATGAGTAAACGCCGTTTCCTTCAGGATTTTCTTCCTGGTTATAAATCTGCTGTAGATGCAGGATGTGAACTGGTTATGACTTCCTTTAATACCGTAGATGAAATTCCTGCTACTGCCAATAAATGGCTGATGGATGATATTTTACGAAAAGAATGGGGATTTAATGGAGTAATCATTACAGATTATGCAGCAATCTCCGAATTAAAGGCTCACGGAGTTGCTGCTGATGATGCTGAAGCTGCAAAACTTGCAATAAATGCAACTGTAGATATTGATATGAAGACATCTTGCTATGCAAATAATCTTGCGGATCTTGTTGCCCGTCACGAAATTGATGAGGCACAGATTGATGCTGCCTGTTATCGAATCCTTACGCTGAAAAATAAACTTGGACTTTTCGAAGACCCATACTATGGATGCAGTGTAGAAAAACGTGATTCCGTTATCTGCAGTCCTGAAAAAATCAGTGCTGCCCGTAAAACCGCCAACCGTTCTATGGTTCTTCTTAAAAATGATGATATTCTTCCGCTTAAAAGAAATAAACAGAAGATTGCTCTGATCGGACCTTACGCTGACAGTCTGGATATTGTCGGCATGTGGGCTGTTCACGCTGATCACAAACATTCAATTACAATAAAACAGGCGATGGAAAATATTCTCGATAATGAATACTTTACTTTTACCAAAGGCTGTGATTTCCTTGATGATTATAGTTCGTTAGGCGAGTTCGGATTCATCCCTACGATTGCCAATGGAAAATTCACTCCTGAACAGTCTGTCATAGAACATGAGAACGCTCTTACTCTGGCAAAAGAAGCTGATGTTGTCGTACTGGCTATGGGAGAACATATGCTGCAAAGTGGTGAGTCTGGTTCAAGAACCGATATCACACTTCCAGAACCACAGAAACAACTTCTACATGAGATTAAAGCTCTTGGCAAAAAAATTGTTCTTGTATTGTTCAACGGAAGACCTCTTGCATTAACTGATATCATTGAAGATTGTGACGCTGTTTTGGAAGCATGGTTCCCGGGCACAGCCGGTGGACTTTCCATCTGTGACTGCCTCTTCGGTGACTACAATCCTTCTGGAAGACTGACTGTAAGTTTCCCTTATCACGTTGGTCAGGAACCATTGTATTATTCTCAGTTTGCAACGGGAAGACCTGCAAATGGGAGCACACATAGCGGACGCTTTGTCTCGCGTTATCTTGACTGCCCGAATGAAGCACTTTTTCCTTTCGGATATGGTTTATCCTATCATAAGGCAGAATATTCTAATCTTAGACTTAGCCAGACAAAGATTTCAAAATCCGCTGATGATTCCATACAGGTATCCATCACAGTAACAAACACCAGTGGAACTTCCGGAACTGAAACTGTTCAATTATATCTCAGAGACTTAGTTGGAAGCGTTGTAAGACCAATTCTTGAGCTGAAAGACTTCAAACAAATTTACTTAGGTACTCATGAAACAAAAAAAATCACCTTTACAATTACTGAGGAAATGCTTCGCTTTTACACAAAAGATTATACTTATCAGAGCGAACCGGGCAATTTCAAAGTATTTGTCGGACCGAATAGTGCTGAATTACTGGAAGCAGATTTTTCACTGACTATCTAGCAATCTTTTATTTAGATAGCCACATAATTAAACATAAAAGATGGATGAAAGTATGTATCGTATATAATACCATGACTCTCATCCATTTTTTCTTCATTATTCCGCCTTCACGGCCCAGCGCATCTTCGTAGATCTTGCCCTTCCGTTCTGTGCACATTCCTGTGCTGACGGACGTACCACATCTCTTGCATATTCGGAATAGATTCCTTCTTTATATCCTGCCTTGAGCGCTTTCTTTACAAGCTTATCCTCGCCGGAATGGAAGGTGAGGATTGCTACTCTTCCTCCCGGTTTCAACGCTCCCGGAAGTTTCTCCATGAATTCGTACAGCACTTCGAACTCATTATTGACATCAATACGAAGTGCCTGGAATGTTCTCTGGCAAGTCTTCTTGATAATGTCCTTCTTTTCTTTATTATTCGGAAGGAAATCTAATGTCTTCTCGATCACATTTCTAAGCTTTGTTGTTGTATCGATGCGATTGCCTCTGCGAATCTCATTTGTAATTGCTTTCGCCAGTTCTTCGCAGTATGGCTCGTCTGAATTTTCGTAAAGCATTCCGGCGAGTTCTTCCTCTGAAATGTTATCCAGGCGCTCTGCCGCGCTGATGCCTTTCTCCTGGTTCAGTCGCAAATCCAGCGGTCCGTCAACTTTGAAGGAAAATCCTCTCTTCGGATTGTCGATCTGCATGGAGGAAACTCCGAGGTCCGCAAGGATAAAATCGAATCCGCCAACCTCTTTTGCAATCTCATCGATCGTGCAGAAGTTCTGCAGACGGATACTTAAAATGTCTTCTCCGAATCCCTGATCTGCCAGACGTTTTCTTGTCTTCGCAGACTCTTCCGGGTCAACATCTGTTGCATAGATGTGTCCCTCACCTTTCAGACATTCCAGCATTGCTTTCGTATGTCCACCGTATCCGAGTGTCGCGTCAAATCCTGTCTCACCCGGCTGGATTTTCAGGAAATCAAGGATCTCATTTACCATGATGGAAATGTGCATTCCGGCAGGAGTATTTCCCTTCTGGATTACATGCGCGATTGTATCCTTGTATTTCTCCGGCTGTAACTCTTTATATTTTTCCTCGAATTTCTTCGGGTATTTTCCTTTGTATCTCACACGACGCTTGTGCGGTGTCTGTGATTCTTGTATGTTCTGACTGTTCTGTTCGCTCATTTCGCTCTCCTGTTCTTATTTTTACAACGTATGTACAGTATACCATGAAAGTTATTCACAATATACCATGAACTTTGAAATGTTTTCCACATAAGTCTTCATATTTTTCACCTATTCACATTTCTTTACCGGAACCTGCATGGATTCGCTATTTTATCCAGCTGCATATCTTACTGCCACGTTCATCACTCCCGCAAGCATCATCACAACCACCGGATTCAGTTTTGTCTTACGAAGCAGTAACAGACAGATTCCGAAGATCACCACCATAGACCATTTTGTCGCCGCAAACTGCACAATTCCATCTGTCCAGAATGCAGTGTGCAGAATTGCGATTCCTGCGGATGCGATCAGTGCGACAACTGCCGGTCTTAAGGATTCCAGCACGCTCTGGAACATTTTCATTTTCTTATATCTTAAATAAAACCATGCGATCAAAGTTACGATAATACAAGACGGCAGAATGCACCCACAGGTCGCCGCAACAGATCCCGGAACTCCCGCAATCTTGCTGCCGACAAATGTTGCCGCATTGATCGCAATTGGCCCAGGTGTCATCTGGGAAATCGTGATCAAATCTGTGAATTCTGTCATCGTAAGCCAGTCGTGCTGCGACACTACCTGTTCTTGAATCAGAGGCATCGCCGCATAACCGCCGCCAAAGCTGAACATTCCAATCTGAAGAAAGCTTAAAAACAATTTCAAATAAATCATTTCCCTTCACTTCCTTTCTTCGTGATTTTTTTCTCAATTAATGCGCGGAGTACTCCGACAATTCCACAGATCAGAATCACATAGACTACATTTACCTCAAATATGCAGGAAGCTATAAATGCCCCGACCATAAGTACGTATGACAAAGCATCTTTCTTCTTCACGATTCCGGCACCCATGTCATATGTCACAGATGCGATCACGGCGCCCACTCCGGCCTGCATTCCTTCGAGCATTAAGCTGATGATCTGGTTACTTCGAAATGCCTGATAACCAGCAGAAAGTATCGATATAATAAGAAATGGTGGGATTACCGTCCCGGCAATTGCTGTCAGAATCCCCGCAATTCCAGCCAGTTTATATCCGATCACGATTGCTCCGTTCACTGCGATTGCTCCCGGTGCCGACTGCGCAATTGCCACAAGATCCAGCATCTCCTCTTCTTCGATCCAATGATATTCGTCTACGAACTTTTTCTTCATCAGACTAACGATCACATAACCACCGCCAAATGTGAACGCGCTTAAGTAAAAGGTTGACCAGAAAATCTTCCACAATTTTTTATCTTGTTTTTTCCCTTGTGTTTTTTCTTGTTGTTCTTCCATATATATTGTCCTCGTATATTATGATTATGCGAATTGCGTAGCACTAGAACTCCCGCCACACTATATGCTATTGACAGGCAAAATTCCCTAACTATGATATTCTTTCTCTTGTAGTCTATCGCAATCAAAATGATTATGCAATCGCCTTGAATTTTTTACATTATATTTTCCTTTTTGAAACCTTAATTTTATCTGAATTTTCCCTATTTGGAAAATGATTATGATACAATGAGAACAGTAATATTTATCATAAAGGAGATTGAAATTGAAAAACCCTTTTTTTCGATTATCTTATGCCGTTCTCCTGTGTTGTTGCCTGACCGGATGCGGTAGCATACAGCACAAATCCAGTACGGACACGGCGCAGGCGCAGGGTACTAAGGCACCACCCAAGACAGCGGATGATTTTTCTATCTCATCAGATTCTGAAAATGAAACTGTAGATGAAACTTCTTCTGCTGATGCCGCCACCCCATCTGCTTCTGAATCTGAATCCGTAACTCAGCAGGAACTGCTGACCGGCGCAGCAGTTCTTTACAGCAATGGACAGGAGATCAGCTTTGACCCTTCCTGGCAATACGCAGACTTTTCTGCAATCAATTCTGGAACAGCTACTATTTATCTTGCAGATTCTGACCGCAAGGATATCGTCGTTGGCGTGAATGCCGGACATGGAACTTCCGGTGGTGCTTCTGTAAAGACACAGTGTCACCCGGATGGTTCTCCAAAGACAACCGGCGGAAGCACTGCTCAGGGTGCAACTTATGCGACTGCAGTTTCCGGGGGAATGACATTTAACGATGGAACTGCTGAAAGCACTGTTACACTTCAGATGGCTCAGATTCTGAAAGATAAGCTGCTTGCTCAAGGATATGATGTCCTTATGGTGAGAAATAGCGACGATGTCCAGCTTGATAATGTTGCCCGCACCGTACTCTGTAACAATGTAGCTGACTGTCACATCTCACTCCACTGGGATGGAGATGGCTTGGGATATGACAAAGGCTGTTTCTACATTTCTGTGCCGGATGGTCTGAAAAGTATGGAACCTGTCGCTTCCCACTGGCAGGAACATGATGCACTTGGGGCCTCTCTTGTAGAAGGACTTCGTACAGAAGGAATGACCATTTACCAAAATGGTTCTATGAATATTGATCTGACACAGACTTCTTATAGTACAATTCCGTCTGTTGATATGGAACTTGGAAATGCAAGCTCTGACCACAGTGATTCCACACTAAATAGTCTGGCTGATGGTCTGGTTCTTGGACTCAATGCTTATTTTGGAAATTAGAATTCTTATTGAGTTATTTATTTTATTTTTTAAGGAGGTTATTATGGAGCCACTCATTCGTGTTAAAAATATGTACAAGATCTACAATCCTGGAGAAAATGAAGTCCGCGCACTGGATGATGTTTCTCTTGAAATCAACCAGGGGGAATTTATTGCCATTGTCGGACATTCCGGTTCTGGTAAATCTACATTTATGAATATGCTCGGCTGTCTTGACACACCTGATTCCGGGGAATATTTTCTGGATGGAAAAGATGTTGCCAATCTATCAGACAATGAACTGTCTGATATCCGCAATCACAAGATCGGCTTCATCTTTCAGGGATTTAATTTGATTCCAAACCTGGATGCACTTGGAAATGTAGAACTTCCGCTGATCTACCGTGGACTTGGAAAACAACAGAGAAAAGAAATTGCAGGGGAAGCGCTGTCGAAAGTTGGATTGGAAAATCGTATGGATCACAGACCGAACCAGCTCTCCGGTGGACAGCAGCAGCGTGTTGCTGTAGCCAGAGCAATTGCCGCGCAACCGCCGATCATCCTTGCTGATGAGCCGACCGGTAACCTGGACAGTAAGTCGACTATCGAGATCATGAATATTCTGAAAGACCTTCATAAGTCTGGAAGAACAGTTATTATTATTACACATGATGATGAAATTGCTAATCAGGTTGACCGTGTTGTCCGCATTATGGATGGAAAGATTGTGAGTGATAGTGTAAATTCGTAGCAATTTAAATCTTTACCTGCAATTACAGAGAGAGGGCAGTACTTTACGATTTCTCAATCGTTGAAGCACTGCCCTCTCTTTATGTTTCTTAGTAGAATTTCTAATTACTTCTATTCACTTTTTATTCTACTGATACAAGCTCAATCTTGAAGTTCAGTTCTTTTCCTGCCATCTCATGGTTTGCATCGAAAGTGATTGTTGTCTCTTCCTTAGCTGTTACCTTTACCGGAAATGGCTGTCCATACTGATTGGACAGGTAAACCTGCTGTCCCACTTCAAGGTCTTCAGATCCCGGGAGTTCTGCAATCTCTACTGTGAAGATAGCTTCCGGATTCGGCATTCCATAAGCTTCTTCCGGCATCAGATGGATGTCCACTACCTGACCAACTTCCATATCAGCTACTGCTGCATCAAATCCTTTGATCATCTGTCCTGCACCACATACGAACTCAAGCGGCTCTCCACGGTCATAAGAAGAATCAAACTGAGTTCCGTCATTGAATGTTCCTTTGTAATGTGTACGGCATTTCTTTCCAACATTCTTTCCTTCCATTGTAGTGTGTGATCCGCATCCGCCACCGCAGCTGCTTCCACAAGAATGTCCCTCTTCATGATCTCCACAGGAATGTCCTTCCTCATGGTGATGATGATCACATGTAGCTCCTCTGGATACAAGCTCACCTTTCAGATATGCCTCTACTGCCTGATCCGCATCTCCCTGTGCTCCTGAACATAATTCAACACCGGCCTCTGCAAGTGCAGTCTGTGCACCTCCGCCGATTCCACCACAGATCAGAACATCTACGTTCTGTCCTGCAAGCAGTCCTGCCAGTGCTCCGTGTCCTTCCCCATTAGAACCGATCACTTCACTGGAAACCACCTTATTATCTTCCACTTCATACACTTTGAAAGTCTCTGTCTTTCCAAAATGCTGGAAAATATTTCCGTTGTCATAAGTTACTGCAATTTTCATTGTAAAATCCTCCGTTTCAAAATTCCCTGTCAGACTAGTATAATCCATTACGCAGGTAAAAGCAACCTTTGTGTAGATGCGAAGTTGCTCCTTGTAGCAGTTACTGTTCACACGGTGTGCGACCAGCAACGCAAACAGTATCATTGACACAATCTCCTCAAGACACTATACTTGTTATAAAACTTACTCCAAACCATCAGAAAGTGAGCACAACCATGGAATATGAACACATTACCCATTCCTTTGAACCAATATATAATGAAGACTCCGAGATTCTGATTCTTGGAACTCTTCCTTCTGTAAAATCACGGGAAAATAATTTCTACTACGGACATAAACAAAATCGATTCTGGAAATTGTTGGCGAAACTTTGTGAGGAGGAAACTCCGCAGACAGTTGAAGAGAAAACGGCCATGTTACTCCGCCACCGTATCGCCATCTGGGATGTTATTCAAAGCTGTGACATCAAAGGCTCCAGTGACAGCAGTATCAAGAATGTGACACCAACTGATTTGAAACAAATCTTAGATCATTGTCAGATTCGACAAATCTATGCAAATGGAAATAAAGCCGGAGCTCTTTATAAGAAATATCAGAAGCCGCTGACCGAAAGAGACATCCTTGTGCTTCCTTCCACCAGCCCGGCCAATGCCGCCTGGTCACTGGATCGTTTGTACGAAAAATGGAGTGAGATACTGAGGTGAATTATATTGCCTCAGTTCTCACTCCATTTTTATTCGAATAAATTACTATTTCAAACAACTTAGATTATTCACTAACCTGCGCTCTTCTCTGCTCAAACACTGCTGCCAGTCTCGGCAGAATCTTATTGCACGCCATCGTGTATGCCGCGCCAAATACATTTGCCCCAATACGAAGCGCTACCGCATACGGCATCCCAAACAAGCCGGATGCAATCGACAATGCACCAAATGTATTAAATGCTGTCTGCCATGCATACCCTGCAGAATATCCGACTCCAATTCCTCCGATCATTCCGATGTATGGATACATTGACTCCGGAAGCACCAGGTACAGGACAACGAATAACAGACAACCTACTATATTAAATGCAGCTCTCTTACCTGCCCGCTCTTTACAGTCATCCGGGAATGGAAGACAAACAGACATGCTTGCGATCCCCGCCCACATTGCTCTCGGAAGTCCAAGCAATGACATGAATAACATTGCACTGGAAACAACTAATGAAAGACGAATGTACCATCTGTTTCTTGCAGAGCTGATATCGAACTCGCGGAACAAATCAAGAAATGATCTTCTATACGGTCTGTTCTTCTGATTCTTATAGAAGATTGCCATACATAATACCATTCCAACCAAAAGGCCAGCCACGCGATACAAATACTCCTGTCCGGTCACATCATATCCCTGGAGAAGAAGATATCCAAGAACAAATGTAGAATGATTGTACATGATTACATTGTGACATCCCAGAATCATAAGAAGCAAAATACATACTATATTAATAAAGAATGCCGGAACCGGTGACACCATATTCGAAAGCTTCGGTCCTGCAATCAATATTCCAAAGATTCCGACGATGGAGGCCAATCCGTGCGTTGTACGAATTCCAAAATCTGCCTGTCGAAGAACAAGCACCGCAAGAAGCACTGTAACGCCTACTACACTGTTGTTATTTCCTGTGAAATGACTGTATAAAGAAACTACCGCCACACAAAATGCCATTACAAGATAGACTTTAAAGTTATAAATAAGAATGTGCCTGCGCCTTTCCTTCTTGTCTTCTGTCGCTTTGATCAGCTGCTTAGATGCAACTGAACTGAGCTGTAACTCCTGATAAAATGTCATATATCTCTTCCTCCCACTGTTATTTTTTCTTCAAAATATCGTAACTTTTCAAAGTCAACCTCTGAACAGTTACAAAATATCAACGAGAAACTATAATACAAATCCATCTCGGAGTCAATAAAAACTTTATTAAAATTTTCTGATAAATCTAAATTATTCGAACAATATATAGAATTTAATTTTTAGACTTTACAAAACGCAGGCTCTATGATAAGATAGTTTGTGTCGAGCGGAAGTGGCGGAATGGCAGACGCGCTAGATTCAGGTTCTAGTGGGAGTTTTATCCTGTGGGAGTTCAAGTCTCCTCTTCCGCATGGTTGAAAAGTACGAGAAAACCTTATTTTATAAGGATTTCTCGTCTTTTTTTGTTATCTGAAATTTGCCCATTTTTGGTTACCTCTGTTATTTTTTCTCTCCCATTCGGGAAATCAATCACATTTTTACGGTTATAATTCTTATCCAATGCACGATCCAGCTGACTGACAATCTCTTCAGGACGTTTTCTGTCATAACAATAATTGTTATAAGTTGTTCTTTCATCCTCATGTCCAATGATCTTTCTGACTGTATTAATATTGATTCCTTCGTCAATCATCGATGAGATCACCGTCTTTCTCACTTTATGAGGACTTCTGTATGGAATATCAAGATACTTACAGTATTTTCTCAAACGACATGCGATTGCATTTTCCGTAATTCTCTTTCCCTGATTCATAAATAAATAAGAACCTGAGCAGCCATTTCTCTCATTCGCAGCCATTGCAAGTTTAATGACCAGCTTCGCTTTTTCAATCAAAGGAATTTCCCTGTCACCGGCATCTGTCTTTGTATGTTCCACAACTTCTCTAGATGTTTTTCTAAATTTCCCATCCGGTCCCTCTGTATAGCAGCTTGTTTCCATATGTTGGATATGAATATGATCCCGGCTCACGTCACTCTCTTTCAGTGCAACCAGTTCTCCCGGACGAACCCCTAGATAAAACTGAAGGATCACTGCTAACGATGTTGTGTTATCCGGATTTTCTTCATACTCTTTCCATGCCTCTTCTATGATTAGCAGCTGTTCGTTTTCCAAATAAACTTGCGTCTCATCTGATTTCTTCTTTTCCTTACGAAACATCTTTGCATTAATCTTGACCTGTGCAAATGGATTGGAATTGATAAAACCTCTGTCAATCGCATACTCCATGCAATGCCTCATGATAAATGACATTGTATAATACTGTTTTTTAGTCATGTGATTTGTTTTTATCATTCCATGAGCCCACTCATCCAACATCAACTTATTGAATTTCTTCAAGGGTATTGTTGCAATTTTAGTTCCTTCGTAAAATCTCGACCATTCTGTAGAATAACGTTTTACCGATGCCGACTTCAAAGTATGAAGCTGAAAATATTGTAACCACATCGGATAGACTGTCGTAAGTGTAATCTCATCCTCTGCATTCTCTTCACAGTAAGTATTTACGATCAGATTTTCCAGTTCCTTTTGTGTACTTCTTTTGACTAATCGCCTATGATCTGCTTTCGTCTCATCATAAAAATGTGTATACCACTTTCCATCCTTTCCTTGCCATATTTTATATTTGTGCGCTTTTAAAATATCTCTTCTTCTCATCATAGCCATTTTCTTCCGCACATCATCTAATGTTATAATACCATTACCGATTGCTTCAGACAATAACTCTTTCACATCCATTTCGTCATATCCCAAAGCTTGCATCACCCCTTTTTAATTTTTTTCTGTCAGTTTTACCGATGGCTGATTCTCAAAGGCAAGATTTTAAGGCCTTCATATATAGAAACGTTTCAAGGGGCTTATACAACCATCGATACTGAAGTTTCAAAAAAATAGGTGATAAGAATCTGACGGTGATACTATGATAATTCTTTGATTAGAAAATACAACGATAACTTTTAGGGCAAGATGCGCCCTTGAGTAACTCTAATTTCCTTTTGGAAATCAGGCTACCTGGCAATCTTGATGGGGATTTCGCTCCCCATTCCCTCGAATCTGTATATAACTGTTAAACATAAGTGATGTTTACGCCATCTAACATATACCCAAATAGATTATTCCAAAAATTAGGGAATTTTGAAAATATAGATGGAACGCATCTGCCTACGTGAAATTAATTCTACGCTAAAAGTATAATTTCAAAAAAACGCCTCCCGGCTATTTCAACCGAGAGGCAATTTCTAAAAGAAGGGATGAAAGAAAACTAACTATTCAACTTTTTCTTGTAATATATAAATTCTTGATTCAAAATCAGTGCATGGCGTTACATTTCCCGGAACTTGCCCTGCTGTTACATCTGTCGTGATCAGTCCCCAATTCATCAACTCATCTCCATAATTCTCTGTATTTGCTGATAAATTCTTATAAAGTTTATCTGGATCAAGTCCCTGCAGCTTTATTCTGCTGTATGGCATATTTACACCATTTAATACACGATAATATCCTACAAGTGCTGTTGTTTTCTCTTCATTAACTACCATCCAAATAGTTTCATTTCCCTCAAATGGACTTTTCAATCTGTAAAATGTTCCAAACTGTATCAACTGACGATACTTTTTCATAAATAGGCTTTGTGCCTTTACCTCTTCAATTTCAGAATCGGATAATTTATTCAAGTCCAACTCGTAACCAAACGTTCCAAAATAGGCCACATTTGCTCTTGTATGTAACGGTGTATTTCGAAAAACCTGATGATTTGGTATTACAGACACATGACTTCCCATACTGCTGATCGGATAACACATTGATGTTCCATACTGAATTTTCAACCTTTCAATTGCATCAGAATCATCGCTTGTCCATCCTTGTGGTGCATAATAAAGCATTCCCGGATCAAAGCGTCCTCCTCCGCTTGCGCAAGACTCAAATAAGATTTTTGGAAATTCAGATGTCAATCTTTCATACAAATCATACACTCCAAGTATATAACGATGGAATATTTCTCCCTGTCGTTCTGCTGGATAGGCAATGCTATAACACTCTGTAATGCTTCTGTTCATATCCCATTTTATGTATGAGATTTTTGCTTTTGAAAGAATCTTTGAAATCATTGTATAAATGTAATCAACAATCTCTTTTCTTGAAAAATCTAATACATATTGATTACGTCCATGTGAATTTGTTCTTCCCGGTGTTTGTAAGATCCAATCCGGATGTTGACGATATAGGTCTGAATCCTTATTTACCATCTCTGGCTCAATCCATAAACCAAATTGCATACCAAGGTTTTCTATGCGATCTGCCAGACCTTCAATCCCATTCGGAAGCAATTCTTTATTGACTATCCAATCTCCCAATCCAGCACGATCATTTCTACGTTTACCAAACCATCCATCATCAAGAACAAATAATTCAATGCCGCATTCCTTTGCTTTCTCTGCAATTTTCACCAAACGTTCTTCTGTAAAATCAAAATACGTTGCTTCCCAGTTATTATTCAATATTGGTCTGACACGATCACGCCAATATCCTCGTGCAAGGCGTTTTGCGTATAATTTATGAAAATTCTGACTCATCTCATTAAGTCCATTATCAGAATAAAGCATGACTGCTTCTGGCGTCTGAAAACTTTCTCCTGATTCCAATTTCCAGTCAAATCCATTTGGATTAATTCCTACTGTAACTCGTGTCACATCATGTGTATCTACTTCTGCCTGAATTCTAAAATTGCCGCTATAGATGAAACTAAATCCGATTGCTTCTCCCATAGATTCATCTGTATTTTTTCTTTTAAGAACCATGAACGGATTCTGTTCATGCGAGGAATTCCCACGCATACTATCAATTGCCGTAATGCCCTGTTCCAAAGTCCTCATCTTCACATGACGCTCTCTTGCCCATGCACCAGACAGTTGCATCCAAACATAATCTTTATCCGGAAGATCCAGATTCAAACTCATTGCTGTAAGCAAATGTACCGGCATTTTCCCTGTGTTTTTTATGCAGACACTCCTGGCGATCGCACTGTATTCAGAAAAGATCGTATACAGCAATTCCACTACAACTCCCGTAAGAGAATCTTTCAAAAAGATCTTAAGCGTCATCGCTTCTTCTTCAGACTCTGCATAGGTAGCCGGAAGCCCCTGAAGTTTTGGCTTTCCTGGTAAAATCTGATATCCGTCATATTCAAATTCTGAGATTCTGCTTCCATTTTTCTGTAATATTTCAATTGCAGAATGACGATAGTCCGTTGTCCCATATACCGGATATTCCTGTCGAATATGCTCCAATGAAAAACTTTTGTCCCCTTCATATACATAGGAGGTCATCGGACGTTCTATTTTCTCCACCAGATAAGAAAAATTCTTCTTATCATGGATTTTCTTTCCGTAATAAATCTGTCCCATATGTCCGTTTTCTAATACGCACATAATATAGCTTATCTGATCATTATATAAATGAAATGTCTTTGTCTCTTTATGAAATACAATATTTCTCATATATATTTTCCCTTGTTATTGGTATTTTGCAACAATCTTCTGCATTAAATCCCATTTCTTTTCCATGTCTGCAACAAGCTTAAATTGTGTTCGACATCTATCAAGATTATGGTCTTCTCTATGAATCTTAAAATAATGATCTCCTTCCAGATAATCCGTCAGGAATCGTATTCCGCATTCAAAAGTCATCACCTTAGCTCCCATTGGCAAAAGTTCTATTTCTTTTGTTGTCAATTGTTCTCTACATTCTTCAAGAAAACCTTTCGTATAAAGTTCAAATAACTCCATACTACAAGTAACCTTCTCTAAATCTTTTTCATCCTCTGCTGCTGTACTCGCACCAAAGCGAATAGAATCGCCAAAATCATTCATCGCCAGTCCTGGCATAATCGTATCTAAATCTATTACACAGAGTCCTTTTCCTGTAGCGTAATCTATCATAATATTATTTAACTTTGTATCATTATGTGTTACTCGTAATGGGATCTCACCTTTTGCCAATAGTTTTCCAAAAACACTTGATATTTCTTCACGCTCAAGGACAAACCGAATCTCCTTTTGTACTTTTGCTGCACGGCCAAAGCTATCTTTTTCAACAGCCTCCTTAAATGCAATCAATCTAGATTCTGTATCATGAAATCCCTTAATTGTTTCATTCAGTGTTTCTGCTGGATAATTTGACAATAATTTTTGAAAATGTCCAAATGCTACTGCGCTTTCATAAAAATCTTTCGGATTTTCTACAAGATCATAGCTTGTTGCATCTGTGATATACTTATAAGATCTCCAGTACTCTCCTTTGGAATCCACAAAATAATATTTTTCATCTTTTGCCGGAATCAAATTTAATGTTTCTCGCTCTGGATCTCCTCCATTTTTCTTTATTATTTTCTTTAAGTATGTTGTGACGCCTTCAATATTCTGCATTAATTCAACTGGGTTAGTAAAAATCTCCTGATTCACTCTTTGCAAAATCACTCTTATTGATCCCATTTTTCCAATCTCATACGTCAACAAATAAGTGTCATTGATATGTCCACTTCCATAGGGCTTGATACTAATAAGATTACCTTCAAACTGAAATCCATTAATTGCTTCTTTCAACTGTTCTTCTGATACTCTATTCATCACTTACTCCCTTCCCATAAATGCTGAGGATAAATCCCTTCATCATTTTATGGTTTTCAATTTCTATTTTGTCTCGTAGGCGCTGTATTCTTCAAAATCAATCACAGTTTTTCTAATTCTGGCTTCTTCAGCTGCAAGAGCCATCAAATGACTTGCCACAGAAACTGACGCATCTGTTTTTCCTGTTTTTCCTTCTCCAACCATACGAACAAACTCGCGCATCATACTCATATCACTTCCGCTATGTCCCTTTGAAGGTGTATGAAGTTGAATCAAATCATTTGTTCCACTTACAAAATCTATGATTTCTATTGTTCCTGCCTCCATATCACCTTTTAATTCGCCTTTAGTTCCCATAATTCGAATTCTTCTTGCGCACTGGTTTGTAAACGCTGTCATCAAAAATGAAGCTGTAACTTGGTTTTCAAATTCGATATCTACTGTCTGATGATCCACAACTGTATTATCAGAATGGAACACGCATCTTCCATAAGGTCCTTTCTTTAACTCCTTTAGGACATGTTCTGAATCTGCCTGATCAGTTACTGCATATACAAGTCCGTCTTCCACAGCTTTCGGATGTTCTAAGTAAAAACGTGGTGCATAAAACGGACATTTATCTCTATGTTCACATCCGTCCATGCAATATCTCGGTGCATTTACAGGTGCATTTTCTTCTGTAAAATATGTAAGTTCTCCAAAAGAACTGATTTTTTTACACTTACTATCAGCTAACCATAACATAATATCCATATCATGACAGCATTTCTGCAATATCATTGGACTTGATTCTTCTTTATTTCTCCAATTTCCTCTCACAAAGCTATGTGCATGATGCCAATATCCTACTTCCTCAATATGCTGAATTGACATCATTCTTCCAATTCTTTCCTCGTCTAAAATTTCTTTTATTTTTGAGAAAAAAGGTGAGTAGCGCAAAACATGGCATACCGATAATATTCGATTATATTTCTTTGCCATTGCTCCCATTTTTACAATTTCGTCTTTATTTGGAGACATCGGTTTTTCACATAAAACATGATATCCTTTTTGCAATGCCATAGTAACCGGTTCATAGTGCATTTTATCCTGTGTACAAATCATAGCACAATCTGCAATTTTGTCTTGTTGTAATAATTCTTCATATGATTCATACTGTAGCTCTTTTGGAATATTATGTTTTGCCGCAAAAAGTTCTCTACGTTCTTGGTCTGGTTCTGCCACAGCTACCACTTTAAATTCATCTGGGTGATCCAATGCATACTGAGAATATACATAGCCACCCCTCAATCCTGCCCCAATCAAAATACTGGTTACCTGCTTCATCGTTTTTCTTCCTTCCTCATTCTCAATTCTTAAGTTGTATTTTTAATACCGTGTCTTTTTCATCAGGCAATGGATAAGTAAATACCGGATCATCTCCAAATGATACGAATGCCACATCTGTATAAAGAGCTGTATTCCATGCTTCTCCTCTTTTCACTTCACTTCCATCAGCTAAATATGTAATTCTATCCAGTTTTTCAGGACTGATTCCATAGAGCGGAAGTGCTCCTAAAGGTGTCTCATAAACATGTGCATAAATCACTCCGTCTTTCTCTGTATATCTTCCCCAATCAGGTTTCTCAAGATCTGATATTCCACATCCATAAATACTTTCTTTATTCTTATCCATCCAGTTTCCGACTTCTTTGAGTATTTCAACACTTTCCTTTGGAATGTTTCCTTTTGCATCAGGTCCTACATTCAAAATCATATTTCCACCCTTACTAACACACTCTACAAGTTTTCTCACTAACATTTCTGGTGTTTTATACTGATGGTCGAAGTTGCAATATCCCCAGTGATTATTCATTGTTGCGCAAAGTTCCCATGGAATTGGCTCTCCATTGATATCACATACTCCTTTTGGCGGAATGATCTGTTCCGGACTTGCAAAATCACCACTGTAAATTAACGGATTATCTGTTGCAATACTTCCATGGTTATCTCCAGCACCTTCTAAACGATTATCAATGATTACATCCGGCTGATAGTGACGTACCATTTTGATCAATTCTGTTGCTTTCCATTTTTCACCTGTCATATCGTCATAAGAAAAATCAAACCATAATAAATCTAATTTCCCATAATTTGTAACAAGTTCTTTTACCTGTCCATGCATGTAATCCAAATATCTGTCAAAATCAATTTTTTCATCCTTGTATGCTTCATTATTTCTCATCGGGTGCTGACGATCTCCATATTTCGGGAAATCCGGATGTTTCCAGTCAATAATGGAAAAATAAAGTCCTACCTTTAAATCCTCTTCTCTACATGCATCTACAAATTCTCTTACCAGATCACGTCCGGCTTTTGTATTTGTTGATTTATAATCTGTAAGTTTGGAATCAAACAAACAAAAACCATCATGGTGTTTTGCAGTTAATACTACATATTTCATTCCTGCTTCTTTGGCTAATCGAACCCATTTTTTTGGATCATAATCTACTGGATCAAACTGTTCAAAATACGTTCTGTATTCTTCTACAGTCATCTCTTTTTCCGACATAACCCATTCACCACAAGCCGGAATTGAATATAATCCCCAATGTATAAACATTCCAAATCGTGCATCCATAAACCACTTTGTTCGTTCTCTAATTTCCTGATTCATTTATTTTCTCCTCGTCTTTCAATTATCTACAATTAACCTTTCACAGCACCGCCGGATAATGCTTCAATAAAGAATTTACTAAATACGCAATATAAGATTACCGGTGGAAGAATGATAACAACCATTGCTGAAAACAGTCCGTTATAGTTCGTATTAAATGATGTTGTAAATGTTGACAGCAATGCCGGAACTGTTAATTTTTCTCTTGTGATCAATACAAGTGATGCCCAGTAATATTCATTCCAGTTACTCAGAAAGGCTAAAACTGCAGCTGTCATAATTCCCGGTCGTGCAATTGGGAAAATAACTTTTACCCATGTTTGGAAATAAGTACAACCATCAATTCTTGCAGCTTCCTCCAACTCTTTTGGAATATTGTCATAATAATTTTTTATAACAAAGAAGCTGACTGCGATACCACTACAAGAGTAAATTAAAATTAATGCCGCACGTGTATCATATAAATGCAGATTATTAATAAGGTTATATACCGGATATGTTAAAGCTGTTGCGGGAATAAACATAGTGGAATATAAAAGAATATTTACCAGTGCTTTACCACGAAATTCCATTCTTGCCACTACATAAGCTGACATAGAGATCATAACCACACTGATCAATACAGATACGCCTGCAACAAACAAACTGTTTCCGAAATAACGAAGTACATGAAGGTCTTTAAATGTAGAAATATATCCATCAATGCAAATCGACTCCGGAAGTTGAAATCCTGGTCTTGCCATAGGATCTTTTTTCAAACTTGATAATCCCAACCATACTAATGGTACGAGTGATATAATCAGTGCCCATGCTAAACAAATATATGTAACGATTTTAGTCCCTGTCGGCATATTTTTTACTGTTTTTCCATGTAAAGATTTTTTCATTATTTATCACGCTCCTCCCTAATGTTTCTCTTTTTTGAATGAAACACTGTATGCGAAATTAATTACAAGAATAATGACCATACCTGCTAAAATCTGTATCATAGCCACCGCATTTGCTCGTCCAAACTGAGTCCTCGGACTTGTGATTGCTAACTCTCGAATCACATAACTGATACTGTACGTTCCCGCTGCTCCTTTTGTCAGGAAATAAACTTCGTTGTAAAGAAGGAATCCTGAGGTTGCTGCAAGCACAGATACTGTTTTCAGCGTTCCTTTAATCATTGGAATTGTAATGAACCAATCCTGCTTTAATCCGCTGGCTCCATCTAACATTGCCGCTTCTCTCACTTCTTCCGGAACTGCCATGATATTACCAAGTATCATTAATGTTGTTGTTCCTGTAAAGAAAATATAGGCACATGTCATAGCAATAAATGCCGGTCCTTTTAACAACAGAACACTATCTGTAAAGTCCTTGTTGAAAATTCTAATGATAGGATTGATAATTCCATAGGATGGATTATATAACTGTAAAAAAATCACTCCCATCGCCGCTGTGGAAATCATATTCGGAATAATGTAAACATTTCGTACAAACTTAATTCCCTTTACCTTTCTTGATAATGCAAGTGCTATCAAGGTAGCAATCGGAATCTGAACTATTGCACCAAGGAGTGCCCAGGTTGCAGAGTTTTTAAGTGCTTCCCAAAAGAATGGATATTTTTTAAATATGTACTCATAGTTGTTCCATAAATCCTGAAATCCAAAAAATTCCGGAGATGTAATATTACTGTAATCCCACTTACAGAAAGATGTCACAAATACCGTAATGATTGGATAAAGGTAGAACACACAGAATGCCAGAATTGTTGGTGCTAAAAAGGCAATAATAAATCCTGTACGTCTCATCCCCAATTTACTTTTTTTCTTATTGTTAATACTTTCTTTCAATTTAATACCTCCAATAAAAACGGGAAGGGACAACATTCCCCTCCCTCATTGAAACTAAATCATTTATAATTAACCAATCAATGCAAGCAATTCTTTCTGAAGTGCTTCAAATCTTGCATCAATGTCTGTTCCGGAAACAGCACACTCCATAAGTGCGTTTATAATCGCTTTGTTAACGTCAGATCCCCATGTATATTTCATGTCGATTACAATTGTATCTGCTTCATTAACCTGAGCACATGCTTTAGCAAGTTTCATTGTAGCAGCATCTCCGCTCTGCTCTGCAAGTGCATTCAGATCAACTGTTGTGTTACATGGGTTTGCCTGAGCACCTGTAAAAATTTTTTCCTGAACTTCCGCACTTGTCATATACTTAACAAATTCAAGCGCAAGTGCTGTCTTCTCTTCACTCATGCTGTTTGCAACTGTAAGTCCGCCACCTGCTGATGAAATAGAGATATTTCCCGGGAACAGTGCTGGCTCAATTGCATCAACCAGAGATTCATCAATTCCACTTGCATTCCATACACCATTGAAAAGTACTCCTACTTTTCCATTTGTATTAAACTCAGCCATCAGATTTCCATTATCATCTGTTGTATGCTCTGAACCATTTGCCTGATCTAATTTTGCTGTTGTCTTGAATGCATTAGCAAACTCATCAGAATTAACAATATCTTCTGTCAACTCAGACTCTACCATCTTCTTTCCAGCGTCTGTAGATGCCATAATTGCATTTATAATACATCCAGATCCCTGTCCGGCAATATATCCATAGGATTCATCACCTAAACCTGCAATCTTTGTCATTGCATCTCCGAATGTATTCCAGTCTGCAAATGCATCTGCAGAAACACCCGCTTTTTCAAACAGCGCTGCATTATACCAAAGACCACGACTTTCGATCTGATCATGTACAGCATAAATATGACCATCTAGATCATGCTGTGTATAGTTAAGTCCTACTGCGTCCTGAAGATTATTTTCATCAATATATGGCTTCAGATCATAAACAAGCTCCTGTGAAATTGCAGCCTGTGGTACTCCATTTCCTCCAACATCTACCATATCCGGGTATGATCCACCAGCAACCTGTGCACTAACAATATCATCTCTGTTCTCAACAGCAATCGGTTTAAAAGTTACATCTCCGTCTGCATGTTCCTGTGCAAATTCATCATAGATATCTCTCATTACCTGTGCTGCCGGCCATTCACTTTCATCCTGATAATATCCATGATAAAACTCCAAAACATTTTCATCACCGGAAGCTTTCTTATCTCCTTCGTTTCCTGAACTGCTTCCACATCCTGCTAATACGGATACACCCATTGCTGCTACTAGAAGTACACTTACCAATTTCTTTCTCATCTTTTTTCCTCCTGTGTTTCTCCTTATTTGTTGAATTAATTCTACCCTACTTTTTGTGCATTTTGAATGTATGGTATTGACAATAACATGCATGTTGTTTACACATTGCCGAACAAAGCATGGATTATTTTTACCTCGTGTCAATATTTTACATGTTTTGCACAAAGAAAGAGTGCACACCAACTCACTTCAAGTCAATATGCACTCTCTCCAACTATTTCATTTTTATATTTTCTTCAAATTCTTGTACTGAGATTGTTCCCGCCAATAAATCAAAAATTGATTCAGTAAAATAATTTTTTTGTTCTAGTGACCAGATGTTACTTGGAACTTCTATTTTTTCATCAGCTTCAAGAACCAATGATACCGCTTGATATAATTTATCTTTATTTTCCTTATATAGCTCTACCGAAACATCCGGATTCGCCGGAATTTGTTCCGTCCTCTCAAGAATCTGTAACTGAACGTCTTTGCTAAGCATGTACTTTAAAAAGCTTACTGCCGCTTCCTGTCTTTCTTCATTTCCACTCTTTCCTAATACATATCCAAGACCTGAAGATTCACATGATACAGTTTTTTCTGTACATGATGGAAGTAAAGCATACTTTGCATTAATATCATCTGAAATCATTGGAGCACTCCATACACCATTGATGTAAATTGCCAGTTTTCCTTCATTGAAGAGATTCGTTTCATCTCGATAACTATACTCTGGAGTTTTTGAAACAGATAAACTATACAATTGTTTCAGCTGATTTATCGCAGTAGTGAACTCTTCCTCTTGATATACAAACTGCTGTCCCTTTGTCCTGGCTTGTTCACTACCTGAAAGCATATGATCTATACAATATAAATATCCCTCTGCCGCTGGTTGAAGTGCTGTTATCTCTGTTCCTTCTTTCAATGCCCAATCACTGATCTGGTTACACATCATCTGAAATTCATCCCAACTTTTCGGCACTTGCTCAATTCCTGCTGCATTTAAAATATCCTCATTGTACCAATATCCACCACTTAACATAAGAACATCTGACACAGAATACAACTCTCCATTCTTGGTTTTCCAATATTCCTTATTCACATCTGATATGCTTTGGGAAAAATCATTATCTCGCTCTATATATGGCTGAATATCTAATGCCATATCATTTTCAACTAAAAAATCATACAGACAATTTTCACCAACTCCACTAAAAGAGATAATATCCGGAACATTGCCAACCATTACCATATCTTCTACCTTTCTCATCATCTCTTCACTCGTCGGCATCGAAATAATCTGTAAGTCAATCTCCGGATACTCTTTTTGAAACTCAGCGTAAATATCTCTCATTTCAGCATGATCTTTTTCTGTACCGCCCCAGGCATGAATTAAAGTAATTGAGACATTATGATTATCCTCACTTTCGCAACCGCCCAATAAGCAACAACTTATTAAAATTCCCAATAAAAATATAACTTGTCTAATTCTTCTTTTCATCCTTTTCCTGCTTCCTAAAGTCCTTCGGCGAAACCCCTGTGATCTTTTTAAACATCTTTGAAAAATACCCTGCATCTTCAAATCCAACGGCTTCCGAAACTTCATAAGTTTTCATGTCTGTTTTTAAAAGATATTCTTTTGCTGACTCGATACGAAGCTTTAATATCTCATCAAAAAGATTTACGCCTGTTTTATTCTTATAAAACCTACTTAAATAACTTCTGTTAACATGTAATTCGTCTGCAATTTCTTCCAAAGAAATCTTGCTTTTATAGTTTTGTTTTACATATTGTTCAATCTGCTGAAGAAGTGTCTTTTGCTCTGGTACAATAACTTCCTCTTTTTCAACTTCTTTTTTCAATTTTAATAGTTTTCCGGTTGCTTTTCCTAACGCTTCCGGAAGTTCATCCATAATCGCAATCTTCAAAACATATTCACATGCACTGTATTTGATTGCAGATTTTGCATAATCAAAATTAGAGTATGCTGTTAATATTATCACCTGTGTTTCAGGCCTGGTTTCATATAAATACTTGCACACATCAAGTCCATTTACTTCAGGCATCTGAATATCTGTAATAACAATATCCGGTGATTCTTTTTCGATACATTCGATAAGCTCTTGTCCGTCCTCTAACACTGCTATCAAATCACAATCCATTTTCTCCCAATTAATCAGTTTTTTTAATGCTTCCCTTATATAACCTTCGTCATCTGCCGCAACTACTTTCCACATAGCATTGCCCCCCTTTCTGACGGAAGAATGATTTCGATTCTAGTTCCTTTCCCCTTTTTACTCTCAATGTCAAGCTCATAATCTTCGCCATACAAAATCTGTAACATTCTTTGTGTATTTTTTAATCCGGTGTGAGTATGTCCTATTTTCCCATTCTCCGGGATTTCATTCTCTTGATCCTCATTCAGCTTTTCATAATCCATTCCAACTCCATTGTCCTCAACAATAATATGGAGCCTCTTTATCTGTTCTGTATGATTGATTTTTTCTTCCTTTGCAGATTCCTCTGACGTATTTTCCTCATACAAACTCACTTTTATCATTCCACTCTCTTTTTGAGGTTCTAACCCATGTGAAACAGCATTTTCCACAAGTGGTTCGATTAAAAGTCGAGGAATAAGGTTCTCTTTTATCTGCTCGTCAGATAAATTAATTTCATACATTAATTTATCTTGATAACGTTCTTTTTGCAAAAACAAATAGAACTGAACAATTTCCAATTCTTCCTTCACTTTTATTTTTATTTCCTTATCACGGAAAATTTTACCTTGCATTAATTTTGAAAAAGCATTCAGACTTTCATATAATTCCTCGTTTCCTGACATTTTCGCTTTGAGACTGAGCATCGCAAGTATGTTAAACTGAAAATGAGGGTTAAGCTGCGATTGAAGATATTTCACCTGTGATTTAGTGGCTAATAACTGCTTTTCATATACCTCTGTGATCAAATACTTGATTCGATCTGCCATCTCATTAAACACTTGTCCCATATCATGAAATTCCTGTATTGTGGAATCCTCCATTCTCACATCCAGGTTCTGATTTCCAAATGCACGAATATTGGAAATCATTCTCGTTACTGGTTTTGAAAATCGATTACTAAGTCCATAAGAAACACAAAATGTAAAAAATAATACAATAACAAGTCCTGCCCAAAAGATAAATAACGTTGGTCGTAAAATTTCTAAAACATTGCTCTGTCCTACAGCAATGACAGTTCTTGTTCCAAATCTACTCGAATCTGCACTCCCAATTACTTTTTTTCCTTCGATTTTCTTATTTCCCACCCAGGATACGGATGTTTCTTTCATCAGCTCATTTTGTTTCTCATCTCCACCGGATACTAACAGCAAATCATTATTAGATAATACAATCCAAGAAGAATCCTGATAGTCTTCTATCTCCTTAAATATTTCTCGAATTGCATCACAACTAATTTGTGCTATGCCGATTCCTTTCTCTTTCATATTGTCATCATAAATGCGAAAAAGAATATTCAGATTCTCTCTATCCGCAACACATGCATACCGATTTTTTTCCAGTTTAAACCACTGTTGCATATTTTGATAATATACTTCCTGTTCCTTCTCAGCGCTCAGCGTTATAGCATAATAGTGCTCTTTCACACACTGATCCTGATTATTAAACAGATACATACTCGTAACGAATGGATATTGCTGATTGACTCTATTTCTTTGCGCAAATAGTTCCATGCTATATACTAATTGTTTTTTAGCTTCTTCTGAATCATAATTATCACATTGAAAAAAACTATCCAGCAGACTATTATGCCTTATAGCAATCGCCCCATCCTCTATAAATTGCATATGTGACTGGTACTGCTGTGTTGTATTATTGAGTACATATTCTATATCTTCCTGCGTATTTTCGAAAAAAAATGAGAAAAAGACATAACACACCGCCAGCACAACCAGCATTAATGTAACTACTGATGCAAGTGACATAAATACTGTTAACTCTTTCTTTAAAGTATGTCTTTTTCTCATTTTTTCTTTCCCCATTTTAATAAGTTTATTTTTATATATACTAACACACCTAGTATAAATAGTCGAGTGATTTTCCGTTCTGTGTATTACACTCTCATTCTTACTATTTGTTTAAAAAGAAAAGGAGAACCTAATATTGATAAGAGAAGAATCTATGACCGGATTCTGGAGCAGTGTACACCGATCTTAGTGGACGGTAAAAACAAACGGGAAAAGACTTTCAAAGAAAACATGTCTTATTTTAAAAAATTATTCGGCGATAAGGAATAAAAGGAAATACTTGTGACCACGCTTCTATCTACAGAGAGAAGCACAGTACATGGCATTACATTTCCTAAAAATTTTAAAACAGAAGGACTGCCCGTCATTGAAAGATTGATGATAGGTAGTCCTCTCTTTTAACAATATAAAACCCACTATAAACCTACTTTTTTAGTATATTTTGGTTACCACTATGGTTACCTGGGCATGATGATGTGCGGAAAGCCCCTTTCTATCAGTGTTTCCGACGCGGCACAGGGTTCAAGTCTCCTCTTCCGCATTGATGGAATGTAAGAGAAATCTTTATTTTATAAGGATTTCTCTTATTTTTTTGTTATCTGAAATTTTCCTATTTTTCTTTTTCTCAACTAGCTTTATGGCAGAATCTCAAGCCAGTATCCCTCTGGATCTTTGATAAAATCATCAGTAGTCTTTCTTCTCACTTCGTGCAGATCAAGGGCCTCGTTGTAAAATTTAATAGATCGCTCCAGGTCTGATCGTGAATCATCTTAAACTTCATAATTCTTCTCCTTTTGTACATTCTGTGTCTTTAATACGTGACTTATATTGCGGATATTCAGTAATAAACCGCTTAATTACATTGGCATCATTCCAGTAATGCATTGGAAAAATGACATTGCAATCTACATTTTTAAGGAAATACAGAATTCCGTCGGCATAGTGATCTTCCTGCCTCGGATCTAAAGGAACAAATGCAGCATCAAAATGCATACCCTTAATTTTCCTGATTTCTGCACGATATGCTGAAGTAAGTCTCTGGTTGTCAGCTTTCGGTTCACCATCCCAATACCAGTCATTTAAGTCGCCGGCATGATAAATGGTACCTTCCTTTGTTTTGACAATAAATGCTACACCACTATCGTTAGACAGCAATGTATCAACTTTGGTATCATTATCCAGATTATAAGTCTGATCATGATAAACATATGTAATCTTCATATCTGTCAAATGATTTCTTTTTCGTATATCATTCGCCAGGACTGCCTGATAAGTCATCCCCATATCATCAAGAATCTCAAAAATTTGAGGGTTAAAATGATCCTTATGGAAGTGACTACAAAAAACGATTACTTCTTTTTCCTTATTAAGGTGCGGTAATTCACCCTTATAATAATCAAAAATATAGTAGCAATCTTTGGTTTCAAGTAAAAATCCGCTGTGGTTAATGTAAGTAATTTTCATAATATCTCCTGTATAAATTAATATTGGAAACTTCATAAGAAAATTCTGATTTCTATGTTGTTTAAATTCCTAATAAAGAATCAATCTATGATTGATTTATAATAATTCCCAAAATCGGCCAGTGCATCTATAATTGGCAGCATTTCTTTTTCTTATGTCAAATAAATCTTTTAAGATACTCTGTCACCCCAACGCCACATCCAGAGCCATCATCAAACTGAACCCAACCGCAAAGAAAACTGTACCGATATTAGAGTGCTCCCCCTGCGACATTTCCGGAATCAGTTCTTCAACCACAACATAAAGCATTGCTCCTGCTGCAAAGCTCAGTAAATATGGTAATGCCGGGATTATCAACTGCGCAGCAATGATTGTAAGTACTGCTCCAACTGGTTCAACCACACCTGAAAGCACACCTCCTAGAAATGCCTTCCCCTTACTTTCTCCTTCGGCTCTAAGCGGCAGAGATATAATTGCTCCTTCTGGGAAATTCTGAATTGCAATTCCAAGTGATAAAGCAAGCGCACTCGCTGCTGTAATCTTTGTATTTCCTGCAAGAAGACCTGCATACATTACACCAACTGCCATCCCCTCAGGAATATTATGCAGTGTAACCGCCAGCACCATCATCGTTGTACGCCCAAGCTTGCTTTTAGGGCCTTCTGACTGTTCACTTCCAACATGAAGGTGTGGAATCAAATGATCCAGCGTAAGCAAAAACAACACGCCAATCCAAAAACCGACTACTGCCGGGAAAAATGATAAAGCTCCCATATTTTCAGATTGTTCAATTGCCGGAATCAAAAGACTCCAGATGGATGCTGCAACCATTACCCCTGCGGCAAATCCTGCAAGTGCACGCTGCACCTGTTTTCTAAGTGTTTTTTTCATAAAAAGTACACATGCTGCACCGAGCGTTGTTCCAATGAACGGAATCAGTATACCAAGAAAAATTTCCATTTACGCATCTCCTTTCTTGGTTAGTTTTAACTAACTATTCATTTTCTAAAAATCCGTGTAAAACCGAAACTGTAATTCCACACGGATTATTTTTCTCTAGTTCAGTATATCACTTAAGGAATTGTGTAGCAAGAAGCAACTTTTCTGCCTGTTCACTTCTACCATCCAATTTTCCTGTTTTTTTCACAGTTTTCACTCAATCTTTCAATTTCTGTGCTATAATATGACATTGCGAAAATATACAATGCTTAAACAGAGGTGAATTACTTGAAGAAGAAAACGCTTGTGCCTTTTATCGTTTTTTTACTGGGCATGTGCCTTGTTGGTTTGATTGTATACAAAACAGATGCCATTGAAAAAGAACAGAAACGCACGACCGCACAATTAAATGCAACAACTTACGGTGAACGTATAAAGAATGAGATTACTAATGGGATTGAGATCACTGATACGTTACAACAAATCTTGATCAGTGAAAATGGAGCGATCAATTATTTTGATACCATTTCCAAAAATATTATGTCCGACTCTATAGAAATTATACAGCTCGCCCCAAATGGTGTTGTGACAGATATTTATCCTGCTAAAGGAAATGAAGCGGGCAAGATTGATCTGCTCCATGATAAAGATCGTGGAGAAATTTCCTGTTATGCGAGGGATAACCATACTTTGATCACACAAGGTCCCTTTGAATTAAAGCAAGGAGGCTATGGAATTGCAGTTCGCAATCCGGTCTACTTAAAGGATGAAAATGGACAGGAATATTTCTGGGGATTTACGATTGTTATTTTGCGTGTTCCTGATATTTTTTCAGACTCAATCAACGCACTTTCGGATTTTGGTTATAAATATAAGCTTTCGAAAACATCCTCTCCCTGGAGTGACACATATGAAGTTGTTTATCAGTCAGATGGAACTTTAACAAATCCGGTTTCTTATGATTTTACAATAGGTGAAGAGAACTGGATATTTGAAGTAATGCCTGAGAATGGCTGGGGAAACACTGCACTTATAGCTATAATTATCGGATTTTTTACTTCTATCATATTGATTCTGTCGGTTCTTATCTGGGTCTGGCTGACATCAAAAGAAAATAAAAACAAATTCCAGAAACTGGCACATATGGATTCACTTACCAATATTTATAATCGTTACGGATTTGATGAATTAGCAGAAGAAATGATCGCTAAAAATCCGAACGCCCATTATATAGTTGCACTCTTCGATATAGATGATTTTAAGTTTATTAATGATATCTATGGACATGTTTACGGTGACAGGGCTTTAAAGAATCTTGCTGACAGTATGAAAAAATCTTTTCCATCGGATGCATTATTGGGGCGAAACGGCGGTGACGAATTCTGTATTCTTCTCCCAAATCGCACATATGATGATGCGAAAGAACAGTTACAACAATTCACTATGCTTCCAAAGATATTCTCATACAAGGGAAATGACTACCCATTTTATATTTCTCTTGGATATGCTGAATACCCTACCGCTGCATCAAACCGTGCGCAGCTCATGCGCTGTGCAGATGCCGCACTTTATGAAGTAAAACTACATGGAAAGAATGGATGTATGGCTTACAGGGAAGGACTTCAATCCGGTGTCCGCAAACAACTTGGATTTGCACTCAAGGATATCTCTGAACATCTTCCTGGTGCGTTTATTATCTACAGAGCGGATAAGGAAAATGATGAACTCTTTTATGCAAACCATGAGTTTCTCCACATGGCCGGATATAAAGATATAGATGAGCTGTTTAAGCTTACAAAGAAGAGCTTTCGAAACCTTATCCGGGAAGATGAGCAACAGCAGATTGAGGCAAGTATCTGGCAGCAAATCGACAGCGGCAATGAAAATGACTATATTTATTTTCATCTTCGAAAAGCTGATGGAACTTACCTTTCTGTACTTGACCATGGAAGAATTGTAGAAAACCAGCAATATGGAAGAGTATTTTATGTGTTGTTTATGGACTGGGCTGACATGCATATCCGTTACAGTGATAAGTTCTCTGAATAAATAACAGATGGTGTGGGATTATATCAAAATCCCACACCATCTGTTATTTCTTTCAAGAATGCCTTTTTATAAATCTTCCTGTATTTTGACGTCACTGTTGTCTGCCAGACACTGTTTTAACACAGTGATCATTTTTTCCCCATCCAATGGTTTTGCAATATGACCGTTCATTCCTGCATTTTTTGCCATCTGTATATCTTCCGCAAAAGCATTCGCAGTCATGGCAATAATCGGTATGGCGGCTTTTTTCCGGTTTTCCATCTGCCGTATCTTTGCAGTCGCTTCATATCCATTTAACCTCGGCATCTGAATGTCCATGAGAATCAACGCATAATATCCATCCTCTGCTTGTCCCAGCATATCACAGCATTCCTGACCATCTTTTGCCCAGTCAGTCAAAATCCCCTCTTCTTTCAACAGTTCTATCGCAATTTCAGCATTTAATTCATTATCTTCCGCAAGAAGAATTCTCTTTCCAATACTCTTATCAGATATAACAGACTGTTCCGACTCTTTCTTTTTGTATACATCCTCTTCTGATGCAATCTCCAGTGGAATTTCCACTGTGAATTTTGTTCCTTTCCCCTGTTCGCTTTCTACATAAATCTTTCCGTCCATCAGTTCAACAAAAGATTTCACAATAGAAAGTCCAAGACCAGTACCGACCACTTTATTCTCTGTCGCTGTATGTTCTCTTGAAAATTCATCAAAAATATGTGGAAGGTATTCCTGCTTCATCCCTATTCCGGTATCTTCACAGATGAATACATACCATGCTTTCTTATCATCTGATGCTGTTTCCGTAATATTTACATGAATCGCCTGACCGTTTGGAGTATATTTGATTGCATTACTCACTATATTTAAATATATTTCCTGAAGTTTTGTCTTATCACAGACTGCATATTTATGCTGTATATTTGTATCTATCGAATATTGAATTTCCTTCGATTGGATAGCAGATTCAAATACTGTATTTACAGAATAAAACATTTCGCTCAAATTCTCTGCCTGCATTTTTAACACAGCTGTTCCACTTTCAATGCGAGCCTTTTCCAACACCTGATCAATAATCGTCATCAGAAAATTGCCCGAGGACTTGATCTTTCTTAAATACTCCCCTGCTTTTTCCTCGTTCTTAAGATTCTTTCCGAGAAGATCTGAAAATCCAATAATCGCATTCATCGGGGTTCGGATGTCATGACTCATATTAAACAGAAATCGTGTTTTTGCCTCACTTGCTTCTTTTGCCTGTTCTGCCGATTTTTTCAATTCAGCTGCATACTGCTTCTCTCGACGTTTTTTGCTGCAGATCTGATCAAAAATAGTAGCACCCATCATGGCAATTATGAGGGCTGATACAATAACAGCAATCCATTGATAAATTGAAATCCATCCCTCCTTTGGTACGATATCCACATACCATGTGTAATTAGGAATCTCACACTCTACCGTAAGGCTATTCTCAGGCATATGTTCCTGATTTTGAGCCAGAACGATCCGATCATCGGTATTCTCATCATTCGTCCATATCTCATAACAATATGACGCTTCACTTAGCCGTTCCATGCCAATTTCATCTATAAATTTATCCCAGTCGATAACTATGATCACAAACCCCCAAAAGGTGTCATTTCCTGTAATATTATTCTGATAAACCGGATGGAACAGCAAAGCTCCTGTTCCTCCCTGTTTTAATTGATATGGACCTCCAAGAGTATATTTTCCTGTTTCTTTGGCACGCTTTGCGTCTCCACTGCGTTCATGCTCTGTCAGCATATTCATTCCAAAAGCCTGCTCATTTCCCTGCTTTGGGAAAATATCAGTAATAACCCCTTCCGGTGCGAGTTCGAATGCTTTTACAACACCTGCTTCATTCGGAAGCATTTCTGCCAATCCTGAGAATGTAGTCTGATTCAGATCATATCCTGCAAGAATCACGTTTTCAAGAAATTCTGAAAGTTCAACATACTGATCTAATTGTGCATTGATCCGCTTTACTGTACTTTGTGCAGTATAAGCAGCTGCTGTCTTTTTTTCTTTCTCTATGTTCTTTACAATAATACAGCCCAAAAGAAGTGCTGTTATAAAAATAAGCAAGCCAATGATCCAACTGTATCTTTTTGTCTGTTTAGAACCGGTACTTCCCTTTTCCATTTACTGTTGCCTCTTCATCTTCAATGTTTTCTGTTATTTTTAATTATATCATGTCATGTTTTTTCATGTCTATTTTTTTCTACAGTAAACGGATAACAAGTTCTTTCATTGTCTTCTGCTTTCTTTCGCATTATCCTTAAGCTATTTCCTTTTTCATTGCCCTGTAACCGATCAGCACTGTCCATACATATGCACATGTTTTCGGAATCATCAGCATTCCGATCATCGGAACAACATCAGCCCACAGTACAACCGGGATATAGAAAGCAAAGCTTAAGACGATCGTCAGCCACATCCAGCGGAATGACTGATCATTGCTTTCTTTTGCACTTTTGTAAAATAAAACGATGATAAGTAATCCCACCAGTGCAAATGGAATATTACGGTAAATGCCCCAGGAAAGCGGTGCTTCTGCACTGAGCCATTCATTCTGTGGCATCATACACAGAACAATTCTTAATCCTGCGAGTACATAGATCGCTGCTGTAGTTGCATTGTGTCCTTTGATCTGATAACGTTCACGCCAAATATAGTAAAGAATAACATAAAAAATTGTCATCGTAACGGATGTGATCCATTTACCTAATCCTAACTGTACAGTGAAATTCTCAAGACCTGTTGTACAAAGTGCAAATGCACGTGGAACCAGGTGGAATGCATCTCCACTTCCTAAAAGAACTGCCATGATTCCAAACATGGTGAACTGACGGTTTCCTTTGCTCTTACGGATCATCAAGATTCCGATTGTAATTACCGAGATTAAATACACGGCGTCAAATAAAGTTTCTACAATTGCCTGCATAATAAATATCCTTCTTTCTTATGATTCTATATGATATCGGTGGCAAAAGCTCCCAATTATCACAACCACGTATACATGAACACCGTTCATTTTCGTTCAAAAATTTTCCCACAGCTACTGTGGGAGAATTTTAATACAACGTTTTCTTTACAAGCATCAATACAGATGATGGATCATAATCCTGACGAATCATCGACACAAGAATCAGGGAAAACAGTATGTCTGCAAATTTTTTCTCTGTGAATTCCTGGTCAAATACATCTGCACGGACCTTCGGATCATTTTCTAAGACCTCACATAACCCATTCAGAATATGTCCCCATGTCTTCATCATTCTTTTCTTTCCACTTGTTTTCTCATCTCTCATAAAACCAAATGAATGTAATGAGAAGAACCCAGGAAACTGACGATTACCGTATTCTAATCGTTCATAGATCCATGAGATACAAGATTCGACATCGTGAAATATCTGTTCATCTTCCGGATGAAAAAAGATTTCATGCCAAATACTCTCTATTGTATCACTGAGCAAATCTGCCTTGGATTCATAATAATTATAAATAGTACCTGCTGATACAGAACATCGGGACGCAACAGCCCGTATACTTACGGCAGCCCATCCATTCTCCTTTATCAGATCTCTGCTGGCAGCTAATATGTCTTCTTTTGAAGTAGCAAGATGATTCACGATCTCACCTCCGATATCTCATTTCTGTATTGTGAATTTATAATGAACACTGTTCATTTTGATAATATACAGCACTCAGGTAGGTTTGTCAAGACGTTTTAACCTATTTCTTTTTTCTTATGTCAAATAGATCTTTTCAGCATTACCAGCATTGTAATAAAGCACAAACTTCCACCAATCACATTAGATATAGGCTCTGCTAAGAACACCCCTTTCGTTCCCATGTGAAATGCATATGGGAACAAATACGTCAGTGGCACAACGATAAATACTTTTCTAAGCAATGAAAAGAAAATTGCCTGCTTCTTCTTGTTCAATGATTTGAAAACCGTCTGCCCAACATACTGCAGATCCATAAATATAAATGCTGCGAAATAAAGTTTCAGTGCTTCTACGCAATCGGCAAGTAATTCACTGTCTGTGCTGAAAATTCCGATCAGAAATTCCGGTTCGAAAATAATCACGCTCCACGCAATTGCTGTATAGATCAATATCATACAAGTCAATACGCAGATAGCTTTCTTGACTTTCTTCGGACGCTGAGCTCCATAATTATAGCTCAAGATCGGAGAAGTTCCTTCATTGATAGCATAGATCGGAGTTTCCACCATCTGACGAACACTTGATACGATCGTCATAACAGAGATATATACATCACCGCCAATTCCTGATAAGACGCTGTTACAACATATTGTTACCAGACTATTGGTCAGCTGCATGATAAACCCTGCACTTCCAAGGCTCACAATATTCTTCGCATCATCTCTACATGCTTTCCATTCTCCTTTTGACAGCACCCGCACCTTCAATTCCGCTTTCTTTCTCAAGAAATAAAATACATATGCTGCCGATAAAGTCTGGGAGATGATTGTTGCGATCGCCGCTCCTTTTATGCCTAAATTCAATCCAAATATAAACAATGGGTCCAGAATCAGATTGGCAACGGCTCCAATTGTAACCGATAACATTCCTGAAGTTGCATATCCCTGCGCATTAATAAATGGGTTCATTCCTGTTGCAATCATAGATGGGACTGTTCCGATCAAATAAATCATCATGTATGGATATGCGTAAGACAGCCCTTCTTCCGACGCCCCGAACAACACCAGAATCGGACTTGCGAACAGCATTCCAATCACCATCAATGCCACTCCACAAATGCACAGCATTGAAAATGATGTATTCATGATCGCTTCTGCTTTTTTTATGTTTCCTTTGCCTCGGTTAATTGAAAATAACGGAGCACCACCACTTCCAAATAAATTGCTAAATGCAGTGATAATCACAATGATCGGAAAGCATAACCCCACTGCCCCAAGCGCTGTTGTTCCTACTGATGGAATCCTGGCAATATAAATCCGATCCACAATGTTGTACAAAAGGCTCAGTATCTGAGCCACAAGCATCGGTAACGCTGCTCCTAAAATATTTCCTGTAACTGTTCCGTGGTCAAAATCAATCTGTTTCATCTTTATAATATTATCTTAAACCAATCTTTCTCTTCAAATTCAACAACCGTACAATCATTTGCATAAGTACATTCCGGAAGTACGATCATTGCATGAAGTACCTCATTATTCGCCGGAAGTGGACACAGATGCCAGATCGCTGCATTGATCTTTACCATGCATCCCTTTGGTACAAGGAAAGCCTTCGCAAGTTCCGGAACCGGTGTTCCGCCGGAAGCAGGTGCAACATGGATAAGCATGTCGTCATCGAGAGCAACAATCCCTTCCCATGTAGTTGTATGATATTCCGCCATCTTGACAATTCTTTCGTCCTTGCGAACTTCAATCGGTGAAAATGCCATTGTTCCAACACAGGTTCCTGAGATGCGGTCCGGATAGAATTTATGAATCTCTCCCTCCAGTGGATATCCCTCTGGTTCTGTCATACTGCAAAATGTTCCGTACGGTGCAAAATCTGCTGCATTAATCTTTACTGCTTTTACTTCTCTCATCGAGTAAGTCCTCCTTTGTTTTAATATAATCGTATTGCTGATGGAAAGCAGACCAGCTTGCTCCACTCTCACTACCAACTCATCACGTCTAGTATATCATAATCAGGACCAATAGCGGGTGGTTTTTTGTTTCTATGGATTCTGGTCTATTGACTCTATACAAGGAAAACCGAATCACTGCGGAAACAGCTCTGGAGTATGCTGCAAATCCGGAAATGTTGAAACGTAAAATGTAACGTCTTCTTTCTGGATTCGCAAACATTTAATATCCAGTAATTTATGCAATTAAATCTGCGAATCCTGTGGATACAAGGAACAGGACAAGCATTACGACCGGAACAACATAACGAATCATAAAGCGGTACATACCTGCACGTTTGAATTTCTCTCCGTTGCGTTCTACTTCTCCTATGATCCAATCCGGTCCGATTACCCAGCCGATCAGGATACTTGTCAGAAGTGAAATAAACGGCATCAGAAAGCTGTTGCTGATATAGTCCATAACATCGAGCAGCTGTCCTACGGATCCGTTCGGAAGCTTCAATTCGAAGTAGAGTTTGTTATATCCAAGACAGATCAAAACCGCTGTAATAAAGGAGTAAATACCAACTACTCCACACATTTTCTTACGTGGTTTGTGATACAATTCCATACCGTTTGCAACCAGTGTCTCCATGACAGATACGCAGGATGTCAGTGCTGCGAATCCCATCATTAGGAAGAATGCAATCGCTGCAGGGCGTCCGAATACTCCCATAGCATCAAATACCTTCGGCAGTGAGATGAAGATCAAACTCGGGCCGGAAGCCATTCCGTCATTTCCAAGGAAAACAAATACTGCTGGGATGATCATCATTCCGGCAAGAATTGCCACACCTGTGTCAAAAATCTCAATCTGATTTGTCGCTTTATTCAAATCAATGTCATTTTTCACATAAGAACCATACGTGATCATAATTCCCATGGATACACTCAGAGAGAAGAACAGCTGGCTCATCGCATCTAGAAGAATCTCGAGGAAACGCTTCACTGTCAATCCGTGGAAATCCGGTTTCAGATAAACAGCCAGTCCCTGCATACCTGTACGAACAGTTCCGTCTGGCGCTGTATTTGTCAATGTCAGACAGAATACTGCAATGATCACGATCAGAAGGATCAATCCCGGCATAATAATCTTGGAGAATTTCTCAATTCCCTTCTCTACACCGCGAAACACGATCCATGCTGTCAGCGCAAGGAAGATCAGCATAAATACGATCGGTGCAATATCTGATGTAATAAAGGATGTGAAATATCCATCTGCCGCAGCTTCTATTCCATCAGAAACAAGGTATACAAACAGATATTTTGTGATCCAACCGCCGATAACGGAATAATATGTCATGATCAGTACTGGAACGAGGAATGTCAAACGTCCCAGAAACTTCCACTTCGGGTTAAGCTCCTCAAAGGCTTTCAATGCATTTTTCTTAGTCTTTCTTCCAATCGCAACATCTGTTGTCAGCAATACGAATCCAAAAGTCAATACAAGTACAAGATAAACTAAGAGAAACAATCCGCCTCCGTCTTTCGCACAGAGGTACGGGAATCTCCAGATATTACCAACACCTACAGCACTTCCGGCTGCCGCTAAGACGAAGCCTATCGACCCGGAAAAGCTACTTCTTTTTTCTTTCATGTCAAAATCCCCACATTCATAAAGTTATTTAAAGGGCCTGAATATCAAGCCCAATAGCTATATTCTATATAAATTTCAGATAAATGCAAACCGAAGAAGTTTCTTTATGCGAAATTTTTTATCAAAAAAGTTTCTTGTAACTTTACAAACACCCTGTTTCTCAGATATAATCATATAAGAACAGCATTTATCATGAAAATGGATAGTATGAGGAAACAATATGAGTAATTATACATGTTATGTCGGAAAACAAATTCGAAAATACCGAAAAGCAGGGAAAATGACACTGCAGGATCTCGCAGATGCCATCCATAAGAGCCGCGCCACGATATGTAAATATGAAAATGGAGAGATTGCTGTTGATATTGAGACTTTATATGAGATTAGCCAGGTTCTTCAGGTCTCAATCTCTCAGCTGACTACTTATCTTCCGGAAACAACCAGTGAGCTTATCAGTACGCCCGGAAGAAGTCGGAAAAGTCCTTTCTTTCAGGCGCAACGATTATATTTCTACTTCTATGACGGACGATATCAACGCACAAAAGATGGCGTCATTGATATTTATGAGAAGAAAGGTGAACCCGGAAAGTACGAAGCGACTCTGACGATTTGTTCTGTCTCCGCTAACGGAAGCAGCAGCGAGATTTTCTACACCGGACGAGTTCTTTATAGTGATATGCTAATCCGCTTTTCTTTCGTAAATCAATATAACCCACTGGAAGAAGACCTTCTGTACATCTTCAACCCTCTGGAACTTCGAGATTTCACAATGGGACTCTTGTGCGGTATCTCCAGTGCAGACCTTATGCCTTGTGCATTTAAATGCGTAGTCACCTTAAAACCACAGGAACACACAGAGAACTTCCGCCATCAGTTGCTTTTTACAAAGAAGGATCTTAAACGGTTAGAACAACTTAATATGCTGTTGGTGGAGAATAAAGAGAATTAACATACAGTGAAAGGGTTCGGCATCTTGCCGAACCCTTCGTTTTCATTTGACATATCACCGCAAAACTACTGCGGATAAAATCATAAATCCTACAATTGATACCATCGTGTATACCGAAATCGCCGATGAGTAGAATTCTTTTTTCTCTTCTCCTTCAACATACAGAGGTACGATAAACGGTGGTGGCAAAATCAACATAACAATAACGGAGATCAAGGTCAACGGCTCAGCAAAGATTCCCCCTAATGTCTTGAAGAATGCAAATACAAGTGCTGCCATGATTCCCTGTTGCACCAGACGAAGTACGATCACTTTGGAGATCTTCTTCCATGCAACTCCGATAAAGTTCATACGATATCCGATCACCACAAGGATCACTGCACTGGTCGGTGCCGCAATGAATTCACACACTCCACCGAGTACAGGACCGACGCTGCTGCTTTCAATCCATCCGCCGATTCCTGTCACACTGAGAACAACTCCTGTCAATACTGCAAGAAGTACCGGCGTTGACAAGATTCCTTTTATCACCTCTTTGGCTGTCTGACGAGTACCTCCAACACCTTTGAGCATAGCAATATATACTGTAAAGATTGCAAGTACATGTCCGATATCCATCAATGCAAACTCTGTGATCTTGTCACTTCCAAGCAGAATACCAAACAGTGCATACCCCAACATGCCCGCCTCGTATCCTGTCATAGTAAACGGAAAATAGGCATCATTTTCCTTTATCAGTTTACATATAAGTTTCCCAACGAAGATTCCCCCGGCTGTCACCACGAAAAGTGTGATTGGAAATATCACCGTGTCCACTTTGATGCTTGCCCTGTAAAATGTGTAGAACAGTGAGATTGGCAGGGTAAAGTTCATTACCAATGTCTGAAATCCCTCAATCCCTTCCTCACTGATCAGTTTTTTCTCTCTGCTGATCATGCCGATGATAAGCATGATGATCACAGGTAAGATTACTTGTAGCAGCTTCATTTTCTTTTTCCCTCTTTCCCATATATTATGATGTGAGTGTCAAAAACATATTTTACCATAGTGTACGCAAGACATCACCCTTTAGATAAAGATTTCCTCTCACCTCTTCTTTCACTGGAGTTAACTGCTGTTTTCTCACCATATAAGACATATTTTGCCGTGAACATTCCAGTAAATCACAACTTTCTGTTGTATCTAGCACATTATTTTTTAAAAACACCTTAAAATCATTTAAATTCAAAGGGATATTGCTTTCTTCATCATAAAGAAGCCACGCCGGAAGATCAATAGATTCATTAAATGTAACGCAATATCCACCCGTTCCAACCTTACCAGATTGATAAACCTGTTCATTATTTATTATTTTATTTTGTTCCTCAAACGATTGTAAATCCTCTAATTGAATCTTCTTGATCGTGTCATCTTCGAAAAAGCATAACAGTGTATGATCGTCAGACAGAACACATTCAACAATATTTTTCTTTTGTCTTTCAATCACAAAATCAGGAAGCATATCTATTTTCTTAATGTATAAAGAATCCTGTGAACATTTTCCCTCTGAAATTTCCAAAAATTTCATTTCGTCATAAGACTGCATATTATGATGTGCCAAAATATCGTTGATATTCTGACGTCCACTGGGAATCACTCTTTCCTTCACCCACAAAAAACTAATATCCCGTGGAATCGTATATATTTTTTTCTTTACATAACTTGTAAATAACAAAGGGGCTGTCCATTCATCCAGATATTCTGGTAACTCTATAACACAAGTACCTTCTTTTTCATAATAAAGAAGAATTCCTGTTAATAAAGTTGTCTCTTCATCAATTATTGCAAAAATCTTCATAAACTTTATACCTCTCATAAATCATATTCCAGATTTTTTCTATAAATACGTCTGACAGTATTGTCTCTAACCCCTCAAAGATAATATCTTTATCATTTTCTCGTAATTTATTTTCAAACACATCTCCTTTACCCTTTAAATATTTTAAATTTTCATAACAAGAATAACTTCCAATAAAATTCTGGCAACGTTTATCTTCCATAAGATTAAATTTCCCAGCTGCTTCATCAGACATACAAGAATATAATAAGGACAAGCCATGGTCAAACAAAGGGGCCATCCTCAAAGTACGTGCTCTGGCATTTCTTAAAATTTCGATATTAGCACCATGTCTATCTCTGTTAAGTATCAAATAATCAACCGCAATCATCTGATCGACATACTCTTGCCAGCCTTTCCTCACACAAAAATCATAATGTGATTCTGCCTTTTCTGCATTTGTTCGATAATAATCATCCAATGCGATCTTACTTTCCCCACGCTTTTTAAAATCCTCTGACGCACATAGATATGTGTTGTATACCACGCCTTCTACTTCTATATCTGCATGAATCAATTCATATTCCAGATGCTCTACTCCTAATATTGTGAGTAAGCGCGCAACTATTATTTCATTTATACATTCATGTCCTATAACCCCATTTACCGAATCAAAATTAGATAATTTGTAATATACCTTTTTCCCATTAATTATAGATTCGGACTTCAGAAAAGTTCCCGCTGTTCCACTTGAACTTCTGATATGAGACCATTTTAAGTATGTTAAATTTTGTATTTCTAAAATAATATTATTGCTCATATCATCATCTCCTTTAATTTTTCTTTCAGTAAATATCTTTATCTATATATTACGCATTTATTTGACGTTCGTCAAATATTTTCTTGTTATTTATCTTTCTATTTGACGCTCGTCAAATATTATTTCTATTCTTTATGATAGTAAACAGACCAAAATCCCTGTGTGAATCTATCACTTCAGGGATTTTCATGTCAAAAATTTCATTTGTATTTTGATTATATCACACTTGATATTTTTCTATCACACACGTATAAGTCCGTCATAATCAAGACTAATATATTCCATCAGACTCTCTGCTGCCGATGTCTGCGTCCAGTAGAAATCGAAATCATCATTTCTAAGTGCTTTCATTACAGAGTTCGGATTATAAATTGATTTTGCGTTTGGGAATGAATATCCATCATACCATAACTTCATCTTCGAAATCAGAAATTGCAAACTGTGAACCGTCTTTCTTGATTGGCAGAATTCCTGTCATATATACCGCTGCGAAAATCTTATCCGTTGTTCCACTATTTTTAAATAATGACCGTAAAAATAATAGATACTCTCTCTGGATTTCTGTGTTTCCACCATTCTCACGAATCGGTGCATCCCACTCATCGATAATCATAATAATTTTATTTCCCGTGTAGATCACTAGATTCGCCAACGTATCAAACAGTGCTTCCGCTTCTTTCACTTCCGAATAAATATCTAAAACTTCTTCTGTTATATTTCGTTTCACATAGGAGACTGCATCTTCCGGTGATGTCACACCAAGAACACTCGCCATATCCAGATAGATCACATCATACTGATTCAGATATTTTAAATATTTATCATCTTTTGCAATTTTAAGATCATGAAACAATTCCTTAGAATCACAAGTCTTATCATAATATGCACACAACATTTTGGCAGCAAAAGATTTCCCAAAACGCCGTGGTCTGCTGATACATGTCAGATTCCGTGCGTGTTAATTGTTTGATTAATCAGACTTATCATTTCTGTTTTATCGACATAAACGTCATTTCTCATATTCGAAAAACCGCTGTTTCCCGGATTCAGATAACTTCCCATCTGTGCTGTCACCTCCTCGCATATTTTTATTTAATTTCTTGTAACTTGCTTGTTATCTTGTACGTTTTCTTGTCTTTTATTAATTTGCGAACATATCAAGACTTCTCCCCACATTTTCCTCAAATTATCATCACAATCAACATTTTCTCTTGACAATTCCTCAAATCTCCATATAATTATCTATGGTAATTAACTTTGGTAACTATATAGGGGTTTTATTATGACAAATGAAAAAATCAAACGCATGCTCGATGCATGTTATCAGGCAAAGCGAATTCGTGAGATGCTCCCTCCGCTTCCGGAAGGTATCGTGTCATCTCACATCCGCTATATGGATATGATCCAGGAGCTTCAGAAACAGAAAGTCCATGTAAGAGTTTCTGATTTAAGTGACGTTCTGAATATCCCGCGACCGGGTGTCACAAGGACAATAAAAGAGATGGAGAAGAAAGGATTAGTTCAAAAGATCTCCTCTCCGGATGACGGACGTGTCACATACTTGTCTTTGACCGAACATGGCAAGGAGCTATCTGAAAAGTATAATGAAAATTATTTTAATGAGCTGATTCCTTACCTTGACGGAATCTCTGATGCGGACGCTGACTGCATGATTCAGACGATTCAGAAATTTTACGACATCATGTGTGAAAGGAGTGCTCAAAAATGACTGATAAAACTGCTGATTTTACACAAGGAAGCATTTTAAAGAAACTGGTGGCATTTATGATGCCGGTACTTGGTGCATTGATCCTTCAGGCAGCGTATGGAGCGGTTGACCTTCTGGTCGTTGGAAGATTTGGTTCTACTTCCGGGCTTTCTGCTGTTTCTACTGGAAGCCAGGTTCTGAATCTGGTCACTTTCGTAGTTGTCCAGTTTGCTATGGGTATCACGGTTCTGATTGCACGTTATCTCGGCGAAAAGAAACCGGAACAGATTGGCTCGGTCATCGGCGGTTCTGCAATTGTATTTACAGCGATTTCAGTTGGATTGTTCATCGTTATGGTTTGTTTTGCGCATCCAATCGCGATCCTGATGCAGGCACCTGCTGAAACTGTCGAATTGACTGCTGTTTACATCCGTATCTGTGGCGCTGGAATCTTCTTTATCGTCGCTTACAACCTGCTTTCCGCAATTTTCCGTGGACTCGGAGACAGCAAGTCTCCTCTGCTTTTTGTACTTGTCGCATGCATCATAAATGTTTTCGGTGACTTGATACTTGTTGCAGGTTTCCACATGAACGCAGCCGGTGCCGCGATTGCAACTGTTTTCGCCCAGGCAATCAGTGTTGTCTTCGCAGTAGTTCTTCTTATCAAAAAAGAACTACCATTCAAGATTAGAAAGAAAGACTTCTGTCTGAATCCACAGTGCAAGAAATTCCTCATCATTGGACTGCCTCTTGCTCTCCAGGAATTCCTGACACAGATGTCATTCCTCGCACTCTGCGCTTTTGTAAATCGGCTCGGGCTGGAGGCTTCTTCTGGTTACGGCGTTGCCTGCAAAATCGTAAACTTTGCAATGCTGGTACCTAGCGCACTCATGCAGTCCATGGCTTCTTTCGTCTCTCAGAATGTCGGTGCCGGAAAATCAAAGCGTGCAAAGAGATCTATGTTCACCGGAATCGGAGTCGGCCTGGTTGTCGGATGTTTCGTCTTCACTCTTGTATTTCTTAAGGGAGATGTGCTGGCCGGATTCTTCTCTACCGATGCAGCTGTTATTCAGAATGGTTTTGCTTACCTGAGAGGATTCGCACCAGAAACAATTGTAACAGCCGTTCTTTTCAGTATGGTAGGATATTTTAATGGAAATGATAAGACTCTTTGGGTTATGACGCAAGGTCTGATTCAGACACTTCTGGTCCGTTTGCCAATGGCATACATCATGAGTATCCAGCCGAATGCCAGCCTGACAAAGATCGGTCTTGCTGCACCGGTTTCTACAGCAGTTGGAATTATGTTGAACGTTGGATTTTATGTTTATTTAAATCGAAAAAAATAGCCCCCTGCAACCGCTGCCACCGGCATTACAACCACGCAGGCGATTGCTCCAAAGATCATTGAAGCACAATTTTCAAACATGATTTTAGAATTCAACAGTAGTTCAAACGAATATCCCTGCATCCGCAGATAGGAAAAAAGCAGAAGTGATTCTCCTAAATATGCAAACAGAAGTGTATTCACCGTTGTTCCGGTCACTTCTTTTCCTATCTGCATTCCGCTGTGAATCAGTTCTTTAAAAGTCATATCTTCTTTATGGCTTTTCACTTCATAAACAGATGTGGTAACTGTCAGTGCCATATCAAGAACAGCTCCAAGAGTACTGAGAAGTATAACAGAGACAGCAACATTTCTCATACTGATATTCAGGTTCATATTATAATAAAATACATCTTCTCCAACCTGTTGTATCTCGTTAAGACCTCCCGCCTCACTTCTCCATACAACGATATATATGAAGAAAAACAGCAACAGCATTGTGATCATAGTTGCCAGAAATGCACTCCATGTCTTTCCATTTCTACCATTTTGATAGAACAACGTAATACAGGAAATGACAACACCGACACAAACCGTAACGAGAAGAACAGGAACTCCTGATGCCATAAGCCAGATTGCAAGACTTAAGATCAACAGATTTCCACACAAAGCAATAAGCGAAACGACACCTCTGTCTCCACCGACGACCATAATTAAAATCAGTAAAATCAATCCAAGTGTTATCAGCATTTTCCTTCTCCCTGCACCTTTCTTGCTTTCTTCTGTCTATGAAACATTCCTGGGACCTTCATCATCACAGAAGTGACCAAAATAGAAATCGGTATTGCCAGAACAATTCCTATACTTTCCACCAGAAATCTGCACAATTCACATGGAATGTGCAATTTTATAATAGTAATTAAACTCACATCATTATTCATCCGAATCAGACACATTGGGATCAGTCCACAGCCAAAGACAAACAACAGCACATTTATCATCGTTCCCATAATGTCATATCCAATTTCTCTTCCTGATTTAAATAATTCCAAAAATGTCACTTCCGACTTCTTTTCAACAATTTCACTTAAGGATGCAGCGATGGCGACCGCCACATCCATGATTGCTCCCAGTCCTGAGATCAGGATTTCTGCATGGAAAATTTCATCCGGATTTTCAATACTTCCAAGATACTCCATGGTCGAATAATCAAGATCTTCTGCATGATGGATTACAACATCAAAGATTCCCATGATCATTACAAGAACAATCAATGTTGTAAAAAGTGCTGCCCATGTCTTTTTATGAATCCCGTTTAATCCAACCAATGTAATAACTGCAAAAAGAATCACCAGCCTGCTGCACATTTCCAGCACATTTGATGTATCTCCCGCTTTCCAAAAACCAATTGCAAAAACAGCAACATTGAAAATAACGGTCACTATCGTAAGCGCACCCTGTCTTCCTGCAATGGTAATTAATACAAACATTAAGAATCCTACAAGTATCATAAGCTCTGTATCTCGTTTCAGTCCACGAATTCCAGAACCCATTCTCTTGCTGGTTCCATTGAGCAAGACCTTATCTCCTCTATGATATGGCTGTTTCATCATTCCGGTATACGTGTACTCATTCGTAAAACTTATTGTCTTTCCCTTGTTTTCTCCATTTAGGATTACTCCCTGGATGTTCTGCTTATATTTTTTCTCCTTCGTTCCTCTGGTTCCTGTCTCTTCTCCTGAGACACTGGTTTCGACCTTTGTCAGTTTTGCAATGGGTGTGCTATACAACCATGCATCATTTGCAACAAAGATAATACACAGCAGATACAATATGCCAAGGATACAATATAACTTTCTTTTCTTGCTCTGTTTTACAAATTCCAACATTACTTTACTTCCATCTCGAATCTATCAAAAATCATTTTTTTATTTTAACGCAAAAAATTTTATTGTCAAGATGAATTGGAAAATGATTTTCATGTTAAAAGAACAGGACAGCACGCTAACGCGCACTGCCCTGTTCTTCTTTTCTATATTCTACTTTGCTTCTCCCTCCGGGAAAATAATCTTATTCACGAAGAAGAATACCACCATCGACACTCCTCCGTTCAGCACGGTTGTTCCGATATTGTAAAGCCATCCCGGTACAAACATTCCGGCAACTGCAACCCAGATACAATTGATTGAGTTTACAATACATGTAACAATACAGAATGCGATCAGATACCAGAACGCCTGATACCAGATCTTTCCTTTACTGCGGAATACAAAGCTTCTCTGGATTGGGAAGTTGATGCACTCGCCAACAAGCATTGCGATCATGTATGCACAGAAGTACGGCAGTCCGCCATGCGCCGCATCATATCCGATGATATTCCATTTAAATGTCTCACCGAATAATGTAATGTCGATTCCCGGGAAACCGAAATCAATATTCGGAAGTCCTGCAAACGCAAGTGGCAAAAACAGCAGCATTACATATTTAAGTACAGTAATCAGATTACTTACGATTACGAACAATCCGCCTTCTCTTATCCATTTTGAAGCACTCGGATGTTTCTCGGCAAAACGGTTCCATATGTTGTTTGACTTATTCATTCTACGCTCTCCATTCTTCTAAGATTCTAGATTCTATTGTCCTCCCCGGACTTTGTATCTATATCCTAACATGGATTACATGCCTATCTATTGTACTTACATAACCTGCACTTTTTCTGCATAAACTGCAAGCTTAATTTCCTTGTTCTTCTTTAATCGGAATCAAAATCTTCAGGTCAAACCAGTTTTCTTTTGTATCGATCGTAACTGCTCCGCCGTATTTATTCACTGTATAACGGATACTCTTCATTCCGTATCCATGATACTTTTTGTCTTTCTTTGTCGTCGCAATATTTCCATCGTGATACTGCAATTTTTCTTCACAGTAATTCTCGAACTTAAGAATCAAAAATGCCTTCTGTCTGGACACTGTCACATGAATCAGTCTCTTCTCCTTATCCTGTATCTTCATCTCACATTCAATCGCATTATCGAGCGCATTGCCAAAGATACTGCAGATATCCATAACATCCATAAAGTCTAACAGTGTTCCGTCTGCCACACAGGTAAATGTAATCCCATTCTTATTACAATACAGACTTTTGCTCGTCAGCACAGTATCAAGTACCTTATTTCCGGTTTTATTCTGTGCTTCATACTGACGGATCTCCGCCTCCATCTCATCCAAAAATGCTTCTCTTTTCTGAGGATCTTCCTCACTTCTCAACACCGCAATCTGATGTTTCAGATCATGATATTTGTAATTGATCAGTTCAATACTTTCTTTTGACTGCACATACTGTGCATACTGATTCTGAAGTACATTCTGAACTGCTTCAAGCTCTTTTCTTGCCCGCATCTCACAGCATTGCATGAGATGTGCGTACAGAATCGCAATTCCGGCCAAATCCACGATTGTACGGATATTTGCTATCTCAAATGAATACCTTCCGGAAAATGGAGTATTGATTGTAAGATAGCTAATATTACTGACAGCGAAAACAGATATTGCAATCAAAAGTGCTGACAGACATTCTTTCCAACCTATCTCTATCTGGCCATCTTCCGGAAAATGTACATGCAAGATCTTGAACAAGATCACGCTGATTATTCCATATCCGAGGATAAGGGCTAACCATTCTTTCCACCATACTCCTGATTGCGCTATCCTAAAGTAACAAGCAACCTGCCATTCAATCGACGCCATGAATTCTGCCACAACAAATGCAATCAACACGAAATATACTGCGTCTGTTATTTCGATCGCGCAAGATACATAAATGAAAAACAGCATAAGGAATACAGCTACCATCATGCAGGGAATCCAGAAAAACAATCTGACATCTTCCGTCACAACCATGAATCCGCTCTGTACAACAAGCATCACCGCCATGATCACACCTGTCTTTATTTTTGAAAATCTCTTTTTAAATGGCAGGATAAATATCATGCATGCAAGCCACTCTGCAATTGCCGAGTAAAGTCTCGGGATATCCGGCATCAAATGATCAATCATTTTATCACCTCTCCCCAATATCTTGTCAAGGCTTCCATAAATTCCTTTTTACGTGCACGGCTCAACACCAGCTCTTCGCCTTTTACTACCGCACAGTTGTCCTGAATCCGGTCTACATGCTGCAGATTAATCAGATATCCTTTATTTCCTCTGCAGAAATTCATCCCTGAAAGCTTTTCATCCATCTCTTTCATTTTCCCGGTCGTCTCATAATCCCCAAGGATCGTATGAAGGATCAACGTATGTCCCTGACTTTCAATATAGTAAATATTTGCGATGTTAATACGCACCATACCGCCTTTTATATTTACCATAATGACCTTTGCCTCTCGCTTTTTCATACGTTCGATCGCGCGATTCAATCTCTGGGAGAACGCAAAATAAGAAACTGGTTTCAACACATAATCCAACGCGTCTACCGCATAACCTCTAATTGCATACTGTGCCATGTTTGTAATAAAGATGATTACAACTTCACTGTCCATTTTACGGATTTCTTCCGCAGCGGACATTCCATCCATGAATTTCATCTCGACATCCATAAGGATAATGTCGAACTGAGATTTGTATTTATTGACAATCTGATCTCCATCGGAATAAATGGTTATCTCGAACGCTTCTTGATTCTCTGTCTCGTATTGATGCAGAAATTCTTCCAACTGTTTTGCATACATTGCTTCGTCTTCTACAATCGCAATTTTGATCATCGGAATCCTCCTCCTACTATCTTTCTATATATAATAAAGGATTTTTTTATCTATCTCAAGTCATTGCTACGCTTTATATAACTGTTCAGAGGCGATTATGTTATCATAACGAAAACAGGATTGGCCTGTTTCTATCTGTCCAATCCTGTCTTTCATTTAATATATTACGCTTCTGCGTTATCTACATTTTTTCTTTTCTTTCTGAAACGTACGATCACGATCGCATCTGCTGCAATTAAGAGAACTGCCAGAATTACGTCTACTGTTACGAAAAGTTTTGTCATATTGCTCATACCTGCAGCCGGGTTACCATCTGCATAGTATCCGCTGTTTGCTACAGTATAAAGAATATTCTTACATGCCTGTCTCATTGCGAGTACTGCTGTTGCACTCTCATCTGTAAGCTTGTTAGACTCAGCACTGTTGAATCCAAGCATCAGGTCATTTCCGTTTCTGATACAGTGATCTGTGATCATATATCCGTAAGAACCGTCGTAATCTGTCTCTACCATTCCAACGAATCCCCATTCTCCACGGAGAACGTTATTCAGAAGTCCGTTGTTTGCACAGCTTGGAACTGTACCAATCCAGTTAAAGGATGACATTGCTGCTATTGCATTTCCTTCAAATCCTTTCACTGCAAGCTCGAATGCTTTCAGGTATCCTTCACGGATCGTCTGCTCAGAAGCAAATGTCAGAAGGAAGGAACAACGGTTTGTTTCCTGATCATTTAATGCAAAATGTTTGATATAAGGATATACACCTTTCACTGCAGCTCCATTCATCTCGTTTGCTGCCATGTATCCGGATAATACGCCGTCTTCTGAATAGTACTCGAAGTTACGTCCTGCAAATGCAGATCTGTGGATATTCATTGCCGGTCCATACCATCCGAAGTTGTCTGCGTCAACATACTCCTGTCCCATAGAATCTCCGACTTCTTTTGCCAGATCTTTATTCCATGTCTGAGCGATCAGTACTTCTGACGGATAAGCTGTTCCGTATGTTTTTGTAATAAAGTTATTCAGTCCTGCCGGTCCGTCACAGTCAGATGTTGCAATCTTTCCTACAGACTTGATCTCTGCTGTCTGCCATCCACCTACATTGATAAGTGTTGACATATCCTCGAAGCTTAACTGGTCTAAGAGCTTATCCCAGTCTTCGTCATCATATGATTTTCCTGTAAGGTCTGCAAGCTGAAGTCCGTTATCCTGCTCCATCTTCGGCATCTCGTCGGAATCATCATTGTATTTTGTACTGTCATAGATTCCAAATACATTTTCTTCTACTGCTTTTCTTGTCTCGTCGCTCATTACATAAGCATCTTCACTTAACTTTCCACAAGCAGATTTATAATTTGCAAATCCGTTTGCTCTTGAGAGCTGTTCGAAATCACCGCGTGAGTAATCTTCAAACTGGTTTGTTGCTACAGTTTCGTCAGAAGAACGTCCGTCTTTACTGTAGTCAATATCACTGTCTACTGTAAATTTCTCTTCTGCTACAACAGTGTGTGAATCGGAACGAAGAGAGATTGTGTATTCTCCGGCCTCTAAGATATATCCACCACCGGAAATCTTGATTCCTTCAGAATCATAGGATGCCATATCCTCTTTGTTAATTGTGATAGATTTTGTCTCTGCTGCTCCCGGATCAAGAGTTTCTGTTTTCTCAAATGCGATCAGATTCGCAGCTGCTTTTTCAATCCCACCGTTTGTGTATGGTGCTGTGTAATAGAGTTCGATGACATCTTTACCTGCAACATCTCCTGTGTTTTTCACTGTCACATCAAATGTTACTGTATCACCGTTATCTTTGAAATTCTCAATTGTCTTATCAAATGTTGTATAGCTCAGACCATATCCGAATGGATACTGTACTGTATCTTCATACTGGATCAGCCCTTCTTCTGCGGCTGTTTCATAGAATTTATAACCTACATAGATTCCTTCTGCATAGTTTACAAATCCCATACTTCCTTCGTATGCTGCATCATTTTTGGCAATCTGATCTTTCAGGTCATCTACATTTGTGTAAGCATTGAGACCGATGTTGTTGTAGTACGGTGTCTGCTGAAGATCTTTTACAAATGTATCGGCTGTCTTTCCTGATGGATTCACAGATCCGTTAATAATCTCTCCGAGTGCCTCGAATCCTGTTGCACCTGCTCCCGGTGCGAAGATAACAGCACCGATCTGCTCATACTTATCAACCCAGTCAAGTTCCATTGCATTGTTTGCATTTACAACCACAATAACATTTTCAAACTGAGAGCAAACTGTATCTAACATATCTTCTTCTGTGTTAGACAGTTCAAGATAGCTTTCGCCTTCATCAAAGTCATCGTAGTCACCGTTGTTTGTATAACTTCCTTTTACATATCCGTAATTTTCCGGTGTAACTGACACATTCTCTGCCTGTTTTTTGTAACTTCCGTCAATTACTGCTTTCATATCTGTCGGAAGGTCTGCGCCTTCTCCACCGGAACGTCCGATTACTACAACAGCTGTATCAGAGAATTCTTTTGCTTCGTTCATGAGGCTGTCTGTGTAATACTCTTTTGTTGGCTCCGGTAATGTCCAGTCCTGCTCTGCCATAGCGATTGTCGGACGATCTTCTCTGTAATCTGTATACATCTTTGTCAGAGATTCATTTGTCTCATATCCTGCATCTTTTAAAGACTGTAAGATACTGATTGCTGTAGAAGAATCAGAAGATCCTGATCCTGTTCCGCCATATAACGGATTTGTTGAATCCCAGCCAAATACATTCAGTTTCTTTGTATCAGAAGCAAGTGGTAAGATTCCTTTATTTTTCAAAAGAACCATTCCTTCTTCTCCAACCTTCTGAATTGTTTCACGGCTCTGCTCTGTTGTTTCCTTTGCAAGCTCTACTTTCTTCGCATTTAAAATACTTGATACATTATTGTACATCGGACCATAACAGATCACGTTTACAAGTACTGCCACGATAGCTACAAATGCAATTCCTGCCTGCCAGCGAATCACGTGGCGAACTCCCTTTTTCGCTTTATGTGCTGCAACCATTACTACGATCATTGCAACTAATGCAACAAGAATTGCAATAATATAACCACTCAGTCGTTCAATATATGACGTCAGGTCTGCAACACTTACTCCCAGACTAGTGAATATCGGGGATAATAAGTTTACTAAAAAGTTTGTCATAATGTTTCCTCCCTTTTGTTGATGACCTTATGTTAACATACATTTTTCTCTCATGCCTTTTTTCGCATAAATGGTTCATTTTTTTCATAACCTGCAATTCCGTTTGGCATATTTAACAATTTATATATCTTGTTTTTGTCTATATTGCCTATTCCCTGTTGATTGCAGCTTTGATCAGATGTGCTGTTCCTTTGATACGATGTCCGTTTGCCATCTCTGTCAATGCCTCTGCCATTTTCATCGTCACAACACCGCCTGTCATTTTTGCATACCCGCGGATTGGCATATTGTAGTTGAATAAGACGTTCAGGTTCGGCTTTCCCTTCCAGTCACTGATTTTCAGAAGTAATTTCAGGATTGCACAGAGCAGTTTTCCAAGAATTCCTTTTCCGTAATACAACTGGCAGACTGCATCGTTCATTTGGATCTCACCGCTCCAGCTTCCATCCGGAATCTCTCTTCCATACAGAATACGGAATTTTTCGTCTGAAATGTCTTTAATCTTGCCGCTGAAATATTCCGGCAGTTCTTCTTTCTTGTAGCCACCGTTTTCAACAGTACCTTTTACGTCTAAAGCACCTTCCAGAACCATCTGCTGCGCATTTTCACCGATCATGATCTGATAAGTACCGCTTTCAATCTCCCAGCTATCTGTTCTTGTATCATAAAAACGGAATGTCTTATCATCGAATCCGATTCTTACTTCCTTTTCTTCTCCCGGCTGAAGCTCTACTCTTACGAAACCTTTCAGCTCGCGAACCGGTCGAAAGACAGTCTCAGAAGATTTTCCAACATACAGCTGTGCGATCTCAGTTCCTGACACATTGCCTGTATTCTTAATTGTAAATGTCACACCTTCTGTATCTATTTTCAAATCTTTATATTCAAAGGTTGTATAGCTCAATCCATAACCGAATGGGAAACGCATTGTTTTTCCGACTGTTGTGTAATAACGATATCCAACGTAAAGTGATTCTCTGTACTCACTGCTTCTTTCTTTGCTTGGGTAATATGCGTATGCCGGTGTATCCTCGTAATGGAGCGGGTAAGTCTCATTCAGCTTACCTGACGGATTTACTTTTCCGGTCAGAACATTCAGCATTGCTGACGCGCATGCCTGTCCGCCAAGGTAACCATGTACGATTCCTTTTACATATGGATACCATGGCATCTCGATTGCTGATCCGGCTGAAAGAACTACGATTATATTCTTATTTACTGTTGTAAGTTCATTAAGTAATGTCTCCTGTGCGGCCGGCATGGACATATGTGTACGGTCAAGTCCTTCGGATTCGCTGATTTCATCAAGTCCTCCGAAGAAAAGTACGATATCCGCCTTCTTTGCAAGTTCTACTGCTGCCTTTGTCAACTTTTGATTCGGTTTTCTGTTACGAATATATCCCTGCTCATATGCAACAACATCCAGATCTGTTGATCCAATCACATCAAGGATTGCTTCCGGCTGTTTTGCCGGGTTTACAAGTGATGATCCTGCGCCCTGATATCTTGGTGTCTTTGCAAAATCACCGATCACTGCAACTTTCGTTCCCGGTTTCAACGGAAGGATCTGATCCTCATTTTTCAGAAGGACAATACTTTCCTCAGCTGCTTTTCTTGCCAGGTTATGATGCGCTTCCACATCAAATGTTTTTCCCTTTGCGTCTTCTGTTGCCTGATGTGTTGAGAAAATCACATTTAAAAGCTCATCCAGTCTCTGATCTAATACTGCTTCATCAAGATCACCGTTCTCAACTGCATGAATAATATCATACATACCTGATTTTCCTGTTCCCGGCATTTCCAAATGGCTTCCGTTCTTCACACCAAGTGCATGATCATTACTTCCGCCCCAGTCAGACACGACAAATCCGTCAAATCCCCACTCATCTACCAGGATTTCCTGCAGCATATGACTGTTTTCATTTGCATAGACTCCATTTACTTCATTATAGGAAGACATGATGGACTTTGATTTACCTTCCTTAATTGCAATCTCGAATCCGGTCGTATAAATCTCACGGAACGTTCTTTCGTCTACAACGGAATCATTTGCCATGCGGCGCAACTCCTGACTGTTTGCTGCAAAATGTTTCGGGCAGGCTGCAATTCCCTTACTTTGGATTCCACGAACATATGCCGCCGCCATTTTTCCTGCATGATATGGATCCTCTGAAAAATACTCGAAGTTTCTTCCGCACAAAGGACTTCTCTTAATATTAAGTCCCGGTCCAAGGATCACATTGACACCCATCGTCACTGCTTCCTCTGCAAGTGCTTCTCCAATTTCTTCTCCAAGTGCTTCGTCCCAGCTGTTTGCCACTCCTGCTGCTGTCGGAAAACAAGTTGCCGGAAGACTGGCATTCAATCCCAAATGGTCTCCTGCTCCTGCCTGTCTTCTCAGCCCATGCGGTCCATCGGACATTACCATAGACGGAATCCCATATTTTTCTAAATCAACTGTCTCCCATGTGTTCTTTCCTGACATCATAATTGCTTTCTCTGCCAGTGTCATTTTTCTGATCAACTTTTCATATTTCAGACTCATTTTGAAACCTACCTTTTATTGTGTACTATGTTACTTTGTTACCCTTCGCAGTACCTGTGATCAGTTTTCTTGCATTTTCCATATCACAAGTGTCTTTTTTACTGAACTTATCATAACACAAAAAGCAGACCGTTAAGGTCTGCTTTCATAAATGGTCGTTTTTTCTACATGAACTGTTTTAATAACATTTTTTATTTTGATTTTTTCAATAATTTCTTATACGAGAAATCGATCGCAAATGCGCCCAGCGGAGCTGTCAGCACAATCGCTAAAACAGCCACGGTAAGAACGGTATCTCCGCATGCAAATCCCATCGCAAGAGGGATTCCACCGATTGCGGCCTGAACTGTTGCTTTCGGTGTATAAGCCATCATGGCAAATAATCGTTCTGTCTTCTTGAGACTTGTTCCAAGAAGGCAGACGAATACACCAAGCATACGAAACACCAGTGCACCTACGATAACAACTAACGCTTTCACACCGATTTTTCCAAGATATCCGACATTCACTGTTGCTCCTACAAGCACAAACAGAAATACTTCTGCTGCCACCCACAGCTTTCCATATTTCACAGAAATCCTCTTCGCAACAACTTCTCTCTTCTTCTGCAAACCGATCCCAATGAACATGATCGCGATCAATGCTGAAAATGTAATCGCCGTATTCAAACTGTCTTCCATAACAACAAGCAACAGAGAAATACTCAAAATGATCAACACTTTCGAGGTATCTCTTATATGCACTTTCTTAAAGTAATACGCAAGACATGTCCCTATTAATAATCCAATCCCAATTCCAAGGAAAATAGAAACCGGAATATTGATAAAACTGAGTATAGATGTACTTTGTCCCTGCATCATTCCTGTAAATGTTGAAAACAGCACGATGACATAGACGTCATCCACAGATGCGCCCGCAAGAATCAGCTGCGGAATCCCCTGTTTCACGCCATAGCCTTCCTCCATCAGCTTCACCATTCTCGGTACTACAACAGCCGGTGAAACTGCTGCAAGCACAGTTCCCATGATTGCAGCTTCAAGTATAGATAATCCCATCAGCTTCGGAGCCAGCAGTACAATTCCAACAATCTCAAACGTTGCCGGAACAAAACACATCATCACAGCCGGTCTTCCGATCTTTTTAAGTCCTGAAAGATCCAGACCAAGTCCTGCTCTTGTAAGGATGATAATCAGCGCGATCTTTCGAAGCTCGGCTGAGATTCCAAGAATACTGTCATCCAACAGATTCAGTACATATGGACCGAGTATCATCCCCGTGATCATCATTCCAAGCAGGCTTGGCAGTTTGATTTTCTTACAGATCCAGCCCATAGACATTCCTACAAGCAAGATCAAAGCAATACTTAATAACATCTATTAAATTGCAAGCAAGTTCTTAATTGCTTCCATGTAAATCTGTACTGCTTCTTCAACTTCAGATACGAGTGTGTACTCGTCTGCACCGTGGATGCGGTAATCTACGCCCGGTTTCTCCGGTCCGAATGCGATGATATTTTTTAAGGACTTCGCATATGTTCCACCACCGATTACTAACGGTTTGTTCTCTGTATCTCCTGTTACATCTGTATAAGCTTTGTACAGTGCCTCTACAAGTGGAGACTCTTTCGGGAAGAACAATGGTTTTGTAGTTGTGTGGATCTCAATGCGTCCGTTCTCGTCTTCGAGCTTTCCTTCGCACATCTTGAGCATATCTTCTACAGAATATGTTACCGGGAATCTGATATCGATTGTAGCGGAGATCACACCGTCTTCTTTCTTAACGATTCCGTTACAGAATGTAAGCTCTCCGAACTCATCTGCGCATTTCAGTCCGATTCCTGATCCGTCACATGCTGTACCAATGTGTGAGTTATAGAATTCTACGAAATCATCTTCAAATCCGGCTTTTGCAAGACAGTCAAAGATAACACCTGCAGCATTAACTCCAAATGCCGGTGTACTTGCATGTGCAGATACTCCCTTTGCATAAATAGTGATCTTTCCATCTTCCTCTGTTACTTTGTATTCCTGAAGTTTTGTCTCTGCGAAAGCAGCTTCCAGTCTGTCTTTCAGTCCTTCTTCTGCCGGAATCTCTGCTGTACATGCATCACATACGGCATTGAATACAAATCCACCATTGATAGAAATAATCTTTGTATTCTTAGAAGTTGCCAGCATGCCAAGCATACCTTTCTCTCCGTGAATACATGGGTAATTTGCATCCGGTGTAAATCCACAAGATAACTCTTCTGCCACTTCATTATAATGCTCCATACATCTGGAACCATTTTCCTCATTACATCCCATGATCAGACGAACTCTCTTGTTGAGCTTCACACCTGAATCACGAAGAAGCTTCATTGCATAAAGCGCTTCCATAACAGGTCCTTTATCATCTGTTGTTCCACGTCCGTAAACGTAATCTCCTTCTCTTGTCAGCTTGAATGGATCATATGTCCAGTCACCGCCCGCCGGTACGATATCCAGATGTCCTGCGATACCAACGATCTCTTCGCCTTCTCCCATCTCTGCATATCCACAGTAGTTATCCAGGTTCACTGTCTTGAATCCGAGTTCATCTGCAATCTGCAGTGCTTCGTGAAGAACCTTTGCCGGTCCCTCTCCAAATGGCATTCCTTCTGCCGGTGTTCCAAGCTGTGAATCTATCGCTACAAGTCTTTCCATATTGCTTAACAATTCTTCTGTTGTTGCATGAATCTTTTCTTTGATATCCATTATTTTCACCTTTCCTTTTTTACTGTTTTCTATCATATGATGCGAGTGTCAAAAGTAAATTTTGCCACTCACTGATGTAACCGGATTGCTCCATTGCTATGCAATTCCCGCAATCCTCGAACACCTCAAACTCCCATAAAATGGTGTGTTCACACCATTTTATTCCGTTTTCGGTGTTCGGCGTGTCAAAAAGTATAAATTGCTTATTTGTGCGAGCACAAACGCAATTTATACTTTTTGACACTTACATCATCATATCATGTATCGTGAAAAATTTCCAGTCTTCCCTTAACGAAATTGTCGACATTTTGTCTATAATCTAGGTTAAACATTTCTTCAGTTTTAAATTATATTCTCTTAATAAATTTTACTTTTCTTTAGCTTTCGTGACACGAGGTGTTCACAATTCTTCCGTATAATAACATCATCAAGTTGATACAAATGAATTACAAAAGTATCATAAATAGAAAAGAAGACGGTGATTGTATTAGCGACAGATCTTTTATGATTGCCGGACTTCGACCAAAAATTACGAATAGTTTATATAGATAATGGCCCGGTGCAGTGCACCGGGCCACGTTTTTGTTATTATATTTTCTTAACCTCTTTTTCCATTTTTCAGATCTTCCACAATTTCATTGTAACGTTTTTTATTCAAACGATAGAAAAACAGAACAACTGCTGTGACAATCCACAAAATTCCTGGAATTGTTGAAAATGCATGTTTCATAACTGCAATTACTTCCGGATTCTGTACCTGATTTGCCACATATCCATATTTACCAAGCAGAGCTGCAAGGAGTGCAGTTCCTATAGCCATTCCGATTTTATTTCCAAGAGAAACAAATGCATACTGGAATCCATCATTTCTAAGTCCTGTTTTCCACTCACCGTATTCCACACAATCCGGAATGATCGCATAGATTGCAGTGTTAAATCCTGAAAAGAAGAACTGTGTAATACCTGCCAATGCATAGAATACAATTGGAGATTCTTTTACATTAAAGAAGAACATTGCAAGCATAGCGATTCCTGTAAGTAATGCAAAAACAGATGCTGTTCTTCCTTTATTATTCAACTTGCGGAATACCGGCTGGAAGCAAGCTGCACCGATAATTGAAGGAATAATAATACACATGGAATATGTTGTATAATAGGAAGCATCTCCTTCTACATAAGTGAAGTAATATAAAATATCTGCATTTCTTCCATATAATGTGAATCCAAACAGCACCTGTCCAACTAATGCAAGCAGATATGGTCTATTCTGCATAACGGCCTTCAGTTGTACTTTAATGGAGATTTTTTCTTTCTCCGGAATTGTCACCTGCTCTTTTGTCTTTGCAAAACAGAAGAAATGACATGCAGCAAAGATGCATCCGTAAATAATTGCAACAAACAGGTAACCGTTCTTTACACTGTTGCTTCCAAGCCTGCTGATCAGTGGCACTGTTACGATATTGATGATTCCGATTGCAATCATTGCTGCTACGGAACGAGATGTGTTGATCTTGGCACGCTCATCAATATCCTGTGTCATAGCACCGCAAAGTGTTCCATATGGAATGTTTACACAAGTGTATCCTAAGACAAGAAGACAGTATGTAATTACCATGTAAACTATTTTCGATGTATTTGACCAATCTGGGTGCGCCCAGAAAGAGAGGATCAAAAGCACTGATGTAATCGGTGCTGCCACTAACAACCATGGACGGTATCTTCCCCATCTTGTGTTTGTTTTATCTGTTAATCCACCTACGATCGGATCATTGATTGCATCCCAGAATCTTGAGAAAAGCATCAATGCTGATACTGCTGCCATACTGATTCCAAATACATCTGTATAGAAAATCATTAAAAAGTTACTGACAAACATCCAGCTAAAGTTACATCCTACATCTCCGAAACCATATGCAATCTTGCTGATCAGAGGCACTTTTCCATTATTGCTCTCGTTTTCCATTAATACCTCCTTGCCAGAGTTTCTGATAAAACTCTCTTCTTTCTTGATTCGATCACCTATTTCTCCTGCACATTGATGATTACTTTCATCGTTGTCTCGCGGTTATCATCAATATACTGATATGCTTTCAGATAATCTTTGAATGCAAATGTCTTAGAAATCAATGGTCTTAAATGAACTTTTCCTTCATTTACAAGTTCTATACCATCTACATAATCATCATGACGATACATCATTGTGCTCTTGATATCCAGTTCGTGATCATTTGCAACTGCAAGGTCTACTGTTGCCATTCCCGCAAATACGGCAACAAGAACGATGATACTTCCTTTTCTTGCGTATTTAATTGCCTGTCCCATTGTGATATTATTTCCTGCGCAATCATAGATCACATCTGCCTTGTCAGGACCAAAGGCTTCAACCATTGCCTCTCCAAAGTCCTTCTCCATAGTATTAACGCATACATCAATACCACATTCTTTTGCCTTATCCAGACGAAGGTCGCTGACATCTGTGATCATTACCTTTGCGGCGCCCATTCCTTTTGCTGCCTGTGCAACCAGGTTACCGATCGGTCCTGCACCAAGAACTGCAATATTCAATCCCTTTACATCTCCTACCTGCTTTACTCCATGCACTGCAACTGCCAGAGGCTCGATCATGGCACCTTCTTCATAAGACATATCTTCCGGAATCGGTGTTACTTTAGAGGCATCTACTGCAAAATATTCTGAAGCTGTTCCTGTTGTCTGGAATCCCATAACCTTAAGTTCCTCACAAAGGTTATATTTTCCATGGCGGCACGGATAACACTGTCCGCAGTAAACCTGTGGCTCGATCGTAACTTTCTGTCCTTCATGAAATTCTGTAACATCTTTTCCGACCTTGGCAATCTCACCGGATACCTCATGTCCCTGAGTCACCGGGTATTTTGTAAATGGATGCTTTCCATGATATACGTGAATATCAGATCCACAGATTCCAATATTCATAATCTTAACTAGTACCTGATCATCTTTCACTTCCGGAACTGGTACCTCTCTGAAAATAATTTCTCCCGGGTTTGTCATTACCTGCTGTAACATAATGTTTTCCTCCTTTATTGAATATCTTTTATTAAATGTTTTATTAAAGTAATTACATTATTGTTCAGGAAATATATTTTGTCAATATGTTATTGTTCAGTTCTGCCTATTGCACAAGATTTCGCTATGATTTTTATGCAGTTTGCGCAAAAAAAGTCCAGGGAAGAAACATGTATTAAAAATGTTTCTTCTCTGGATTTTCTAACTCTCTATCATTCTAATCGTTATAATGTTTTAATAAAAGCCTGTAAATAATGTTTTGCCACACCAACTGCCGAGGCTTCTCTCTTATATGAACAAACTTTCAGGTATCTCGCATCATGCTCAAATCCATTATATTCCATTACTTTTTTCCCTAAGGTTATCATATGATCTGCAAGATATCCCCCTACTTCTCCTCCAAGAATAATATCCATATCATATGCCATTCTCAGATTTGAAATAAGGATTGCCAGATTATTAAGATACTCTTTCCAAACCTTCACAGCCTGTCCGTCCTGCTCTTCCACCTTCTTCATAAACTGTTCCAGTGTCTCTTTGGTATCATCTGTCAGCACGCTCGCCGCACAGTAAGCATCCGCACAGCCTTGTTTTCCGCAATAACATTTCTTTCCGCCCGGAACAAGGATCATATGTCCAAATTCTCCGGCTTTCTGATTCGCTCCCGGAATCAATTTCCCGTCAATGCAAAATGCTCCCCCGAGTGTGTTATTCAATGAAAGATACAATGCATTTCTATAGTTATTTAAATCCTCTGCCATCATTGCCGCATTGGCATCATTTTCAAAATAAACCGGAAGTGAAAAGATCTGTTCCAAAAAGCTTAAACTATAATTCTCCAATTGGAGCGCATGAGATTTGATCAGCATTCGTTCTTTCGAATTAACAATTCCCGGAATTGAAATTCCGATTCCCAAGATTCGTTCTCTGTGTTCTACATCTGAAAGAAATCTTTCCAATGCTTCGCTCAATTGTAAGTAGTAAGCGGCCTCTGTTGAAAATTCTAAGCGGATCCTTTCATATTTCTCTATCTCATAGCTCAAATTCACAAGTACAAATCCTGCATGCTTCGCAGTGATCCTTATCCCAACCGCATAACGGTACGCTGGATTAATACTGATTCGTTTTGCTTTTCGCCCGCCTGTAGATTCATATTCTCCGGTTTCAACCGCAATTCCATTAGCCAAAAGCTCATTCACATTCGACAATACAGTCGGCATACTAAGATTGAGATCCTTCGACAATTCCACTTTAGACGTTGCTTCGTGATTTATAATATAATTTACTATTTTTGATTTTGTGATATTTCTCTTTTCCGCTCCAGCCATATCCAAGGCTCCTTTTATAAATTGTTTTATAAAAGTATCTTATCCCTTCTTTGCCGGTTTGTAAAGGTTACAAATCCATTTTATTCTTCTACTTCCACCGGATTTGTCACACTGACCTTGTGATCATACCATGTTCCCTTTTTTCCGATCAATGCAAGATCAAATTCTTTGTCCAGTGCCGGAACCGAAACGTCGAATCCATAGACCTCATCAGATGTTCCATCGCTGTAATTAATAGTATCTGTTGTAGGCTGAAGCAGTTCTGCGCCGTCCTTCTGTGCATCCTCGGCAGTTCCTTCGAACAGATTGACAATATTTTTAGACACCAGACTGATATGAATTGTCATTTTCCCATCCTCTACTGTCAGTGTTCCTTTGCCATCCATTGCTTCATTTACATGAAACATAGAACTGTCCGTCTGAAATTCTGCTGTATATGTTCCGTCTTCCAGTGCTGCCTTTTCATCCTCTGCCTTATCCTCAGCATCCTCTTTTGTAGCGGCCTGCTCTGTCTGTGCTTTTCCGCTGTCTTTCGTCTCTGCACTATTTCCACATCCTGTAAATACAGATGCGATCATAGAAACAGAAATTAATACCATTAATAACTTCTTTTTCATCTAAATACTTCCTTTCATTGATTCAAAAAAGGTCATGCAATTCCTTTTTCTCTGAACAAGCATGACCTTCTCAATATCTTCTTACAAATTACTCTGCATCAATTGCAGCCTGTGTATGTGCTACATACAGCTGCTGGATTGCCTGGATCTCTCCTAAACCTGCAATCTGAGTATCAATGCTGTCAAATGCTCCTGATGCCTCAAACTGGCTCTTCCAGGAATCATCGTCATCTCCGGCCATATCGTTGTTCGCATGGTCTCCTGCAACAACCATCAGCGGACGAAGGATTACTTTCTTATATCCTGCTTCTTTCAGTTTCTCGATCACTGCCTCGCAGGATGTATCTTCCGGCTCACCCTCTACAGTTCCGATAAATACATTGTCATATCCAAGCTGTTCCATCTGTGTCTGCATCTGAGAATAACTTACCTTTGCAGTATGAGATGTACCATGTCCCATGAATACAAATGCGGTTCCGTCTTCTTTTACTGCATCCAGACTGTCAAATCCTGCATCTTTAACAGCCTCTGCTGTGATTGCTTCCGCTACTGCTGCCTTGTCTGCATTGATAACAGTTGCATCAGCTCCAACCTCTCCGAGAAGTGGCTCTGCAATCTTAACAGATTCAAACTTATCTTTATATCCCTCTAATGCTGCTGTAAGTTCATCATATTCTGCTCCATGCATCAGATGTGTCGGCTGTACAACAAGGTTCTTCACTCCATTGTCTACAGCTCTCTGCAATGCCTGATCCACATTGTCGATCTTCTCGCCATCACGGGCCTGTACGTGATTGATGATGATCTGTGCTGTAAATGCTCTTCTTACAGACCAGTCCGGATAAGCTGCCTGAACTGCCTTCTCAATACCACCGATATCTGTCGCACGGCTGTCATTAAAGGATGTTCCAAAACTTACTACAAGGATTTCATTTTCACCGATCTCATCAGCGTTGAGCGGATCATCCTTGGATGCATCTCCTGTATCTCTTCCGAAATAATCCGGATCCGCATTCTCTCCCTCAACAAGTTCTTTCTGTGCATCTGTCAATGCATCCCATGCTTCTTTCGCTGCTGTACACTGCTCATCTGTCTTGTCTGTTCTTTCCTGAACATAAATGTCATCAATCAGCTTCGCAACTTTATCTGCTGCTTCCTGATCACTGTCCTGTTTTGACTCTGTCTTTGTTGTGTCAGTGTTGTTGTCGCCCTTTGATCCACATCCTGCAATCATGGACACACTAAGTGTTGCTGCCAGTAAAACCATTAATACTTTCTTTTTCATTGTCATCCTCCTGATTTCTTGTTCTCAGAAATGAAAACACCCTCGAATCAAACGAGGGTACGCAAAGAAAAACCGGTGATTATTTACAACCTATCTGTAAATAATTACTGCAGTCTAAATCATTTCCTTTCGTACGGCCAATTCCTCGTGGCATGAACTCTTCATTCCTGTACTGCGAAAGGCAGGTCTCCCGGCTGATCGTTCAAACGCTTCTGCTTCACCTTCCCGGTCTCCCAGTGGTCTCAAAACAAAAGCTCACGAAATACGGTGACGAGTTCGTACAGGATTCTCACCTGTTTCCCTTTTCACCAGTCCAGATTTCCCATGTCGTTCCCCTGAGCATTCATAATCAGGACGCCATCATCCATCTGACTGACACCTCACGCATCTGTATTAAATTATATGTTACAACGGGGTCATTCTATCACACTTACACAAATGCGTCAAGAAATGTTATAAATTGGGGGATTTGTCCTCATTTCCGACTTTGATTTCCTCCGCAGAAATGATACAATATCCCTCAGAGACAAAATTTGTAACTAAGGTGGTTTATTATTATGAAAGAATCTAATAGACAAGCATTTCGTCGTGGTTTTTGCGATGGAATTCCGATTGGACTTGGATATCTTGCGGTCTCCTTTTCAATCGGTATCGCCGCAAGAAATATCGGCCTGAATGCATTTCAGGGATTCCTTATGAGTCTGTTAAATAATGCATCTGCCGGAGAGTATGCCGGACTGACTGTAATTGCTGCAAATTCTCCTTATATTGAGGTCGCAATTGTCACATTGATCACAAATGCACGTTATCTTCTGATGAGCTGTGCCATGAGTCAGCGTTTAAGTCCCGACCTTTCGTTAGGACACCGTCTGCTGATGAGTTATGATATCACAGACGAACTTTTTGGAATTGCGATCAGCAGACCCGGTACTTTAAATCCTTATTATACCTATGGCGCGATGGTAACTCCGCTTCCGGGCTGGGCTTTTGGAACTATGCTCGGTGTCATTGCCGGAAATATCATGTCACCGCGTATGGTCAGTGCATTTAGTGTTGCACTCTTTGGAATGTTTATCGCTATCATCATTCCTCCTTCGAAGCAGAATAAAGTCGTTGCTGGACTGGTTACTCTTGCATTTATCTCAAGCTTCGCAGCAACTTGCCTGCCTTGGATCTCCACTCTGTCGGATGGTACCAGAACAATTATACTGACCGTTGTACTTTCAGCCGGAGCAGCATTCTTCTTCCCTATACCGACAGAAGATGAAACTTCAGCTTCAACTAAGCAATAATAAAAACGTAACTATTCAGTTACTCAAAAGGAATAAAATTATGACACACAATATTTATATTTATATTCTTATCATGGGCGGTATCTCTTATTTAATCCGCGTACTGCCGATGACCTTGATTCGAAAACCTTTGAAGAACCAGTTTCTTCAGTCCTTTCTATACTATGTACCTTATGTCACACTAGCAGTAATGACATTCCCGGCGATCCTTCATGCCACACAGTCTCCAATCTCCGGAGTTCTCGCTCTCGTTGTTGGAGTTGTAGCCGCATGGTGTGGTGCAGGACTGCTGCCGGTCGCAGTTCTTTGCTGCGTAGTTGTATTTATTGCAGAGCTTTTCTTGTAGAGTGATCTTATAGATTTTAGTAACTGTCGATGCCCTTTTTTCTGCCATTGATGCTTTTTTCGCTACCATCGATACCCTTTTTCGTTTGGCGAAATGAATTTTCTTAATTTTCTGACATTTAAGATAATTTCTTTAAAAAGTCTAACGCGAAAATATAAAAAAAGGGGTTGCATTTTTCTGTAGCTTTGATATAATAACCATGTTGTTTGAAACAAGCAACAAACAAAACTCAAGTAATGCGGAATGGTGTAATTGGCAGCACAGCAGACTCTGACTCTGTTAGTAGGGGTTCAAGTCCCTTTTCCGTAGCTGGGAATTTGCTTAGGCAAGTTCCCTATTTTATCGGAGTGTGGCTCAGTTTGGTAGAGCGCTACGTTCGGGACGTAGAGGTCGCAAGTTCGAATCTTGTCACTCCGATGTTTTAAGAGATTACAATTTGTAATCTCTTTTTTTTGTTGTATAATCTATCTATACTTGCACAGAATGCAATTTGTTGGGCGCAAGTAAAGTGAGTTAGTCCATTATAATATGATTCGGTGACTATTAATTCCAAAATCTCTAATTCAGTCAGTCATAAAACCAGAAGTTGTATCCAGGTTTTAAAATTCTCAAAAACAGGTCAATAAAATAGTAAGATGTGTTGACTAAAAACCCCAAAAATGAAATATTAGTCAACACATCTCTATATATACTTGACTATGAATACAAAAATCGAAAATCTAGTCAACACTTCTTTATTTCAGCTCCCCATCAAATACAACGGTTGCCGGTCCTGTCATATAAACTGTGTTCTTCTCCTGATCCCACTGAATCTCCAAATCTCCGCCAAGAAGCTTTACAGTTACTTCATCTTCTGTCAATCCATTCAGAATACAGGAAACAGCTACAGCGCATGCTCCTGTTCCGCAGGCAAGTGTCTCAGCAGATCCTCTCTCCCAAACACGCATCTGTACAGTATGTCTATCCAGCACTTTTACAAACTCTGTGTTCACACGTCTTGGAAATCTCTCATGGCTTTCGAATTTCGGTCCGATTTCTTCAATCGGAAGATTGTCCACATCATCTACATAAACGACTGCATGCGGATTTCCCATAGATACGCAAGTCATATGATATTCTTTTCCATCCACAAGAATCGGTTCATCTACAGCTTTATCTCCCTCAGCCACAACCGGAATTTCTGCCGGTGTCAAGATTGGGCTTCCCATATCAACTCGAACCTTCGCAACCTTTCCATTTTCTATGAAAAGCTGAAGTGTTTTGATTCCTGCTAAAGTCTCAACTGTAATCTCTGTTTTATCAGTCAGACCATAATCATACATATATTTTCCAACACAGCGAACTCCATTTCCACACATTTCTCCTCTGGAGCCATCCGCATTATACATGGCCATCTCACAGTCTGCCACTTCCGACGGACAGATCAGGATCAGTCCATCAGATCCTATTCCAAAATGTCTGTCACTCACCTGAATTGCCAACGCTGATGGATCTTCTACCTTCTCTTCAAAACAGTTTACATACACATAATCATTTCCAATTCCCTGCATTTTTGTAAATTTCATTCTCTTCTCCGTTCCACTGTCATCACTGACAGTCCTCTCATTTGTTATTGTTTACAGCACTTCTTATTCGTTACTGTTAACAGCTGCCTCTTATTCATTCATAATTGTCAGCACCATCTGTGCTGTTTCGAGCATATTAGTCCCACTTTCCATACTGTTCTTCTGTAAATATCGATGTGCTTCCTCTTCTGACATGTTATTTCGTTCTATCAGAAGCGCTTTCGCCTGATCGATTATCTTTCTCTGAGAATCGTCTCTCTTTCGTATCGTTTCTCTGCGCTTTCTTCTCTTCCTGCTCTGTGTCTGCTGAATCATTTCAACGGTATTTACCAAATCATAAACTTTAATTGGGAGTGGAAGTCCTACAACCCCATCCGGCAGTCCATCCATCCACTTATCCGCTGAAGCCACCAAAAGCATGTCAAACGTATCCGGAAGAGATTCTCGTAAATCTGTATACTGCATATCTTGAAACCGATAACCACACACGACAATTCCATCGTTCCAGTTATCAGCATACTGCAAAACCTTAGCTCCTGTCAAACATACCGCAGATACTTCAATACCCGCACGAACCAAACTATTACGGATATTTACTGCATTTTCCCTCTTTGGAAAAACGACAATAATGTTGCTCATATCTGCTCACCTCTTCCGCTAACTTCTTTTCTGTCAATCTGTTCTCTCTAAAATGTTCTATACCAATATATGTGGTCTCTAAATGCCCAATGACAAGATACCCAGACTACAGCCTGTAAAGATAATGATCGATCTCCCAGTCTGTCACCTGCATACAATATTCTTTATATTCTTTCTTATTTGCTTTTATGATCTTCTCGGCAAGCTCTTTCCCTAATACGCTGATCAGCAGTTCATCTTTCTCAAGCTCTGCTGTAGCAGCCCCAAGCGTTCTCGGCAGTTCTTCCACTTGAAGTTCATCTCTTCTTTCCTGCGTCATCTTCTGAATATTTTCATCAATATTCTTCGGAGGCATGATCTGATTCTTAATTCCATCCAGTCCCGCTTTCAGAAGTACTGCAAGCGCCAGATATGGATTCGCCGTAGCATCCGGACTGCGAAGTTCCAGTCTTGAATTGTCTTCTTTCTCCATAGACACACGGATCAAAGGTCCTCTTGTCTTAGCTGACCATCCCATATAAACAGGTGCTTCATACCCCGGCACAAAACGTTTATAAGAATTGATCGTTGGATTTGTAATACAGGTGATTGCCTTCATATGTTTCATCAAGCCACCAATAAAATAATACCCTTCCTGGCTGAGTCCATTCTCATCCTCTGCGTTATAAAGTGCATTTGTTCCATCGTTTTTATATAAAGACAAATTAATGTGCATTCCTGACCCATAAGTCTCACTCTTCGGCTTTGGCATAAATGTCGCGTGCAGACCGTGTCGTTTTGCGATTGTCTTGACAACCATCTTAAATGTCATCAGATTATCTGCTGTAATCATCGCCTCATCGTAGTGAAAGTCGATTTCATGTTGCGCCGGCGCAATCTCATGATGTGAGGAAATAATCTCAAACCCCATATCTTCTAATGTTAAGATCATATCTCTTCTCGCATTTTCTCCAAGATCCAATGGCCCTACATCAAAATATCCTCCCTGCTCGTGAGTTACTGTTGTCGGTCTACCGTCATCATCTGTATGGAAAAGAAAGAACTCGCATTCCGGGCCGACATTCATCGTATATCCCATCTCTTTCGCCTCAGCAACAGCCTTTCTGAGTACATAACGCGGATCGCCTTCATACGGTGTTCCATCTTTTTTATACACATCACAGATCAGTCTTGCAACTTTTCCCTGCTGTGGTCTCCATGGAAAGATTTCAAATGTACTCAAATCCGGATATAAATACATATCTGATTCTTCCTCATCTGCAACCCCTTCCAAGGAAGAAACATCAAACATACAGCGGTTATCCAATGCTTTTTCAAGCTGTCCTACTGTTACCGCCATATTTTTCATCGTTCCAAAAATATCTGTAAACTGCAATCTGATGAAAGCGACATCTTCTTCCTCTACTATGTGAAAAATATCATCTCTTGTATAGTTATGCATTATTTTTCGACCTCCTTTATCATAAACTGATACGATAAAAGGGCGTTCTCCACCTAAGTTGGAAACGCCCTTGTTTCTGTGTTACATTATAATGATTGACTGTTTTCTTGTCAATTATTTCTGAATCAGTTCAAGAACTTCTTCTTTTACAGGCATTGCTTTGATCGCACCCTTCTTTGTTGTTACAAGTGCTGCTGCCGCATTCGCAAATGTCAGCATCTCTCCTAACTGTTCCTCTGTCAGATTCTCAAAATCATGATCAACCAGATAATTCAAAGAACTTCCACAGAAAGTATCTCCTGCACCGGTTGTCTCAATTGCTTTCACTGAAAATCCGGGTCTCTCTACGCGCATGCCTTTGTAATAAGCTCTGCTTCCGTCTTTTCCCATAGTCAGAAGAATCAGCGGAATATTGTATGTCTCCTGCAGATATGCGATTCCCTCATCATAGTCTTCCTTACCGGATACAAACTGAATTTCATTATCAGAGATCTTCAGGATATCACATTTTCCAAACCCATACTCCATCTGCTCTTTTGCAAGATCAAGAGAGCTCCACAGCGGCGGTCTCAGATTTGGATCAAAGGATACAAGGCAACCATTTGCTTTTGCTGTTTCTACCGCTTTCTTTGTCGCTTCACGCACACCTTCATGTGTCATAGAAAGTGTTCCAAAATGAAAGACTTTTGTATCTTTTACCACTTCTGGATTCACTTCATCTGCAGTAAGCATCATATCTGCTCCCGGATTACGATAAAATGAGAACTCTCTGTCTCCATCTGGGAATGTATGTACAAACGCAAGTGTTGTATTCACATTTTCGTCAACCATCAGATTAGAGGCATCGATTCCGGCTTCCGTAATCGTATCTCTTAATAACGCTCCAAACTGATCTTTTCCAACTTTTCCTATAAATGCTGTCTTCTTTCCCATCTTGTTCAGAAGTGCCAGCACATTACACGGTGCACCTCCCGGGCAAGCCTCAAACATATTGTTTCCCTGTTCGCTTTGTCCATTCATTGTAAAATCAATCAGAAGTTCTCCTAATGCGATTACATCATATTTCTTTGCCATGAAGTTCTCCTCCTATTTCTTGTCTTATTACTTTGTCTTATTGCTTGTCTTAATTAAAATATACTAACTCTTCAATTGGTTCTGCAGGCTCAATATTCTCTGCCTCAAGCACCGGTCCTTCTCCGCCATATACAGACAGATTCGCATAACGCACTTTTGCACGAATTTTTACCCAGTCTCCCGCATTCAGCTTCGGCGCATAAGCGCTTCTGCAAACATATCCAAGGAAAGATGTATCATCTGCACAACAAGTCATCGCCATACGTCCCGGATAGAATACCTTAGACGGAAATGCTTTTGGTTTCATAACCTTTGCAACAAATTCTACAACTTTTCCTTTATAGCGCTCCGGATGCTCCTGCATATCAATATACCAGATACCATAATCTTCTCTTGGAATCTCAATCACAGGTGCTTTGAGATCATATGGTACTTCGTCTTCAAAGATATTGTCTACCTCACCGTTCTCATCCTCAAAGATTACTTCTGCCTGAGGGCTTACAACCTTAACACTTCTGCGGTATCCTGCCAACGGTTTCTTATCCTCGCAACGGTTGAACAGAACAAGCTCTGCTCCCTTTACCATCTCTACAAACAGTGGTTTTAAGTTTGTCAGATACATCTGAAAAGTACTTGCATCTACCGTTGTGATCTTCTGCTCAATAGCCCATCCTGCCGGAAGCTTCATCTTCTCAAATTCACTCACCTGCCACATACCGTTATACTCGATAACCACACGTTCCGGCTTGTGCTTCTTATTCATCTCTTCCAGCCATTCTTCTGTCAGATCTTCTTTATCTTCTACAGTCTCAATAACGACACCATACTTCAGCAATTCTCTCGGATCATACTCTTCTTCTCCCTCTTCACAAAGAATCAGAAGTGTCTTACCGTCGATCTGGAAGTAGTCCTGTGACAATGTAAAATTCAGAAACTGTGTCTTTCCACTATCAAGAAAACCTGTCATCAGATAAACCATAACATCTGGCTCTTTCATCATATCTATCTCCATTCCGTCTCCCTTTCGCAGAAGACATCTGTTATTACATAATGCTACGTAGCCCCCTATGGGGTACTGCTTTGCTTATCCTTTTTATTTCAGCTTAAATAATTCTGCAAGCTTGTCTTCGTTAAGCTCTGCTCCGATCACACAGATTCTTCCTGTGTATTCCGGTGCTCCTGTTCTTACTTCATGTTCCTCTGGAACCATATCAAAGTAAATCCACTCACCGTCTGCACCTGCAACCATTCCTTTTGCACGGAGTACATTTCCGTAAGAGCCGTCCTCTTCAAGAGTCTTCAGAATTGCACTGACCTCATCCTTTGTATAAGTATGAATTGTCTCTTTACCCCAGCTTGTGAAAACTTCATCTGCATGATGATGGCCTTCATGATCGTGGTGATGATGGTGTCCACAGCCGCAGCTGCACTCTCCATCATGATGATGGTGCTCATGCTCATGTTCTTCATGATCGTGGTGGTGATGCTCGTGATCTTCATGGTCGTGGTGGTGATGCTCGTGCTCATGTTCTTCATGATCATGGTGGTGATGCTCGTGTTCACACTCTTCATGGTCGTGGTGGTGATGCTCGTGCTCACACTCCTCATGGTCGTGGTGATGATGCTCGTGTTCATGCTCATGTGCCTCTTCAGCTACTTCTGCAAGCAATTCCTCTTCCAGAGATTTGCTTGATTCCATTGTTTCAAGAATCTTCTCGCCCGGAAGCTGCTCGATCGGTGTTGTGATGATTGGAGCTTTTTCATTCAGTTCTCTTAACAGTGCAACGCTTTCCTGAATCTTCTCCGGTTTTGCTTTATCTGTACGGCTTAAAATAACTGCACCTGCATATTCAATCTGATTGCTGAAAAATTCGCCAAAGTTCTTACGGTAAATCTTGCACTTTGTTACATCTACAACTGTTGTAAAGCTATTGAGCTCTGCATCAATCTCACCCTGAACATCCTGTACAGCCTTGATTACATCAGAAAGCTTTCCAACTCCTGATGGCTCAATCAGAATACGATCCGGATGATAAGTATCTACGACCTCATGAAGAGATTTCCCAAAATCTCCAACCAGTGAACAACAGATACATCCTGAATTCATCTCACGAATCTCAATTCCTGCTTCCTTCAAAAATCCACCATCAATACCGATCTCTCCAAATTCATTCTCGATCAATACAACCTGTTCTCCCTTGTATGCGTCAGAAAGAAGCTTCTTAATTAAAGTTGTCTTTCCTGCTCCAAGAAATCCTGAAATAATGTCAATCTTTGTCATTGTTCTCTTCTCCTCTTTCTATTATTTCAAATCCAATTCAACCGGGCAATGATCTGATCCCATAATATCTGTAAGTATCTTCGCATCGTCCAGTCTGTCCTTTAAACTTTCCGAGACACAGAAGTAGTCTATACGCCAGCCTGCATTCTTCGCCCTGGCACTGAAACGATAAGACCACCAGGAATAGATTCCTGTCTGCTCCGGATAAAAGTACCGGAATGTATCAATAAATCCTGCATCCAGAAGTTCAGTAAACTTCTGTCTTTCCTCATCCGTAAAACCTGCATTCTTACGGTTGGTCTTCGGATTCTTAAGATCAATCTCTTTGTGCGCTACATTCATATCTCCAGTCACAATCACCGGCTTTGTCTCTTCTAACTTCTTCAGATAAGTGCGGAAGTCATCCTCCCACTTCATTCTGTAATCTAACCTTGCCAGCCCATTCTGAGAATTTGGTGTGTATACTGTGACGAAATAAAACTCTTCAAATTCACACGTAATCACACGTCCTTCCTGGTCATGCTCCTCAATACCGATTCCATAACTCACCGACAATGGTTCTTTCTTTGTAAACACAGCTGTTCCGGAATATCCCTTCTTCACAGCATAATTCCAATACTGATAATAGCCTTCTAATTCCAGATTTAGCTGTCCTTCCTGCATCTTCGTCTCTTGAATACAGAAGATATCCGCATCTGCCTCATGAAAGAAATCAAGAAATCCTTTCTGTACACAGGCACGAATACCATTTACATTCCATGATATTAATTTCAATACGCTGCATCCTCCCTTTCAAGAGTGTTGCTGTTCACCGTCCATTCGCCAACTCTTCTGTGAATAATCAGCAACTTTCCATAACCGAATCAATAATACACCTCATCAAGGAATAACCCTCTTGCAGGTGCTAAAAATCCAGCCTGACTTCTATCTTTTGATTTCAAAGGTTCCTTCACACTCTCTATGCTTCGTGCTCCGGTTCCAACTTCCAGCAAAGTTCCTGTCAAAATCCTTACCATATGGTAAAGAAATCCTGTTCCTTCATATTGAATACTGACTTTGCTTCCTTGTCCGCAAATCATTATAGCATAAATTGTTCTTTTTGTGGACTTTTCATCCTTTTTATCCGTATATCCGGCAAACTCATACGTGCCAATCAACAATTGTGCTGCCTTTCTCATCGCATCTAAATCCAATCTCTGCGGAAAATGATATGTATATCGTCTTGTGAATACATCTGGTTTCTCCGCCAAATCCAGCTGATAAATGTATCTTTTTCCAACTGCACTTTTTCTCGCATGAAATCCATTCCTCACAAGCTCTGCATCTAAAATCCGAATATCTTCAGGTAATCTTGAATTTATCTTTTCTGTAAAAAATCCATCCTCCACCCGACCAGAAAGAACTACTGTTGCAGTCTGCCCATTCGCATGAACACCTGCATCTGTTCGTCCTGAACCATCAATCTCCACTGGATATCCTGCCACTGACGAAATTGTTTGCTCCAGAGTTCCCTGCAAAGTGTTCTCTGTATTTGCCTGTCTCTGCCATCCCTGATATGCAGTTCCGTCATAAGCAATTGTTAATTTATAAGTTCTCATTCTCGCCTCCCGTGTAATATACTAACATTCTCCGAAAGATTGAAATCGGTTATACTCACGAACAGAGTATAACCGATTTTTATTATTTTAGAAATTTCTTCAATTCATCCATGAATGTATTCGCATCTTTGAACTCTCTGTAGACAGATGCAAATCTGACATATGCAACCGGATCCAATGCCTTCAAATTCTCCATAACAATTTCACCAATCTCACTGCTTGGGATTTCTTTCTCTTCACGATTAAAAATTGACAGTTCAATCGCATCAATTGTCTTTTGAATCTCTTCAGCCGGAACCGGACGCTTGTAGCATGCATTCAGAACTCCATTCTCTATCTTCGCTCTTTCATACTGTTCACGGTTATTATCTTTCTTAATTACAATCAGTGGGATCGTTTCTACCTTTTCATAAGTTGTAAAACGCTTACCACATTCATCGCAAGAACGTCTTCTTCTGATAGAACTATTATCCTCTGCTGGTCTGGAATCAATCACTCTTGTATCTGGATTGCCACAATATGGACACTTCATATAATCCACTCCGCCTTTCCACGTATCTTATTGCCTTCATTATACACAATGTCTAATATTTTTGCAAAAACTTTTCTTCTTTAATTTCCACAAGAATAATATCCGGTCCAATCTTCTTTATACATGCAAATGGTATCACATATTCGCTATCCGTTCCAAAGAATCCACAGAACTTTCCCGGCCCAGGAACAATCAATGCTTCTATCGCACCGGAGCATACATTTATCTGCAGATCTACTACACCTCCAAGGCACTTGCCATTGCAGATATTCACAACTTCCTTTTCCTTCAATTCGCAAAATCTCATAGGCATTATTCCATGATTGCCGATATTTTCTCTTAACTATTCTATGCATGAAATCAGAATCTGTTGTATAATAAAACTCACTTGAACATACCAGATTGGAGCATATTATTTATGAAAGAACTTTCTGCTGCCGAAGAGACTTATACGAGGGAAGATCTTCCTACGCCGTTCTTCGTCTTCTGCTTTCTCACTTTCTCTCTTCCTCTATAGTCGTGAAATCTGCACGATATCTTTGATTGGAATTGCGGTTCTATCTTCCAACTCGACCGCTTTTTCATATTGTCTGATTCTTCTCACCTTCCCCTGAACAGTTCGATATTGACCACCTTCCTTCTTCTGGTCTGCACAGAAATACGTAATCTTCATATCCGGATTTGTTTCCCTATCGTCCTGTAATCGTTTCTTAAGATATTGTAAACTTTGATCTAACCGTTCCAGTTCCTCCTCATCCAGTTCTACTCTCTGTTCTGTAAGTCTTGATTCTTCCTTCACAATCTCTTCGTATCCAGTCAATGCTGAGAACGGAGCGAACTGTGCCGCTCTGTCTATCAACGGCATTGGTGGATGAACAGAAGATACGTGATGTGGACAATCTAAAATATCATCATATTTATGCTTTGTGTCCGCCGATCTGTCTGTTTCTCTCAATAGTTGTCGCTCCTTCCTGCAGATTCATTCCCTTCAGCACTGCATTCTTTCCAAATTTCTTCTTGAGTTCAAGGACTGCCTGCTGCATGCTTCTCTCACGCTCACGTTCTTCTTTTTCCCGCTGCTTTTGTTCTTCCTTCGCTTGATAATCTGTAAAAAGATCCATCTGTTCATACGAGTCCGTCTCTGCAATCTCACATTCCTGTATCACATGATTCGCCACCAGTGATATCCTGCGTACAAGCAGTTTGGGATCCACAATCCTTTGATACAGTTCTACCGCTGCATCCACAATTTTTCGCGTAGAAGACGTATACTCTTCCAAATTCATTGTTCCATGTGCATGCTTCGGAATCTTTCTCCCATAACGGTCTGTCTTTATCTCACCTCGGTAATTCTTCTGAAATTCTGATTGTTTCAGATTTTCAATATCGTATCCTACTGTCAGTACAATCTGGTTAGTCACAAGCCCTTTATCAACCAGATCCAATACCAGTAATTCTGTCATCTCCCGAACAATGAGACCTGCCTTTTCATAAGAATACGGACACTGCAATACCTGACCGGAACCGACACTGTTCGATGAAGGCTTGTAATTCTTAATTGCCTCCATCGTACACGGCTCCCAGCCCCAGGCATGGTCAATCAGGAGTTCTGCATTCACGCCAAATAAACGATACAATAGTTCTTCATTGTAAAACTCCTGTGCGCTCCCCATTGAACATCTCGCAATATCCCCCATTGTATACAGACCATTCTCCTCCAGCTTCTTCGCATATCCTCTTCCCACGCGCCAGAAATCTGTCAATGGTCTATGATTCCAAAGTTGTTCTCGATAACTTCGTTCATTCAGCTTCGCAATTCTCACTCCATCTTCATCAGGTTCGACATGTTTCGCCATAATATCCATTGCAATCTTTGCAAGATACAGATTCGTCCCAATCCCGGCAGTCGCTGTGATTCCAGTCTCATGAAGTACCTCCCGAATCATCTTCCTCGCCAGTTCTTCCGACGTGAGTCCGTAAGTTTTCAGATAGGAAGTTACATCAAGAAACACTTCATCTATGGAATAAACATGTATGTCTTCCGGCGCAATATATTTCAGATAGATTGCATAAATCCTGCGGCTGTACTCCATATAAAGAGCCATCCTTGGTGGCGCTGTCACGTAATCCAATGCCAGCTCCGGGTGTTTCCTTAATTCACGCTGGTCAGACGAACTTCCCTGAAATCTTCCACCCGGACTTCGATACCGTCTCGCCTCATTCACTTCCGCTACTTTCTGTACAACTTCAAACAAGCGGGCTCTTCCCGGAATCCCATAAGACTTCAGCACCGGAGATACCGCCAGGCAGATAGTCTTCTCTGTACGGGTCACATCTGCCACGACAAGATTCACCTCCAACGGATCCAGATCCCGTTCCACACATTCCACAGAAGCGTAAAAAGATTTCAGGTCAATTGCAATATAGGTGCGTTCTTTCATGGCATATTCCCCTTTCCTTTTGTTGATGTCTCTATTATATAGAACACATGTTCGTCTTTCAAGTAGGATTTTCAACATATTTTGCGATGCATATTTGTGCATTTTGTTGTGAACGGGCAACTCAGATTGATGAGAAATACTTGTTTCCAGGATACTGCAACGAGAAAAAGATAAACCATCTGTTTCCTGTAGTTTTTCAATAAAAGAAGCCTTACGATCAAACCTCCTTTCTGTCTGATCGTAAGACTTCATTTTCCCTTAAAAACTTGTCCGATAAATCGGCAATGCATTGATTACCGGTTCCTCGTATGGATGTACCTCTTTGATTGCCTGAATAGTTTCATCCACTTTCTCTGTAAATACAGTTACCTCAACTTTTACTTCAGGTTCACAACTGATTTCACCTACATTTCCAATATAAGGAGATGTCCCGCCTAACGGTCTCCAGTAACTGGTAAGCTGTGAACATGACATACATGAATCATAATTGCCTATATGACCGGCATCTACTGACTGTAATGCTTTCTGTAGTTCCAAAATATGTGTTTCCGGAATAAAGATTTCTAATTTGCAATACTTGAAATCCATGCGACACACCTCCTCAATGCACAAACAAAATTTATATCAAAATCCCATCGCAATGATCTATTTCATGCTGAATGATCTGAGCCGTCCATCCGCTATATTTCTCTTTTTTCTTCTTGAAATTCATATCCTGATATTCAACTTCTATTTCCTGATAACGTCTGCAGCTTCGCACTCCATCCAATGACAGACAACCTTCTTCCGTCTCATAAGCGCCTGTGCGTTTCACGATTTTCGGATTAAACATAGCAATATTAAACATCCCCATATTCACTGCAATGATTCTCTTTTTTGCTCCAATCATATTTGCTGCCATACCTACACATCCTGCTTCATTTGCTTTCAATGTATCTAACAGATCGATTGCTATCTGTTTATCCGCTTCTGTCGCCGGTTCTGATTTTTGATTTAAGAAAAATATGTCTCTCATAATAGGCTTAATCATACTTTTTTACTTCCTTTCCATTCCCTGTAAACCATTCTATTTCTACAGAAATTTTTTCTTCTGTTGCTAAGCTTACATAATATTCATCTATACATCTTGTCTCAATAAAATATTCCTTTACTTTTTCATTTTCCCATTCTTTACTAAATCCAATGCCTTTTACTTTCAGCTTCGCTTCTAGTTCTGTCCATAATTGAGTAAATATCCGGTCTTTTTCCTCCCCGCAAAGTTCAGACATTGCATTTTGTATTTCATACGAAAATATCTTCTTCGCTGTAGCTTCGTGATACGGACGCACACGTTCAATATCAATGCCCACTTCCTGATCAGCAATCGCTAGAACTACATATTTACCGCTATGTGACAGGTTAAAATGTTTTCTTGCATCCACAAGCATTGGCTTCCCATTTTTACTCATTACAAGCTGAGCATCATTTTCTACACCTAAATACTCTTTTAAAAGATATCCCGCTATCAGCTCCTGTTTTTTATCCGTTTCTCTCTTATGCTTCTGATACTTTTCAACATATCTTTGTGCTATCTGTGAGAGAATCCACTCTTTATTGCATGATATTTTTTCTATATCAGCTATTATGATTCTTCCCTTGATCATTTATTATCTCATCTTTTCTATATACTTTTGTCAAGAATGTCACCGGCATTTTTGCCGCGAAACACACAATCCTCATCTGATATATACATATAGCAAAATCTTTTCTTTGTCAAGAAATTTGATTTTTTTGCAAGAAAAAAACAGCGCTTTCGCACTGCTTCTCATTCCTGTCTATATATCATGTACCTTCAAAACTACATACAGTTAAAACCAACATCATCATCCAAACCTATCACTGCTTTGGTTATGCCCTCGACCTATTAGTAACAGTCAGCTCCATGTGTTACCACACTTCCACCTCTGCCCTATCTACCTCGTCGTCTTCAAGGGGTCTTACTAACTTGACGTTATGGGATATCTCATCTTGAGGGGGGCTTCACGCTTAGATGCCTTCAGCGTTTATCCCGTCCCGACTTGGCTACCCGGCCATGCACTTGGCAGTGCAACCGGTACACCAGAGGTCAGTCCATCCCGGTCCTCTCGTACTAAGGACAGCTCCTCTCAAATATCCTACGCCCACGCCGGATAGGGACCGAACTGTCTCACGACGTTCTGAACCC